>Ga0073928_10007815_pt1 | contig 13685 bp, 10 predicted proteins | sample PaiPotPPA55metaG_FD_76969 | JGI IMG/M metagenome (GOLD analysis project Ga0073928, IMG submission 76969) | Iron sulfur acid spring bacterial and archeal communities from Banff, Canada, to study Microbial Dark Matter (Phase II) - Paint Pots PPA... ...
CCGCGCGGCCGGCGCGCGGCTGGACGACGGACCATCGACGACGATCGTAGGTCAGCAGCTTCCCAACCGGCCGGTGCACCGCGCCGGCATCACGCTCGACGGCTACCTTCCGCGCAGCGGCATCGAGCTGCTCGCGAACGCGCAGTACACCGGCGCCAACAATCAGCAAAATCTCGGGCCGTACGCGACCGTCGCGCTCGGCGTCTCACACGAATTCGGGCCGGGCGTCGTGACGCTGTTCGAAAACAACGTGTTCAACACGTACGGCGGCGATTTTGCGACCGACGCGCGCGACGAACCGCTGCCGCTCTCATTCGGTGCGGGCGAGCTGCGAACGATCGCGACGCCGCTCGTGCCGCGCACGATCAGCCTCTCGTACGCGATGAACCTCGGTGGCCCGAAGCCCGGCCCCGCCTTTGCGTCGGTTTCGCGCAGCCTCGCGCAGGCCGCCGCCCCCGCGCCGAATCCGAGCGGCTCGCCGGGCGCGGGCGGCCTCGGGCGTTTGCAGGCCGTACCACCGCCGCCCGGCACCGATCCGCTCGGGCTCGCGACGGCGCGCGCGGAATGCACCGCGGACGCGCAAACCAACGCCGCACCGGAACTCGCCGCGTTCCACGCCTACGTTCTCGCGTACGAAGCGAAAGCGCCGTTGCCCGACGTTCCCTATACGACGATCGTTCCGCACGCGGCAACCGCGGTTGCTTCAATACCGTACTATCTCGAGATTCGGCCCAACCTCCGGCCGCCCGGCGCGCCGAACGCACCCGACGGCGGCGGCGACGGTCCGTTCGCCGGCGGCCGACGTGGCGGCGTGGAGGGTCCGCCGGGCGCGGGGCCACCGGGCGGACCGGGCGGAGCGGAAGGACCGCCGGGAGGCGGCGGCCCGAACGTCGTCGGGCCTCCACCCGGCGGCGCGGGCGGGAACGCGCCGAGCGGAATGACGCAAGCGCAACGCGACGCGTTCCGGAACTCGCCCGCATTCAAAGCATTTCGCGGCTTCACGGCGTGCACGTACGTCACGGTGCTGTCGTCGGGCGACGCGAAGGCGAAGGGCATCGACGTGAGCCAAGGTCGGCCGCGGTTGCTCTATGTGCCGTCGATCGGTTTCGTGTTCGTGCGTCCGCCCGAGTTGCCGCAGGGCGGGGGCAGCCTCAAGCAGACGCAATAGCGCGGGCCCGGGTTACGGGGCGACGATCTCGGCGTCGATCACCTTGACCGCGCTACCACCGACTTCGACCGTGTCGATCTTCCCGTCACGCACGCGCAGGATGCCATGGACGAGGCTACGGCGCTTCATCAGGACGCCCTGCTCGCTCGTGAAGTGGGTGTCGTCGAGGTCGGGCAGCAGATCGTAGGTCGCCATGTACGCACCGAGCGGCCCGGTGGCGCTGCCGGTCGCCGGATCTTCGCCGATACCGAACCCGGGCGCGAACATGCGCGAGTACGCGCCGCTCGGGACCGGCGCGAAGATGAAGATGCCCGAAACCGACGTCCCGAACTCGCGCTCGAACGCGACCCGATCGAGCGCGGCCCGGTCGTCGGCGCCGGGATCGCGCAATGCGACGAACAGAAACGGATTCCCGGCCGAAACGATCTGCACGGGATACGCTTCGCCGAGAAGGTCGTCGGGTGCGAGTCCGAGCGCGCGCGCCCAGGGTGCGCCCGGATACCGGCGACCGAATTCGATCGGCGGCGTTCGCAACCACGCGACGAATGGGTTCGCCGCACGCTCGAGGCGGATCGGCACGGGACCAATCGGCTCTTCGAGCGTGAACGTCGGATCGTCGCTGGAAACGCGACCCGCCGCGACGAGTGCGTAGGCAGCGCCGATCGTGGGATGACCGGCGAACGGCATCTCCGCGCCGGGCGTGAAGATGCGCAGCCGCGCCGCCGCGCTGCTCGCCGGAAAGACGAACGTCGTCTCGGAGAGGTTCAACTCGCGGGCGATCGTCTGCATCGCCTCGTCGGAGAGGCCGACCGCATCGAGGAACACGGCGAGCGGATTGCCTTCGAACGGCGTTTCGGTGAACACGTCGACGACGGTGTAGCGGTACGTGCGCGAAGGTTCCATGAGCCGCGCGCTTCGCGCACACGCGGCCGAAGCCTAGAGAATGCTCAGCCGCGAACGATTCGGATTGGCCGAGTGCCGGGCGATGAGCAGATGGCGGGCTTGCGGCGGACGGTTCGCGTGCGCACCGCGCGCGCACGAGATGCCCGCAGCCCCGAGCGCCGTACGCATTCGCCGGTTGCCGGGATCGATCTCGATCGTACACCCGCGAGCTCGAGCCGCGACGAGCGCGGCCGCCAAGACCCGCAGCCCGTCGGCCGAGCTCGAGCCGACGTGCCTCGTGGCAAGGAATACGTCGGTCGCCCCGCGCACGGCGAGATCCGCAAACGTGTCGCGGGCGAGCTCGGCCAGCGTTACGTCGAGGTCGCCGATCAAGTCGACGAGCACGCCAACGCGTTTGCTCGCCTCGGGAGCGATCATTTTCGTCGAGAGCATGCCGCAAGTGTGAGCGGATGGCCTGTGGGCTGCCTGAGAAACCGGTGAGAAAGGGACGCCTTCCCAGAACGGTCACAGCAAGCGTTCGTAGCATCGAGCTACCATGCAGGAAACGCCGCGAGTCCTCGTCGTCGACGACGAGCGCAACATCCGCGAGCTTTTGGAAATCGGGCTCGGCGATGAAGGGTACGACGTCCGCACGGCGCCCGACGGCCAAGTCGGGCTGCAGATCGCGCGAGACTGGTCGCCCGACGCGATCGTGCTGGACGTCATGCTGCCGAAGGTGGACGGCATTTCGCTCTTGCCGATGTTTCGCAAGCTGACCGAGGCGCCGATCTTGATGCTGTCGGCCAAAGCCGAGATCGGCGACAAGGTCGCGGGCCTGCACGGCGGCGCCGACGACTACGTCGCGAAGCCGTTCGAAATGGCGGAGCTGATCGCGCGGCTGGAAACCGCCCTGCGCCGGCCGCGGCTCGCGCAGCCGCAGATCCTGCGGTTCTCCGATCTCGAGATCAATCTGGAAACGCGTGTCGCGACGCGCGGTCAGCGACGGATCGCGCTTTCGGCGCGGGAATACGATCTGCTCGTGGCGCTCGTGCGCAATCCCAACCGGGTGTTCAGTCGCGACCAGCTCCTGGATCAGGTGTGGGGGACCGAACGGTTCGTCGGGCCGGGCGCCGTCGAGACCTACATCTCATACCTGCGCGCGAAGATCGATCACGGCTTTGGGAAGCGACTGATCCACACGCACCGCGGAGTCGGGTACTCCTTGCGCGAAGAATAAGCGACAATGTTCCGATCGCTCGCGATGCGGCTCACCGCGACCTATGTGTTTGCGGCGATCGTGCTCGTGGGGATCGTGAGCGGCGCGGTCACCGCGTTCGCACTCTCGATGTTCGGCGTCGCTTCCCGCGAGACGACCGAGGCGATCGCGCGCGCGGTTCCCGAAGACGTGCGCCTCGAACTCGGACGATCGCACGATCTCGCTTCGGCTGCGCCGCACATCGCGCGCGATCTCAACCGCCCGGGCGTGCGCGTCGTCGTCTTTGCGACCGCCGGCGGGCGCCACCGATTCCTCGCCGCGACCTTTACCGACGCCGACGGCGGCACGCCGACGCTCATCGTGGCGCCCAAGAGCATCGTCGAGTTTCGCACGACCTTTCCGGGGCAGGGTGAACCGCCGCCCGGGGGGCCGCCGCCCGACTTTTCGCCCGGCGCGCATACGGAGGACTGGCCCAACGGGCACCATGACGTCGGGCCGCTGACGCTCGGGCTGGGACCGCCCGGCGGCAACGCGACCGCGGGCGGCTTCGGGTTCGGTGGGCCCGGCGGCGGCGAGGCGAATTTTCGCTACGAGCGGATGACGCCGTTCCCGTTCTTCCTCAACATCTTCTTGCATCTCGAGCCCAGGAGCGTCGATTTCCAAGGCGGTCGCGTCACGATCTTCCCGGATCCGGGGCCACTCGTGCGCGCGATCAACACGTTTTGGATCGCGATGCTGCCGATCGGCGTGTTCGTGGTCGTGGCGGCATGGCTGCTCGGGCGGTACATCACGGGCCAAGCGCTGCGGCCGCTCGTCGAAACCACGGCGTCGCTCAATCGATTCGGCGCGGGCGACTTTACGGCGCGGCCGGTCGTCACGTCCGATCGTAACGAAATCGGCGAACTCGTTCGCGCGTACAACGCCGCGGCCGCGCAGGTGAGCGCGGCGTTCGACGAACGGCGCGCCGCCGAACTCGAGATGCGCCAATTCGTCGCCGACGCGGGCCACGAGCTGCGAACGCCGCTGACCGTCATCATGGGATTCATCGACGTGCTGCGCCGGCGCAGCCACGCCGAGCCCGCGACCTCCTCGAAGATCTTCGATACGATGCTCGTGGAGAGCCGGCGGATGAAGGCACTGATCGACAAGCTGATCGTGCTCGCGCGGCTCGAGAATCCGCCGGTGCGGGAACTCGAGACCGTTGCGCTCGGTGACGTTGCGGGCGCCGTCGTTTCCGCGCTGCAGGCGCTCCAGAGCAAGCCGCGCATCGCGCTTGCGATTGAAACCGGCGGCCTCGTGCGCGGCTACGAGAACGAACTGCACGACGCGATATCGAACCTCGTCGAAAACGCGCTCAAATACGCGCCGGATTCGCCGGTCGACGTTCGCGTGTACGACGACGGTCCGAACGCCTGCGTCGACGTGGTCGATCGGGGACCCGGAGTGGCGCCCACCGAGCAATCGCAGGTTTTCGCGCGCTTCTACCGCAGCCGCGACCGCCACGACACCGAAGGTTTCGGCCTCGGGCTTGCGATCGCGAAGCGCGCGGTCGAACGCGCCGGCGGCGAAGTCGGCCTGGTGAGCGTTCCCGGTCAAGGCTGCCGGTTCACGATCCGGATTCCGCGCGCGATGCGCGGGGAGAGCGCGACGCTCGCCGGGTAGAGAAGCCTGATGATCCGGCTCCTCGACGAAACGACCGTCGGCCACATCGCCGCGGGCGAGGTCGTCGAACGACCGCTCTCGGTCGTCAAGGAACTCGTCGAGAACGCGCTCGACGCGGGCGCTTCGCGCATCTCGGTCGCCGTGAGAACCGGCGGCCTCGAAGCGATCGAGGTGGTCGACGACGGCGCGGGCGTCGCTCCGACAGAGATGGCGCTCGCATTCGCGCGCCACGCCACGAGCAAGCTCGCGCGCGCCGAGGACCTCGAACGGGTGACGACGCTCGGCTTCCGCGGCGAGGGTCTCGCGAGCATCGCCGCGGTCGCGCGCGTGCGGATGGTATCACGCACGGCGGATCGCGACGTGGCCTTCGCCGTCGACGCGCACGGCAGCGAGATGAGCGAACCCGAGCCCGCGGCCGCAGCGGTAGGAACGCGCGTCGTCGTGCGCGATCTGTTCGCGAACGTTCCCGCACGCCGCGAGTACTTGCGCGGTCCGGCCGCCGAGCTCGCGCGCATCTCGGCGTTCCTGTCGACCTTGTCGCTCGCGTATCCGCACGTCACGTTCGCGCTCAGCGCCGACGGTCGTGCGAGCTTCGTGTTTCCGGCCCAACGCGAACTCGACCAGCGGCTGGCGCACGTGTTCGGTCCGGTCGCCGCCCGCGCGTTGCTCGCGTTGCCCGCGCCCCACGAGGATGCGGCGATCGCGGTCCGCGGATACGTCAGCGCACCGACCGCCGACCGCGCCGACCGCCGAATGCAACTGCTGTTCGTCAACGGCCGGCTGTTGCGTTCGACGCAGCTCGCCGGCGCCTGGAGCGCGGCGTATTCGACCTACGGGCTTGCGGGGCGCCAGCCGTTCGGCGTGCTGTTTCTTTCCCTGCCGCCTGACGGCGTCGATCCGAACGTCCATCCGACCAAGAGCGACGTGCGGCTGCGCCGGCCCGAAGCGGTGCACGGCGCGGTCCGGCGCGCGATCGCAAGCGCGCTCGCCGGCGACGCGAGCGCCCGCATGCGCGTCGCGCTCTCGTTCGCGCAGTCCGCCGGCGATGTTCCCGCCGAAGGCTACCGGAGCGCACCATTCGCGTTCGACGGCGCCGGTGGCGAGGGCGCGCGCGGTGCCGAGGAACCCACGCTGCGCGTGCTCGCGCAGCTCGACGCCACGTACATCCTCGCAACCGACGGCACGGCGTTACTGCTCGTCGATCAGCATGCGGCGCACGAGCGCGTCGCTTACGAATCGATCGCGCGCCGCGCGCGCGACGGGGCGCCCGCGGGCGAGCCGCTGTTGATCCCCTACACGGTCGAACTCGATCCCACGGAAGCGGCGCGCTTCGAGGAAGCCCGCGAGGCGCTCGCGCTCGGCGGGTTCGAAGCCGAGCCGTTCGGCGAGCGCGCCTATCGCATCGTCGCGACGCCGGTCGGGTACGGAGCGCGCCGGCTCGACGTTCGAGCCTTCGCCGCCGCCGTCGCGGGCGACGTGCCGGGCTTGCGGCCGCAGGAACGGGTTTGGGCGACGCTCGCTTGTCATTCGGTCGCGCGCGCGGGCGATGCGCTCGAGCCCGCCGAGATGTCGGCGCTCCTCGAGCGCTTGATTCGGTGCGAAAATCCGATGCATTGCCCGCACGGCCGGCCGACGATGATCCGCATCGAGCCGGATGAGGTCGCTCGGATGTTTAAGCGCACCTAATGGCTTTCATCCCTCGCCGCCTCTCGCGCGCCGCTGCGGTCACCGTCCTGTTGCTCGCCGTTTCGACCGGGCGCGGCTCGAGCGCCGTTACCGGGGGTGCCGACGTCCTCAAGGCGACGCTGCATAACGGGCTCCGGGTCGTCATCGTGCCGAGCACGCTCGCGCCGGTCGTTGCGACCGATATGACCTACCTCGTCGGGTCGCGCGACGATCCGCCCGAGTTTCCGGGCATGGCGCACGCGCAAGAGCACATGATGTTCCGCGGCACGCAGGATCTCTCGGCGGCTGCGCTCGGTACGCTCGCGACGGCGCTGGGCGGCGACTTCAACGCGTCGACGACCGAAACACTCACGCAGTTTCAGTTCACGGTGCCGGCCGCCGACCTCGATGCGGTGCTGCGTGTCGAAGCCGACCGGATGCGCGACGTGCTCGACGCGCAAGACCAGTGGGAGAACGAGCGCGGCGCGATCGAGCAAGAGGTGATCAACGACGAAACCCAACCCGGCGCCCAATACTTTCGTGAGGCGCGCCTGGCCGCGTTCGCCGGAACGCCGTACGCGCACGAAGGCGTCGGGACGCGCGCCGCGTTCGACCGCCTGACCGGCGCCGACATCAAACGCTTCTACCAGCGCTGGTACGCGCCCAACAATGCGGTGCTCGTCGTCGCCGGAAACGTCGACCCCGCGCGGACGCTCGACCAAGTGCGCGAGCGGTTCGAATCGATTCCCGGCCGCGCCGTGCCGGGCCACGTCCCGGCCGCGTTGCGCGCCTTCGGTCACGCGGTCTACCGTCGGCCGAGCACGTTGCCGTATCCGCTCGCCGCGGTCGCGTACCGTATGCCGGGCGTCGAGAGCCCCGACTTCTTGCCATCCTACGTTCTGCAAGCGATCCTCGATTCGCCGCGCGGACCGCTGCGGCCGCTCGCCGATTCGGGTGAAGCGCTCGATGCCGAGTGGAACACCGAGCCCTATCTGCCCGAAGCGCAGCTCGCGTTTGCGACCGCTGCGCTCGGCCCGTCGGGCGATCCCGCCGCGATGGCCGAGCGCTTGCAGCACGTGGTCGCCGCCTACGCGAAAGCGGGTATCCCGGCGGAGCTATTCACGACGACGAAGCGTCGCCTGATCGCCGACCAAGAGCTGAGCCGAAACACGATCGCGGCGCTGGCATCGGATTGGGCCACGACGATCGCGGACGACAACGAGCCCTCGATCGCGCGCGAGCAGCAGCTGATCGCCGCGGTGACGCTCGAGCAAGTCGATAGCGTCGCACGCCGCTACCTCGAACGGCCCGACGTGTTCGTCGGCGCGCTGACGCCCTCGGCGAACGCCACGTCTGACGCGCCACCGCGACCGCAGCAGCATGGGCCCGAGAAGCCGCTCGAAGCACAGGCCCCAGTCACCCAGCTCCCCGACTGGGCGAGCGAACTCGTCGATCACATCACGGTTCCGCCGTCGGCGCTCTCGCCCGTGCAGACAAAGCTCCCCAACGGCATCACGCTGATCGTGCAGCCGGAATCGATTTCGGATTCGGTCTTCGTTTTCGGGAGCGTCCGCAATGAGCCGCAACTCGAGGAACCGGCGGGCAAGGAAGGCGTCGCGCGAGTCCTGGCCGCGATGTTTGCCTACGGCTCGAAATCCGCCGACCGCATGACGATGCAACGCGCCCAGGACGATGCCGACGCGCAGATCGCGGCCGGCCCGCAGTTCGAAGTCGAAACCTCGGCCCAAACGTTCGACCGCGCAATCCGGTTGCTCGCCGAAAGCGAACTCGGTCCGCGGTTCGATGGCCCGACGTTCGAAACCGCGCAGCGGCGCGAGATACAAGAACTTGCGACCGAACTCAACGGCTCGCATACGCAGGCGATGGACCGCGCAGCCCGGCGGCTGCTGCCCCCCGGGGATCCCGAACTGCGGGAACCGACCGTCGAGGGAATGAACGCGCTGACGCTCGCCGACGTGGAAGCCTATTACGCGAAGACGTTTCGGCCCGATCTCACGACGATCGTCGTGGTCGGAAAGGTCACGCCTGAGGCCGCGCGCAGCGCGATCGAGCGCGCGTTCGGCGCGTGGCATGCTTCGGGCGAACCGCCGGCCCTCGAGTTGCCGAGCGTGCCGCTGAACGCGCCGGCCGACGTCGTTGAATCGCTGCCCGGATCGGGCCAAGACTACGTCACGCTCGAGCAGATCGTCCCCGTCGCGCGCTCGTCGGCGGCGTATTATCCGCTCGTCGTCGGCAACGCGATCCTCGGCGGCGGGACCGGTGGTCCGGAGCAAAGCCGGCTGTTCCGCGATCTGCGCCAGAACGCGGGGCTCGTCTACAGCATCGGCTCGCAATTCGCCGCCGAGCGAACGCGCGCGAGCCTTACGATCAGCTTCGCGTGTCTGCCCGAGAACGAGCCGAAGATCGCGGCCGCGATCGACGACGAGATTCGAACGCTACAATCGCAGGCCGTCTCGCCGTTCGAGCTCGCGCTCGTGAAGGCATCGCTCGTTCGGCGCACGGTGCTCGCGGCCGGATCGGTCGCCACGATCGGCGAGGGCCTGCTCGACGCATCCCAAAACGGTTACCCGCTCGACCGGGCTCAGGTCGATGCGCGCGGCTACGTGGCGACCGACGCGAGCGCCGTCAAGGATGCGTTCGATTCGTACGTGCACCCTGACCGGTTCGTGCGCGTCATCGAGGGACCGTGAACGCTTCGGGCGTGCGGACGTGCTCGGGCCGGAAACCCACGCCGACCACGTAGGCCGGGATCGCGCGCAGCATCGGAATCCGATCGAGCAATCGAATCGGCCACGCTGGCCGCATCGGCCGGTCGCTCGCGAGCACGCGCTCGAGCACGCGATGCTGGACGAACACCTGAAGGCGCTGCGTCATCTTCGTCGGCCACTCGCGCCGGCGCTGGACGGCCGCAAGCGGCGCCACGCCAATCGGACCGCGGCCGAAGCGCCGCGCGAGCGCGTTCGCGGCAGCGACCGCGTCTTGGATCGCGAGGTTGATGCCGACGCCGCCGATCGGCGACATCGCGTGCGCCGCGTCGCCGATGCACAGCAGACCGTCGCGATACCAGCGATGCAGCCGGTCGATCTTGACGGTCAGCAGCTTGATGTCGTCCCAGGAACCCAGTTCGCCCACGCGGTTCTGCATCGCCGGCACGAGTGCCGCGATGTCCGCCCGAAAGGCGTCGATGCCGCGCGCGCGGATGTCCTCGAGGGCGCCCTTGCGAATCACGTACGCGCATTGCCAGTAGTCGCCGCGGTTCAACATGACGAGGATCTTGCCCGTGTCGACGCGGCCGAGCGGTACGTCGGGATCTTCCGGGCGGCGCGAAACGCGCATCCACAGCACGTCGATCGGCGTTCCGAAATCGCGGCTCGCCAGCCCGGCTTTCGCGCGCACGGTCGAAGATCGCCCGTCCGCGCCCACGACGAGATCGGCGCGGATTTCGAGGTGGCCGGTAGGCGTCGAAACCGCGAGTCCGCAGACGCGGCCGTTTTCGACGAGCACGTCGCCCGCCTCGGCGTTCATTTCGAGGTGAAAGTTCGGGTAGCGCTTGGCGCGCTCGTTCATGAAGTTCAGGAAATCCCACTGCGGCATCAAGGCCAGGAACTTGCAGTGCGTGGGAAGGCGGGAAAAGTCGATGATCGTGACCGTCTCGGTACCAACCTGGCCTTGCGCGATTCGGGCTTCCTGGTGGGGAACGCGCAGGAAATCATCGATCAATCCCAACTCGTACACGATCTCGAGCGTCGACGGATGGATCGTGTCACCGCGGAAATCGCGAAAGAAATCGGCGTGTTTCTCGAGCACGATCACGTCGACGCCGGCGCGCGCGAGCAGGAACCCGAGCATGATGCCGGCCGGTCCGCCGCCCGCGATGCAGCATTGCGTCGTTCGCGTGTCCATCGGCCCGACCGTAGCACGGCGCGCGACGGCTCGCAAGCCGTGCTGATCCTTGCCGGCGCGACGTGTTCGGGAAAAACGGCGCTCGCGATCGAGCTCGCCCAGCGCTTCGGCGCGGAAATCGTGGGCGCGGACTCGCGTCAGGTGTACCGCGGGATGCCGGTCGGCACGGCCGCGCCGAGCGCCGCGCAGCTCGCGCAGATCCCGCACCACCTCGTCGCGTTCCTGGATCCGCACGAGCGCTACAGCGCCGCGCGCTTTTGCGCGGACGCCCTCGAAACGATCGCGGACATCCACGGCCGCGGAAAACGGGCGATCGTCGTGGGCGGCACGGGCTTCTACCTGCGCGCGCTCGCGGGCGACGTTGCGCTCTCGGCAGCGTACGATCCGGCACTGCGGGCGCGGCTTGCGCACGAGGCGCGATTGCATCCGCCCGAGGTCATGCACGCATGGCTCGCCACCCGTGACCCCCGGCGCGCCGCGGCGATTGCGCCCGGCGACCGCTATCGGGTCGCCCGGGCGCTCGAGATCGCACTGGCCGAAACGGTGCGCGACGACCGGCCGCCGCTGCCGACGCTGCGCGCGCGCGGAATCCGGCCGGTCAAGTTCGCGCTCGAGCTGCCGATCGAAGCGCTCGAGGCTCGCATCGTCGCGCGGGTCGACGAAATGCTCGCGCGCGGGTTTATCGATGAGGCCGAACGTGTCGGTGGAGCTGCCGTTGCGGCCGATGCCGTCGGCTACCCGCAGGCACTAGCGTACCTCGCGGGGACCTGCACGCACGATGAATTGCGGGCCGCGCTCGTGCGCGCGACACGCCGCTACGCCAAACGGCAACAGACGTGGCTGCGCTCGGAGCCCGACCTGCTGACCATGACCGCCGAACGCGCGGCGGCGCTCGTGCAATCGAACCTCGACTGGTAGCGCTCGAACGCTGCACGCAGTGTTGTCGAATGCTGCGCCCACCTGGGCGCAGCGTTCGACGCGAAGGAGGCGCCGCGGGCGCGACAAAGGTCTGGGCGATGGCGACCACACCTGGCGCCGCATCCGCCGGAAACCGCGCGCAGCTGCAGGATACGTATCTGGCAGAAGTGCGGCGGCAGAACGTTGAGGTGACGGTCTTCCTCATGAACGGCGTGCAGCTGCACGGCAACGTGCGCGGCTATGACGCGTTCACGATCGTCCTCGAATACGAGCACCGTCTTCACCTCGTGTACAAGCATGCGGTCTCGACGATCTCCCCGCAGACCCCGCTCGCGCTGCCGGAGCCATGACGACGAAGCTCGCGCTACCCGTCGTGAAGATGCACGGGACCGAGAACACGTTCGTCGTGATCGACGAGCGGCCGCCACGGGTGCCCATGCCCTATCCGGAGCTGGCTCGGCGGCTGTGCGCGCCGGACGGCGAAGTCGGCGGCGCCGACGGTCTGCTCGTCGTGCGCGACGCGGCGGACGCCACGGCCGAGATGCAGATCTTCAATGCGGACGGCAGCCGGGCCGAGATGTGCGGCAACGGGATCCGGTGCGTCGCGCGGTATCTCGCCGGCCGCGGCCCGGGCGACGACATGACGATCTCGACGCTCGCAGGCCCGATCGGCGTGCGGATCGTCGCGCGCGAACCGTTCGTCGCATGCGCCGACGTCGGGGAGGTGCACTTTCCGGGCGCCGCGCGGCTCGAAACGGCTTCCGCGCTCGGCGCCGAGTGGACGTTCGTCGACGTGTCGCTCGGCAACCCGCACGCGGTGATCTTCGTCGAGCGAACCCGGGAGATCGACGTGACCGCGCTCGGCATCGCGTTCAACGATCTCGAGCGGTTCGAGCGGGGAACCAACGTCCACGTCGTCGAGAGCGTCGATCGATCGACGGTGCGCGTGCGCCATTACGAGCGCGGCGTCGGCGCAACCCAGGCATGCGGCACCGGCGCCGTCGCGAGCGCGGCGGCCGCGATCGTGTTGCGCGGCGCCGTCTCGCCGGTGACGGTGCTCGTGCCGGGCGGAACGCTGCGCGTCGATTGGACGCCGGGCGAGCACGCGCGCTTGACGGGCCCAGCCGAAACGCTCTTCGAGCGCACGATCGAAATCTAGTGGTTCGCGCATCGGCCGCGCCGGGACTGGCGTACGCCGACGCCGCCGGCCGCATCTACTTCGACGAGCGCTGCGCGCCGCTCGCCGACGGCGGGTTCGTTCGTGCGCCGGAGCCCGCCGAACTGATCGCCGCGCCGCCCGGAACGGTGCCGGCGATGCTCCCGGGCCGCGCGCCGCTGACGCGCGGCGGCCGGATCGCCGATGGGCGGGTAGCGCTTTCGGCGCTGCTGCCGGCGGGGTTTACGCGCCTGTTGCTCCCGGCGTACCAGAGGGCGCCGGAAGCGCCCGCGCTTCCACTGTTCGGCTACACGTTCGCGTGCGTCGTCGACGACGCGCTCCACGTTGCCGCGATGGCGACCGACGAGAGCGACGATTGGAAGCCGCGCACGTACGCGCCGGGCGAACTCGAAGCGCTCGTGGCGGCGCGCCGCGACCGCGATCCGCACAACGGCGTCCTCGCGCAGCTCGCGCGATGCTCGCTCGAATACGGCTGCTTCACGGCGCAGAACGTCTTCCTGACGCGCGGCGAAGCCGCGCTTCCGGTATCGCCCCGCTGCAACGCGCGCTGCATCGGTTGCATCTCGGAACAAGAACCGGATGCCGATATTCCCTCGCCGCAGGCTCGCGTGCGTGACGATGCCGCGGTCGGCGATCTCGTTCGCATCGCGCTCGACCACCTCGAGCGCGTTCCCGACGCGATCGTTTCGTTCGGGCAAGGCTGCGAAGGCGAGCCGTTGCTGCGTGCGACGACCATCGCGCAAGCGATCGAACGCATTCGCGCGCAGACGGACGCCGGAACGATCAACGTCAACACGAACGGGAGCTTGCCGAAGGCGCTGCGGCGCTTGATCGATGCCGGGCTTGACGCGGTCCGCGTCAGCCTCAACTCTTTTCGCCCGCAGATCTACGCCGCGTACTACCGCCCGCAAGGCTATGGCCTCGACGACGTCTTCGAAAGCATTCGGCTCGCGGCCGATGCCGGGGTGCGCGTCTCCCTGAACTTGCTGACCCATCCGGGCGTCACCGACGATCCGGCCGAGGTCGCCGCGGCGGACGAATTCTTAACGGCGGTGTCAGTCGGAATGGTCCAA
>Ga0073928_10007816_pt1 | contig 13685 bp, 9 predicted proteins | sample PaiPotPPA55metaG_FD_76969 | JGI IMG/M metagenome (GOLD analysis project Ga0073928, IMG submission 76969) | Iron sulfur acid spring bacterial and archeal communities from Banff, Canada, to study Microbial Dark Matter (Phase II) - Paint Pots PPA... ...
GTTTATTCTCCTGGCTATAACACCATCGATCATTGTACCGCTGAACTCAATTTCGTAGCCAGCGGAGGTGCGATTTACGGCGCGCCCGGCAATCAGATTACCAACTGCTTGTTTCGGGATATCCCGGTTGGCTGCGGCGTCCTGATCAGCGGGCTTTTTGGAGAAGGAACTAACTACTTCAGTGGGACCACCACGGTCGCCGACTGCGATCTGATCCGTACCGGTGGCTATGATTCAAATACACCTGGATGGTGGGCTGGGCTCAGGCTGGCGATGAATTCCGCCGGAGTTACGAACGCGGGACTACCGGGTCTGACCGTTGCGAATGTAAATATAGAAGACAGTCTTGCCTATGCAGTTGCCATTGAGGCCAGCCAACCGCTGGACAACGCGATCCTCAATAATGTGCATATCGGAAATTTCGGGCTGGCGCAGCCCGGTTTCCATGCCATTTGGGCCAATCCGCAGGCGGTGGGAAGCATGACGATTGAAAATTCAACGATCAGCGAGCCGCCCAAGAATGAATCAGGCACGTTCCAATTCAATTTGAATGACGTTGTCGTGAGCAATTCTCTTCCCGTCGTGCCAACTAGCTTTACCGCAACCGAGGTCCGGCTCCCGCATGGCAGTGCTCAGGTCACGTTGAGCTGGCTTACATCCCAATTTGCGACCAGCTACACAGTGAAACGAGCGCACTCCCCTCAAGGACCTTTCTTCCCCATCGGCACCACAACGAATAGTAGTTTTATGGATAACGTGCAGCGTAGAGAGACCTTCTACTATACCGTTTCCGCGTCGAGTCAGAATGGGCAATCCGCGGACTCCGTGGCGGTAAAGCCCGTTTTAAGCACCGGCCTAACATTAACGGCGGGAACATTCAAAGATGATTCCGTCTTAAGCTTAGTCAGTTCTCCCGAGCAGGTCGTGGAGTCGGTGGGCTTAGGCGCGAATACGCCTGCTGAGCAGACTGCCAACGATTACCCGTTCCAAGGCTACAGCGATGTTTTAGCTACCAACGGCACTTACTCGGGTAGCAATACGTCTCATACCATTGCCGCCGGAAACTATGTGGGCCAGCGCACTGGTCTGTTGGCTCAAGCCAACACCGGCGATTCCGGGTTTAACTCCGTTTTGAACAATGCGGTGAACGGATCAACCCAGGATATTATCGTCACTCTAAGCAACTTAACGGTGGGTAAAGTTTACAACGTCTTATTTTTTGAAACCGATGCGGCTGACCAGGAACCTCGCGGTTTCGCTGTCACCTCGGGAACGACGCAAAGCCCTACCATTTGGTTCGCGTTCGATCCGAATCCATATTACGTGGGTTCTTACGTGCTCGGGACCTTTACCGCTACCGCCACAACTCAGACGTTCAATGTTGGCATCAGTTATACGAATTCCACGTACGCCCTGATTCCGACCGTTACCTCGCAGCTGAATGCGGTCTTAGTTGGGACAGCAAACGGCGGTTTCTAAAACTTTGGCCAAGCCGTAGCGGGTTTGTCTTAACAGACCCGATTCTTTGAATGAGGTTAAAGGGGGGCCAGGAGGCGCCCCCCTTTTTTGCCCATGCGCGTCCACGTAAGGAGACGGCCCTGGATGACCCGATGGCATGCGCACGCCACGGGCCCAAAACCGGCGCGTAAAAGTCCAAGGAGTTAGCAACGCGTCCAGCGCGCCGAGTCCCGCCGCCGCTACGCTTTGGCGCGGCCCTGGTCTATGGTTTGATCCATGACAAACCAGCTGGCCGCGATCCCGCGGGTGCGGGACGGAGTCGGGTTTTCGCCCCACCGTAAGTCGACGCTTTCCCTCCTCTTTCTTCCCTTTGCGTCTTTGCGGCTTTGCGTGAGATTTATTCGCCTATGAGTAGCACCACCCCCGTCTCGCCACGCATGATGCAGCCGACAGTAAATCAGCTGCTGGGTCCGGCGTTGAAAAGCCTCTACGACATCGAAATTCATCTTAAGAAATCGACGCTCGAACCCGAACTTCGTGAATTGGTGAAGCTACGCGTCTCTCAGATTAATCGGTGTGCCTATTGCATCATTTATCATCGCAAAGATGCGCTCAAACTGGGAGTCGCTGAGCGAAAGATTCATTTGCTTAACGCCTGGCAAGAGGCATCCGAATATTCGGACCGGGAGCGCGCCGCGCTGGCTTGGGCCGAAGCAGTTACGCTGATCTCTGGGCATCATTTGCCGGATGAAGTCTATGCTCAAGCCACCCGCGTTTTCTCCGAGCAGGAACTCGTTGATCTGAACCTTGCCGTGATGAGTATCAATTCATGGAACCGGCTTTCGATCGCTTTTCGGTACGCTCCGGATCCGGAGTGATGCAGGAGAAGGGAGGCTGTCGGATTTTGCCGCGAAGCGGCTACAGATCATATCCCTTCGGTCTGAAAATGACAGACCTGACAGGATGTCATCCTCGTGTTTCGCGCCTCACCGCATCTTCACGGGTGCGATCGAGCATGAGACTCAATCCGCAGTAGGCTGGTTCCCTGTTACTTACGACTAACTCTCCACGCTGGCTGCACCGCTGCTGAGCGAATTTCTGTCGCCGGAACGGTTACGAATTCGTTACCAGGCTCCGCTTGTAGCGTCACTACGCCAATGCCATTTAGGGGGCCTCTATGTATCGTCCTCGTTTAGCGAAAGGAATCGTTACCGCCCTGTTCAAGGGCGTAGCCGGCGCCGCTGCTTTAGCAGCCGCTGTACCGGCATTGGCCACTCCCTCCCTTCCGTTCCCCACCTACAATGTGGGTCCGCAAGCGGACGGCTCAATCGTCATGTCGACGAATCAGACCATCACCCCTGCCGGCACATTGGTGAAATTGGGAACACCGACGCGCGGTAAAGCGCTGGCGCTGAACCCGATCCCCACTAGCCACACGGCCGCGGTGCTGCAGATGGGGGCCTCCTCCTCCGTGCAGATCTTCGATCTCGTCAACGGACAGGTGCTGCAAGGCTTTTCGCCCACCGGCGATAGCAGCGGCTCGTTTACCGGCATTACTTATTCGGCCGATGGCACCAAGTTGTTGTTCAGCCAGGACAGCAGCCACCTCTGCATCGCCAACGTTGATCCGACCACCGGATTGCTGAGCGGCGGCACGCAAGTCGCCCTGCCGAAGCCGAACTACCCCAATATGTACAACTCAAGCACCGCCTATCCTGGCGGCGTGGCGATCTCGGCGGACGGCACTACCGCTTACGTTTTGCTGAATCAGAACAACACGCTTGCCGTGATCGACTTGACCAAGGCGCAGCCAAAGTTGGTCAGAGAAATCCGGGTTGGTAACGTTCCGAACAGCATAGTCCTGTCCGGCAACCGCGCGTATGTCAGCAACGAAGGCGGACGCGTCGCCAAAACAGGTGATTTCACCGATCTCTCCTCTGGCGTGCCGATCGTTACAGATCCGACAACCGATAGCGCCAGCACCGGCACCGTCTCGGTGGTGAATCTTGAGACGCTGAAAGTTGAGAATAACATCAAGGTCGGCCTGCATCCGACCGGCCTGGCGTTGGCCAATGGCTCGCTCTATGTCGCCAATTCCTACAGTGATACGGTTTCCGTGGTCGATACCACTACCAACAAGGTAGTGCGCACTATCAATGTGGGCGTACCGCTGCCCAGCACGTCGGGATTTACGCCCAACACGTTGGGGACTACCCCCAACGGCGTCGCCGTCAACGGGAACACCCTGTACGTGACCCTGTTCACCGTCAACGCCATTGCGGTGGTTGACCTGACTGATCCGAAAAACAATGCCGTGCTAGGTTATATCCCAAGCGCGTCGACCCCGAGCTCCATCGCGTTCGACCAAGCCCATAGTCAACTCGTTGTTTCCAACCACAAGGGCATTGGTACCGACAGTATCACGGTCACGAACGAATATAACGATACCGCGTTCAATTCGCATCCGGATACCGGGACGGTCAATCTCATCCCGATCCCGACCGATATCCAACTGGCCGATGATACCGCCCAGGTTGGGCAGAACAATCACTGGGACTTGACCCAAAACGTCCAGGTCGGTCCGAAATATGTTAACCCGAATGCCACCCCGGTCGCTATCCCGGAACACATCGGCGAACCTTCCCTGATTAAACATGTGTTTCTGATTATCAAAGAGAACCGCACCTACGATCAGTTGTTCGGTGATGTGACGACTGCCAATGGCAATCCTTCGCTGGCCGTATTCGCGCCTTACACGCCCAACCAGCACGCATTCTTGCAGCGTTTCGCCACGCTCGACAACGTCTATGCCCCTTCCCGTCAATCGGCGGACGGACATCCCTGGATCGTTAGCGGGATTTCGGCATATGCGGACGAAAGCCAGTCCCCGGACTGGGTTCGCAGTTATCCTGGCGGCAATGGGTACGATTCAATGGTTTACACCCCGCGCGGTTTCCTTTGGGATGCAGCTACGGCGCAAGGTTTAACCGTCAAACTCTATGGAGAGTGGAGCGGCTCACAAAGCGTCAATGGTAACTACAGTTGGTCGGATTGGTACGCCTATTCGCAGTTCCTCGAAGGCAAGATCCCGACTAACCCGACTACGATCACCCCAACAACTGACACCGAGACCAGCACGGTGCCGTCCGTGATCGCAGCCCTGGATCCGCATTACCCGAGCTTCAACACCGGCATTCCGGATCAATACCGCGTCGATTATTGGCTCCCGATCTTTAACAATCAGGAAAAGACTAACACTCTGCCTGCTTTGACCGTGATCTGGTTGCCGGATGACCATACCTCTGGTTATTCCACGGGTCTTCCGATTCCGCCCGCTGCGCAGGCCGACAACGACCTGGCTTTAGGCCGTATTGTCCAAGCGATCACCAGCAGCAATGACTGGGCTACTTCGGCGATCTTCGTTGAAGAAGATGACGCCCAGGATGGAGTCGATCATGTCGATGGCCACCGTCAGCCGGTCCAGGTTATCAGCCCGTACGCGATCCAGAGCCACGGCGCCGGTGATCACACCACCTACACGTCAGCCAGCATCGACCGCACGATCGAACAGATCCTCGGTCTGACGCCGATGACGGAATTCGACCTGGTTGCTTCTCCGATGCGCACCGCGTTTACCAACACACCGGTGAATATCGCTCCCTACACCGTGATACCGCCGACGATTGCGTTGAACTCGTTCCCGACTAACACAGCGAGCAAGAGCTCAATCGGCAAGCTGAAGACTGCCTGGATCCAGGCTTCCAACGAAATGTTCCGAGGAAAGCTAAACAAGGCAGATTCGGTTGATGAAAACGTGTTGAATCACGTGATCTGGTATTCGACCACGGACTTCACTCGCCCTTACCCGGGTGAGAAGAAAGTGTTGATGCCCAGTGAGCTGAAAGCCGCCGGCCACAGCGAAGAGATCGAAGACTAAACCTCGAATCCTCCCCCGGTTCGTGCGCTAGCACAGCCGGGGGAGGTAAGAGAAGAGTGAAAGATGATTAGTGATGGGTGGAAAGAGCGCTCCTGGATTTCACTCAGTACCGGCATTTCAACAGAAGGACACGAAGACGGATATTTTACAGAAGGTGACGAAGGCAACGAAGGGGTTACCGTCTAAAACCTGATTCTGTGGCGTTAGAAAGTCTTTCGGTCCGCGTTAATTCTTTTTCTTTTGTTTTTGATTTAGCTTGCTGTAGCCCTTCCTGAATTTGGCTAGTCTCGCACCCCAGCGTTCGGACAGTATGTTTTCAACAGGAGCGAACAAAGGCCTATCTACGAACGTTTGGTTGACGACGTCTGAGTCCTCGAGGTTCAGACCTTCGTTACCTTCTGTAAAACATCCGTCTCTGCGTCTTCTGTGAATCTCTTTCACCTTGCGGCTCGGGCGAGATTATTGCCTTTCTTAGTCGCGGCTTTCCAGGGCGGTAACGGCGCTGGCGACGACGACGCAGCCGATACCGCCGATCTGGCGCAGACTGAGATGTTGGGCCAGGATACCGTAGCCGAGGACGGCTGAGATCGCAGGTTCCAAGCTCATAAAGATCCCGAACGCTCGGGTGCTCATTCTGCGTAGCGCCATCAGCTCAAGCGCATAGGGCAACAACGGAGTGAGGAGACCCAGTCCGATCGTCCAGAGAACCGGCGTTAGCTTGAACATATTTCCCCCAGCAACAAAACTGACGGGCATCGCGACGATAGCAGCCACTAACAACGCAACCGACAGACCATGCAGGCCGGGAAAAGCAGCCCCTACTCTTTTCATAAGTAAGATGTACGCGGCCCAGCCCAGCCCAGCGCCAGCGGCAAAGCAAAGTCCCCACGCATCGACGCTCCAGTGCGACTCTTCCCGGGTCAAGAATAGGACCCCAGCGGCGGCAACGATCGCCAGAATCAGGTGCAGCCAGCGCCGGGAGGCGACCAATGCGACTCCTAAAGGTCCGAGGAATTCAATCGCGGTCGCTGGTCCCATGGGGATACGCGAAATCGCAATGAAATAACAAAGGGTTAAACCGGCAATCACAATTCCGAGGCCGACGCCCGCGAACCACTGGTGTCGAGTCATCGTGCGGAAACGTGGTCTCACGATCACGGCCAAGAGAATCCCCGCCCAAAAAAGCCGTAGCGCAGTCGTGGCCACGGCTCCAATGCTGGACATCACCGGTACCGCCAACGCTGCACCGAGCTGGACGGTGAACATCGAGCCGATGGCCATTACCTCCGGGGGAACCCAGCGGCTGCGCCCGACGATTGGGTCGGCTCCGGTTAGTCCTGTATTCGAATCCTGTTCCATCGTTCCGCGGCTCCGGTCGGAACCGCGCCCAGATTGTTGCATGAGACCGAATTAGCCGCAAAAGAGCGCAAGGAGCACAAAGACGGAGTTTTTTTACAGAAGATAACGAAGGCAACGAAGGTCTGAGGTTTATGGGCTCAGACGTCGTCAACCAAACGTTCGTAGGTAGCTTTTGTTCGCTCCGGTTGGAAATCTTCTGTCCCAACACTCGTTTGCGAGACTAGCCAAATAGACCTCTAACGGTCACAGAATATGGGTTAGGCGGTAACCCCTTCGTTGCCTTCGTTATCTTCTGTAAAAAATGCTTTTGTGCTCTTCTGTTTAGTCGGAGTTTTAGTTTTGGCCCGAAAAGCTACGCTAATCGGGCTCCTGATTCCTGCATCCTGGCTCCTTTATCTCGCTGCCGTCTCGATTTCCTTTAATTCGTCATCCGACAAAACGATTTCCGCGGACTTAGAATTCTCCTCCAAATGAGCAACCGATGACGTACCGGGAATCGGCAGCATGACCGGGCTACGGTGCAAGAGCCAGGCGATCGATAATTGCGCGACAGTGACTCCGTGACGCTTGGCAATGCTGTCTAACGTTCCACCAGGCCGAGCCAGCTTACCCGCTGCTACTGGATACCAAGGGATGAAGGCGAGACCTTCTCTTTCGCAATACTCCAGTACATCCTCGTGTTTGCGGTCACCCAGGTTGTAAAGGTTCTGTACACTGACGATTTTGACGACCTGGCGCGCTCGATCAATCTCGGCGGGCTTCACTTCACTGAGGCCGACGTGACGGATTTTTCCCTGTTGCTGGAGTTGAGCGATCACTCCGAGCGATTCTTCGACGGGTACCTGAGGATCGATGCGATGCAGCTGCCAGAGGTCAATCACGTCGGTCTTCAGATTACGGAGACTCATTTCGACCTGCTGCGCCAGGTACTCCGATCTACCCACCGGTAGCCATTGGTCGGGGCCCTGCCGGGTAAGCCCTCCCTTCGTGGCGACCACCAACCCTTTAGGAAAAGGCGCCAGGGCCTCGCCTATCAATCGTTCACTCACGACCGGCCCGTAACTGTCGGCCGTATCAATAAAGTTTACTCCCAATTCCACTGCCCGTTTGAGGACACGTCTCGCCTCGTCGGGATCTTTTGGCGCGCCCCAAATCCCCGGGCCAGTCAGGCGCATCGCGCCGAATCCCAGGCGCTTCACTTCCAGATCCCCACCAATTTTGAACGTCTTCGTTACTTCTTTCATCCTAAAGAACAATTCACCACAAAGCAGACTTCGCCAGGCATAGAAAGAGAATAATCAACAAAGCAGGGGCTACGTCGGCCAAGGACACAAAGGTCACGAAGACGATATTTTTACAGAAGATAACGAAAGCAACGAAGGCCTGAGACTCAAGAATCCTCCGGGTCGCTAGGGAAAAGCCAATAAAAACAAGAGGAAACAGCCAACGGAGATTCAAAGGAAAGCAGTTACGCCAAACATTATCTGGACTGTATCCCCCTTCGTTGCCTTCCTTATCTTCTGTAAAAAAACTCTGTCCTTTTGTTCTTGCGAAGTTCTGTGGCTGGGATGGATCCTTGAATTCCATGGCCGGTCATGCTTGTTCCGGCATGCTTCGCCATATAAAGACTGGTCTCTGGAACCCTATCGTTTTCGGAAGCGTCCTTTTCGGCATCTGGGTATCCACAGTTCGCAGCTCCGCGGCCGATGATCAGCAGGGTACAATCAAGAGCGTTGTGGACCGAGCCGTCCAACCGGTGATGCTAAGCTACAGTATCGCCGGAATGGCGGTAGGCCTTACGATTGCGGGCAGACCGTATATCTTTAACTATGGCGTCGCATCGCGGGCGACCGGGAAACCCGTCACGAATGACACCCTTTTCGAAGTCGGATCAATCAGCAAGACTTTCACGGCCACCCTAGCGTCATATGCCCAGGCTAACGGCAATCTCTCCTTAGCAGACAATACCAGTAAATATTTGCCGTCTCTGGCAGGGTCTAAATTCGGGGACGTGACTCTCCTTAATCTCGGAACCCACACCACAGGGGGGTTCCCGTTGCAACTTCCGGACAGCATCCGAACTGAGGATCAGTTGATGCAGTATTTGAAGACTTGGCAACCCCGTTATACGCCCGGAACCTATAGAACCTACGGCAACCCTAGCATTGGAATGCTCGGCTTCATCACAGCGAAAAGTCTAGGCGCCGATTTTACCGACCTAATGGAACAGCGGGTGTTTTCTCCGCTGGGGATGAACAATACTTACATTAACGTTCCCAAAACCAAAATGGGAGACTACGCGGTCGGCTATACCGAGGAAGGTAGCCCTAGCCGAGTGGGGGCTGGAATTTTGTCAGCCGAAACCTATGGCGTTAAGACCACGGCTGCCGACATGCTCCGGTTCATTGAAGCGAATATGAATTTGAGCTCGTCGGAAGAAAAGCTCGAGCACGGCGTCACGGATACCCACACGGCCTATTTCACAGCCGGTGTTATGACTCAAGATCTGATTTGGGAACAATATCCTTATCCGGTCGACCTGAAGATCCTGTTGGAAGGTAACTCGCCGGCGATGATCTTCAAAGGGACACCGGTTACCCAATTAACACCGCCGGAGGAACCCCGGGAAGATGTCTGGTTGAATAAGACCGGCTCAACCGGCGGTTTCGGAGCGTACGTTGCATTCATTCCAGCGAAACGATTGGGGCTCGTCATCCTGGCAAATAAAAGTTACCCCATCGACGAACGCATAACGATCGCGTACCAGATACTCACACAGCTCAGCAAAGAATAGGAAAACTAAAACCGGGGATCTTACCGTGAAGCAGATCCCTCTCCGCCGATCGCTGAGGCGGCGAGTCTCGTAAGCCTTCTATCTTGACCGGCTGACCCAATTTCTGCCAAAATATGGAAATTGTGAAAAATATAGCTGTTACGCTCAGGTTGCCTCGAAAACTTTGCCTGACTCTGGTTGCGGTCGGTTTTTCGCTGGTGTCAGCGAACGCTCAGAAACCTTCAGCCATCGTCACCTTCGGCGATAGCCTGAGTGATCTTGGGAATACCTACAACACGCTGGGTAACTGGGGTGCTTATGGTCTGGCTGACTATAACTCTTATTTTTACGACCAGGGACGTTGGTCAAACGGGCCGCTTTGGATCGAAGACATAGACCTAAAATTCGGGTTTGCTGCTCTGCAGCGTAACGATGGAACCAACTTGTATGGAACCGATTTTGCCTGGGGAGGGTCAACTAGCTTTGACGGTTTTTCGTTTGCCGTGTTAGCGAACTTGCAGCAACAGGTGGCTGATTACATCAATTTACTATCTACTAAGTATGCTCGTATGCCGAAGCCTGCCGATGCGCTGTTTACGGTCTGGAGCGGCGGCAACGATGTCATTTATCATGTCACCTACCCCGATCTGTACCCATTAACACCGCAAGAGGTTAGTGACAACATTGCGAAAGCGATCACGTCGCTTTATAACGCGGGCGGGCGCACTTTTCTCGTGCCTAACCTTCCGCCCCTCGGTGACAAGCCGAACTTTCGGAACACGAAATATCAGGACCCTGCCAATGATTTTGTTGTCGCTTACAATCCGTTGTTACATACCAAACTAGCAGTTCTGAGACAGACGAAGCCTGGGATCACGATCCTCGAGTTCGATGTATATACCTTGTTTCAAGATGCCCTGAACGACCCCACCAAATATGGGCTTACGAATGGGAAGGACACCGCGTACATCGCCGATATCTTTTATCGGCATGGCGGATACCTGGTAGATGATGTCGACAAATACCTATTTTGGGATGGCACCCATCCCACCAGGGTGGGCCACGCGATTGTGGGAGAAGGTGCGTACAAGGTGATTTCCAGCGCGCTGGGACTATCTACCGAGCAGCCGCAACCATAAACCAGGCAGCATTTCGGCACAAAGGAGTTCAAGGAGTACAAGGAGTTCAAGGAGTTCAAGGAGAGGAGACAGAATCCAGGAGAACAGGGGTTTGTTAGGTGCTGGACAGGACGGAGCCCTCTTGCCCTAAAGAGTAAATTACTTCCGCAACGAGCCGTTGACTATCCGCGGCTCTCCTGGCTCCTCTCCTTGAACTCCTCGTACTCCTTAGTGGAACGATTCTCCTACCATTTCCTCGCTCTTTTTCCACAGGGCGGCGGCGAGGTTAGTGTCGAGCGCGTATCCGCGTACGCCTTCGCTGATGGCGCTGATGATGACATCGTCCGCGACGATATGGCCGACATGGCAATTTTCGCAATATTTCCCACCAATCTCGTCAGCGGGCGCCGCCACCCCGGCCCACACCGATGTGGCAGCTCCTTGCGGGATGGTCTTGAATTCAAAGGGCCCTTTACCTTCTTGAGCGAGCTGCTGATTCAATTGTTCAACAATGGATTCCATTCGCGCCGGATCCAGGTGCCGAGCTAACTCGGTTAGGATACCTCCCGGATGGACCGCTGCAGCTCGCACCCCGCGTTGCCGGTGGCGTTGGTCGAAGGCGACAGCGAACTGGATGTTCGCTGTTTTCGAACGACCGTAAGCCAGGAACGGTTCGTAAGATGTCCGCTCAAAGTTAGGATCGTCCAAGTCAACATTGGAGTAACGGTGACCCGAGGAAGAGAGATTGACTAGTCTTGATCCGCTTCGCAGCAAAGACGCAATGCGGTTAACAAGAACAAAGTGGCCCAGGTGATTCGTGCCAAACTGGGTTTCAAAACCGTCAACGGTATGGCCGAAGGGTGTAGCCATCACCCCCGCATTAGCAATGATTACGTCGAAGGGGTCGCCTTTGGCTACCAGTTGGTCGGCGCAGGCCCGCACGCTCTTCAGATTGGCGAGGTCGAGCTCGACAACTTCAAAGCGACCGCCGTTTTTCGCGGCATCCTTTCGGACCAGAGCTGTGGCGGCTTCTGCTTTAGACAAATCACGCGCCGCACCTACTACGTGAGCGCCGTGGGCCGCTAAAGAACGCGCTGTTTCCACTCCGAGTCCCGCCGAAACGCCAGTCACTAAGATCCGTTTGCCTTGCAGGTTAACGCCGGACAGCACCTCGTCCGTGGTTGAAGTTGCACCAAATACGTTCGTCATTTCTTACTCCGATTCAGCTAAAAATTATGTGCGCGTCTCATTGACGAGCAGCTGGGTTTGTTGATAACCAGTGATAAGCGGAGTATGTCTCCGCAAATGAAATAAGCGGAGAGTCCCTCCGTTTGCAAGTGGTTTTTGTATGCCGTCAAAACGTCCCCAATCTCGCTCGCGAAAGCCACGGGCCGATGCGCAACGCAACCGGGCCCGTATCCTGGACATAGCGAAAGACGCATTCACTCGCTTAGGCGTTAATATCAGCCTGGACGATGTCGCCCGGCGTGCGGGTATTGGCGCCGGTACCTTATACCGGCATTTCCCTACCCGGGATGATTTGCTGGCGGCAGTCTATCGGACGGAGGTCGAGAAGCTGGCGGCAGCAGAACCCGAATTTGCCGAGTCTATGCCTCCAGTCGAAGCGTTACGCGCGTGGATGTTGCTCTTTGTTGACTATATCGCCACCAAGCAGCTGATCGCAGCTGCTCTAAACAACATCGTGGGCGGACCTTCAAAACTATTCGAATGCTCTGGGGATCAGATCATAAGAGCGATCAAAGCGTTGGTGACGCGAGCGATCGAAAGCGGAGACATCCGTCCTGATCTTGATCCAGTCGATCTGCTGCGTGCCCTAGTCGGCGTTGCCAACGTGGCGTCCGCACCCGACTGGGGGGAAAGCGCAAAAAGACTGGTAGACATTCTCATTCTCGGTTCGCGTCCGACGCTTCCCGAATATCAGATAACTGAGCGGCCAGGAAAGAGTAGCCGCAAGCAGGCACCAAAAGGGCGCCGTGTAGGAGGGCGACCGAGTCCGTGATTTCTATGGGCGAGACAACCAAGCCATCGAATCGGCCATTTTTGGTTACGCCGCTCTGGCGCTCTTTCAGAGCGCATTCTTAAGGGACCCGAACCCGGGGTTCTGCCCCTTCGGGGCAGAAACCGAATGGCAGCTCATAGCTCCTATTCCTAACTTCGTAGCGGCACGAGCGCACCGAGCCGGGGTTCGCGCAGGTAAAGGCCGATCCAGAGTATCACCGCAAAATAAACCGGGGCTAAAATGTGCGAGAAGAGCGGGTCGCCGGACCGGACGTGTGTGGCGACAGCTCCACCGAGGTAACCGGTCAAAAGGATCGCGCCCAGAATCGCGGTCCGGGGAACTGCGTAAAGGATGGTACAGATCAACACGGTGATCCCGAGCGGAAAAATTACGTTTTCGGAAAACCCTAGCTGAACCGTCGCCTTCACAACAAAGTCCGGTTTCATCACTTTCATGACCCCATCCATGAGCATGAAAAGCACGGGTAACGTGCTCAGAATACGACCGGTCCAAAGTCTGCCCTTGGAGACGGTTAATGGTTGAACAGAACGATTATCAGTGTCTGCGTTCATTGTTTTTATCGACAGGTTGTAGTTGGTTTACAGCCAAACGACGAACGCAGCGGGATGCCTAGGACATTTTTTTTGAGATGCCACGATGGGGATAAGCTCCGGCTCATCGCCGGGTTCGCGCTTCGACGCTGGTTGGGAACCAAGGCGAGACGGAAACAATTGTACGCCAGGTCACTGGTGAACGCTCTGGATCTCAATCGGGTTCCTGAGCCGCTAGTACGTCTGCTTGGGCACGTGGGTGGGTGGTAAAGGTTGAGATTAGTTCGGAATTGAATGTGTCCAACACGGACAGTCTAAGAGGCTGTCGGATTTTGCCGCGAAGCGGCTATACACCACAGCCCAGGGCTTCAGCCCTGGGCTATGATCTGTAGCCGCTTCGCGGCAAAATCCCAGGGCTTCTCTGCCACACAGCCTTAGGTACCCATCCCCGAAAGTGCGGAGCCCCGAA
>Ga0073928_10007817_pt1 | contig 13684 bp, 9 predicted proteins | sample PaiPotPPA55metaG_FD_76969 | JGI IMG/M metagenome (GOLD analysis project Ga0073928, IMG submission 76969) | Iron sulfur acid spring bacterial and archeal communities from Banff, Canada, to study Microbial Dark Matter (Phase II) - Paint Pots PPA... ...
ATGAATAATCTGATCGAAGCCATGAGGCGACAAGGAGCGGAACTTATCGATCCCGCCGATCTGCCATCGCACGGGAAATTCGATAAGACCGAGCTTGTGGTGCTGCTCTATGAATTAAAAGCTGACCTCAACGCGTACCTGGCGGCTAGGCCGGGAGCGCCCGCGTCGTTGCACGACATCATCGAGTTCAACGAATCCAACCGCGACAAAGAGATGCCATATTTCGGCCAGGATCTATTCATCAAAGCCGAAGCCAAAGGCCCGCTCAGCGACAAGGAATACACCGACGCACTGGAGGCGAATCATCGCCTCTCGCGCCAAGAAGGCATCGACGCAGTGATGGATCAATTTCATCTCGACGCGATCATGGCGCCCACAGCCGGCCCGGCATGGCTAACCGATCTGGTCGATGGCGATCATGACTTAGGCGGCAGCTCCAACGCCGCCGCAGTCGCTGGCTATCCGGATATCACAGTCCCCGCAGGATTCGTCTCCGGCCTGCCCGTAGGAATCTCATTCTTCGGCCGCGCCTGGAGTGAACCACTGTTACTGAAAATCGCCTACAGCTTCGAGCAGACAATCCAAGCCCGCAGGCCGCCCGGATTTTTGCCGACGCTGAAGTTGTAAGTAAGCAATTGCTGCTGTCATCCCGAGCGCAACATTGCGATTGGCCTCATCAATCGCAATGTGGAGTCGAGGGACCTGGTGTTGGAAGCCGCAAAACTCTGTCATAACGACTGTGATATTCTTCCTCGCCATGATTGAGGAAAACGCGTGACTCGGGATCTGCAACCCATCGACGTTGGCCTGATTGGCTTCGGCTTTGCCGGGCGCACCTTCCATGCTCCGGTGATCCGCGCGGTTAAAGGCTTGCGGCTTTCCGCCATTCTGCAGCGCAAGGGAACTGAGGCTGCCGGCGCTTACCCGGACGTTCGCGTAGCGCGGAGCGTTGAGGAGTTGCTCGCGTCCGATTCGATTCAGCTGGTGGTGATCGCTACGCCCAATATTTCTCACTTCGATCTGGCGCGGCAGTGCTTGCTGGCTGGACGTCACGTGGTCATCGACAAGCCATTTGCTACCAGCTACGCTGAGGCTGCGGAACTGGTTTCGCTGGCGGAAAAATGCGGACGCCTGCTTTCGGTTTATCAGAGTCGCCGTTTCGATGGCGACTTCAAGACTGTGCGCAATCTGTTCGCTGCCGAGGCTCTCGGCCGCGTCGTGCTGTTCGAGTCGCATTACGATCGCTATCGTTTGCAGCTTCGGCCTGGGGCGTGGCGTGAACAAGCGGGGCCGGGAAGCGGCGTGTTTTTCGACCTCGGACCGCACTTGATTGATCAGGCGCTCACCCTGTTCGGCGCGCCCGAAGCTGTGAGCGCGGATATTCGCATCGAACGCGATGGCGCGGTAGTCGACGATGCGTTTGATCTGACCTTGCGGTATCCGCGGCTGCGAGTTCAGCTGCGCGGAACCATGCTGGCGAGTAAGCCTTCGCCGCACTTCCTGATTCATGGGACCAAGGGCTCTTACGTCAAGTACGGACTTGATCCCCAGGAGAACGCGCTCAAGCGCGGCGAACTTCCGCAAGGACCACACTGGGGCAAAGAACCAGAAGAAGCATGGGGCACCTTTTCGCTGGTCGAAGGAGAAAAAGTCACGGAGCGTGCCGTCCCCACCGAGCCTGGCGACTATCGCGAGTATTACGGGAATGTCCGGGACGCCATTCTCGGGGAAGCGGCGCTCGCCGTCACTCCGGAAGGCGCATTGAGCGTGATGCGAGTGCTCGAACTGGCGCGGCAAAGCAGCGATGAACGACGCGTCACTTCATACGCTTAGAAATACTTTCACCGCAGACACAGAGTCACAGAAAATAAAAATCCAAAGATTTTTCTTTGTAGCTCTGTGCCTCGGTGGTGAGAGATATTGTCGCTGCGAAACTACGGCATGCGGCTGCCCTTACCACGCCGACTATTTTTCCGGCAGAAAATCGCGTGCGGGTCCAAGTCTCGATGTTATGATTCTGAAACGTTAATCACAGTGGACAAGTGATAGCGAGTCGTAGCGGAGCGAGCAGCGATTCAATGGCAATTGCGAACCTTAAGAGTTCAACCACCGCAGTAGCACCGTCCGACACTTACAAAGGCGCATTGGCAGTGATGACTACCCTCTTCTTCATGTGGGGATTTGTCACCGTGCTGAATGACGTGTTGGTGCCCCATCTCAAATCCATTTTCGATTTGACTTATGCCCGGGTAATGCTGATCCAGTTTTCTTTTTTTTCGGCATACTTCATTTTTTCTATTCCCTCGGCAAAACTCATCGACTGGATCGGTTATCACAAAACTATGGTGGTGGGCCTTTTCACCATGGGGTTGGGCGCATTTCTGTTTATACCAGCAGCGAGGGCAGCGTCGTATCCGCTGTTTTTGACCGCGCTCATGATTCTGGCGGCGGGAATTACGGCGTTGCAGGTGGCGGCAAATCCGTATGTGGCCGTATTGGGCCCGGCCGAGACAGCTTCGAGCCGGTTAAATCTCGCGCAGGCTTTCAATTCGCTGGGAACAACCATCGGCCCTTACCTCGGCGGCGCGCTCATTCTGACTGCGGTTCCGCTGAGCATGGAGAGCGTGCGCCAGTTATCGCCTGAGGCGCTGCAGGCATATCGAATTCACGAGGCTTCGTCAGTCAAGCTGCCTTACATTGTGATTGGGCTGACTCTGGTTGTGCTGGGAATCGCTATTGCGCTGTTTAAACTTCCGGCAATGCCGCAGGCCGAACGTCATGGAACGGGCCCGCAAGAAAGCGTATGGAAGCATCGCAACCTGGTGTTGGGAACGGTTGGGATTTTCGTTTATGTCGGCGCAGAAGTGGCAATTGGAAGTTTTCTAATCAACTACCTCAGCCAGCCGAACATTGGAAATATTTCTGTCCAGGTTGCCGCTAAGTACGTTTCTTATTATTGGGGAGGCGCCATGGTCGGTAGATTTGTCGGCTCGGCCATCCTACAAAAGGTTCGCACCGGCACCGTCCTGGGCATCGCCGCGGCTACGGCGTGCTTGCTGGTTTGTATTTCCATGTTGACGTTCGGCCATTTCGCGATGTGGAGCATTCTTCTTGTAGGTTTTTTTAATTCGATAATGTTTCCCAGCATTTTTACTCTGGGGATTGCGCAACTCGGCCCCCTGACCGGCGACGGGTCTGGGTTGTTGATTATGGCGATCGTTGGAGGTGCGATTATTCCTGTGATTCAGGGCGCTCTGGCTGATCGAATGGGAATTCATCACGCATTCATTCTTCCGGTTATTTGTTATTTGTATATCGTGTATTACGCGTTTAGAGGATCGCGTCCTATCGTTACGACTTAAAGACAGACCAAGTGAGAACCATCTTTTTTGCCGTTGTCTTGCTGACTTCAGCTTCGCAAAGTTTCGCGCAGGATTCCGCATTGGCCCCCACGCCTCCGATGGGATGGAATAGCTGGAACAAGTTCGCATGCGACGTCAGCGAAGACCTCATCAAGCAAACAGCGGATGCGATGGTGAAATCCGGTATGAAAGATGCGGGTTATCAATACGTCATCATCGATGATTGCTGGCAGGTGGGGCGCGATAAAGATGGAAACATCATCGCCGATCCGCAGCGCTTTCCTTCCGGGATCAAGGCGCTGGCCGACTACGTTCATGCTGCAGGATTGAAGTTTGGAATTTATTCTGACGTTGGAACTAAAACTTGCGCCGGGCGTCCGGGTAGTCTGGGACATGAATACCAGGATGCACGGCAGTATGCCGCCTGGACCGTGGATTACTTGAAATACGATTGGTGCAACACGATCACGCAAGATGGTCACGCGGTTTATTCGCTGATGCGGCAGGCTCTGGATGCTTCTGGTCGGCCCATTGTCCTAAGCATTTGCGAATGGGGTTCGCACACACCTTGGCTTTGGGGAAAAGATGCTGGCGGCAATCTTTGGCGCACTACGGGGGACATCAAAGACCGCTGGCAGGGCCGCGTGAAATGGCCTGCGGGCGATTGTTGTTCGAACGGCGTGGTGGATATCGTCGATTTGCAAGTCGGGCTCGACAGCTTTGCCGGGCCCGGCCATTGGAATGATCCCGATATGCTCGAGGTCGGCAATGGTGGCATGACCGACACCGAATACCGCTCGCACTTCAGCCTGTGGGCGATCCTTGCTGCGCCGCTCATCGCTGGCAATGATTTGCGCAGCATGCGTCCGGAAATTCGCGACATCCTCACCAATAAAGAAGTGATTGCCGTTGATCAAGACCCGCTAGGCAGCGAAGGCAAGCGGGTGAAGAAGAATGGCGATGTGGAAGTGTGGTCCAAGCAAATGAAAGATGGCAGCCGCGCGGTAATTTTATTTAATCGCGGAAGCGTGGAGCATGAAGTCAGCGTGAACTGGGAAGATATTGGTTATCCGGATCATTTGCAGGCCGCGGTTCGCGACTTGTGGGAGAAAAAAGATCTGGGCCGCTTTACGGGAAGCTTTTCTGCTTCGGTCGTGTCTCACGGAGTGGTGATGATTACAGTGAGGCCGTAGCAATCAGGTTGCGATGGAGGACGGGCGTCTCGCCTGTCCAACCGGCAGAGGACCCTCCATTTTCGCCCTAGCATTTTTGTGACACGAATTGATAGAGCAATGGGTGAAACTTCTCTCAACGAGTCCGCTAACTCTCCAGTGGTGCACGCGTTGAAAATTCTGTTCGCGGAACTGTATGGGGATTCTCCTGCTATTTACCGGGCGCCGGGAAGAGTCAATCTTATTGGCGAGCACACCGACTATAACGATGGATTTGTTATGCCGGCTGCTCTGGATTTGTACACGTATGTGGCAGTGAGCCCGCGTCCAGATCGAAAACTTCAGGTTTACTCGGCGAATCTCAAAGAAAAGTGCGAGCTGGATTTGGATTCAATTCCTGCCGGGCGGTCAGGTCACTGGAGCGACTACGTTCGTGGCGTAGCTGGGGTTCTTCAGTCGGCCGGGTACCAGCTGCGCGGGGCTGATCTGGCGATCATAAGCGACGTGCCACTGGGATCGGGATTGAGTTCGTCGGCTGCTCTTGAAGTTTCCGCGGCGTGGGCGCTTCTGAGTAATTCGCATCTTGGTGCCAGTCCCACTGAAATCGCGCAAATGTGCCAGAAGTCTGAACATGTTTACGTGGAGACGATGTGCGGAATTATGGATCAGTTCATTTCGTGTCACGGCCGCGCGGGCCACGCTCTGATGCTGGATTGCCGCTCTCTTGAATTTCAACTGCTACCAATTCCGCCCGCTGTGCGGCTCATGGTTTGCAACACGATGGTGAAGCATGAGCATGCGAGTGGCGAATACAATACTCGGCGACGGGAGTGCGAAGAGGGTGTTCGGTCGCTGGCTGAGGTTCTACCGGGAATACGTGCGCTGCGCGATGTGACTTTGGATGAATTAGAAAAGCATCGCGAGCGCTTGAATCCTGTTATCTATAAACGTGTGCGCCATGTGGTCAGCGAAAATGAGCGAGTAAACAAAGCTGCGCGTCTGCTGGAGGCTGGCGACGTTGCTGCGTTTGGCCGGCTGATGGCTGATTCGCATCGCAGCCTGCGCGATGACTACGAGGTTAGTATTGCTGAGCTTGATCTAATGGTTGAGTTGGCCAGCAGACAAACTGGCGTCTATGGGGCGCGCATGACGGGCGGGGGTTTCGGGGGAAGCACGATAAATCTTGTCGATGCTGATCACACAGAGGACGTCCGGCAAAAACTGGAAAAAGATTACCAGGGAAAGACAGGAATGAAGCCCGTCATTCTGATTTGCGAAGCTTCCGACGGCGCCGGGGCGGTTGCCGAGAGCTGAGAACAATTGAAGTTGCGGAACGTTTCGGCGCGAAGTCATTATCCATTCAAAAAGGCACAGTAAATGAAGCGTCCGGCAAGATCGGAGATCCCTCAAATATTGCAAAGTTCTCCGCACCGGCGATTCAATCCGCTGACGAAAGAATGGGTGCTGGTTTCTCCGCATCGCGCGGAACGTCCGTGGCAGGGTCAGACCGAGCCGCAGCTAGCCGATCGGACTCAGTCTTATGATCCGACTTGTTATCTGTGCCCGAGAAACGTTCGTGCTGGAGGCCAGCGCAATCCGGCATATACCAAAACGTTCGCCTTCAACAATGATTTTGCTGCGCTGCAGCCTGAACCTTCAGCTGTGCAATTGGATGTCGAAGAGAAAGGCATTGTTGTAGCACAGAGTGAGAGCGGCATTTGCCGAGTTGTTTGTTTTTCGCCGCGGCATGATTTGACGCTTTCGCAAATGCCGGTTGCCGAAATCCGCAGCTTGGTCGATGTTTGGATAGAGGAGTTTCAAAGTTTGGGACGGCAACCCGACGTCAACTATGTGCAGATTTTTGAGAATCGCGGATTGATGATGGGTTGCAGCAACCCTCATCCGCATGGGCAAATCTGGGCGACTTCGACTGCGCCCAATGAACCGCGCAAAGAGCAAGAATCATTTGTTGCCTACCAAAAGCAGCATGGGGCTTGCCTGTTGTGCGATTACGTGAAATTGGAAGAGTCTTCCGGCGAGCGCCTGGTATATGCCAACGACCACTTTATGGCTCTCGTGCCTTTCTGGGCAATCTGGCCTTACGAAATCCTCGTGGTCTCTAAGGCTCATGTCGGAAGCATGAGTGGCCTGACTGAAGCAGCGCGATCGGCGCTGGCCGACATTCTGAAGTGCGTGACCAGCCGATACGATAATTTATTTCAGACTTCTTGCCCTTATTCCATGGGATTCCATCAGCAACCAACCGACGACGAAGAGCACAACGAGTGGCATTTCCACGCACATTTTTATCCGCCTCTGCTGCGATCGGCCAGCGTCAGGAAATTTATGGTTGGATTCGAAATGCTGGGTTCGCCGCAACGCGACATCACGCCCGAATATGCGGCCGAACGGTTGCGGCAGGCCGAGGTTAAAACTGCAAAATAATTTCTACGGCTGCGCCGGAGCAGCCTCGGACGCAGATGCCGTCGCATTTCCGACTGAGAATCGACTGGGCTGCGGGCGATATCCGTTGCGCGTGCGAATGTGATACTTCTTCAGGCGCTCGCCGTTAAGTTTCACAGTGATGGCTCGCCAACCCAGATTAGGATTCGGCTGCGGGTAGTAGCTAAGCGAATACAGATGCGCCAGGTCATCTCGTATGGATGCAAAGGCGCGCTGTTCGTCCTTCCAATCCTTGGCAAAATACGCTTTGCCTCCGGTCGCGGCGGTCATGCGTTCAAACACCGCAGTAGAAACTGGTTCGAGTTTCGCCAACTGCGTGCTGATCATATAAATGGCAGTCCCGGTTGACTGCGCCAGTTCGGCTACATCCTCGGGAGGAACCATGCTGGAGTTGTCGGGGCCATTGGAGAAAACGACGATCACTTTTCTTCCGGTATAGTGAGCGGCATCTTTAATGGTTAGAAGCAGGCAGTTATAAAGCGCGGCGTCGTCGCCGGCGACGGTCGCGCGAACGCCGCGCAGAACCTGCGCCCGATCGGGGGTTAAAGGGGCCGAACGCGAAAGATCGCGGCTGTACGAATAAAATGCCACTTTGTCGGCGCTTTCGAGGGATCGCACGAAATCGGCAATAGCATCCTGTGCGAAGACGAAGCCCCGATACATGTAGTTGCTGGTGTCGAAGAGGAGAAACACATTTGCGCCAGCAATCATCGAACCGAGCGATTGATCTTGCGCTTCTGCCGCAGAAACTTTTGTCTCCGCTGCACGCCCAGAAGCTTTTCCATCGCCGGGCACAGCGTCTGCCACTCGGTAGACGGGTTCGTTACCTTCTCCAAAGGTGGCGAGCTTTTGCTGAATGCCGTCCTCGACAATGGAAAAGTCCGAGGGACGAAGACCGGTCACGTAATTTCCCTTGTTGTCGGTTACGGCCACATTCAATTGCACCATTTCGACGCGAACACGAATGTTGGGTGCGTTTTCCTGGGCGAGCATGCGAGATCCCGGGCTCGAAAATAGGATGGGAACTAGCGTAAGAAGTAAGAAGCAGTTCTTGGTCATATATTCACACCATCTTCTTTTCGACCCCTAGAGACGTACCTAGCACGTCCGCACAGGCGCACATCAGAACTGAGTTTTTGCTCCAACTATTGTCGACGAAGCAATCTTGCCCTGGCGAAATTCTTCGCCCGTTTCTCGCATTGCCCTGAGCATGGCCGGCCAATCTTCGAAATCAGTGGCAAAAATCTTTTCGACCATGCGATGGGTTAATTCAGGAACCAGCCGGTTTAACATTACCGGCGGGTAACCTTTCTCGTCCGCTAGACGAGCCCAGTACAAATTGCTGGAATCCCAGCTTTCTGCGAGCAAGCGGCTCGAGTAGCCTTCGAAAGCAGGGAAGGGCTTCAGATTCAACAGCTCGCGGGTATAACTTTGCGTGAGGATCGGATGAGGCACGCCGAAATCTTGCGACAGGCGCTCCCAGCTAAGTTCTGCGGGGTACTGTCGGCACAAGCTTTGCAATTCCTGACCGGCGGGTCCAAAGGAACTGGTTTCGTCGGGATACCTTCGAAGAAACTCCGCCGCCAGATAGAATGTATCGGCCGGCGTAACATGCGAATTCACATCAGCCAGATTGCCGGCCACCAAGCCGCGGTCCACTCGCTGTGAAACTTGCGGGTCCATACGTTCCGACAGAATCGTTATCACCTTGCTGTGTAGTTGAAGGTCTCCGGCAGACGCCGTTAACAACTCTTCTCCGGTTCGCTGATACAGACTCACGGCATGGAGTTCGTTTTTACTTACCCCCCACCAGCGCGGCAAAGTAGCGTTGATCATCAGGCCCGGCACCAGTTCACGCCAGATTAAGGCCTGAACGTTTTCTGGGGCAATGAAATCTTGCTCCACCTCCGCCAGGACATACGGCAAATCGGCGAGCGAGCCGACGAGATGGGCTCCGCCGCCGGCAGGTGATCCCTCGCCGAATAATTGCGGAGCTTGCCAGATTTGTTCGATACCCGAGACTGTATCGCCTGAAAAGTCATGAGAGCGCACGAACAACGGATTGTTGTGGAGCATCTGCGCCCCCGGTGGTTCGTAATATGCATAATTCAAACCAACGAGGGTGTCTCTGAGAAATGGAGCGAGTTGGCCGCGAGCGTCGGCCACTTGTTCGCGAGAAGAAGGAGACTTGATGACCTTCAGCAAGTCGGTGCGCATCTGCAACTCAGTATGGCGATTGTTATAGACTCCGGTTGCCCATTGCGTTCGTTCGCCGCTGCTGAAGATCGGGCGCGGCATTTCGAATTCGCGCAGCTCGCCCGCCAGCGGGATCAACTGGTCAGCCACGGCCTCGCCTCGTCCGAGCGCGCTCAAACCGTCGCCGAGACCGATGATCGTATCTAAAGAAACCAGGCGTTGGCCGTCTAGAACCGAACGGATTCGGTTGGCTACTTCCTCGTGGGTCCGTTGGCCTTCTGCGCTGGTTTGCTGAGGACCGGCGAGCAAATCGATGATTTCATCCTGAGAGCCGTCGCGGCGACCGGTTGCCGCTAGCAGGATTTCGCCGAGAGAATCGCGGCCTGCATCGAAAAGCTGGGAAGAAGAAAGAACGCTGCCAAAAGGTTTAACTACCTTCTGCCAGGATTCGTTTAGTTGGGCGCTCTTGATCGCTCCCTGGCGGGCGAGGATCTGCCAGATTCCGATATTGGCCTGGAAGACTCCCATAGCGTTGCCTCGCACCGTGTGATTCGGAAGCCTGCCGAGGCGTTCGGCCGTATTCAGAAACTGCGTGATGGATTCGTCGCTCAACTGCGGAAATTCTGAGAAAATCAAGTATTGATTGCTAAACTGTGCGAATCTGCTAGCCAGCAAGAGCGCGGTTTGTGGGCTTAAACGGTGGTCTGGCGGACGTCTGCCGTCCAGTTCACTCAGGCTCAGATAAATTTGCAACGGCCCCGTCTCCGTCTCTACACGGCAAAGCGCGAACATTGCTTCTGCCAGTTGTTCGGGACGACTGAAGTGACTGGCGCGCTTGCCCCAGTCGCGGACAATTTTGGAATCACTTTTTTCGCGCAGGATCTCTTTCCATACTTCCAGATTTCCCGGGACGTAGGGTTCACCGTCAACGCCCCATTGCATTCGGGTCAGCAGAAGCAACAAAGCGGGCACTGGCCGAAAGGTTGGCCTGGCGGCGTCGGGAGAAATCGCATGCCCGCGAAAAGCGGCATAGTATCGCCGCAACCGGGCTGGGCTGAAGTGCGCCTGCTGAGCCTGACTGACTCGCGCCAGAGCGTCGAAGTAGGCAGCCAGCCAACCATTATCTTTTGTCAGCAACTGTGGAACGAATTCTTGGGGTGATTCGGGACTGGCGGCTACCAATTCTGTCCAGGCGGATTTCGCGTCTTGTCCCCCAGGGACGTCGACACGCCCATTTCGTATGCAGATGTGAGTTCCGTAAAAATCCAGAGTCGCAGCCAGGGGAAGCAATTTGCTCAGCCCAACCGACTGGCGCAAAGCGTCTCGGGATTCAGCATCGGTTCGCGATATGGCCCAATAAAGGCGGCACAACAGCGGATCGCGCAGCAGGGTGTCGATCAGGTCGCCGCCGCCGTTTTTATTGCTCAGATTTGTCCAATCTTTTTCTGTAAAAATGACCGGAACCCGCGAAATAGGAAATGCATAGCTGAAAGCCTTGCCGCCCTGAAGAGTTTCCTCAAGCTCAGGCAAAGGGAAGCCGGAGTCTATGGTAAGAAATGCGCGTTCCGGATCAGCGGTGGTCAGTGAAGTGCTGCTCTGCCCACATTCCTGGCGGACCCGATAACCCAAGACTCGCAACAGCGGCTTGGCTTGCTCGCAGTTGGCAATGCGGATGGTGCCGTCGCGATCTGCGAGAACCGTCAGTTCTTTCGCCTGCTGGACGTAACGGTTCAGTAGGATAAGAAATTCGGTTGGCCGGCCTCCATCGCGGGCGCCCTCGTACCCTTGCGTGAATACGTTGTGAGCGAGCAAGGGCACTACTTCTTCCGGGGAAATCTTCTGGCTGATGCCGGCCATGCGCAGGAAAGAACGCATAGGGCCCGGAATAATGGTGGTGGCGTCAGGGTGCTGCGGGGCTGGATCAACTGCCGCGGCGCTCGAAGCGTAGCAGAAAAGGCAGAGCAAGGACGCTACAAGAAGGGTGCGCAGGCGACGAAGAGATTTCATGGCTGGTCCTCTCCGACCTTTCAGACATTAGCAACTAAATCGTGACCATACCCGGGAGCGGAATTGTAGCCTCACCTGAGGAGTTCGGCCGACCGACCCGGCTACTTACATTCGTGTCGGTCACATTAAATCATCCTGCGACTTAATCCAAGGTCTTTTCTTGGATTCACGAGTGAATTTTGTGTTTGGCTGCTAATAAAGGAATATTTGTGTGAATATTTCGTCACACGAGTGTCGCTTAGAAGTAAGGCGAGTCGGACCCGCCGAAGGGTGGGAGCTGAAAAAGGGATCAACAACCCCTGTTATCAGTACAATCGCATCAGGTTATTGGCCACGAAGCCGCCCTCAATCGCGAGCATGCTTCGAACCGCAATGCGTTCAGCTTTATAGTGATGGGTTCTATGCAACAAATATGCCGTGCCCACGCCGAACCCAAAGCCCAGACCGGAGGCCACGGCCTCACCGGCAATGCCCCTGGTAACCAGTGGACGCACCACCGGGTTGGATTCTCTAAAGCCGTCTGCTAGGCCGCGTTGGGTAGTTATCGCGTCGACTGCGATTTGTCCTGCAAAGACAGAGAAATCAATCTTGTTTTCCGTGCTCCAGAATTTTTGGGCAGTTGGAGCCTGCGGTATTGAGTTCGTCGCTACAAAGCTCTGTTGTCCCTGAGCCGCACCAATCGTTAGCAGGACAAATAAAATTATGGATTTCATGCGCCTCCGAGAGAATCGAAAATCTGCGCGGGAAGCAATTTTCAGACCCGGGCAGCCTTGCAACTGAGCTAAGATTATCCGGTTCAGCCCCAGCAGTACATGGCCTAAAAGTCACACTTGATTCGGCTTTAGTAACTCTGGTAGTAACCGCTAAAATGGTTACCTGCGGCACCGTGAAGCTCGAGCTTACAAAAGTATCAGGGTGAAGCTGCCGTGGGTCAGGGCTGTGGGTCCTCTAGACGGGCGGGTTTCCTGTTCGGATAATTGTTGTATGCAGAACGGACTGAGAACATTCCGATTGCGCCATTTCAGCTGGCTTCTGACGCTGCCGATGTTAGTCGCTCTGGTGGGCTGTCAGGGCGTTTCGTCCGCGAACAAATCGACCAGCAACAATACGACCACGGGTCAGCTCAGCGTGGCGCCTGCCACTTTGAGTTTTGGGAGTATCGCCGTAGGAGCCAACTCGGTGAAGCAGGGAACGTTAACGGCCGTAAGCTCCGATATTACAGTGACGTCGGCGAGTTGGAGCGGTCAGGGGTATTCGTTGAGCGGAATTACCTTTCCACTTACGGTGCCGTCTGGACAGAGTGTCCCTTTCACGGTGACCTTCGCTCCCCAGGCGCCTGGGAGCGCGCCTGGCAGTGTCACGTTCGATAGTGATGCGACCGACCCCACACTCGCGGAAGCGTTCACTGGCAGCGGTACGCAAGGGTCGCAGCATAGCGTGGCGCTCTCCTGGGACGCCAGCACCTCGCAGGTGACTGGCTACAACATATATCGCCGCATCGGGTCGAGCGGGACCTATAGCAAGCTCAACTCGTCAATAAATCCGGTCACCAGCTATACGGATACCGCGGTGCAAAGTGGCGAGACCTACGATTATGTGACTACGGCGGTGGATGCCAGCAATGTAGAGAGCGCGTACTCGAACCAGGCAACAGCCTCGATCCCTTAGTCGTAGCGCCGGCATCTTGCCCGCTGTCCCGAGGGCATCGCGCCTTCAGACGGTGCAGGCAGGATGCCTGCACAACGGGCGCCCAGCCGGCGGCGTTACAAGAACGCGCCTGTCTTTGAGAAATCCCTGATGCTTTTGTAGCCGGATCACCACGTCGAGATCCTTCGACTGCGGTGTCGTTCGCTTCGCGAACGACACCTCCGCTCAGGATGACAGAGAGAAAAGGGGGACGACAGGGAGAGGAAAGGGATGACAGCGAGGAAGAAGATCCCGGTCAGCTTAATTCTTTGAAATCGTCAGAACACTTGCTCTTTCAGTAATTGCAGCAGGTACGCACCGTAGCGGTTGTTCTTCATGGACGTTGCCGTGGCCTCAAGTTGCTCGGCGCCTATATATCCCAAACGATAAGCAATTTCCTCCGGACACGAAACCATTAATCCCTGGCGGGTTTCAATGGTCTGGATAAATAAAGACGCTTCCAGCATGGACTCATGGGTGCCGGTGTCCAGCCAGGCCATGCCTCGGCCCATCACTACGACGTCCAATTGCTTTTGTTTCATGTATTGCTTGTTTATGTCAGTGATTTCCAGCTCTCCGCGAGCGGAAGGCTTTAGCGCTTTCGCGATCTCGACGACTTGGTTGTCGTAAAAATAGAGTCCGGTGACGGCGTAGCGCGACTTCGGTGTCTGCGGCTTTTCTTCCAGGCTGAGGGCTCTGCCTGCGGAATCAAATTCAACTACGCCATAACGTTCGGGATCCTGCACTGGATACGCGAACACGCGCGCGCCGGAAGTTTTTGCCCCCGCTTCCTGAACG
>Ga0073928_10007819_pt1 | contig 13683 bp, 12 predicted proteins | sample PaiPotPPA55metaG_FD_76969 | JGI IMG/M metagenome (GOLD analysis project Ga0073928, IMG submission 76969) | Iron sulfur acid spring bacterial and archeal communities from Banff, Canada, to study Microbial Dark Matter (Phase II) - Paint Pots PPA... ...
ATCAACGGCTACTTCGCTCCCCCGGGATGAGCGGCTCGTCTTTTTACCGGTTTATCCTCGCGGCGCCGTACCCACGCGCAATGCAGAGGGGCCGCTTGGGTGGGCCGGAACTGGCAGTTGGGGCGGCGCGCGGCTTCCCGCTCACGAGCAGCGGTTGCACATTGCCCACTACCGCACAAGCCTTTTCGCTGAACGTCACCGTGCTGGCGCCAGCCGCGCTGGGCTATCTGACGCTCTGGCGCACGGTCGACCCGCAGCCGGTGCGTGGACGCAATGACGACTGCGGCCGCCTGCGGTCCGCCGGCAGCCGCGCCAATGGCTTCGCGCGACGTCCGTCTAATGCGCGGGGCGATCGCACGGCCGGGAGAAGAAGGTCGGCCGGCAGGGCTAGGAGACCGCTCAACGCAGTCCCGAATAGCAGCCGGCAACATGGAGGTGGATGCAGTGAATGTACAGAAGATTCTCAGCGAATTGCATGACGAGCGAGCGTACATTACGCAAGCCATTTTGAGTCTGGAACAACTGGCGACCGGCCGGCGCCGGCGGCGCGGACGGCCGCCGAAGTGGATATCCGACATGACGCGGCGCGTTCGTCGTACGCCAGAAAAACAGGATCAGCACTTGACTTCCGCCGAATGACCACCTTACGATCTTTCTCCTGTGACGAGCGGCGAATCGCCCTGGTCGCTTGTTAGCGGTCACCGCCCATTCTTCATATCTTTGAATAATATTGCTTTTAGCTTACGCCGTGCGCTACCTTGGGCCAAAGGAACTCAAGGCATGCAACGTGTTTATTACACCAGTCTGACAATCTTGTTGGCGATCTGCCTCCCCTTATGGGCGCAACGGCCGGTGGCCGAACCTAATTCGCCGGATTTTCCAACGCAGTCCCCTTCGGCACGCGAACTCGAGGCCATGGAAGCCCCCGCGGCTGGATTTGTTGAAAACCGCGGCCAGTTTGATCCGGCTATCCAATACAAGCTGGCAAGCCCAACGAACACCGTGTGGCTCACCACTACCGGTATTGTCCTGGACGCCCCGAGTGAGGCGTCACAGCCGCTTGCCAAGCCCACCGGGCCAGGCCTGTCCGAGAGATTCGTTGGCGCGAATCGTAACATCGTGCTTAAGGCTGCTGACCCTTGTCCCGGCACCCACGGCTACCTCACCAACAAGGATGCCACCAAATTGCCCATCAGGACGTTCCTAAGAGTGGAGTACAAGGATGTATGGCCGGGGATTTCCGTAAGGCTGTGCGGCAACCCGGCCGCCGTCCGCCAGAGCTTCGTAATTCAGGCCGGGGCAGACCCCGGCAATATTGCCCTGAGCTATACGGGGATCGGCCAGATGACAATCGACGAGCATGGCTCGCTGGTAATAGATACGCCGCAAGGAACCTTGCGCGAGGTCATGCCGGCGGCATACCAGGAAGTGAGCGGCCATCGCATTGCCCTGCCCGGACACTACAAGTTGACAGCTCCCGGGACATACGGCTTTCATGTGGACGGGTACGCTCGCGAGTACCCTCTCGTAATCGGCACGGATCTGCCCACTTTCCTTCACACTGCCGCCCCGCCCACCGGCGCGCCCCTCATCACTTACTTTAATGTCGCTCCCGCATCCACTTTGCCGGGCCAAGCGGCCATAGGCACCTTTTTAGTAACTGGCGCCACATCCGCAACACTCAATGGCATCATAGGCAATTGCGTTAATGGAAGTTGTGGAGGAACGGTTATTTTTGATCCTACTGTCACAACAAACTATGTGCTCGACGCCACGGGCGCCGGCGGGAATACGACCGCCTCTCAGCAGGTGGAAGTGGGGCAGTATTTACCGAATCCGCCGCCTGATCCGGCGGGCCTGCAAGTCACCTGGCAAAACGCCTGTTGGTATAAAGGTCGAAAAGCATCTTTTCAGGGCATGGCTTTTGACCTGAACGTACCGGCCCCGCCGGTTGCCTTGCCGCTGGAGGCAACCCTCTATCTCAACAGCACGATCTGCAATCCGAGCTCACAAGACAACCTCAACGACACCGGAACTCTGACGGGATCGGGAAGTTGGATCTTCTGGTTTATTCACCATCCCAATAAAAAGAATACCTCCGCCATTTGGACCATTGGGAACCAAAGCTCGGGGTGCGTGAGTTACGCCAACGCTCCAAAGTGTCCCTAGCACCATGCCTATTTCCGTTCGAGGACCTGCCGTCGCTGTCGGCCGCCACTGTTGATCGGCGTCTATCGGCGGTTCCATCTCTTCTTACATCTGAGTCTATCTGTGTCCGTCTGTGGTTCCTTTTGCCGCTACCTACGGCAATTCCAAGTCCAGCGCGTAGATGTCGGAATTGGAGCGTGTTACCGAAACAATCGGGGAATCGTCGGGCGTCAACCCCCCGAAATAATACGCGGTGACATTCGATTGCGGAATCCGTTTGAGATCCATCATGCGCTCCACCCGCCGCGTGGAAAGTTGCACGCGCGATATCGCCTGCTGCTGCCCCCCGAACTCTTCCTGGTAATACACGTACCTCCCGTCGTGCGACCAATGCATGCCCACCAGACCGGCGCCTTTGGCCAGCAGGCTCCACTGGCCAGTCTCGAAGTCGAACAGCAGAAGTTGCGCTCGATCCCGGTGCGCGACAACGTAACGGCCGTCCGGTGACCAGGCAGGCTGCAGCAGCGCCTCCGAGCCCGGCAGGCGCCGCGACCTGCGCGTTGCCAGGTCCACCAAGTAAACAGCAGTCTGGACAGGTGCACCGCCATAGGACGTGCGCCCAAACACGAGAGACTTGCCATCGGCGGACCAGCTCGCGCCGCCCGCGGCATACGACGTGTCCGCAATAGCATCAGGCGCGCCGCCCGCCGCCGGAATGACATAGACCATCGCGGGCTGGTCTCCAATCGCGCTGAAGAAGGCGATCCGCGCGCCGTCCGGAGACCAGCGCGGTTGGTGGACGTACATCGACTGCGGCGTCAATTGCACCGCTTCGCTGCCATCCGCCCGGCTCCTCCACAGGGTCCCCGCCGGATGAACGACGTACGTCACCCGGCCTCCGTCCGGCGAACAATCCACCCACCGGCCGGCCACCCCCGGCAGAAACGGCTGAAATTGCCCGGCTTGGCGATCGTAACGGATGAGTTCAGGCCGCTCCTGACCCGCCCCAATAAAAATCCGGCGGCCGTCAGGACTCACCGCCAGCGACTCCACGTCCATCGCCGTGGAATACAGCTCGACCGGAGCACTGTGAAAAAACGGCAGCCAACCACGATCCTCGCGCCTCGCCCAAATCCCTCTCACCCGCACTTTGCTGTGCCACGATTCAAAGAAATAGTATCTCCCGTTGGAGGACCAAACGCCGCCCCGCTCGTTGTGGATCCCTGTGGCGGGCTTCCACTCCGGCAGCAAACGGTGCAAACCAGTGCCATCGGCAGCCACTTCCCACAGCGCGGACATGCGCTTACTGTCGACTACGTGAAAGCGCAGCACTTCCGGCCCCGGCGCTGGCGCGCTGTGAATCAGATCGGCAGACCCCGGCGTATCGATCAACTTATGGTTATTGCTGCCGTCGCTGTTGGCCTGATACAGCGCTGTGCCAAACGCGTAAACAATATGGCGCCCGTCCCGAGACCAGGCGCCGGTGTGCCCGAGCAAAGTCCCGACCTGTCGAACCGCTCCGCCTTGGGTCGGTACCACATAGATCGATTGCTCATTCTCGCCATTACCCGCCCCTACCAGCAGGCTTGAACGGTCGGCCGAGATGTCCAAAATGCACGGGCGAGCCAGCAATTGCCCCTCCGGCAGCGGCAACCGTTGCGCCGCGCCGCCGCCCACGGGAACCTGCGCCAGCCACCAGCTTCCACCTTTTCGTTCGGCGAAATAAATTCGCGCACCGTCGGTCGCCAGGGGACCGCCGACCTCCACGCTGCCGATCTGCGTGAGCTGCGTTACCTGCGTCACGCGCGGCATCCGCCCCAAACGCGCATTCAGGCTCAGTGCCAGCCCGACCGCCAGGCTCGCGCAAACCACCGCCCCAGCGGCCACGGCCCCCTGGTTCCGCCGCACAAACTTCCCCACGCGATAAGCCAGCGTGTCGGGCCGCGCGTGCACCGGACGCCCGTTCAGATGCCGTTCGATATCCCGCGCCAGTTCGCCGGTCGACCTATATCTGCGATCCGGCTCCTTGCGAATCGCCATCCGGATGATGCTGTCCACGTCGCCCGCCAGTTGCGCGTTCCACGAGGCCGGCGCGGCGGGCGCTCTCTGGCACACAGTCTCCGCAATCGTCCCGGCACTGTATCCGGTCATCTTTTGCGCCTGATGCCCCGTCAACATTTCATAAAGGATCAGGCCTAATCCGTAGACGTCCGCGGCCGGCGATACCGGCTCCCCCAGCACTTGCTCGGGCGCGGCGTACTCCGGCGTCATGATCTCGAAACCTGTCTGAGTCGCGGCGTCGCCCGCCTCATTCGCATCCAGCAGCTTGGCGATCCCGAAATCCAGCAGTTTCGGCACGCCTTCTTCGCTCACCAGAATATTGGCCGGCTTCAAATCGCGATGCACCACCAGCCTTTTGTGCGCGAATTCCACCGCGTCGCACAACGGCAGGAATAACCGCAGCCGTTCCTCGACGCTGAGCGCGTGCTCCTGGCACCAGGCCGTGATGGGCTCGCCCTCGATGAACTCCATCACCAGATAAGGCACGCCGTCGGCTGTAGATCCGCCGTCCAGCAGCCGGGCGATGTTGGGGTGTGCCAGCCGCGCCAGGATTTGCCGCTCCCGCTTGAAGCGCAGCATCGTGTTCGGAGAAGCGGCCGCCGCGCGCACCAGCTTGATCGCCACCTGCTGCTGATACTCGGCGTCGTCGCGCACAGCCCGATAGACCGCGCCCATCCCGCCGTGTCCCACGATGGCTTCCACCCTGTACGGACCCAAACGCTCGCCAATCAGACGCCGGTCGGGATCCTGGACCAGCCCAGCGGCTCCCGCCAACGCCCGAATGGCCGCACCGGCCGACGAAAGTCCACCCGAATACTCCAGCAACGAAGCCACTTCCTGGCGTACGTCGGCATCCGGACATTCATTTTCCAGAAATGACGGCAACTGTTCCGGGGGCAGTTCGGCTGCGCGCTCAAAGAGCTTTCCGGCCAGCGCCCATTGTTCCTCGCTCAGTTCGGCCATATTGTCTAGGACCGCTTGCCGGCTAGTGCGCGCTTTAGCCAGGCCTCCGCCACCGCCACTTCGCGCTTTACCGCGGATAGCTCGATACCCAGTGCCGCGCCGATCTCCGCGCGATCGAGCCCGCCAAAGTATTTCAGTTCGATGATCTTCGCCTTACGCGCATCGCGCGCCGCCAGGCGCTCCAGAGCCTCGTGTAATGCGAGCACCTCCTCGGATTGCTCGGCGGGCATCGGCAAGTTATCTTCCATGGGGACACGTTCCCCGCCGGAGCGCTTCTGAGCACGAACGCGCCGCGCGTGGGAGACCAGAAGCTGCCGCATGATGTGCGCAGCCACGCCGTAGAAGTGCGCGCGGCTTTGGAAGTCCGGCAGATCCTGCCGCACCAGTTGCATGTAGGCTTCATGGATAAGCGCGGTGGGTTGCAGCGTGCAGCCCGGCCGTTCATTCCGCATCAACCTATGGCTATCTGGTGCAGCTCCTGGTAGACCAACGGCGTCAGCGCATCTAATGCTTGCTTGTCGCCTTTAGAGCACTGCTGAAGAAGAAAGGTAAATTCCCCCGGCTGCACGGCGATACCTTCTACTCACTATATAACGAGCAGGGCCTCGGAACAATCGGCGACCGGCCAGCGAGTGCTTACTGTTTTGGGGACGGCTCAGCATATTTACCGAGCCGCGACCACGGAAGCGGTTCCCAGGAGCCGATGCCGCCTGATATGCGGACTCCTCGCTTAGCGGCCACGTTCCGGCCCCGCATAGGCAACCGCGGCTGGAATGGTCAGCTCAATCTCCGTCCCCTCACCGCGTTCGCTCCAAATGGCCAGTTTGCCGCCCGCAATATTGGCCCGCTCGTGCATGCCCGGCAATCCGTGATGCCCGGCGCGTCCTCCGGTGCCCAGCACCTGGGGATCGATGCCTTTTCCATCGTCCCGGATCTGCATCCGAAGCAACCGCTTGTCATAGTGGATCTCCACTTCGATCCGCTTCGCGCCGGCGTGCCGGAACGCATTGCGCAGCGCCTCGCCGGCGATGCGATACACTTCGTCCCGCAGGATCGGCGGCAGATCCCTGGATGCGCCTACCACAAGCACACGGAAGTCGGGGGCATCCGGGTCAATTTGATCGGCCACCAGCCCTTCGCCGAACGTGCTAATCGCCCGCGCCAAGTCGTTGCTCACCACCGTCGACGAGCGCAGCCCCTGCACCGCATCGCGGCCTTCGGTGATCGCCTGCCGCGCCTCCTCCATAACGCCTTCCAGCTTTTGCTGAGCTTCGGCAGGCCGATCCGGAAGCAGATACGACACGGCATAAAACTTCAGCAGAACTCCTTGAAAGCTCTGCAGCAGCGTATCGTGCAGTTCGCGGGCGATGCGCGTGCGCTCCCTTACCCGCTCGTCCAAGCGCAGTTCAATGATCCTTCGTGCTATAGACCAGCCGAAGAAGGCGGCGATGAGGAACGAACAAATCGCTGTCGCTGGGACCAAAATGAGAATCCTGCGCTGTACCGTTCTCATTTGTGCAACGGCCTGCGTGAGATCGCGGCTAGCTTGCCGGGCGACGCTGTCAACCAGAATTGCCGTCTGAGTTTCGATTGGCGTTAATTGGTTGCTCAGCCGAAGTTGCACGGCTTCCCAGTCACCCGCGCGCGCCAGTTGACTAATGCCGTCAAGCTGCCCCGGGAGAATGACTTCAATGGCGGCGAGAGTCGGCCAAAATGCTGGATCTACGCGGGTTTCCGGGGGCAGCATGGCGAGTGCGGACCGCGTTCGCCGCGTTTGTTCATGGAGGGCCTTGCGCAACGGCTCGACTTCGGCCACCAGCGGCTGAGATTCTCTCGATCGCGCCAGATCATCCAAGCGCTGGTGAAACGACAGCAGGTGCACCTGAAGTTGTAAAACAACAATCATTTGCTGATTCGCACCGGCCAGCCGATCGGTTTGGCTCCGCGCCAGGTTGAATTGCCAGACGACCAGCCCGTTTCCTCCTAAGATCAGCACGATTAAGAGGGCGAAGGTGACGGAAAAGCGAGTTCCGACGTTGAGATGGTCGGTATCCGATGGCTTCATACCGGTCCGTTTCGCAGCAGCGCGCCGCTAGTTCCCTTGCTTCGGCCTGTGGGCATGAAATCCTGTCATTTTGATCAATTGCGCTTCCAGTTCAGCGGCGGCGTCGCGGGCGCTTTTCTCGCCAGTCAGCACGGAGTGCACAGCGGCGGCATAGGCCCGGCCAATTTCCCGGTAGTCTCGGCCGGTTTCAATCGCAGGCCTGTTCACCAGTGTACTCCCGCCTTGCATGCTTTGCTGTAATTGGCTGTAGGGATCCAAGGCTGAGGGTCCGCTAGAGACTTTGGGCTGGTTCCCAGCAGGCTGGCTTGTTTCGCCCGACTGGATTTGTGCGCGAACCAGAAAGAGAAGATACTGGATTGCTTCCTGACGGTGGGCCGAATGGGCGGAAACCGCTAAGCCAAAGCCTCCCAAAGTGGCGACCGCGCCTGCCGAACCCGCAGGTAGGTTGGTAAAGCCGGTCTCTACTACCGGCCGGGAAGGTCGCCAGTAGGTTTGGCGCGCCCGCTCGCTGCGAGAGATGCTTCTCCCCAGCCATAAACGGTTAAAGGCAGCTCTTCCCGAATCAAAAACGTTCTGAGAATCGCGTTCCACATACGCCAACACGCTGGTTGGCGATATCCTGCCGATCCAACGCCTGGCCCGCTGCCAGGCGGCCGTCGCCGCCGGATTATTAACACTGATGGTTCGATCTCTTTCGATGATCCTCCCCCCTCCCTCCGCGACTTGCCACTCCAAGGCGTTGCACGTCAAGGCCTCACTATTTGCTCCTTGCCATACGTACCCCCAGAAGTCTTGGTGGCCTTTGGCGCGCTCGCCGGCCTGGATGCGCCCCGCCATGCTCTCGAGCTCGTGCCAGGTCCTCGGAGGGTGGGAATAGCCGTACTCGCGAAGCAGATCGGTTCGGTATTCCAACGCTCCGATATTGACTTGATAGGGGATAGCTATGAGCTTTTCACCCACGGTGTAGCTCGACAACAATTGCGGCTCTACCGCCGAGATTTCAGCCGTCGAATAGGGCCGCAAGTCGATCAGATCAGGTTCGAGAACCGCGGACCAGATCAAATCGACATGCACGATATCTGCACCGGAGCTACCCAGCTTAAGGAACCTGAGCTTGAGGTCCAGGTCTTGGAGCGTGTTTTCCGGAGTCGGAATATCTCGAATGCGGATACCTGTCTCCTGAGTGAACTGGCGCGCCAGCGCTGCGTTTTTAGCCATCTCATCGGGCTCGGACCACCACCCATGGGGGTAGTTCAACGTGACAGGCTCTCGCGCAGGCTGCCGGCAAGACACCAGGAGAATCGCAAACAAAAGAACGGCTGAGGTCGAACACGCCGCCGCAGAAGGCCGGAGCGTGCAAGTCAAGTTTCGCATCACGGTGTTGGCCGTTCCATTTCACGGATGGAGTCAGTGCGGTTGCGTGGTCCTCCACATCGCCTTGCTCTCATCTCGTGATTCTTCAAGGATACCGCCAAACGCGTGCGTGCGGCTGCTGGCGGCCCGCTCAGCCTATGATTCCGTACTTAATTCCGTGCGCCATGCTGGGTCAAGAGGATACGTTGAAGAGAAGGGGCCTGGGATGGCTCCCCACCCTGGACACGTTTCGAACTTTTCTCTTTCAGGAGCCTCTTGCCCGCCCCAAACTCGAGCTGCATAAGCTACCAGACTTGATAGGGCCAGCCAGCCTTGCTGAGCCTCCGTCCGGCGTGGGCACCCACTCTGGACACGTCTCGAACTCGGCCTCGACTCCAGAATATTGCGTGGCTCGGGCACGCCAGACCAGAGAAACCCACCAGGAGATCACCAATGAAGAAAACCAACACCCAGTTTAGACCAGGCGTTTCCGGCAACGAGGCCACCAAATGGAGGCCTGGACAGTCGGGCAACCCGGCTGGCAAGTCCACGTATCGCGCTCAGTTCGAAGAGACTTTCAACGCAGCCCTTGTTGGTCCGGAGGAAGCCGCCCGCCTCTTCTGGCAGGCCGCGCGAGCCACAACGAGCCCTGGGCCGTGCAAGAACTCTGCTGGACCGAGGAGATGGCCGAGGCTGTCGTCCAACTCCGAGCCATCTACTTGAGCGGGGACTTCGATCTCTATTGGTCCTTCCACATCACAAAAGACCAGCAACGCCTTCATCCCGGCAACGGGACCGTCGTCCTAAAGTAGCCACACCCAATTGATTTTGGTGCGCTTCTGGTTGGCCGTTCGGTTCCAGGCTTGGGTTTCGCGGCGCAGTTTTGCCCAATCCGGAATCCGCCGGCTACCCAGGCATTGCCGTGACAGGAGGCTGATCTCGAGCTCGGCCTGATTGAGCCAACTGCCATGTTTTGGGGTGTAGTGCACGGTGAACCGGTCCCAAAGAGCCGTGCCCTTCCGCTCGCCGAAGTGGTTCAACCAAACCTCGGTACCAACGCTCGCGCCGGAATTGCCGCGCCGTCGCACGACGTCTCTGCAGGCACGCGGCGCGGCGTAGACCCAACCCACGCGCCAAGACCGTCACGCTACTTCGTTTCAAAAGTACGAGGCGCGCATGAACAGGCTCATCGACGTTGGGATCGCCGCCTGGATCCACCAGTCGATGACCTTCAGCGAAGAGTATCGGTCGTCCCTCAGTTGCGGTTGCGATGCGCCGCTACCGACCTCTTTGACCTGCAGGGCTATCGTCCAACCCGGTGGCGGGGGCAACGGCGATGGGACGGTCTTTAAAATTACCTCCACTGGCAAGCTGACGACGCTATACAGCTTCGGCGAGACCGAGAAACGCGCCGGTGATTTCCTTCGCCGGAATCCGCAGGCTTCCGCGCAGTCAACGTACATAGAGGTTTAGATTACACTATCTTGGTAATATGTTACACCTCGATACCGGCAATACGGGTTTTATGATTCTGTGCTCCAGCCTGGTCATGCTCATGACACCGGGACTGGCCTTTTTTTATGGCGGCTTGGTGGGACGCAAGAATGTGCTTGCGATCATGATCCAGAGCTTCGTCTCAATGGGTTGGACCACGGTGCTTTGGTGGGTCTGCGGGTTTTCCATGTGCTTCAGTGGAGACCTGAAATCCGGCACTGACTATGCCGGCATCATCGGCAACTTCCGTTGGGCGTTCCTCCAAGGAATCACTCTATCCACGCCCTCGCCGAACGATACCATTCCGCTGATCGTGTTCTGTGCATACCAGATGATGTTCGCCATCATCACGCCGGCGCTGATCACCGGCGCATTTGCGAACCGCGTGACGTTTAAAGCATACACCTTGTTCTTGACGGCGTGGCTGCTGTTCGTGTATTTCCCGTTCGTCCACATGGTGTGGGGCGGCGGGCTACTGGCATCCTGGGGCGTCAAGGATTTCGCGGGTGGCATTGCGGTGCACAATATCGCGGGCATGGCGGCGCTGGCATCCGTGCTCTACGTGGGGAAGCGGCGCGTGGCCGACCAGGGTCCGCACAGCATCCCGCTGGTGGCGCTGGGCACGGGACTGCTGTGGTTCGGATGGTACGGTTTCAACGCCGGCAGCGAGTTTCGCGTGGATTCCATCACCGCGGTGGCGTTCCTGAATACGGATATCGCGGCGTCGTTTGGCGCGGTGGCGTGGTTGGTGGTGGAGTGGCTCAACAGCCGCAAGCCGCACTTCCTCGGCCTATTGACCGGCGCGGTGGCGGCGCTGGCCACCATTACCCCGGCGGCCGGTTATGTTTCACCGGGAGTCGCGGTGTTGATTGGGACGGTGGCAGGCATCGTCTGTTACTATGCGGTGGCGTTAAAGAACCGTCTCGGGTGGGATGACGCCCTGGATGTTTGGGGAGTGCACGGAGTGGGCGGAATGTTGGGGATCATCATGCTCGGAATTTTCGCGTCGACCGCGTGGAACCCGGCATCCTCCGGTGGAGTGGACGGATTGCTGCGTGGGAATCCCACCTTCTTCGCCGTCCAGATCATCGCAGTGTTGATCTCTTCGGTATGGGCATTTCTCTTCACCCTTTTGATGCTCTGGCTGATTGACCGGATCACGCCTGTCAAAGTCACCGAGACAACTGAGGAAGTCGGTCTGGACGAGGAACTGCACGGCGAGAGAGCTTACACCCTGGAAGCCTGAAGAGTTCTATTGGTGCGCACGGAAGTCGCGCGCGCCGGTTCCAAGTAGTGAAAATGCGAAGACCGTTCGTGAAAGACGTAAAAACCGGGGCTATTGCGATCGGCGAGATCCGAGTACAATAGCTACATGCCCGGGGAAATTGCTCGTGCAGCCGTCAATCTAGCGGGCTTTTTTGACATTTTCATAACGCTCACTTCGGGGGAGAAGGCGTGATACAATTCCCGTGAAGGAGCGAAGTGATGTCTCTTACATTACTGTCTTAGACCAGTCTGCGAGCGCTCACAGCTGTTTCGCTGCTGTGCGCTGTCGTGCAGGCCCAGACCCCCAATTGGTTGGGCGCCAATCCGGCGTCGGGGCGCGTGGGACCAGGGATGGCGTATTACCCGCCTAACAACAGCATAATACTGTTTGGCGGCGTGGGCACTACAGTGCAGGGTGATACCTGGATGTGGTATGGCTATTGGTTGCAATTGAATCCCGCTACCTCGCCCTCCGCGTAACGACTTCGCTGAGGGCGTCCTGCGGCAGCCCGAGGTGGTGTTGGAGCAGTTGCGGCAGCGCTTGGCGGGGGAGCGCCGGGACACGGAGCGGACGCGCGCGCAGATGTCCGGGTTGCAGGCGCTGCTGGAGCAGAAGGGAGTGGAGCGGGCCCGGGTGTTGGGGCTGTACCGCAAGGGGCGCATTGAAAGAAGAGATGCTGGAGGTGCCGATCAAGAGATCGCCGCCTACGGGTCGATGTTGAGCGACAGGGTCACGCTGGTAGTATTTTGGCTAGAATCCGTCACAGTGAATTGTGGATTATAGCTGCCCGCGCTGCCGACGGTGGGGGTACCGGACAGCGTTCCATCCGAGCTGATACTCAGGCCGCTGGGCAAGCCGGTGGCGGTCCAGACATAGCCACCCGTGCCGCCCACGGCCGTGAAGCTGACCGGACCATAAGCAACTCCTTCATTCCCGTCCGCCAACGACGTCGGCTCCGTGATCTGCAGTGTCGCGGGGTTGATGACCAGCGCCAAAGTCACACTCGCCATGTTGTTGCTGGAATCCGTCACCGTGAATTGCGGATTGTAGCTGCCCGCGCTCCCGATGTCGGGTGTGCCGGACAATGTTCCGTCCGTGCTGATGCTAAGTCCGCTGGGCAGACCCGAAGCCGTCCACGAATAGCCGCCCGTACCGCCCGTAGCCGTGAAGCTCACAGGACCGTAGGATGCGCCTTCCATTCCGGCCGATAACGACGCCGGTCCAGTGATCATCAGTGGCTGTGGCATGATCACCAGTGCCAGCGTCACACTCGCCATGTTGTTACTGGAATCCATCACTGTGAATTGTGGATTGTAGCTGCCGGCCATCAGCGGCATTCCGGACAATACGCCCGCCGTCGTGATGCCGAGTCCGCTGGGCAGGCCGGTGGCTGTCCACGAATAGCCGCCGGTGCCGCCCGTGGCCGTGAAGGCCACTGGTCCGTAGGCTAAGCCTACCATCCCCGCCGACAATGACGTTGGCGCCGTGATCTGCAACGCCGCCGGGTTAATCGTCAGCGCCAAGGTCACACTCGTCGTGTGATTGCTCGAATCGGTAACCGTGAACTGCGGACTGTAGCTGCCCTGGCTGCCAACTGCCGGCGTGCCGGACAGCACTCCCGTCGCAGTGATACTCAGTCCGCTGGGCAGGCCGGTTGCGGTCCAGGAATAGCCGCCCGTGCCTCCGGTCGCCGTGAAGGTCACCGGACCATAGGATGATCCAACCGTCCCCGCCGACAACGACGTCGGCGCAGTGATCTGCAACGCCGCATTGATGGTCAGCGCCAAGGTCACACTCGTCGTGTGATTGCTCGAATCGGTAACCGTGAACTGCGGATTGTAGCTGCCCTGGCTGCCGCTCGCCGGCGTTCCTGAGAGTACGCCTGCCGTGCTGATGCTGAGTCCGCTTGGCAAACCGGTGGCGGTCCACGCATAGCTGCCTGTGCCGCCGGTGGCCGTGAAGGTCACCGGACCATATGACGACCCGACGGTCCCGGCAGACAACGACGTCGGGGCGGTAATCTGCAAGGGCGCCGCGTTAATGTTCAGCGCCAGGGTCACACTCGTTGTATGATTACTGGAATCCGTTACGGTGAATTGTGGATTGTAGCTGCCTTGGCTCCCGGTCGCGGGCGTTCCGGACAGCACTCCCGCCGTGCTAATGCTGAGTCCGCTGGGCAAGCCGGTGGCCGTCCAAACATAGCTGCCCGTGCCGCCCGTGGCCGTGAAGGTTACCGGACCGTAGGATACGCCTACGGTGCCTGCCGATAACGATGTCGGCCCGGTGATCTGCAGTGCCGCCGGGTTGATCACCAATTGGAGAGTCACATTCG
>Ga0073928_10007820_pt1 | contig 13681 bp, 17 predicted proteins | sample PaiPotPPA55metaG_FD_76969 | JGI IMG/M metagenome (GOLD analysis project Ga0073928, IMG submission 76969) | Iron sulfur acid spring bacterial and archeal communities from Banff, Canada, to study Microbial Dark Matter (Phase II) - Paint Pots PPA... ...
ACGCAATGTCGATTCTTTCGTTTTTGCTGGGCGAGAAAAAGAAGTCCGCTTCGGTCGCGAAGGAACGCTTGCAGTTGATCATCGCGCACGAGCGAGCGGGCGGACATGCGCCCGCCGATTATCTGCCGGCGTTGCAACGAGAACTCGTTGCCGTGATTTCCAAGTACGTGAAGATTTCGAGCGACGATATCCGGGTTAGCCTCGAACGTCAGGACGATCTCGAAGTACTCGAAGTGAAGATCGAGATTCCATCGGTTTGACGGTGGATGACGGTTTGAACCAGCGCTGAGGTATTTCCTTGGCGCGCAGCATCCAAAGGCCGGAATCATTCGATTCCGGCCTTTTCATTTCCACAAGTGCGCTCGCACCTTTAAGCCGCACAAGCGACTTACATCAATATTCCGTTGCAGATTAGCCATCGCCGTTACACGGGCGCTGTCGGCTGATCCGTGTCCTCGCGCATTGATTGGGTATCGCCAATACGAGGCGACCAACTCAAGAGGCCGATCATGAAAATACGTTTGTTCATTGCCCAGGCGGCTATTGTTGTGGCCGGCATCGCGGCTGTCGCAGGAAGTGCGTCGGCTGAGGTCATCATCGTGGCGCCGAATGCGCCGCCGCCCGTGCGCGTGGAATCCGTTCCGCCGGCTCGTGTGGGTTATGTGTGGGATCGCGGTCACTGGCGCTGGGAACACGGCCAATACATGTGGAATCCGGGGCATTGGGAAGTCGAACGCGTGGGGTATCACTGGGTACCGGGGCACTGGATCGCACGCGAAGGTGCATGGCGCTGGATGCCCGGACACTGGGCCTGACGCCTGACCCACCCGCACTCCGCATTCGATAGCTGCGACACCTCGTTAGCTTCACGGGCGGCAGCTTAAGCGCCGCCCGAAACCGATGAACCCATTGCCGGAGTTCCACATGAAAACCAAACTGTTGATTATCGGCTTGCTCGCAAGCTTGCTGGGTGGCTGTATCGTCGTGCCGGCGCATCCGTATGCTTATCATCCGGTGCCGCGCGTCTACGTTTATTAAGGCTGGCCCGAGCTTTATCTGGTGACCGCCTCTTTGTCCTCGACAGGCGTCTCCGGCACTTCCGGCGATGCCCGGGGCACAGGCAAGGGCAGTGGCGTCATATAGCGCTCAGCCAACGCTTCGTACAGCGGCGGTGAGAAGAAGCGCGACACGCGGCTCGCAATCAGGGCCGTTGCCATGAGCGAAATCACGAGCGCATGGCCGTTGATCATTTCCATCACGATCACGAACGACATGATCGGCGACTGCGTGACAGCCGCGAGATAACCGACCATGCCGAGCGCAATCAGCATCGACAACTGCAGGTGGCTGAAGACCATGTGCAGCACGTTGCCGAACCCGGCGCCGATCGATAACGACGGTGCGAAGATCCCGCCCGGGATGCCCGGCAGATACGAGCCGATCATCGAGGCCATCTTGAGCAGCGGATAGAACGACGAGAGTTGCTCATGGCCTTCCAGCAGGCCGCGCGCTTCGGCGTAACCGCTGCCGAAGGTCGTGCCGCCCGACACGAGCCCGACCACGGCAATGATCAATCCGCAGAGCGTGGCGAATACAACGGGGCGAGTCGCGTGCATCTCGCGCAAACGTGCCGGAATCCATTTGGACGTGTTGAGCAGCAACCAGCAGAACACGCCCCCTGCGATACCCGTCACGATGGCCGTGAGCAGCACCGCGACCGCCAGAAGGTCAGGGAAATGCGCGCCAATCTCGATAGTGCCGAAATAGGTGTAGTTGCCGTTAAGCCCAAGCGCGACGATACCGGCGAGGATGATGGCCGTGATCAGCACGCCGCTCGTGCGCGCTTCGAAGCTGCGCGTCAGTTCTTCGATCGCGAACACAATACCGGCAAGCGGTGTGTTGAACGCCGCCGATAACCCTGCCGCCGCGCCCGCCAGCACAAGCTGCCGTTCAATGCGGGCGTTCGAGCGCGGGAACAGCCGCCGCAGGTTGTACATCAGCGCGGCGCCGACCTGCACGGTAGGGCCTTCGCGGCCAATGGTGAAACCGCCGAGGATCGCAATAAACGAGATCCCCATCTTGGCGATCAGGATGGCTGGTGACAGCAGCCGGGTCCCTAGTCCCGGCGGACTGTGCAATACGGCGATGACCTGTGGAATGCCGCTGCCTTCCGAGCCGCGAAAGAACTTTCGCGTGAGCCAGACGGATAACGCGGCCACCGTCGGCGTCAGGATCAGCGGCACCCAGACATGCTCGTGCTGAACCGCGCGAAACGCGTTATAGCCCCAGTCGATGAGCTTCGCGTACAGCACCGCAACCAGCCCGACCGCGACTGCGCCAACCCAGAAGATGCCGTAGCGGTACCAGAGGCTGCGCGCACGTCGAAAAGTAAATCGGGGGAGAGAGCGTAACGCGCGAATCATGTGCGGTGAGCCATGCGACCGGCTGTCGGCAAAGCGGTGATTATACCGATCTGTCTCAATAATCGAGCCGATTGGTGCCTGGTAATGCACTTTGAAAAAGAAAACGGGGCGCAGCTATGAGCTGGCACCCCGAAAACACTCTCGTCGGGGTGGCGAGAGCGGAGAGAAGGACGTAATTAATAAGTAATATTTCATTCAGGTTTTTGAATGACGCGCAAACGTTTCAGCGAGGGTCCAGGGGAATTGAAAGTTTTATCAATTACTGTATTAGTCGGGACGTGAAGCGCTTACTGAAGATCAGGTTGTCATTACTTCGAAAGCAACCACGGCGGCAATGGCGCCGGCATTTGCAAGCAGCGCCTGCAGCACGATTCCGCGCCAGCTGGTGGTCCGGAAACGCACGGCCAGCATGAGTGCGGTAAAAAGTGCGATGGCGATTATCGCAACAACATCAGCACTTTGGAGATGAATGCGCATGACGCCGGCCTCACGAATGTTCAGTCTGTGTTGAGTGTTTGTTGAGTATAGACAGCACGTGCCGGTACGCAAGTTGCACAAAAATACGCAAGAGCCCGGTCGTTGCATTTATCTAATGATCCGATGGGAATTTTCCGGGCGCTGTCCGTACTAACCCGAGTTGGTGTTTTCCCGTGCAGGGCATGCTTTATCCACGGAGCTGCATTTATGAATTCCCCGAATCGCCGTTCTCTGGAAGTGGATTTCTTCCGGGGAGTCGTGCTGCTGGTGATTGCCGTTGATCATATTTCGGGAAGCGTCTTATCCAGATTTACACTCCATAGTTACGCGTTCTGCGATTCCGCAGAGGTTTTCGTGTTCCTGGGTGGGTATGCATCGGCGGCCGCTTATACAACGCTCGCAGCGAACCGCAGTCCCGGGGCCGCGTGCCGGCGCTTCCTGAAGCGCAGCTGGGAGATCTATCGCGCGTATCTCTTCACCGCGGTGATGATGCTGCTGGGCGGGGCGCTGTTGATGTGGCTGCGAATCGACACCCCGATGATGCAGATCACCGAATGGCCGTCGTTCCTGGCCCGGCCGCTGGGGCTGACGTTTGATGTCGCGACGTTGCGGCATCAGCCGTATTTGTCGGCGGTGTTGCCCATGTACGCCATGTACGCGCTCGCCGTACCGTTCGTGGTGCCTTTGGCAGAACGTAAGCCGGTTGTCGTGTTGTTCGGCAGTCTCGGGGTATGGCTTTTCGCTTCGTCGCTCGCGCAGTGGCTGCCGTCGGCTTACGCGGAAGGGTGGTCGTTCAACCCGTTCGCATGGCAATTGATGTTTGCGCTCGGCATCCTGGCGCGCGTGCAGCCAATCCCCGCCGAATTCCACGACTCCAAAACAGCGCGCTGGATGACGCGCGCGGCGATTGTCGTGTTCCTGACCTTTGCGTTCGCGAAGTTGTTCCTGGAGACCCAGGCGCCGCCCGGATATATGAAGCAGAACCTGGCCAGCCTGCGCATTGTGAGTTTTGTGGTGATTGCGTGGCTGTTTGCTCAGGCGGTGCATGCCGGATGGATCAAGGCGCTGGCGAAGAGCTTGCCGAGTGTGGTTAACGTCGGTAAGCAGGGGCTGGTGTGTTTCATTGCGGGCGCGTGCATGTCGCTGGTCATCGATACCGCCTTGCGGCTCATATCGCTCGGGCAATACCAGTGGATGGCGGGGCTGACCGGCGACGCCATCGCGATTGGCAGCCTGATCGGGCTCGCGGCGTTCTGGCGCGACCGCAAGGAAGCACAGCGGGCGCGGCTGCCGAAACACCAGGCAGTGCCGGCGCATGCAACCAACCGGCGTGACAGATGAGAGCGTGAGTTTGAACAACCCGTAAGCAACGCGTGCCGACGATCTCCTGAAACCTCGCCGGCACGCAATACGCTCTACGCGCTCTACGAAAGCTTGATGTCTCGCGTTTCCCGCATGCACAGCACGCCGATCAGGCTGATTGCCGCGGCGACCGACACATACGCGCCGACCCACGCCAAACCGCCGCGATTCGCCAGCAATTGGGCGATGTACGGCGCCACCGACGCCCCCAGAATGCCGCCCACGTTATACGCGACACCCGCACCGGTATAGCGGACGTTGGTCGGGAACAACTCAGGCAGCAGCGCGCCCATCGGGGCGAAAGTCACGCCCATCAGGAACAGTTCGATGGTGAGAAACAGCGCGACCGCGTACGTGTTGCCGCTGCCGAGCAGCGGGGCCATGGTGAAGCCGGACAGGATAGCCGCGATACAACCCACGATCAGTACCGGCCGGCGGCCGAATTTATCGCTGGCCAGTGCGGAAATCGGTGTCGCGATAGCCATGAAAAGCACCGCGAAGCACAGCAGGCCGAGGAATTTCTCGCGCGTGAAATGCAGCGTCGAGACGCCGTAAGAAAGCGAGAAAACCGTCGAGATGTAGAACAGCGTGTAGCAGACGATCATCGCGATCGCGCCGAGCAGCGTGGGTTTCAGGTATTGGCCGAACAGCGTCGCGATAGGCACGCGCACGCGTTCCTTTTTCTCGATAGCCTCACGAAACGCTGGCGTTTCCGCGATTTTCAGGCGCACATAAAGTCCGAGCGCCACCAGCACCGCGCTGACGATGAACGGCACGCGCCAGCCCCAGCTACGGAATTGTTCGTCGGTGAGCGAGAGCGCCAGCCCGAAGAACAATCCATTCGATGCCAGGAACCCTACCGACGGCCCGAGTTGCGGGAACATGCCGAACCAGCCCCGCTTGTTTTGCGGCGCGTATTCGGTCGCGAGGAGCGCTGCACCGCCCCATTCGCCGCCAAGCCCGATGCCCTGGCCGAAGCGCAGGATGCAGAGCAGCACCGGCGCGAGGCTGCCGATGGACGCGTAGCCGGGAACGAAGCCGATCAGCGTGGTCGACACGCCCATGACGAGCAGCGACGCAACGAGCGTCGATTTCCGCCCGATACGGTCGCCGAAATGGCCGAAGATGAACGAGCCGATCGGTCGCGCGATGAACGCGATGCCAAATGTGACGAACGCCGACAACGCTTGCGCGGCGGGCGAACTGTGCGGAAAAAAGACCGGGCCGATGACCAGCGCTGCGGCCGTGGCATAGACATAGAAATCGTAGAACTCGATCGCCGTGCCGATAAAACTCGCGAAAATGACGCGGGAAGTGCTCATTTTCGCGTCGCTTGCGGACGATGCGGGCAACGAGCCCAAGGGTGAGCCCGATGGTGAGGCTGATGACATGGTGTCTCCGGTTCGCCCCTTGAACGCGTCCAGGAACGCGCGTCGGGACACTTGGTATTGAATGCGCAACGTGCAACGTGCAACGAGCGTCGGGCGCTCGAGGCGGTGTACGGCGGTGAAAACGAACGGCGTTGGACTGCGCGATTGTGTCGCGAAGTCGACCGGTCAGGCTCCGGCTCAAGCGCTGGATGGGCGACGACGGCTTTGCCGGCATGGCCGGCGCGGGTATCAAAAAATTATAACGACCGTGCGCCGCGGCCGGCAAGGAAACCGTATTGATGAATGCATCGATGGTTCCGTTTAATCGATGGTCGTCGCCTGCGGCGAATGGACGCTACGGAGCTGGAACTGGCCGTTGTCGTTGAAGAGCCAGTCTTCGAACAAATCGAGCTGGCCGTTGCCGTCGAGCAGGCGCGCGGGCGGTGTGGGTAATGGCGACGCGCGTCGCAGCGACGCGAGGGCGGTGGCTTCGGCTTCGTCGTCGCCATTGGTCCGGTAGACCGACGACCGGATCACGCGGCCGTTGCGGTCCACGGTGAACGCGACCACAACGAGCGAGCGCAGCATGGCTTGCGGCGTGCCTTTGAGTACCAGCGATGGATTGCGGTCGAAGATATGTTGCGCCACGCGCACCTTGTACTGATCGAGCGTCGCGCCGCTTACGGCCGCGGCCGGCTTTGATTCGACCGCGCGGGGCGGCGGGGTGATCGTGCAGGCAGCGATGGTTGCCGCGATCGATAAGGTCAGCGCAATACGCGCGATTTTCAGACGGGAGGTCATGGCGGGCGAGGCTCCACGAATTCGTTGCACTCATGCTTAACAATACGCGGCGGGTCCGGGTCTTGCTGCCCCTTTTTGCATATCCACTGCATTTTGATGCGCAAGGAGAAAACCATGAGCAACGATTCCACCGACCTGAAGAAACCGAAGCCCGTCGAGCATAGCGACAACGAGGCGAGCAAGATGCCCGAGCGCGCCGACGACGACCGTAAGCAGGTCCCAAGCGATAAGCCTGGAAAGAAGCCGGGAGAGGGCGAGCCTGACGTGGGGTGAGGGTGCAATGCGGGTGTGACGCATCTCTCTTCGATCTTTGTATATACAAAAAGCCCGGCCCCGAGTCAATTTTGTATATACAATCTGATCGATGCAAGTCTCCTTCGACGTGAATAAAAGCGGCCGCAACATCGCTGAACGAAGTTTGTCGTTCGAACGGGCCGCAGAATTCAATTTCGAGACAGCGTTGATCGGCTCTGATGATCGGCGTTTTTACAGCGAAGTACGGTACGTCGCGCTGGGGTATCTCGACGAACGCTTGCATGTTCTCTGCTTCACTGAAACCCATGATGGAATTCGCGTGATCAGTTTTCGTAAAGCTAATCCGAGAGAGGTGAATCGCTATGCCAGCACATAAGCCCATGATTGACGAGAGCGGCGAAGTACGCGAACTGACGGCCGCGGACATCAAGACGTTCAAGCGCGGTGCCGCTGCGCTACCGGCATCGTTGCGGGCGAAGACGGGCGTTCGCGGTCCTCAGAAAGCGCCGACGAAGATTCCGCTGTCGCTGCGGCTTTCGCCGCAGGTCGTGGAAGCGTTTCGCGCGTCGGGTGAGGGATGGCAGACGCGCATCGACGTGGTTCTGGCCGATTGGCTCAAGACCCACTCGCCAGACGAACTGGCGGTATGAGATTTGGTGCGGGGAATTTGAAGCAGAGGGTTGCAGACAAGCAGGGGTGCTGTTTTTGGCGGAAGCGGTGTCCGTCTTCTATCCTTTACTATAAAGGGTTTTGGGCGGAACTATTATAAAAGTACCCGGCTAAGTACCCGAAAACTGAAGGCGTTTCGTCAAATATGCTTTCGCCGGGTGCGAATGCGCCCGGTCAACCAAAATGTCCGCCATAAGCCCTTGAGCATCCGCGCTCTGCAGTCGAGCCTGAAAAAAGCACCCGCGCAAATACCCGGGATTCTGGCCGTCTTGTCGTTAGTCTATGTCTGCTCCGGACGGCTAAGATTGATCGTATCCTGCCTCAGTCGAGCCTGGAAACGTCTGAAGTCTTGGAGACAACCGATGTTTCCCTGCTGAAACCCTTGCCTTATAAGGTACTCCCTGTCTCCAAATGTGTCTTCAAATCACTTATTTCTTGGAGACACATTTGGAGACAAACATTGCACACCGCTGGGGCAGTCGTTCCTTGATCCTGACGGTCGATGTACTAGTTCGCTTGAATGCTCTCGCTCTGGTCCGTTCCTTTGCCGCGCAAAAGCTCCTCTCCCCTGAACTCACGCGGCGCTATTACAAGGGCCGGGCATCCCAAGCAACTTTGATCTGGCTACCTGCCCGAGTCGCGCTGGTGTAATCTTGGCCGACACTAAAATTATGGCGTAAAAATGGCCGCTCATGATCCCCTGCGATTTGCTACTGGCTTCAGCGCAAAGTTAGCAACGCGTTCGCGCCATGTATGCACTTTTTTTGGAGCTGGCACTTCAAGGGCGGGGGGGCTGCCTGACATAGCACAGTTGCAAGAACTGGTGCTTGCACGCCTCGACGCCAATCAGCGAGCTTCGCTAGCTCTTCAACTTGAGAACCGAAATCTAGAGCAGGGGCTGAGTCGCCTTCGACGAATAGCGGCGCTTCTCGCCGGGGAACAGATGCTTGACGGTTTGACCGCACAAGCCGCGCTTGACTTGGATCAAGCCATCTGTCGGGCAATCATTGCCGAGTTGGATATCCGCAATGCTGATTTCGCACCGAGTCGACATTTTGCCGCGTGGCTTGCCCGCGCAAACTACCACGCCCCGGTCGAAGTTTTCACGGTCAATTACGATCTTTTGCTCGAAACGGCGCTTGAGGAAATGCAAGTCCCATATTTCGACGGCTTCATTGGAAACTTGCGGGCTCGTTTTCAGACTGAACTCGTTGAGGCACGACCGGGTCCCGAAGTTGACGGCGTACCTGCTTTCTTTGCTCGACTGTGGAAGTTGCATGGATCAGTGAATTGGGCATGGGAAGGTTCTAAGCAGATTGTTCGTATAGGACAACCCGCGAGCGACGGAATGGCAGCGGCGATCTACCCGTCGGACACAAAATATGAGGAATCTAGGCGAGTTCCATTTCTGGTGCTCCAAGACCGTATGCGTCGAGCTTTGCATCAGCCGGAGACATTGGTAATCATCGCCGGGTATTCGTTTGGGGATGCGCATCTCAACGAATTGCTGTTCGATGCAGCAACGCGGCGCGAACGTACTGAGGTCGCTGTTTTTTGCTATTCGACCATACCCGAGGTGCTCGCTGAACGAGCGCTCCTCACCCCGAACATTCAGGTTCTGGGCGGAAGCGAGGCGATCATAGGGGGAGTAAGAGCAGGCTGGGCACCTCCTGAAAACGAAAGCCCGGGAATTTTTGAAGGCGATCGTTTCTTGCTTGGCGACTTCCGGAAGCTTGCCGAATATCTCGCTAAGAGCGCGAGTCGGGAGTCTGCCAACGGTCTCAGACTGAGAGAGTTGTTGGGAGCCGTCGTGGAGCACCACGATGCCGGAGACGGAGAGTGAGGATGGCTGAGCAAGACCCGACCTGTATCGGCAAGGTTCGCCATGTGCTCGGCGCGACTGTAACGGTCGCTTTGGACCCCGAACTTGCAGGTGTGGCGCCCATATATCGAGGCCAACTACAGCCGATAGGACAAATCGGGTCACTGGTGCGAATTCCTCAAGGTCTTATCGACCTAATAGCCACCGTGACGCTTGTGGGGATCGCGGAACTAGCGGGAAAGGTGCCACCGTCGGACGTTGTTCAGCGCGACGAGCGCTGGCTTCAGATTCAGTTGCTGGGGGAAATCGATCGAGCTACCGGTCGTTTTCAGCGAGGAGTTGGTGCGTTTCCGGGGCTCGATGATCCGGTGCATTTCGCTACTCCTGAAGAACTGGCGGCCATTTTCCCTAGTGCGGACGATCAACATTTACGATTGGGACGGCTTTCAGCAGCAGAGGACGTAGCTGTTTGCCTAAACGCATCAAAACTCGTTGTCCGGCATGCGGCCGTTGTCGGCTCGACGGGCTCGGGGAAAACCAGCGTTGTGGCTTCGTTGATGCAAAGTTTCGTGCGAGGTGGATGGACTGCCGCAAACATCGTGGTCGTCGATCCCCACGGTGAATATGCTCGGGCCCTCGCCGGAAGCGCCGCCGTACGCAGCGTGCTCGGTGACGATATGAACCGCCTTCGTGTTCCATATTGGGCATTGCCCGCGAGCGACATTGTCCGAATTTTTGCAGGCGCTTCCGGAGGCGCGACATTCACCAATCGGTTTAGTGAGTTGGTGGCGAAGGCTCGCCGGGACTTCGTGGAAGCAGCCAATTGGTTGACTCTGGACCCTAGCGCGGTCACTGCTGACACGCCAGTTCCGTTCGATATTCGTCCTATCTGGCATCAGCTTGATTCCGAGAATCGCGAGACTCGTACGGTTAAAGCCGATCCTACGACGATTCGCAGAATCGGCCCCGGCGATCCGGCTACATTAAGTCCGGCTAAGTTTGAGGCATACGGCCCCGGCGGCCAACCTCCTCACCAAGCTCCAACATATGGCCTTTACGGCGCGACCCCTGAACTGTTGCGGCTGGGGTTGCTCGATCCACGCCTTCGTTTTTTTCAAGAGCCCATGGGCGACCCCGCTGGCTCAGATCCGCTAGTTGAGGTTATGCAGGATTGGCTAGGTGGAGATCACCCCATCTCAGTATTGGACTTCAGCGGAGTACCTGCGATGGCGGCGGACCTTGCTATCGGAGTCATCCTTAACATGCTGTTTGAGATCGCACTACGGAGTAAGCCCAACGGCCCAGGCATTGGGCGCCCGAGTCCGGTTCTCATTGTGCTTGAGGAGGCTCATAGATATCTTGGGGCGTCAGCAAACTCCATCACTCGCGACTCAGCTAACCGTATTGCGCGCGAGGGGCGCAAATATGGGGTTGGCTTATTGTTAGTGACACAGCGGCCAACTGAGCTCCCCGAAACGGCGTTAGCGCAATGCGGGACGTTAATTTCTCTTCGCCTAACGAATGCCGGTGATCAAGGCGCGATTCGCGCTGCGTTACCCGACACCGTCGCGGGCCTCGCCGCTGTTTTGCCTTCATTGCGGACGGGGGAAGCCATAGTTAGCGGAGAAGCACTTGTCTTGCCCGTTCGGGCGATGCTCGATAAACCGGATCCGATGCCGCTGGCGGAAGATCCGTCGCTTAACAGTTGGCGGCAAGCTCGGCATCGGCCGAACATCAGTGAACCACTAGCCGCGTGGCGTGGCACCTATGAGGCTGAACATGACTGAATGGATACCGGTGTACGGTTCAACAAGAATCGTTGCAGAGAAATACGACCCCGAAACTGAAACCATTTACGTCAGGTTTCCCGAGGGTGTTGAATGGGGGTATTCGGCTTGTCCGCCTCACGTGTGGGAAGCCTTCACCGCGCCGGGGCAGTCGAGAGGGCAATATATTCATCAGATACTCGACTACAAACCGAATGGCCGATACACCGGCTAAGTTCCGGGTGGACTTTGGCCGTTCGATATCTCGTACCTACGAAGCTAGGACGCGGCATTTCGGATTCGCATGATCGTCTGGCGGCTCGTACCGTACTGCTTGGCAATGGCGGCTACGCTCACGCCATCGCCCAGACATTTTAAAACCTTCCCGCGCTGTTTGTCCGACTGCGCAGAGGGGCGGCCCATTGCCTTGCCTTCTGCTTTCGCACGCGCAATGCTTGCGTCTGCGCGCTCGATGAGCAAATCATGTTCGGATCCGGCAACCGCGTCTAACACTTGCATCGTCATTCGACCGGCTGTGCTGATCAGATCGACCCCACGCAGTGCCAGACAGTGAACTCATAGGTTTGCTTACCGCGCAAGCCGGTTCACAACCACTTCCGCCGTTGCAAGTGGCAACGTACAGTCGCGTGTCCTGGCTGCGCCGGTCAACACTCGTTACTTATCTGGCGCCCGTGCCTCGCATCGATTTGATCCGCGAGGTGCTGGAGCCTACCGGCATCAAACTGGAGCGCCGCACGGCGGTGTTGACGGTCGCAATCATGCAGCATGTGCCAAGCCGGCGCGGCATCGCGGCGCTGCCCAATTGGGGGCATTAACTATATCGATCACGACTACGCGCTAGCCAAAGGCATTGACTCGGCGGGGTTGTGGAGCGAGCTCTATGCGACGTCAATGAAATCCATCGCGACACGGCCATACTTTGAGGACTTCGTCACAATCGTTCGCGATACATGATCGCGCAACTCGACGACATCGTGCTTCTTTGATTACTGGGAAGAAGGGGGAATACGCGCGTTGATCGCTTACTATCACCTTTTCCACCGCCTTGCCGCCTGCCACCAACTCGCCTCGCTGGCGGCGAGCCCTGAATACATCACAGGCGAAGCGCCGTGTGCCTTCAGTCACGCAGCGCCGCCTCAGCTAGAAACTCCACGAAGTCCAATACGAGACCGGAGCTTTCCTGCTCCCGCCAAAAGATATGCACGTTCAAATTCGGGAGTCCCTCGATCGGGACATAGACGATGCCATCGTGCCTCTCTCTCAACACGTAATCGGCGCCGAGCATCAGCCCGCCACTATCCTTGACGATACGCAGACCGATCTGCGCTTGCGTGGTCTCGTAAACGAAGTTTGGCTCAATCTTGGCGCGTTGGAAGCTTGCCAGAACAGCATCGTAGAGCGGCTCGTTAACATTGCGGGAAAAGATGATCAGGTTTTCGTCTACGAGATCTGTCAGATGAATAACCTTGACCTGAGCCAGCCGGTGAATGCGCGGCACAGCCAATAGCCATCGCCCATCGAGGACAAACCGGGTCGAAACTTTCGCCGCCTGATCTTCATTCGCCAACAGCACGCCCATGCCAATGTCGATCTGGTGGGTGATCAGGGCCTTGATTTGCTGCGTTGATACCATCTCTTTGCGGCTGATCTTGACGTTGGGATAGAGCTTCTGCAGTTCCGTCAACGCCGGCACGATAAAGGGCAGATCGGTGTATTCGACCATAGCGATCGCGATCCGCTGTTCGTTTTGAAACGCGGTGCGGCGCGTGACCTCCACCATCGTTTCCATCTGGGCCAAGACCTCGATCGCCTGCGCCTGAAAGACCTCGCCTGCGGCCGTCAGTACGACGCCTCTGCGATCACGTATCAGGAGCTGCACACCCAGAATGGCTTCCAGCGCCGCGATCTGCTGGCTCAACGCTGGCTGCGTCACCGCGAGCTTTGCTGCCGCGCGTCCGAAATGCAATTCGTCGGCAACGCCGACAAAATAGCGCAGGTGCTTGACGTCGATCGGGCGCATAAGTTTTTCTAATCACAGAGCCGGTGATAGTCAATTAGACGGTGAGCGCGGGCAATCGTATTCTGTTTGCACGAGATGAACAACACTGCTGAGGAGCTAAATCGTGTCCAATTGGTTGGTAACTGGAATTTCCCGGGGCTTCGGAAAGCAATTGTCGGAAGAACTTCTGAAGAATGGCCACCGTGTCGCTGGTACGACACGCAACGGCCTCAGCGATCTTCGTCACGAAAATCTGACCGTATTCAAGCTCGACGTGACGAACCCGGAGGATGTGCACGCAGCCGTCCTCGATATCATCGAGACCGTCGGACCAATCGATGTAGTAGTCAACAATGCCGGCTTCGGCATGGTCGGCGCGGTCGAGGAGGTCTCACCGGATGAAGCGCGACATGTGTTCGCAACGAATGTGTTTGGAACGCTGAACGTCATTCAGGCGGTTCTACCCTCCCTCAGAGAACAGCGTTCCGGCCTGATCATCAACTTCTCATCGGTTGGCGGCATGGCGGGTTCGGCCGGGTTCGGGATCTACAACGCGACCAAATTTGCCGTCGAAGGCATGTCCGAAGCGCTTGCTCTGGAGGTGAACCCTTTCGGCATTCGCGTGATGATCGTCGAGCCCGGCTACTTCCGCACCGAATTCCTGTCGTCGCAATCCATGTCCAAAGCCGAGCGCGTGATCGAGGATTACGCGCCGA
>Ga0073928_10007821_pt1 | contig 13681 bp, 16 predicted proteins | sample PaiPotPPA55metaG_FD_76969 | JGI IMG/M metagenome (GOLD analysis project Ga0073928, IMG submission 76969) | Iron sulfur acid spring bacterial and archeal communities from Banff, Canada, to study Microbial Dark Matter (Phase II) - Paint Pots PPA... ...
AGATGAATTTCGCGCGTTTCAAGCCGCACAAAATGGCAAACCACGGGCCCGCGGATCTGCCGCACCAGGTCTCCCGAGAATAAAAATGCGTTCTCCAAAATCGTCACCACATGCAGCGTGCGGCCGGCATAATCGCGCGAAATAGCTCGGCCCATCGCCGCAACGCGCGTCGACAACTGCCTCGCCGAATAAGCTACCTTCACTCCGCTTTCATTCCTTCCTCGGCAATGAGCAAGCCAACCCGGGTCCGCTCGTTCACGCCAAACCCCTCGGCGGGCGGCATACCCAGGGCCCAGACCAACTCGCCGCCGCAGGTCAACACCGGCCATCCAGCGCGGTGCGGCAAAGCTACGCGGCTGGCCTGCAAGAAATCCTTCACTTTGCGTGCGGCCCGCCGGCCGCGCGGCTGGTAGGCATCCCCGGGACGCCAATTGCGGAGCACCAGGGGAGCACGCAAGAGCCCGGCATCCAGAGCCTCGGACTCTCTTTTAGTGTCGCGCGGGGCTTGAGACCAGTCAATCAATTTCAGATTGAAGCGCTTGCCGAGTTCCGGAACTGAAATAGTGGCGGTTCCGCGCTCGGGGAGGCCCACCGGATACTCATAGGAATTGGACTCCGATGAGATCCCCAAGGTTTCCGAGGGCCGTCCGGCGGAGCGGGCAAGCGAAAAAATCAGCTGGTCGAAGCTGCGCTCGACAACCGCTCGGCCCGGCAGGAGCACGCGATGCCCGCTGGAGGATTTGGTTGCGAGATGGAGCACCTGTTCGATGTGCGCAGCGCTGGTTTCAACGGCTTTCTTGTGCAGTTGCGCGATCACGCGGCGAATCAGGCGCCGGGCAATGGCCCGCGTTGACTCGTCCGGCTGCGCTAGTCCTTCCGCGGGAGCCTTCAGGGGAAGAAACAGGTCCTGGATGCGCAACGCTAGTCCCTGGCGCGTCTCCTTCACGTGGGAGCGAAAGCGCTCCTCGGCCAGCGCCACCCAGAGAGTCTCTTCATCATTCGCGAGACGGGCGAGCTCGGCGAGCCGCTCGACAATTGCGGGTGAATACTCGCGCTCGAGCAGGGGAATCAGACGGTGGCGAAGGCGAGCGCGCAAACGGCGAGTATCACCATTCGTCTCATCTTCACGCCAGGCCTGATCACGGCGAGCGAGATAGTTTCGCAACTCCTGCCGCCGAACGTCCAGGAGCGGCCGCACAACGCTGCCGATAACGGGATGGATGCCGGCGAGGCCGGTGGTACCGGTGCCGCGAATCAGGCGCGCCAGGACCGTCTCGGCCTGATCGTCGGCGGTGTGCGCGACGGCCACCCGAGTGGCGCGCCCGTCGCGAACCGTGCGTTCGAAGAAAGCGTAGCGCAGACGGCGTGCCGCATCTTCCAGATTCCAACTTTCACGGCGTGCGACCGCCGCTACGTTCTCGCTTGCGGAAATACAATCGAGGCCGCGCACGCGTGCCAGTTCCACAACGAAGCGCTCGTCGGCGTCCGATTCAGCCCCCCGGAGCAAGTGATTCAGGTGGAGCACCACGAGGGAAATCCCCAGAGAAGATCGCAACTCGTCAAGAAGCAGAAGCAGGGCAACCGAATCCGGCCCGCCGGAAACAGCCACACCCACGCGATCGCCCGCGGAAATCATTCCGTGGCGTCGAATCGTCTCCTGTAGCTGCTGGCGGAGCTTCTTTTCCATCGGCTGGCCGGCGCTTCAACGGTACCGCTGCTCCCTATGGTAGCAGAGCGATGGTCCCGTTTGCCTGGAAAGGGGGATATACAGAACCGATCGAAATACCAAGGCGCGGGAAGCCGAGAATCTTCAGGCGTGATCAGCCATTTGCTGCTCGAGCAGGTCACGGCTGTAGGCGATTCGCCGGTCGAGGGCAACCGCGGCAAAGTAAGAACAGTTCTGCCGCTCCCGCTCGGCCCAACCGGCAAGGCCCGGGGCAACCGGGCGAAGCGCTCCCCGAAGTACGTTCAGCAGGTGGTAATAGGCACCGACGGCCTGGATGCCCATGCCCTCGTCGTTTCGCTGGGGGCAAAGATGAACGAGCTGGACCAGCCGGTCGAACTCGTCACCGCCCACGATCTCGCTCTCGATACCGGTTACCTCGCGTACCTGATCGGAAAGCTCGACCTTGCGGTACGCGGCGATCAGCGAGCGACAGTAGAAAACACAGAACTGCAGCAGCGCCGCGAACGTCATCACGAAAATGAGAACGGCGATCATCGCGGCCTCGCCACAAGATGCGCGGTGGCCAGCCGCGCCTCTTCCGGAATGCGCGTAAAAGTATAGGCCCAAGCCAGCGGCAGCCACGTCGCTACGAGCGGGGGAACGACTTTCAATAGCCCAAAACCGGGGAACAGGTTTCGCAAGGCATACGTCGCAGCAAAGGCGCTGAAATAGATCCCCAGCGCCAGCACGAGCTGGATGAGCCTCACGCGCGTCTCCCGCAGCTTCATCACCGCCGCCCAAAGCAGGTAAGACAAAACCACACCGACGAAATAGAGATTCTGAGCAAGCTCGAGGACGAAACGATTGGTTAGGTTGTGCTGGTTGCGAGCCACAACGACGTAAGAGAAGCAGGCCGTGATAAACAGCAGCAACACGGTTGCCCGCCTGACGTGCTTGCTGGCACCCATCTCGCGGAAAACGTGCCCGTACAAGCCCATCACGGCGAAGTACAGCAGCACGGTGGTCAAGCAGTCGGTGTAATAGTAGAAATACTTATACTGAATGGATGTGAAGCCATACCACCGCATGATGAAAAACTCGCCCACTGTGACCAAAGCTGCGGACAACATGTAGAGATTCAAGGTGAGATAGCGGGAGAAAATGCGGTGCTTGAGCGCCCACACCACCACGTAGACTTCTGCAAAGAAGCCTAAACACCAAACAACGTAATCAAACGGGCCAAGCACTACCTCTCCTTACATCGAGGTCTGGCCCGTCTCCCCGCCCCTCCTACATCCAGGGTCCGGGGGGTACCGGAGCGCTTGTGCCCATCCACGGTCCCGGCGGCACGGGAGCACTTGTGCCCATCCAGGGTCCGGGAGGTACCGGAGCGCTGGTTCCTGCGAACCAGGGTCCCGGCGGCACTGGAGCGCTGGTTCCCGCCACTACAATGGTGCGGGTAGCCATCGCGCCAGCAAGCACAAGCAGCACCAACACTGCTAGCACCAACCACCTGTTCATACATCCTCCGAGAGTTACAACGCGGAGGAGTATAGGAGGCCGAGTGCTGTCAAGGGAAAAATGTTAGGGTAGTGTGCCTAAACGGTACACACCCCTCCCTATGACTGCGCCAGATCTCGATTCAATTGTCTGGGGCAAAGTAGCTTTTGCATCCGCCGGGGTCAACGGTACGAACGTACTATCGTTGCCGGGACTTTCCAAATCAGGCCGGAGGAGTTGCGGAGCGGTAACACTAGCGTTTTTCGGTGTTAATGTTTCACTTTGGGTCAAACCAGGCCAGCGTCTCTATTGGGTGATGGCTTGACACCTGTTGAACCCACCCATTAGCATCAAAGGATTACTCGGTGCCGGTGTAGCTCAGGGGTAGAGCGAGGGTCTCATAATCCCTAGGTCGTGGGTTCGAGTCCCACCGCCGGCACCACCGTCGTCAGCCCGGTTGACACCAAGCCCCCCGCTCATTCAGCATGACCACCGTTCCGGTTAAGCGCGCGATGCTTTCATCCATCACGGAAACATGACGGCCAGCGCCCTCGTAATTGTCAATCCCGCCGCGGGCGGGGGAAGGGCCCGCGGCATTGCGACACGCGTGGCCGATTATTTTCACAGCCAGAACCGTCGCGCCGACTTCGTAGAATCGAAGAGCGTCGAGGATCTCCGTCGACAGGCGACGCAGGCGGTCGCCCAAGGCTACCGCCGCGTGGCAACGCTGGGCGGTGACGGAGCATTCCATCACCTGGTGGAAGCGACATTCGGGTTGGACGCCATACTAGGTTTCCTGCCTGCAGGCAATGGCAACGACATTGCGGCAGGCCTGGGCATTCTCCGCGATCCCATCGCCGCTGCGGCGTCGTTCCTTGCCTCGCGTTCCCGGCCGGTAGACCTGGTGCGAGTGGAGTTCAGTGACCATAGTCACGCGGTACTCTGCGCCGGCGCGACCAGCATGGGGCTCGATGCGGAGGCGGCGCGCTTGGCCAACACGCGCTTTCGGTACTGGCCGGGAGTGACGCGCTACCTCGCCGGAGCATTGTTCGCCCTAGGCAGATTCGCTCCCCTCGAAATCGAGGCGGAGATGGACGGAAAACGCTGGAACGGGCGGGTCCTTCTCGCTGCGGTCGCCAATGCGCCTTGCTACGGTGCGGGGGTACAGATTGCCCCAGGTGCCGCGATGGACGATGGCTGGCTGGACGTTACGCTTGTCGGCGCAATGCCCTGGACGCGCGTCGTCGAAATCATCCCCATCATATTGAACGGCCGCGACTGGAGGCTGGACAATGTTTGGCGCTTTCGAGCCAGGCGCGTGGCGCTGCGCTCCAGCCGGCCGGCGGCGATCCAGGGAGATGGAGAGTTGCTCGGCGCAGGCGCCGCACACTTTGAAGTGCTCACGGGAGCCGTTCGCGTGGCGGCACCGGGCGGACATTTACCGCCGGAATAAAGAAAAACAGGAACTCAGGACTTTTTCTTGTTTAGCTTGAGAGTGAGGGAAATATCCTTGCGGTCGTCGAAGTTTGAAATCGTGTGGGTGGCCGACATCGTTTCATCATGCTCGGCGTGTATTTCGTAGTCCACGTTGGGGTCGAGCCCGCTGAAGCGATACTGCCCGGAATCATCGGTGATGCGAGTCCAAATTACGAGCGACTTCATATTCTTCAGATAGACAACTCCGGTCGCCACCGGGTTCTCGCTGGTATCGAGCACGCTACCGTGGACCGTGCGCAATTGCGCTTCGCGTTTCTTTTCCTGCTTGCTTTGCGCGCCGGCGGTCGCCGCCAGCAACAGCAGCAGCGCAAACGAGCCGACCAGACAGGCTTTCCTCACTTCCTTTTCCCTTTCGGGCCGGGCTGCATGTGGAAGACCATGTCCTGCCGCCCTCCAGCCTTCGAATCCACGGTGCGAGTCATCGGCAAGTAACCTTTGGCCTTGATTTGAATCTCATACGAATCGCCCTTGGGAACGCGCACCGCAAACTCTCCGCGGACATCCGAGTACGCTTCCCACCGCATCTTGCGCTCGCTGGTGCGCCGAACTTTCACCTCGGCGCCGGGCAGTAAAAAGCCTTGCTCGGTGAAGACCGTGCCGAAAAACAGGAAACTGTTTTCAAACTCTTCCTGCTTGCTCTTTTTCTGGACGTCGCCGGCGCCGTTCCATGAAGCGCCTGTGCCCGTGAGGAGAGACAACAGGACAGCTAGAGGAACCAGTTTCCTCACCATGGTTGGGATGGCCAGCCGTGAAGAAGAGATGCCGGAAGGGCAGGAAGAAAGATCATTCGTCGGCGTCGTCTTCCTCTTCCACCTCTGCTTTCCCTTCCTTGGCCCCCTCTTCCTCTTCGTCGTCGTCCTCGTCATCTTCCGAGATGACGTTCAGATGGACGGGGTGCACCTGAACGACCTCGAGCTCGACGTCGCACTCCGGGCAGCTCAGGATCTCGCCCTCTTCGACCTCGTCTTCATCCAGGTCAATCTCGGCGTCGCATTCGGGGCAGCGGTTCACTTCAGCACCTCCTCCGGAGACCTACCTTGGCCCGGCGGGCGTATTATATAACGCCGCTGTCAAGCTTTTGGTGGGAGCAATGCGTGGAATGTGCCTGCGGAGCGATGGGGGTGGCAGATGACGCGAGAATACCCCGACCGGCCGGTCGTAGGCGTCGGGGGCGTGGTTATACGTGACGGCCGCGCGCTGCTGATTCGCCGCGGCTCACCGCCCCTCGAAGGCCAATGGTCCATCCCTGGCGGTACCCTCGAACTCGGAGAAACGATCGCGGAGGGTGTGCGGCGCGAACTGCGAGAGGAAACCGGGCTCGAGGTGCATGTGCTCGACCTCATTGAGGTTTTCGACCGCATCTTTCCCGATGGTGAGGGGCGCCCGCAGTACCATTTTGTGATAATCGATTATCTTTGTGAGTCCGCAGTGGGAACGCCGCGGGCAGGTAGCGACGTCACCGATGTCGCCTGGGCGGGCGAAGAGGAACTCGGGCGCTTCAATCTCACGGCCGCCGCCACGCGGGTTTTGAAGAAGGCTTTTGCCCTTTCCCGCGCGCGTCCCTAGAGATCCTGCAAGAGCCGGCCGTGCCAAGGGCGCCGCGTTCAGGCGGGCAGCCGCAGGAAAACTTTTTTGTGGAAGAGACTGCCCTCGTCGCCGATCAGCACGCGGCCCAGCCAATCGGGCTCCACCGGACTCTCGATCAGCAGCCGCGGATTGCGCGTTCCAGGCGGCAGATCAAATACAAGCCGCGTAGTATACGACTCGCCCGGGCGCAACGGCTGCGTGAGCGGCGTTCCCGCGCCATGTGCCGCGGTGAGCGCCGCCTCGGCGTCGGCCGAAACCACATACCGCTGTCCTTCCTCGTCCACCAGCGTCACCAGGCGCGGCGAAGGATCGAGCGGAGCGTTACCCCGGTGAGGCGAAATCGTGTTTTCATCAAAGCGCGTGCGGACATTCACGATGTAAAACATCCCTTGGGCCGTCACCTGCCCGGCGCCGCTTCCGACCGTCTTCGCCGTGGCTGTGTCCGCAACTGAATAAGCGAGGTGGCAGTCGATCTCGCAAAAATACTTTTCTTCGCCCGGAGCAAGCGTCAATTCGTTGCTGAGGACGGAAGCGCCGAAGAGAACCATTGCGTACCCGGCGATGAGGATGGCCGCAGCCGCAAACGCCTTCCGTGCGAGACCCCGACCGCCAAAGAGCCATCCCGATATGATGGGTACACTGCGCGCCAGCCGTTCCTCTCCCACTGCGTAAATCCCGGCTAACGCGACTCCCGCCGCGGCGAGCGCGCCCAGCGTTCCCAGAAACGCCAGTATTTCAAAGATGGCCGCCAGTTGCTTGAATTGCATTTTCCTCTCCTCCCCTGATCAGCTTGCCGCCGCCTCGGGAACCCGCCCGAAGCGCCGCTCGCGTGAATGAAAATCGTTTATTGCCTCTTCCAGGTCCGCGGCGTTGAAGTCGGGCCACATCCGCGGGGTGAACACGAGCTCGGAATAGGCGCACTCCCACAGCAGGAAATCGCTGAGCCGGCGCTCACCGCCGGTGCGGATCACCAGATCCACGTCCGGCACCGGACCGCCCGCGTGCGTCACCACGCCCAGCAGGCGTGCGAATTCCTTCGGCGTCACTTCCAGGCTCGACAGCATCCAGCAGGACGCCCGCAGGATGGCCTCGCGCGAGGAGTAGTCCACGGCGATGCGCACGTCAAGCGCGCGGCCGCCGGCGGTTATGCACTCGGCGATCTCAATCGCCGACAGAAGCGATGGGTTCAACCGGTCTCGCCGGCCAATCACGCGGAGCCGCACACCGACCGCCGCGCAGCGCTCGGCTTCGGAGATGAGGTAGTCCTCGAGCAATCCGAGGAGCGATGCGACTTCACCTGGCGGCCGCTGCCAGTTATAGGAAGAGAATGCATAAAGCGTGAGCGTGCCGATGCCCAGCCGCGGCGCGGCGCGAACCACCCGGCGGACCGTTTCGACGCCGGCACGATGGCCGGCGGAGCGGGGCAGGCCCCGGGCGGAGGCCCAGCGGCCGTTGCCATCCATGAGGATGGCGACGTGAAGGTAGGTCTGGTTGGCGGTACTCAAAGTACTTTTCTTCATAAAGTTAACCCGCAAAAAAAAAATTAAGCTTGCTAGCGCTCCCGGGTCGCCCGGATCAGCGCTTCCATATGGTTCAGATACCGCTCGAGCGCCCGCCGCCCCGCCGCCGACAGCCGATACTCCGTCTTCGGCAGCCGCCCAGCGAACGACTTTGCACAGACGATATAGCCGGCGTCCTCAAGCTTGCGCGCGTGAACGCTCAGGTTGCCGTCGCTCGCCCCCAGCAACTGCTTCAGCTCGCTGAAGGTCATGGTCTCGTTCACCGCCAGCGCGCTGATGATGGCCAGGCGCGTGCGCTCGTGGATCAGCCGGTCCAGCGAACGCGCCGGCACTTCCGCAGCACGCGCACTCCGTGCCGCCGCCGCGCCCTTTTCCTCGCGCAAGGCCCGCAACGCTCCTGTCTTAGCCACCGTACCTCCTCGCGATTACTGCACCGAAAACTATGTGGAAACCGCCGAACCCCGCGGCGAGAAATGCGCTGCCCCACGAAGCTGGGCAAAACAGCGCCACCACTCCCAGCACCATGAAGCAAAGTCCCATCAACGGCACGATGCGGATCGAAACCGCCCCGCCCGTCACAACCGCGGTGCCGTAAAGCAGCAGCCATGTCCCGGGGATTGCCCAAGTCACGCCCCCGCGATAGAGAATCACGGTCAGCAGGGCACCGGCAAAAATCGGAGGGCTAAAGCTCATTGCAAATTTTCGCCCCGGCCCGGCGAGCAGCGAGACACGCGCCTCGCGTGACTTCAGCAGTGAGGTCCACCCGGCGATGCCCACGGCGAGGAGGGCCTCGACCAGCCATACGGCCAACCAAGCATCAAGATGCGTCTGCCGATAGGCCACCACGGCCGCCCCTAGCGCGGTGATGCCCATGGCCACTCCACCCCATCCCGGAACAGCTGTGAACGACCCGGCGCGCTCCATGGTTTCGCGGATGAAGCGCAGGTTGTCGCGTGCGCGCTGGTCGAGAGCGACGGGCTCGAGGGCGGAACGTGAAGAAAGAGGGTCAGGGATCATTCAAAGAGGCTAGCAGCAGGGATTCTTATTGTCAAGTACTTTGTAGTTCAAAGCAAAGAGCAATCCTGCAATGCGGGCATCTGCATTCATGCCAGCTACCCGGACGTTTTCGGGTAGCGGCCCAGCAGCCAATTCCAGCGGATGACCAGGAGGTCCGCGAACATCCGGAAGCTGTCGCGCACGACGTGAACCTTCGTCGCCGGATCGTGCGCCCAGCGCACCGGCACTTCGACCGCGCGCAGGCCGTGCCGCCGCGCAAGAAAAAGAATCTCCGGGTCAAAACCAAAGCCCTCGATGCGCTGCTGTTCAAAAATGACCCGGCAGCGCTCCCGGACGAAGGCCTTGAAGCCGCACTGTGTATCTTCGAATGGCACTCCCGTAAAAAGCCTCACCAGGCGGTTGAATACGATCCCTGCCAGCTCGCGGAGGTGCGTCTGCCGGACGGAGATCAAGGTGCGGTCCAGCGCGCGGGAGCCGAAGGCTACGTCGGCGCCTCCCAGCGCCGCCAGCAACTTATCGGCTTCCCCGATCGGAGCTGATAGATCGGCGTCGGTGAACAGGGCAATGTGTCCGCGAGCTTCAAGCATTCCCTGGCGCACGCTGTACCCCTTTCCCCGATTGCCGCCATTCGAAACCAGCCGCAGCTCCGGGAACCCCGCGCCACCTTCTTCGGCCAGTCGCGCGGTCATGTCCGTCGAGCCGTCGTCCACGACGATCACTTCGGCGCGTAATTGCCGCTCGGCAATATATTCACGGATTCGTTCGAGCGTGCGCGGCAGACGCCGCTCCTCGTTGTATGCGGGGATGATGATGGAAAGCTCGGGCGAGGACGTGCTCATCAGGGAACCGGCCGAGGGGGCCAGCCATATTGCCCCACAAGGGGTACGAACCGGCAGTTATAAAGGGCTTCCTGGGAGGGAATGCCGCCGCTCTTGCGCACGCGGCGCAACTCCTGATGCTCGGCGGGCCCAACAGGGATCACCAGCCGCCCGCCTTCGACAAGTTGTTCAACAAGCGGCGGCGGTACGCCAGGAGCCGCTGCGGTGACCACGATTGCATCGAAGGGCGCCGCATCGGGCCAACCGAGCGTGCCGTCGCCCGTTGCGCTCCGCACGTTGGCGTATCCCAGCCGTGTGAGCCGGGTGCGAGCCTCCTCGGCAAGTGAGCGGTGGGTTTCAATCGTGAAGATCTCGCGAGCAAGTAGCGAGAGCACGGCGGCCTGGTATCCACAACCGGTGCCGATTTCGAGAACACGCTCGCCGCCAGTGAGCTCGAGCGCCTCTGTCATCGCAGCAACCATAAACGGCTGCGAAATCGTCTGTCCCGCCCCGATGGCGAGCGGGATGTCGTCATATGCCGTCCGCTGCTGCTCCGGTGGGACGAATTCATGCCGCGGCACGCGCAGCATTGCGTCCAGCACCCGCTGGGAGGCGATCCCGCGCATGCGAATCTGTTTCTCCACCATTGCGCGTCTCTGCTCGTCGAAGCCGGCGGGCGCCGTTGCATCTCTTGGGCTGGAATCGCCGGTCATCGCTGCGATCCTCCGATGTCGCGCCGACAGAGCATCACCGCCCTCTGGTGATTTCTCTGGAACGGAAATAATACGCCATGTCACCCAGCGTATCAGAATTGCGCCATAGACGGCGCATCGGCTACGATGCACATGCGTCCTGTGCCACAGAGACGTCGGGGAGGCAGCCATGAGATTCCGTGTTGCGTTTGCCGCTTTGGTTCTGATGGCGCTGCCCGCGCTGGCGCAGAACCAACCGCAACAATCGAAGCCGCCGCAGCCCGCAGCGCAACCATCGCCGGCCGCCGCAGGGCAAGCCGCGCCGGAGCAGAAGATTGATCCTGCGAAGGAAGCCAATATCCGGCGCCTTCTCGAGGCAACGGGCGCAAAATCCCTAGGAGCACAAGCCGAGGCCCAGATGGCTGCGCAGATGAGAGAGCAGATGAAGTCGGACATGGCTCATCTATTTTATGACAGCGAGCGAAGCGGGAAGTTCATGGACAGCTTCTTTCAACGGTTTCAGTCTCGATTCAACATCGATGCGCTCACGGAGCAACTCATTTCTGTCTACGACAAATATTTCACCGATGAAGACATCAAGGCCCTGACTCACTTTTACGAGACCCCTGTGGGCCAACGGGCTCTGAAAGCCATGCCACTGGTGATGCATGACTCTCTTGAGATTAGCAGCCAGTTCGGACAGAAGATCGCCTTTGACGTCTTGAAGGAAATGGCGGGCGAATACCCTGAGATCAAACCCGTGCTGGAATCGGAGCCGGCGAAACCCTAGCGTTGCGCGCTGACCTGCCGCATAAGCCATTCCGCTTTGACCGCAACGAGTCGTCCGGGTTACCGCGCAGCTCTACTTGAAGTGTTTTTTGAACTTGATATCAATACCGAAGGTACCGTTGATGTCGCGCAGGGCAATGATCGAGATGTCCCGGCGCACCGCGTATTCCACCTGAATCACCTGGTCCTGGTTTGCAGTGGCATTGGTGCTGTAGGTGATGGTGAGGTCGTGGGTGACCTGCTTCTCGATGGTGACGCGGGCGGCCGCGTTCTGCTCGCTGGTGGTGCCGGCAAGAAATGGGTCCACGCGGAAGCGACTGATGCCGAACAGCCGCTGGATGGGCCCGCCGAGCTGGGTGGAGATAGCTTCGGAGAGCAGCGCGGTGGCGCCGAAACCCTGGCTGGGTGTCGCTGAAGTGGAAGAACGCAGTCCACTTTCCTCGCCCGGGCTGCCCAGCGCGAGCAGGGCGATGACGTCGCTTGCCGACAACGGGGGATCGGAGCGGTAGGCCAGGGTAAGGTGGCTGGTAGGACCGGTGAAATCCACGGTGATCTCATAGGAGCTGATCGTGGTGGTGGCCTCGACATTGAGCACCGGATCAAGGCGGAAGGGATTGGAAAAAATAATGTCGCCACGGCTGAGCTGGTACTTGTTGCCGCGAAAGTCCAGCTCGCCCGACAGCACGTGAACGTTGCCGATCAACGTGGGGTGCTCCCAGGTTCCGCGGACACGCAGATCGCCTTCCGTCTCGAAGTTTGCCCCGGACCACTCGATGCGCGCCCCGGGCGCCGTCTTGGCCTGGATGTCGAATTCCAGATTCCGCAGATACGATGAAGAGGTCAAAGGCCCGCGCAAAGGCTCCTGGGCTGAGACTAAGACGCTAGGGAGATCCACACCCTCGCCCATCAGCAGGCGGCTGATCAAAACGCTCCCCGATAATGTCGCGCCCGCAGTCGTGCCGGAAAACTGCAGTGTCCCGCCGATCTGCCAGCTCATGCCGACGGGATAGCGGACGCGGACGCGCGGGGCCACTGCCCTGACCTCATACTGCATCGGTCCTTCCCCGTAGCTGACCGATCCGGAAAGCTGCATCGTGCCACCGCCGGCTTCGGCGCTGACGTTGTCAAAGGACAGCCGGCTGCGGTCGAAAATAAGGTCGCCAGTCACGTGGCTCAAGCCGGTGGGAAAATCCCCGTAATGAGCCGCGGCATCGGCCACGCTGACCCGCCCAGTGATGCGCGGCTTCGAGTATGTCCCTTCCACGGCCGCTTTCACGTGGGCCGCCCCGCGCGCCTCAAGACCTGGGAAGAGCCCGGTAGCCAGCTGCAAGTTCACGGTGCCGGACAAATTCAAATCGAGCTGCCGCTCGCCGGAAAAACGGGCATAGCCGAAAAAGCTGAGGTCCGTATTCGGACCGCTCAGCGTAGCCTCGTCAATCCGGATTTCACTTCGACGGTAAGAAAAGCGAAGGGGTCCCTTGTTTTCCAGCGCCACGGATTCGTAAGCGAAAGAGATATGGGAAATGTCGGCTTGCACGACGATGCTGTCGGGCTTGCGCAGCGCTCCCGAAAACGTGAAGCGGCCATCCACGCTGCTGTGGCCGGTGAGCTGGCGGAGATGCAGGCCAGCTTGGATAAAAGCATCGAGGTCGATCTGTTCGAGATTGATCTCGCCGGAAAGAGGGTTGTCTCCTGCGAAGCCAAGTTCAACCTGACCCTGCAGTTTTCCTGTGGTCATCTCAGAGCCAAGAATCAGACGCACGCGCTGGCCGTCGGAATCAAGCCGCGCTTCGAAGCTGCCCACCACTTCAGAGCCGGCGCGGAAATCCTTCAAGAACACGGTTCCTTGCGCGCGCGGTGCGAGGAGCGGCCCCTCCCCACGAACATCGAAATTCAAACGGCCCCCGAGCGGAAGCGTAGCCGTCTGGAGCTTGGCAACCTGCTCCAAGGGGAAATTATCACCTTTGAGCGCGAACCTCACCTCCGCTGTCTGAGGGAGGTAGAAGACATCTCCCGTGACGCTGCCGGAACCCATCCGCAGCTCGACATTCGAAAGGCCGATTTCATCGTGGCTCGCTCCCAATTCGCCGCGGAAGTGGTCGAACGCGTAGCCCCAGGCGTCGCCTGCATCGAGGGAAAACGAGCTTGTCAATTGCGGCGCCGCACGCGTGCCACCTGCGCGGAATTCGCCGGTCAACAGACCATGAATGGGAAGGGATGTGCCAAAAAGCCCCTGGACGTCATCCAGCGGCGATCGCACAAGATTCACCGCCAGGCTCCACGGGCTCGCCGGGATAAAACTCCAGTCTCCATCAAACTGCAGCCGCAGATCCAGCGTGCCTTCCGAACGTCCACGCCGTACGCGCCCATACTGCAGGCGGAATTCATCCGGGGAATAGTCAATGTCGCCTTCGATCTCGTCCCAGGTCAGTCGCCCATAACGTGCGTCGAAGGTATGGGCGTGCCCCGAAAATGTGGGGCCCACGAGCGGCCCTAGCACGCGGCCCTTCCATTCCGCGCGGCCGGCCACCCGCTGCGGCTCGGCATTCTTTCCGCGGATGGCATTGATGAAGTCGTCCCACGCGATCAGGTCCT
>Ga0073928_10007822_pt1 | contig 13680 bp, 11 predicted proteins | sample PaiPotPPA55metaG_FD_76969 | JGI IMG/M metagenome (GOLD analysis project Ga0073928, IMG submission 76969) | Iron sulfur acid spring bacterial and archeal communities from Banff, Canada, to study Microbial Dark Matter (Phase II) - Paint Pots PPA... ...
ACGAGCTTCCACAGTTGTTGCACGTCCTTGGTGGCGACATGTCCTTGATCGGCCCACGACCGCTCTTGCCCAAAGACCAACCCGCGACCCGACGGTGCGGCTGATGGTCCGGCCAGGCATTACCGGCTGGGCTTAGGTCAATGGCGGAAAACTTTTGACCCGCAGGAAAAGGATGAACTCGACGAGTGGTACATCCGCCATGCCTGGCTATGGCTGGCTTTGCGCATCATGCTAAGGACCCTTCTGGTCGTGGTCACGGAAGAGCGTCGGCGCGACGAAGTGTCGGTCGAGGCGCGGGTGAAATTGCCAGAGGCGGACGTCATCGACGGGCCATTGGCGCAACATCACTCGTCCCGCAATTCCGAGAAGAGTGGTGCCGAAGCCGGCCCCCGTGTCCCGATCCGGACGCCTTCCATCGATGGTGCCATCGCGTCCAGCAGCCGATAGCCGGTCGGTCCAGAATCTGCTGGCGTCACGCCGAGATTTCCGTGTAGAGGGTGGTCACCGCGTCGAGGAAGTCGGACATCCGGCGGTATGTCCCGATTGGCCCGTCGCACGAAAGAAGCTTTCGCTTGAGGTCGAGCACGTCCCGCGTCTTAAACAATGTCGCGCCTTCCGGGCGGTCGACGCAGTCCGACGCCAAGGCCGGCTTCCCGAACCAGAGTGCCTCCCGGACGGACAGGGAATCGCCGTCGGTATTCGTGGCGCGGATCAGCACGTCACCTGCCTTGATCAAACCAGAGAAATTGATCGAGGCGGCATCGAACAGGAATTCCGCGTCAATGCCGTCTCTGCGGATTCTTTGCTGCACCTTGCGGAAATAGCTTTCGCAGCCACGCAGCGACGAGACCACGAAAACGCAGGCGAAGCGCGCGCGGACCACTGGATCATCGAAGAGCTCGATGAGATTGTCCAAGCCGTATAGATCCGCGCCGTCGAACCGGTTGAGCTGAAATGCATTCGAAACGGCGATGATGCGCCCCTCCGATCGGCGCGCCTCGATCCACCTGAGCATCGCTTCGGGAATGCCTTCCTCATCTCTCGAGGGCCGGATGAACGCCGGTATCACGGCCCCCTTGCCTCCGAAGCGTTCGCGCAGGCGCGGATTGACGAAGATGACCCGGTGGGACAGGGCGCACGCCGATCGATACAGCGCCCACTCCCAGGCGGTGCCACGGAATGAATGGATCGTCACGACGAGCCGCCGACCGAGCAAGCGAGCGAACGCTGCGTGCGCGAACTTACCGATCGGATTGCTGGTATGCACGTGCACGATCTCGGCCTGAAGCAGAAGTCTGATGTACTTCGTCGGAGTAATCGTCTTGAGGTTGGGAAAAATCGGCTTGACGATGGGCGACTCGTCGAGGACGTTGCATGCGTAACCCATTGTCGAAAGCGCCTGATACAGGCGTTTGATGTGGATCGTCACGCCGCCCTTCGGTTCCGGATAGGGGCCTATCAAAAGGACATTGTGCCCCCTGGGCGTCATCTCTTTGCGGGCCTGCTCGCAGGCAGTCCGCGTGCCGGCATGTCGGCTTCCGAGCCGCCGCGGCCGCTAGTGCCTCGCAACGTCGCGGACTTGGATTCCTGTTGCCACATGAGGGTGCCGATCACCATGCCTGTGAGGAGGTTATGGAAACGAAGACCGAGGACGTTGTGTGCGGCCATCATGTCGATTTCCAAGACAACGACGTAGAGCAGCGCAAATTCACTGAACGTCGACCGCAGCGCCCGGTAAACGAGCTGAGCGTTGGCGATCGCCAACAAGAGGAACGCCACCAGCCCGGCTTCCCCCCAGACCATGAGATAGGTGTTGTGGACGCCAACCCAATTCTCGTCGTCCTCATCGCGAACACCGTCGACCATGTTGTGGAACGTTCCGATGCCGGAACCAGCCAGAATGTTCTCCTCGATGCGCTGCCAACCAATTTCCCATACGTCCGTGCGTCCGGTCGTTGTTTCCGAGGTTATCTCCCCTTTGAGCAGGCTTGCTACGTTTTCCAGTCGTTCGCGCTGATATGAAGTGAGCTCGACAAGATCAAAGTCCACGATCAGTCCCGTGGAGAGCGCCACGAAAGCCGCGAGGGCCACCGGCCCCAGGGTCAGCAATGGCCGGGCGCGCCTCACTCCATAGACGAAAACGGCCAGGATAAGCGTCACCAGGCTGGCCTTGGAGAAAGTCAGAACAATCGCACCCACGGCTATGATGAACTGAGCCAGGTTCAGGACCTTCGAACGGGTCGGATGGGATAGGATGATAGCCACCGTAACGACTGCCAGCATCCCCGTTTCATTCGGGTTGCCAAAAAATCCAGCGCTTCGATCCGCGTCCGACAGATCCACTGTGAAAACGGTTCTAAATAATGGTGAAAACCAGGCCGAAAGGCACGAGATGATGAGCACTGTCTTTAAAAGCCGCAAATCATCGGCGATCCCTTGCAAGGAATTGCGTCCCGATGCGAAGCTTGCGGCGGCGACGATCAAGAGAATGGAGGAGATATAGGTCACGGCAAATTGTACCGGCACTTCCTGTCCCAGCGTCGCTGAATAGAAATACGCAAACAGGAGGTACGTTATGATAGCGAGCGCAAGCAGGGCGTTGGTCGAATCCGATAGCGCCCGGCCTCCCCCTTGCCATATCAAGTAGAGAGAAGCGATCATAATTGGAACTGAAAACACTTGGTTGACGTCGAACAGCATAAAAAACAAGCCGTTGAGATTGAGACCAGCTACGACAATCAGGAATCTCGACGCTATCCAGGTCAATGTGCTCGTTTCGATTTTGATCATTGTTGGACCGCCGTGCTCGCCCCAACCATCCGCGCCGCGGATGTCGGGGCCACTTTTTGTGCATCTGCGCGAGTCTCGGTCGCTCGGTTCATTGTGGTCCCTTGCATCGCAGTGAGACCTCGGCCAACGCGGCGTCGGCTGCGTTGGCGTCGTCTCGGCCGGCCACCACGGACGCGGCGAGTCGACGCATTTTCGTCGCCTCGAACCGGCTCTGGCAGGTCGCCAGGATCTTCGCGTCTTCCAACCCGCGGCGCCATGCCAATAGCCGCCGGCTCGGCCACGCGCATCGCTCCGGGGCGGCATACAACACGCCGAAATCCTTCTCCTCGCCGCCGAAATCGCTCCAATCGTGCTGTGGATCGGCCGCACCGGAAGATTCCCACAATGACCAGAATCCCACTCCTGTCACACCGAAAGCGTAAGCTTGCCAAGCCTGAAGGCGATAATAGGAATAGGCGGATTGCGCCTTCCCATTGGGTCGCGCTGCGTAAATGTGCAACTCTTGGGGTCGCCCGCGCGCCATAGAGTCGACGGCAGGCGTGGGAACGACCATCTGTACGACGTCCAGGTACTCCCTGGCCGCGCTGGCGCTGTCCAATGTGCCGAAGATGCGGATTCCCGGTGCGAAACGTTGCGATGCGCTGCGAAACTGCGCAAGAATGGGGACTTCGTTTGAGCGGATCTCGTCAAAAGGATAGAGCAGAACCTCGCCCGAGATACTTTCCTCGCGGGCGATGCGTTCGATCCACTGCCACCACGCTTCGAAGAGTTCAGGCACGCGGTTCGATGCCGCGCCCCAACCGCCCGTGCCGGTGTCGCGCAGGTTCATGAAAAGCATGATGCGCGGCACATTGCGATAGGCCCGAAAATAGCTGCGCAGCAAGCGCTCGGTTTTCTCGTTGTGATCCGGCCGCAGCGCTAGCGGGTGCACCACTGCGCTGTCGATCCACATGCGGGAGTAGAAGTCAGGGTCGCACGCGAGGGCGTCGGTGACTGGCCGGTGGAGATAGGACCAGAGCAGGCCATGCAAACGTGGAGCGGTATCGGCCGTGCCTATCGCCACACCATTGATCGCGACCTGTGCAACCGTCGGACCGCAATTGACCGCGACCTTTGTCGTAAACGGTCCCTCTTTGACGGGCTGAATGTCGGCCATGACCACCATGGCGCTCTGTGGCGGCAAGAACCACTCTCGCAGGGGGCTCATGACGTCGGCGATCCATTTGAAATCCAGACGTTGGACGAAACCGGCTACAAGAAAATCGGTACGCGTCTCACCATCTTCGAGGTAAGCCCCAATAGCGCGAGCCTCGGCGCCGTGATTCGTGATCCGCCATGCCGAGACCGCATGGCCTCCCGCTATGGTGACCAACAAACCGTCATGAGGTGGGGGCGCCTTCATCAAGGCCGTGGCTTCGAAGTCCGCCCAGGGGTCGATGCGCTCGATCGTGCAGTCGGCGGACGTGCTGGCCGCCATGGGACTAGGCCCCCTGTCGTCGTTCACCGGAAACGCCCAAAGCCGGCTCGGCGCGTCACCCAGCGGCCAGGGGCGCCCGCGCATCAGCGCGTACTCTCTCCGAATGGTAGCGGCTCGGTCGAGAAGCATGGCTTCGGGGATGTCGCCTTTGACCGCCGATCCAACAGGGGCCGACCACACCTCGAGCTCGTCCAAAAACGCTAAGGCCCCGCTACGGTACAGCACGACCGCCAGCGATCGCGCGCGACGTGGCGCGAAGTTGAGCGCGAAGAATCGTGTTTCCTCGGATCCAGGTTGGTTGGCCGGATCCTCACCCAAGGCATCCCCGATATATTCGAACAAGCCGTCTCGATTGCCCAAGAACACCATGGCTTGCGAGGGATAGTCGATGCCGGCGGCGGTATTTCGTCCTGCTCGCAGCAGAACCCGGTCGACTGGCGTCGAATCATCCAAACTCACCTGAATGAGGATCGGGCTCTCCCACTGCCAGCCCACCGAGTCGCCCAGCCGCCAGAACGAACGCCCCGCAAGCCGTCCATCGGTGAGTTCGTCCCCCTTGAGTCCGAGCGCGAGCGGATAATTGGGAACCGGTGTCAGCCGGTAGTGCGCGCCGAGCGCTACGTTGCGTCGGCTCGTGCTCTTGACGGCGCGCGCGCCGAGGCAGCATGTCAGCACAATGAGTGCGATGGCCGTGCAGTATGCCGCTGCGCGGACCGTGCGTCCGCCCGAGGGCACATTTGTCATCATCGACTCGCCCCATTGCCTCGCGACGATCGTCCGTGCGCGAGCACGCGGTGATAGAAATCGAGCGTGAGTGCCGCCACCCGCTCGGGTGCGTAGAGTTGGGCGGCCTCGGCCGCGATGGCGTTCCGATCGAAGCGACGATCCAGGGCCGCGACGATCTCGAGGGCACGTCCGGCCTCGGTCGACGACTTCAGATGAATGCCGTTCACCCCGTGGACAATCATGTTCTTGAGCCCGAAGGTCGGCGGGGCCGCGATCGGAAGCCCGCGGACGAGAGCTTCCGCGGCGACCATCGGGGCGGTCTCCTGATGCGACAGAATCAGCAGGAGGGAAGACCGGTCATACTCTCGAACGAGGTCATCCATCCCGAGATTGCCGAAGAGCGCGACGCGGCCGGACAGTCCTTGAGCGGCGATGAAGCGAAGACAGGCATCTCCGTAGGCTCGATCCGTCACGTCACCGCAAACCGCGAGCGTCACGGTGGGATCGGTCTTTGCCAGGGCGGCGAACAGCTGCAGAATGCCGAGAGCGTTCTTTCGCGGGCACACCGTGCCCACTGTGACAAGCCGGCGCTCGGCGCCCGCGGCGGTTTGGCGCGGCGCGGCGAGGAAGCGAGGGTCGACCGGGTTTCGGATCAATTGATGCGGCAGTGCGCTCACGTCCGGCAGCTCATCCCCGACATAGTCATTAATGACGATGATGTTTCCGCAATTGCGGCGCGCCAGGCGCTCGAGCAGCTTCATCATGGCAGCCTTGATCCAACGAAAGCGCCGGCCCCGGCTGAAATTGATATCCCGATGCGGAATGCCGTGCACGGTTACGAGGCACGGTGTCTTCATCCACATCCCCCAGCCCGCCGGTCCGTGAATGTGCACGATGTCTGCCCGCAGTCGTCCCACTGCCCGGCTCAACGCCAAGGCTTCGAATGTCCAGTAACGCAGGACCCCCGGCAACGGCAGCCGGCGCAGATGTACGACCTCGAAGCCGTGGACGCGCTCCGTTGCGGCCTCCGCGGAATTTGGCACCACCACCGTCACGGCGAGCGACCGTGTCAGTTCGGAGGCGAGCGTATCGATGACCCGCTCCACGCCACCCGAGACGCACCGGCCGGGCGGCGGATAATCCCCGATCATCGCGACGCGCATGGCGCCACCGCCCTTCTGACGGCAAACAGCAAACAAAGCTCGCCAACCGCCATGGTTGCGGACGACAGCAGCACGATTTCAAGCAAGGTGCGGCCCCAGAGGAAGAGCAGGAGCGCGGAAATACCCAGACGGGCGGCATTGATCGCCAGTTCGTAGGCGACCAAGCCACGCGGATAAAGGCGCATGTTGAAAAATCCGGCAAAGGCAGTGAGCACGTAGCACAGCGAAAAAACGGCGAATGACGCGGGCAGTTCAGGGTACCGGTAGGCGTACAAATAGCCCAGCACGAGTGAAAGGCCGCACAATCCCAAAGCTACCGCCAGCCCACCCAAAATGACCCAACTCAGGACAGCCGTGCCTTCCATCAGCTTGTCATCGGCACAGACCTTGGGAAGCAAGTAGGATCGCAGGGAAAAAATGAGCAATGATAGCGGCCCGATATAGACGAGCACGATACCGTAGGTCGACACTTCCAGCGCGCTCAGCCGGGCAAAGATGACGTATTGCGGCAGGTAAGGAAGCAGCAGGAAGCAGAGCCCGGACACCGCTACAAGTTTCGAGTAGGCGAACATTTCGCGGACGGTCGCCATCGCTGGAAACGTCAGCCGGCTTTTGAGCCGCCTGAACTCGATCACCCCCAGGCACAGCACAGGGGCGATGAAAACTCCAGCCATCACCGACTGCCACACGCCGGTCAAGAGCGCCGCGCAGCCGACGAGCAGGCGCACCATCGCGAAAGCCATGTTGGCCGTGGCATAGGCTCGGAAGTTCTGTTGCGCCTGATCCACGGTCCGCATTGCCGTCCAGAAGTTCACCGCCGCCCCGCTAATCAGGACAAAGGCGTAGAGTTCCACGGGACCGGCCAGCAGAGCGACTGGGGTTAAGAGCAATGCTGCGGCAAGCATCGCACCTTTAATGCTGATCAACGTATTCAGGAATCGCTGATCCTGCCGATCCGAAAATTTGGTCAGGGCGGTGGTGTTGAGCCCCAGGTCAAGGACGGCGTTCAGGATTTGGCATGACGAGGAGGCCAGGCTCAAAGCGGCGAACGACTCGATCGAGAGGAAGCGGGGTGACAGCGCAAAGACCGCAAACGTGCTCATGTTGACTAGGGTATTGGCGACGAACAACAGCGTGAACTCTCGAAGGTGCTGTCTCCTCGTAGAAGCTTGAATCTTCAACATGGACCTGTTGCTCTGATTTCCGAGGTTACCTGGTGAGGTCGCATCGGACGATCCGAAGAGGGACCGGGGAGGAGAGTCTGACCGCATGGGCAAGATCAGGCGCATTCGCTCCGAAACATCGGAAGCGGCTGCCTTTAGCCCGCATCCGCTTCCTGGCTCAATAGGCCGAGGGCTCGTTCGTTGACGGTCGCATCGGCAGGGGCCTCTCCAGGGTCACCGCCTCGGGAGACACTGTCACGTTGCGCATGGAGCGAAGCATTACACTGAGTTAATTTTACTGCGTCCTAAACGCAATCGGGTTGCAGGTAGTCGGGGCGGCGACTGACAGCATGGACATCGCGCGAGGGATTTTGCGAGCGCTACGGTGACGCGTTTTCTAATCGTCGCGATCGAGTTTTCGACGTGGCGTTCGGGACAGATCGGCGGCGCCTCGGGGGTCGATAACCGCCGGGTAGACGAGGCATCGTGCGCCGCCGGGAGGCTGAGGGCGGAATCGCGTCCCGTTCCGGGATCTATTGCAAAACGGCCTCATCCGGCCAGGGCGCCTGGCCGACCAGATGTAGAAGCGATTGATGTTTGGCCGAAACCCGGGCCCGCGCCACGATGGCGGCCATCGGCTCGACGCTCTTGCGTTCGCCCGGCGCGGCACGATCGGCGTGGCCGATGACTTCGACGAGAGCCCCGACATAGGACGCAAAAACGCGCTTGGCTGGCTTGTCCGGAAAGATCCATATCAATGACCCTTTGTCGGTCAACGAATCACCAAATTACCAGATCAGCGAGCACAGCGTGTCCCATCAAATTTCATGACTCAGTAGAATTAACGCGGTTTCAAGTTGACGGGCGACGCTTCGTTTCGATACCGAATGGACCGGGAATCTCTTAAGGGCACCTCGAAAATAACTTTTCAGCTAACCAGCGGGAGTCTGTTGCCTGACGGGATGATTCGACGGTTGCGACCAATGGGCCTCAATCCTCGGCGAAGGCATTGAGACGTGTCTCGCAGCTCGCCAGCTTGGTTTTCGGCCGGTGTGGCACTGGGCAGCAGCGGTGAAAATGCGACCTTTCGTGCGCTTTCTGGCATCGATGCGCTGATGATCCTTGCCGAGTCCGGCGATGCGAGCCAACGCGCCGTAGACGAATGTGGGCAGCGGTGGCATGACGCCGGCCGCGAGGTGATCGTCGCGACATCAACGATGCAATGGAAGAGCTGCGCATGAAAGCCGAGAAGGTGTGCGGCAAGTTGAACGATGCGCAAAAAGCGCTGCTTTTCCCGATTCTCGCCCGCCTGATCCGCCGGGGAGAAATGGGCGGCCCGACGCAGGATCGCGCAAAGAGACGAATTCGGCCCCGAGAAGCAAAAGCTCATTGCACATTTATCGAGCGAAGAAGGTGGACGCTTGCTGCTGGCGGGCGATGGCGCGGTCGAAATCGCCCATAGGCTCTCACCCGATGGGCCTGGCTTCGCACGGAGGGGGAGCCGTCTCATGGACAAGGCCAAAGCCTGGGCGAAAGAAGCTATCGACGACCGTCCCAAATGTCTTGCCACGGGCGCCGATCTCGAGGCCCTTTCGGCATTGGCGGAGCGGAGCAATGACTGGCTCTCGAACAGAGAGCACGAATTCGTCGAGGCGTCGAACAAAGCTCATGAGGCCGAGGAAAAATGCAAGTCTGATGAAGCCTCCAGATTGAAACGGCAGGTTTTCTGGTCGCGCATATTCGGGCACATCGGCGGCGGTCGCCTTGCTGGTTGTGGCAGTCATCGAATGGACTTTGCACGGAGCGAACATGAACCTCGAGCAGAGCACCAGGATGTTCTTCGCAGAGACCATTGGCGCTTGCACCTCGGCCACAACCGCGTTTCCGCCTTGAATCAGCACATGCTTCATTCATTGTCGTCTCAGTACGCCGGAGCCTCTATCCGGACTGGGCTGCCTCTGCGCAACGACTCCTCGATGGCGAAGGTGGCCTCGGTGACGGCGACAAGCTCCGACAGCGGGATCGGCGCGTCGCGTTTTCCCCGCGTAGCTTCAAGAAAGGCTGCGACGAGGCCGCGCTGGCCCTTGTCCTGGGCGCTCTTGCTTGTGACGCTCTTGCCGCTCCGGGTAACCGTAAGCCGACAGAAATCGTCGAGCTGGATCACGCGTCTATCGGCGAATGCCTCGAGGTATTCCTTGGGCACGCCCACATCGCCGAGTGAGGAATAGACGATTGTTCCGGTCGAGCCGTCGGTGAAGCGGACAAGGGCCGAGACGGCGTCGGCGTGATCGCGCGCCGCGAGCGCGTACACTTCGACCGGCAGGCTTCTGGCAAGGAAGGTCAGGACGTCGACGAAATGGCACACCTCGCCGACGATGCGGCCGCCGCCTTCCTCACGCTGGATCCAGCTGTCGCCAGGAATCGCGCCGGCATTGATCCGATAGAGCATGACGAGCGGCCCACTGCGTGGTTCCAGCGCCGCCCTGGCCTTCTGCAGAAGCGGCGCAAAACGCCGGTTGAAGCCCACAGCGAGCGTTCCCGGCGCCTGCCTCGCGGCGGCCATCACTTCGGCTAATCCTTCCCAGCTGAGAGCCAGCGGCTTTTCGCAGAAGACGTGTTTGCCCGTCCGCAACGCCTCGGCGGCGAACCGCGCATGGGTGTCGTGACGGCTGGCGATGAAAATGGTGTCGGCGTCCGGATCGGCGATCACGGCGGCGGGATCGGTCGCCACAGTGGCAAAACCGTGCTTCGCGCCGGCATGACCGGCGCTCAACCCGGTCGAGGTGGCGACGGCAATCAACGTCACTCCGGGCGCCTTGCGCAGCGCCGGCAAGAGAACGCCCTTGGCGTAATTGCCGAATCCGATGAAGGCGACACGGTTGGCCTCGCTCCTCGGCGGCGGTGGAGCGCGGCGGATCAGCCGCTCGGAGTCCGTGGGCGGTTCCGGATAGGTCAGCAGGATCGCTAGATGAGGCGCGCCGCTCTCCATCAACTCATAGGCCTTTTCCGCCTCGGCGATGGGGAAGCGATGGGTGACGAGACGTTTCGGCGTTACCTTGCCGTCTGCGACGAGAGTAAGGAACGCCTCCATGTTGCGCTGCTCGGTCCAGCGCACATAGGGCAGCGGATAATCCTGACCGCCCTGCTCGTACGACGGATCGCCACGGCCTGGTCCATACGACATGGATATTTTGAGTTCGAGCTCGCGCTTGTAAAAAGGTTCGCGATCGATCGTCATGCCGACCAGGCCGACGACTACAATGCGACCCTTGAGACGGCTCACCTCCGCCGCGACATTGATCGGCTCGTTCGATTTGGAGGAGGCGGTGATAATCACGGCGTCCGCGCCTTGGCCGCCAGTGAAGCCCTCGACCGCTTCGGGAAGACCGGCCGAGACAGCCATGTCGACGTCGAGTTCGCGGGCCAACGCAACGCGCGCGCAGTTCGGATCGAAACCGAACACGCGGCAGCCGTTGGCCTTCAGCAGTTGGACCGTGAGCAGGCCGATGAGGCCGAGCCCGATCACGACTATTCGCTCACCGAGCGTCGGCGCCGCCAGACGAACGCCCTGCAGGGCGATCGCGCCGAGCGTGACGAAACTCGCGTCCTCGTCATCGACCTCGGGCGGAATTCCAACGGTCAGATTCTTCGGGACTGCATTGATTTCGGCGTGGTTCGCAAGTCCGGCGCCGGCGCAGGCGAGCCGGTCGCCGACGCCGATGCCACTCACGCGCCGACCGACCTCCAGCACTTCGCCGGCGAGGCTATAGCCGAGCGGGATGGGCGTATCGAGCTTGGCGAAGACTCTCTCAATGGTTGGCCGCAGGCCGTCGCGCCGCACATTGCGGACCACGCGGCGAACAAGGTCGGGACGCGCCATCGCCTTGCCGGCAAGGGACGCTCTGGCGAGGTCGATCAGCTGCTTTTCGGTACCCGAGCTAATTAGTGACACGTGGGTCGCCACCAGCACGCTGCCCTCGCTGGCGAGCGGCGCTGGCACTTCGGCTACCCTCAGCGCGCCAGTGCGGTAGTTCTGCTCGATTTGCTTCACGGGATCTACACTGCTCTTATTCAACCGCCGAACGCGACCAGACGCGCAACTCGGTCGCGACCTCGCTGACGCCGGTTTGGAGCCTTATTCGCAGACGCGTCGTGGGCTTTTCGCACCCCATGTCCGGCCACCACACGGCGCCCTCCACGCCGATCGGCAGCGTGCTCGTCATCCGTATTTCTGCGGTGCCTGTTACGATCCACACGACAGCGCCGGCGACCTCGACGTGCGCCTCCGGGTGCAACAGGAAACCGATGCTGGCGGGTCGGTCCGGATAGGCCTCGATTCGGTCGCGGATCACGATTTCGCACTGATTTATCTCGAAGCGGCGAACGTGCCGCGGCATTCCGGGGAGATTCTTGAAACCGTCATGCGTGCCTTCCAGCACGAAACCGTCGTCGGTCTGCTCGTAGGCCGTTGTCTCGACGTTCGGTCTACGTCCACAACGGAAGGAACCGAAAAAGTCGGTCTGGTCGGCGTCATCAAAGCAGAGCGTGTTGTGGCTTGACGCCGAGCGCGCGCGCTGGCGCCGCTCGCCCGCATTGTACTCGAAAACGCCTTGATCGACGATGATGCGCTCTCTGGCCACCGACCATTCGAAGCTCAACACATCGCCGTGGCCGTGTGCCGGTAGGCCATCCGGGGCGATGCGGCCGCAGTCGGCGACGAAGTAGGCGTCGCCGCTTCGCAATCCGAAATAACCGGCGTCGCGCAGCGCGAAAATACGTCGCGGCGTGGGTCGTCGCCTAAATAGCCGCTCGTAGACGTCGAGGCACTCTCCAGGAGTATAGGCCATCGACAGGCCGGCGTCGTTGAATAACGCGACGCGGCCATCGGGATGGGCAAGGTCGGCCGTCACCTGCGCCATGCGGGCAAGAGCGTCGTCGAGCGCGCCGTTCAGTGGCTCCTCGCCCAAGGCATGACGGCATTCCAACAGATCGGCGAATGCCTGACAGTGGTACGAAGGCGAGCGCTCGAAATGCGCACCGTCCGGGAAGACCTGACGGGGAAGCTCCTCAGCCAGCATACGTATGCCGAGCGAGCGCCAGCGCTCCGCCTCGGACCCCGCGAAGAAGGCGGAGGCCCAGATCAGCGTCTTGATGTTCTTGATGAGATGATTTCCGCCGATGTCGGACTCGAGGTTTTTATCGAGGAAGCGGATCTGCTGCGCAAGCGATGCCAGCATCCGAGCGCGTGTGGCGCTATCCAGTCGCTCGCCACGCCCTGCAAGCTGCTGCATCCAGACGACGGCGCGAATCGATAGCGCGAAGCTGTTCCAGCTATCCTTCCAATATCCGCGCTGATAGGGCGGGTTGGCGTCGATCCACGGGATGGTGAGATCGGCAAAGGGCCCATCGCCGATCTCCTCGAGGTATTCCATGTAGTGGAGGTTCATGCGCCAGAGCTGGTTTTCCGGCCCTTCGGCTCCCGCACGCCAGTCGACGGCACCAGCCATCTGGCGGGAGCGATCGAGTATCGTGAAGCGCCATTGATCGTCGCAGCGCTCGAGCTTTCCGCGCCTCGGTTCGAACAGGGGGGGCGGCGGCCTGTTCGACAGAGGCAGCGCGACAGGGGAGCGCGACGCCACGGCCCCGGTGTGCTGCAGCACCCGGCGCTTCACGGCGAGATCGATTCGGCGCGCGATCCTTGCAAGCGGGACGTGCCGCCCGAAAGCGATCGCCCGCGCCACTTTCCAAACGGGGCCGCAGTCGTTCACTGGCCGACAACCGTGGTAGACCGCGCCGCGTCTCGACTGGCCGGAGACTTGGCCGACCTGGTGCAGTCCTCGAGCACCTCGAGATAACGCAACGCGAGCTTCGCTCGGTCGTAATGTTCGCGCACATGCGCGCAGCCCGAGGCGCCAAGACGCGCGGCAAGCTCGCGGTCGTCGGCGAGCCGCGTGACGGCCGCGGCGAGCTCTTCGGCGCTTTCCGGCGTGATGGCGATCCCCGCGCCCGCTTCCTCGAGCAGCGCGCGCGACTCGCCCTCGACGCCGACAATGATGGGCCGGCGCATCGCCATCGCCTCGAACATCTTGGAGGGGAGGACGGTCTTGAAGAGGTCGTCGTGGCGCAGGAGTATCAGGCCCGCGTCTGTCGCCGCCCAGATGCCGGGCATGGCTTCCTTGGGCTGCTGACCGAGCATGACCACGTTGTTGAGCCTCATCTCTTGTTTGCGCCGCTCGAGCCGCTGGCGTTCCGCCCCGTCCCCGACGAGCAGGAATACGATGCGCGACTCCTCGCGCAGGCGGTCCGCAGCCTCCAGGATCGTGTCGAGGCCATGGGCTATCCCGTGAGTGCCGACATAGGC
>Ga0073928_10007823_pt1 | contig 13680 bp, 16 predicted proteins | sample PaiPotPPA55metaG_FD_76969 | JGI IMG/M metagenome (GOLD analysis project Ga0073928, IMG submission 76969) | Iron sulfur acid spring bacterial and archeal communities from Banff, Canada, to study Microbial Dark Matter (Phase II) - Paint Pots PPA... ...
CGTCGATCATATCCTGTGTCGCACAAAATGCCCGTTTTTGCGTCGGGCCCTGACGCGTACGGGTGATACACAGCGCCCTGCGAGCGCCACCCGGGTTGTGTGCAACAGCTTGCCACAGGTTCTTGGCCTCGGGGTGCGGATTGCGGCAACATTCGCCCATGAAGAAATTCCTGATCAAGATCGCGATCAACGCCGTGGCGCTGTGGGTGGCGTCCCTGGTGCTCAAATCAGGCATCACCTTCGAGCACTCAGGGGCGTCCAAGGTCCAGCTGGTGGAGACCGTGCTGATCGTGGCGCTCATCTTCGGGCTGGTCAACACGTTCATCCGGCCGGTGGTCAAGCTGTTCAGCATCGGGCTGATCTTCCTCACTCTCGGCCTGATCACCTTCGTGATCAATGCTCTGATGCTGATGCTGACCTCTGCGATCTGCTCGCACTTCGCGGTGCAGTTCCATGTCAAGAACTTCGTCTCCGCGCTGGTCGGATCGCTGATCATCACCGCCGTCTCGCTGGTGCTGCACGCCGTGCTGCCCGACGACAAGAAGTGACGGACCCCACAACCGCGGCCATCCCCCGCGCGGCGCAACGCCGCCCGCCGCCCGGCCACGGCAGGTTCCGTACTACGGTTGCCTGGCAGAATTCGAAGTGCGCCCGCCGGCCCGGCCGCGCCCTTCGACGCACGGCCTAGAGCGAGGAAACAGACAGTGACGATCGCCCGAGCGCGGACCCAGGCGTCTGCGCGTACGAACACACGGCCGCGCCGTCCGGCCGCCCGCCGGGCGACGGGCCCTCGACGATGATCTCCGACCAGGTCGCCGAGCTGCTCGGGGCGAAAGTCGCGGGGGTGACTGCGCTGGGCACCGGCTCCGCGGGAACCGGTACGTACCGGGTCGCGCTGCTGTCCGGCGGCAACGTGTTCGCCAAGGCCTATCCCGGCAAGGCGGCCGGCTTCCTGGCGGCCGAGGCGACCGGGCTGCGCTGGCTGCGCGAGGCGGACGGCGCGCCGGTGCCCGAAGTGCTCGGCGAACGCGAAGACCTGCTGGTCACCGCCTGGATCACGCCCGGCCGCACCGGCGCCGCGGGAGCCGAGGAGTTCGGCCGCGAACTCGCCACCGTGCACGCGCGCGGTGCGCAGAGCTTCGGCGCACCCTGGCACGGGTATATCGGGGCTCTGCCGATGGACAACACCGAATCCGATGATTGGCCTTCGTTCTACGCGGAACGCCGGGTATTGCCGTACCTCAGATCCGCGGTGAACCGAGGCGCATTGGATTTGGGCCAAGCGGCTGACATCGAGCTCGTCTGCACGCGGATCGAGGAGCTCGCCGGACCGCCGGAGTTGCCCGCGCGCGTCCACGGGGACCTGTGGTCGGGAAACGTGCACTGGGACGTTCGGGGACGCGCGTGGCTGATCGACCCGGCCGCGCACGGGGGGCACCGGGAGACCGACCTGGCGATGATGGCCCTGTTCGAGCCGCCGGAGCTGGAGGCCATCCTCGGCGCCTATGACGAGGTGCACCCGCTCGCCGACGGCTGGCGGGAGCGGGTGGCGCTGCACCAGCTGCACCCGCTGCTGGTGCACGCGGCGATGTTCGGGGGCTCTTACGGGGCGCAGGCGCTCGCGGCGGCCCGTCAGTACCTGTGAGCGCCGGTACCGGTGAGCAACCGCCGCTCGAGCACCCGGGCTCTCAGAACACCCATGACAAGTACTCGGGCAGGACACGATTCGGACGCGGCCGGGCAAAAGCTCTCCCATAGCAGGTACAGCTGAATCTCATCGACCTATTAGAGTGGCCGATCGGTGGGGCTCGCACCGGCTGCCTTGAGGCCGGGTGGAACCGAGGAGCTATGAGACCCGATGGAGTACTGCGGAAACTGCGGTGAGGCCGCTGAGGGCCGCTTCTGCCGCATGTGCGGCGCGCCTGTGGGCATGGCTGCCCAGGTCGCGGCGTCGGCCGAAGCGAATCAGATGGTCAGCGCGATGCCCGGCTACGCCGGTGAGCCGACTCAGATGGTCGGGCCGCATTACGGCGGTGAGCCGACCCAGATGGTCGGGCCGCATTACGGCGGTGAGCCGACCGAGCTGATCAGTCCCACGCCGGCGGAGTTCGACAGCCTGTTCCGCAGCGAGGACGGGCAGCCCGGCATGCACGGCCAGACACAGCTGCTGCCGCCGGTGGTCGAGGCCGACTACAGCATGGCGCCGCCCCGCGGCGGCGCGGCGGCTCCTCCGGGCGCTGCCGAGTACGACCGTTACCTGGGCGACGACGAGCCGCGTTCCAACCGTCCGGTGATCCTGGCCACGGTCGGCGCCGTGGTCGTGGCCGCCGGCGTGATCCTCGGCCTGCTCTACCTCGGCAACCAGAGCACCAGCTCGCCGACGAGCGGCGGCACCGTGGCGGCCGGCGTCACGAGCTCAGCCACGGCGAACGCAGGCGCCGGCGCGATCTCGATCCCGTCGGACGGCGCCACGATCACGACCGGCGCACCGACCACGGCGTCGACGTCGCCGGCGGCAAGCTTCCAGGGCGACTCGCTGCCGCTGGGACCCGGCTCGCAGGGCGGCGTGGTCAAGTGGGTCCAGGAGAAGCTCAAGCAGCTCGGCTACTACAACGGCTCGACCGACGGCACCTTCGACCAGGCGACCGCGCTGGCGGTGCAGCAGTTCCAGGCCTCGGCCGGGGTCACCGGCGACGCGGCCAGCACGGTGGGCCTGCACACGCTGGTGGCGCTGGAGGCCGCGGGCAGCACACCGAACCTGCACACCGGCAGCAAGTCGTCCGAGGTGGGCCGGCTCAACGCGGCACTGAGCTACGCGACGGGCACCAAGCTCTCCGGCGACAGGTACACCATGTCGACGACGGCCGCGGTGCTCAGCTACCAGCAGGCAGTGGGTCTCCAGCCGACCGGCCAGGTCGACGCCGCGACCTGGGCCAAGCTGCAGACCGGGACGCTGGCGACATCGGGCTGACCGCGCGGCCGGCCGCCAGGGAGTCACGGAGACGAAGCTCACGCCGTCGTCTCGCGCGGCTCGCACGGCCGGCCGTCACAGAGCCACAGAGACGAAGCTCACGCTGTCGTCTCGGGCGGCCGGGCGACGAGGATCGCGCGCACGCCGCCACCCTCCGCGGGTCGGCGGCGTGCCGCACCGGAATCGTCGCTCCCGCGTCAGACGTCGAGCCCGGCCGCGGCGACCAGCCGGTCCCGTTCGGCCTGGTCGATCGCCGTCCAGCGGGTGGCGCGGATCGCCCCTTCGAGCGCGAGCAGCGTGTGCACGCACTCCTCGGGCGGGGTCTGCGCCGCGATCAGCTGCCAGACCTCGAGCGCACCCTGCCGCTTGAGCTGCTCCAGCGTCTCCACCCCGACGGCGCGCAGCCGGGCCGAGAGCACCGGGCCTATGTTGACGGCCCGGTCTATCGCCAGTCCGTGGATGACAGTTCCCACCGAGTCTCACCCTCTGCTTCGAAATCCGCGTGGCCCGGCCTCGACCTGCTGTTGGCCTGTAATCCACCTTCGCTCGCGAAGGCCCGTTCGGCCACCGGAATCGCCCTTGCGGGTCACCGTGGGTCAACCCCGATACCCGGTGCACCTGCGAAGCGTCCGCTTCTATATCGATCGCATGTCAGAACCAGCCGATACGCTCTTGGTCCGCACCGGTCCGGTTAACGTGACCAGTGCACACCAGAATGGAGAGGTCATGGACGTCGCCCAAGCGGGCGCTTCTACGCCGACGACGCCCGGAACGCTCGATCACACGGTCGCGGGCGCCGAGGCGGAGCTCGCCCAGGCCCAGATCGACCTGGAGCACGTCCGCGCGCAGCTCGACCACCTGACCCGGCAGCAGCACAGCCACCTCGGGCCGCTCTACGACCGGCTCGACCAGCTCGACCTCGACATCGCCGGACTCCGGGCCACGCTCAGCGGCGACCCGGCGGACCTGCGCCGGCTGCAGGAGCTGTACGGCACGTTCGAGCAGTCCGCCGCCGACCCGCTGACCGATCCGCTGCCGCAGCCGGCCCCGGCGGTCGACCCGGAGTACACCAGCACCCTGCGTTTCACCGAGCCGGAGGCGGCCCCCGCGGAGGAGGTCAGCCCGGCCAAGGTGGCCCAGCGGATGTACCGCGAGCTCGCCCGGCGCGCGCACCCCGACCTGGTCCAGGACCCGGTGGAGAAGGAGCAGCGCGGCGCGTTCATAGCCAGGGTCAACGACGCCTACCGCCGCCTGGACCTGTACGAGCTGCAGCGGCTGGCCGAGGAGTGGGCGGTGCTGAGCAACAACTCGGGGCCCAGCGACCCCGGGGTGCGGCAGATGTGGCTGCGTCAGCGGCTGATCTGGCTCAAGGCGCGCACCGCCGAGGCGCGGGTGGAGCGCGAGACGCTGCTCTCCAGCCCGATCGGCCAGGTTCTGCTCGAGGTCGGCGCCGCGCATGTGCTCGAGGTGCTCGGCAGCCGGCTGTGGGAGCAGATCAACTACAAGGAGCAGGAACTGAACGTCCTGCGCCAGAACCTGCTGGCCTAGCGCCAGATCGCACTGGCGGGTCGGCCGGACTCGGCGGACCCGCCGCCGACTACCGGAACTCGGTCGCGAGCCCGGTGGCCACCGCCAGCCCGGTGGAGCGGTCGAGCAGATAGCCGGTGAGGCTCTCGGTGATCGCCCGCGGCTCGATCACCAGGTCCTCGATCCCGGGTCCGAAGCGCTCGGTCAGCTTCTCCTGACACAGGGCGGTCAGGTCGGTGTGGGCGACGATGTTGAACCAGTGCCGCACCGCCGCCGGCCATTCGCCCTGGTTGCTACGCGGGGCCGGGTCGAGCAGGTCGAAGACCACCGGCGGGCCGCACAGCGCGGGCCCCAGGGTGACCAGGGTGACGGCCACCGAATCGCCGGCCGCGCACAGCGCCTCGTAGGCGATCAGACCGCCGAGCGAGTGCCCGACCACGACCCTTGTTTCCGGACCGATACAGGCTTGGGTGCGATCGCGCAGTTCGTGCCGGAACTTGCGGTCGGTGAGGTAGCGGCGCAGCTCACGGGCGGTGGCCGCCGGCGGCCGCTGCTGGTGGGCGAAGTGGGCGGTCTCGGCCAGGGCGCGGGGCAGGTCGTCGGGCGCGCCGCGGCCCTGTCCGGTGCGCACCGCCGCGCGCCACCAGCCCTCGAGCAGCCGACGTTCGATGTCCTGGGCGACCACCGAGGCGGAGTCGCCGAGTTCGTCTTCGATGCCTGAGTCCGCCTCGTTCCCCGCGGAATCGATGACCGGGCCGACGGGGCACGGGTGTTCGACGGCTGCGTTACCGGCGCCCTCGGCGGCTGCTACGCCGACGCCCGCCGCGTCGACGGGCTCCCGCGCCTCCGCGGCCGTCTCCGCCGCCGTCGGGCGCGGCTGCCGTGCCCAGGGGTCGGCGAGGGCCTGCCGCGGCACCGGCGGGGCCTGTGCGGGCTCGAGCCGGGCGCGCAGGTCGGCGAACTCGACGACCTCGATCCGGTCGGCCGCGGGCACCTGGCCGCGGACCGCGCGTAGCGAGGAGACCAGGGACGCCGCGATGCGGGGCAGTCCCGTCTCCGTGTCCGGGTTCGGCACCACGACTATGTCCGCCATCCGTGGCCCCCTCGGGGTGTGTGTGCTGCAGTGCTTTTTCCGGCCGGCCCGTGAGGTCGCCGCCGCCCGTCGACGCGGCACCGACCGACTGTCAACGATGGTCTCTGACTGTGCGTCAGATCATCGTATAGCGCCAGCGTAACCGAAGCACGACCCCGAGTGAGGACCCGAACGGCGTCGCCGAGGCGAAGCGCACAAGTTGTTACCTAGCGGTTACCGCCCCGGACGGCCGAGAGCCAGTCCCGGGCGGCGGCGAACTCGGCGTCGCTGGTGCCGTGGCGGATCGTCGGCGCCTGCCGGTCCGCGCGCGGGTAGGAGCCGAGGAAGCGCAGGTTGGCGCTGTTGCGGTGCAGGCCGAGGAGGGCCTCGGCGACCCGCTCGTCGGCGAGGTGCCCTTCAAGATCGATGAAGAAGTAGTACTTGCCCATCGCCTCGCCGGTGGGTCGCGACTCGATCCGGCACAGGTTCACGCCGCGGCCGGCGAATTCCTCCAGGATCTCCATCAGCTCGCCGGGGTGGTTGTCGCGCAGGCCCACGGTGATCGAGGTCTTGTCCAGGCCGGTCGGCGGGGTCGGCCGACCCGGCCGGGTGACGACGACGAACCGGGTCTGCGCGCCCGCGTAGTCGTGGATGCCGTCGGCGAGCACCTCGAGCCCGTAGCGGGCGGCGGTGAACGCTCCGGCGAGCGCGGCGTCGTACACCCCGTCGCGCACCTGCCGGGCGGCCTCCGCGTTGGACGCCGCGGTCTCCCAGCGCACGTCCGGCAACTCCCGGCCGAGCCACCGCCGACACTGCGGCTCGGCGACCGGGTGGCTGGCGACGGTCTTGACCCCGGCGAGGTCCGTGCCCGGACGGACGAGCAGCGCGAAGCCGATCTGCAGCACCAGTTCGCGCACGATCATCAGCGGCTCGCCGTTGGCCAGCTCGTCTATGGTCGCCGTCACCGCGCCCTCGACGGAGCTCTCCATCGCGGCCACGGCGGCGTCGCACTCGCCGGACCGTACGGCGTCGAACGCGGCGGGCACCGAGGAGCAGGGGACACCCTCGATCCGCTCAGCCTCGGGCAGACTCAGCAGTGCGGCCTCGGTGAAGGTGCCCGCCGGTCCGAGGAACGCGTAACGCAACGGTTGCGGCATGCGATCTAACCTATCGCTCCCGCCGCGTTCGGTTCCCCGTCGGCGCCACGAACGCCGAACGTCGCCGGATCGGCCGCTACTGGATCGGCGCTACTGGATCGCCGCGCCGGAGAGGATCCGAGCGAAGTCGGCACTGAGCTGCGGGACGGTGATCTGCTCGGCGAGCCACTCGATGTGCGCCTTGCCGTCCGAGGTGTATCCGAGCACCTGCAGGCCGTGCGTCACCTGGTAGTCGCCGGAGAAGTCGACCGGCTTCTCCACGTCCACGCCGATCGTCGCGCCCGAGTTTTGGATGACGTCCCAGGAGGCGGTCAAACCCGTCGAGCTCGGCAGGTCGAAGCGCTTGAGCCAGGCCGCCATCACGCTGGTGGTGTCCCGCCACGGGTCGGTGGTGACCAGGTCGATCGTGATCCGCTTCTGCTCGGCGGCCGGCAGTTCGCGCCAGGCCGCGCTGACGTCCGCCATGGTGGTCGGGCAGTCGTCGGTGCAGTGCGTGAAGCCGTAGAAGACCAGCGTCAGGTCGCCCGTGGCCGGCGCCTTGATGCTCATGGTGCCGCCACCGGTGGAGCTGAAGGTGCCGCTGGGCAGGGCGTAGGGCTTGGTCAGCACGAAGCCGCTGTACGCGGAGGTCGGGCCGATCTCAGTCGCCTGGGCCACGGCGGAGGTGCTCGCGGAGGTCGTCGAGGCGCAGCCGGACAGAGCGCCGAGGCCCAGCAGGCCGGCCGCCGCCCATGCGGTGAATCGTCCGTTCCGAAGCAGTTTCACGGCAACGATGGTGCCATGTCCGCCGCGGGCGGCGACGGCCGGGTGCCCCCTTCGCCACGGGGCGTAGAAGTTTCCCGGCGCGCGCCCGTTACGCGCCGTTCGGGGCCATTCGGGGGAATTTGTGGTGCAGACGCGGGAGTTTTCGGTCGCATTGATGGCGTATTGATCCCAGAAGCCGGTAATACCTATCTGCGTGTCCTTAAGACGCGGGAGGTAAAAGCTCGTGGTGGACGTGAACTGGACCCTGCTGCTGCCCCGCGAGGCGCAGAGCGTGGGCAAGGCACGGCGCATGCTGAGGGACACCGCCGATCTGGTCGGCATGGATCCCGAGATCACCTACGACCTCGGCGTCGCGCTGACCGAGGCCTGCGCCAATGTGATCGAGCACTCCGGACCGGCCGAGGGTTACGGTCAACGCGCGCCGGATGGGTATTGGGTCGCCGCCGGGATCAGCTCGGATCGCTGTTGGGTGGACGTGATCGACAACGGAGTCGGCTTCGCGCCGCGTCGGCTGGTCGAGGTGCGCGGCAGCCGGATGCCGCCGGCCGTGCTCAACACCGCCGACATGGCCGAGAGCGGTCGAGGCCTGATGCTGATCGAAGCGCTCTGCGACCGGGTGGACATCCGCAACCATCCCGCCCGCGGCGCGATGATCCACTTCGAGCGCGACCTCAAGCCGCGCGAATCGCTGGCCGCCTGACAGACTGCCGCTCATGGCAGTCGTGGCAGAAGGCGGATTCGAGGGCGCCCCGGCCGAGGATGCCGCGGCTGAGGGTGCCGGCTTCGAGGGCGCCGCATACGACGCGGTGGTGCTGGCCGGTGGCCTGGCGCGCCGTCTCGAAGGTGCGGACAAGCCCGCACTCGTGGTCGGTGGCGCCACTCTGCTCGACCGGGTCATCGAGGCCTGCGCGCAGGCCCTCGACGTCGTCTGTGTCGGCCCACGGCGGCCCACCCGACGGCCGGCCAGGTGGACCCGCGAGGACCCGCCCGGCTCGGGGCCGGTGGCCGCACTCGCCGCCGCACTCGAACTTCCGCGATCACCCGACGACGCCGGGACGGGACCCGCGCCGTCCGTGGTCGTGCTCGCGGCCGACCTGCCCTTCCTGCGCGCCAAACTTGTCCACAGGCTGTGGATAAGCAGTTCGGGGCACGACGGCGCCGTGCTCAGCGACCGGGAGGGCCGGGACCAGTGGCTCGCCGCCTGCTATCGGCGCGACGTGCTGACCGGCCGGATCGCGCAGCTGCGGGCCGAGACCGGAGGCACGGCCGGGCTCTCGTTACGGCGCCTGGTGGCCGGGCTCGACCTCGTCCGCGTGCCGGACCCGGACGGGCAGTCCTTCGATGTCGACACCTGGGAGGATGTGCGCCATGTTCGAAGACTGGTTGACGGAGGTGGCGCGCATCAGCGGCCGCCCGGAACTGAACCTGACCGCTGAGCAGCAGGCCCTGGTGCTCGACCTGGCCCGCGAGGCGGCGCACGGCGTGGCCCGCCCGGCCGCGCCGCTGACCACGTTCCTGGCCGGCTACACGCTCGGGGCCGAGGGCGGCCTCGATCGGCTGGCCGGACTCGTCGCGGAGCTGAGCGAGGCGGCCGGGAAGCAGGCCGGCGGACCCGCGGGCCAGTGAGCGACCGAGGCCGCCGCTGGGGCATAGTCTGGGGCGATGAAGGCGATCGTGTTCAGTGAACCGGGCGGCCCCGACGTGCTGACCTGGTCCGAGGTGCCGGATCCGGTGCCCGGGGACGGACAGGTGCTGGTGCAGGTGGCCGCGGCCGCCGTGAACCGGGCCGACCTGCTGCAACGGCAGGGCAACTACGCGCCGCCGCCCGGCGCCAGCGAGATCCTCGGCCTTGAGTGCTCGGGACGGATCGCGGCGCTCGGCCCCGGCGTGTCCGGCTGGGCGGTGGGCGACGAGGTCTGCGCGCTGCTGACCGGCGGCGGCTACGCGGAGAAGGTCGTGATCCCGGCCGGCCAGCTGCTGCCCGTCCCGAAGGGCGTGGACCTCGAGACTGCGGCCGGGCTGCCGGAGACCGTGTGCACGGTCTGGTCGAATGTGTTCATGGGCGCGGGCCTGCAGCCGAACGAGACCCTGCTGGTACACGGCGGGGCCGGCGGCATCGGCACCACCGCGATCCAGCTCGCCAAGGCCCTCGGCGCGAAGGTGCTGGTGACGGTCGGATCCGCGGAGAAGGCGCGGCGCTGCGTCGAGCTCGGCGCCGACGCCGCGATCGACTACAAGAACGAGGACTTCGTCACCCGGGTGCGCGAACTGACCGACGGCCGCGGCGCCGACGTCATCCTCGACAACATGGGCGCGTCCTACCTGGACCGCAACATCGACGCCCTCGCCGTCAACGGCCGCCTCGTCAACATCGGCATGCAGGGCGGACGCAAGGGCGAGCTGGACCTCGGCAAGCTGATGAGCAAGCGTGCGGCCGTGCTCTCGACGACGCTGCGCGGGCGGCCGCTCGCCGAGAAGGCCGCGATCGTCGCGGCGGTGCGCGAGCACGTATGGCCGCTGGTGAGCACCGGCGCGCTGCGCGTGGTGGTGGACCGGCGGGTACCGATGGCCGACGCGGCCGAGGCGCACCGTGCGGTGGAGGCCTCGGACCATGTCGGCAAGGTCGTCTTGGTCGCGCAGTGACCGTGTGGTGGGAAAGGATGGTGCCATGGCGGAAATGAATATGAACACCCAGCCCCCTTCGCCGTACCGGGGCGAGAACGTGATCGTGGTGGGTCCGGACGGCCGTCCGCACGAGCAGGACCCCGAGCTCGAGCAGTCGCCCGAGGCGGGCGAGGACCCGACCAGCGTCGCCGAGATGGTCGAGCAGCCCGCGAAGGTGATGCGGATCGGCTCAATGATCAAGCAGCTGCTCGAGGAGGTGCGCGCGGCTCCGCTGGACGAGGCGAGCCGGGCCCGGCTGGCCGAGATCCACCGGTCCTCGATCTCCGAGCTGGAGAAGGGCCTCGCGCCCGAGCTGATCAGCGAGCTCGAGCGGCTTTCGCTGCCCTTCGCCGAGAACGAGGTGCCCAGCGAGGCGGAGCTGCGGATCGCGCAGGCCCAACTGGTGGGCTGGCTCGAGGGCCTGTTCCACGGCATCCAGACGGCGCTGTTCGCACAGCAGATGGCGGCGCGGGCACAGCTCGAGCAGATGCGCCGGGCGCTGCCGCCGGGCGTCGCGGACCAGGGCGGGGAGCACCAGTACCCGGGCCCGACACCGGGAGCTGGGCAGTACTTGTAAAGGGGCACCACCGGTAAAGCTGAGATCCCCGGCTGCTCTACGGAGCAGCCGGGGATGTTGGATATCGGCGTGGGTTCTGGCTCTTCTACGAGAACTTCAGCACAACATGTGCAGAACTTTGTCGTAGTGGTGGGTCCACCAGACGATCATGGCGGACTGGTCGGCGAACTGGACGCTCGGGCGCTCGTCGTGCAACTCGTAGCGCCAGGTGAGCATCCAGAAGTCGGTCAGCCGCTCCCACCACAGCCGGTGCACGGCGTCGGGGATCTCCGGCGCGAGCCAGGGCCGCTCGTCCAGGTATCCGTGCACGTATTCGCGCACCAGATCCAGGTCGAGGCGGCCGAACTCGACGAATATGATCAGCGCCGAGCGGATCAGCTCCTCCAGGCAGGGCGCGACGCACAGGCGGTCCCAGTCGACCACCGAGCACACGCCCTTGGGCCCGTACATCACGTTCAGGTCGTGGAAGTCGCCGTGCACGGGTCCGCAGGTGAGCCGGACCTCGGGTCCGGGCCTGCGTCCGGCGAGCTCTTTGAGCAGGCCGAGCCGTTCGTGCAGGCGGAACTCGGCGAGTTCGTCCACACCCTCGCGGCGGCTGAGCCGGTCTATCGCGACCAGCAGCCGCTGCGCGGTGTCCGTCGCCTGCACCACCGAGTCGGTCGGCAGGAACAGCGGTTGTTGCACCGGTCCGTGCAGCCGGTCGAGCTCGTTGTGCAGTCGGCCGAGCAGGGTGCCGAGCTCCCGGCAGTCGGCCAGGTCGAGCTGGGTGCCGCGCTTGTGGTGACCGTCTACCCAGGGGTAGAGCGCGAGCAGTCGGTCCTCGTCCTGCTGAAGGGTCCGGCCCTGCAGGTCGGCCATCGGGGCCGATACTGGCAGGCCGGCCGCGTTCAGCCGACGAGTCATCAGGTGTTGGTCCCGGATCGTCTCCGGGGTCTGGTTCAGGTAGTCCTTCAGGAAGAACTTCCCGTTGTCGGTTTCGACGAGATAGGCCCGGTTGAGCAGGCCTTCGGTGAGAGGCCGCATCGCGTGTACTTCAGTGATCGAGTACCGCTGAAGCAGCGCGGCCATAGCAGAGGGGCGCGCCATGGGGCTGAGAGTACGCGCCCGCGTACGCTCTCGAACCGGCTTGCGCGCCCCTCATGCGGACCTCGGCGGGACTTCCACCGGACGTACCAGCCGGCATGGACTTCTGCTGGTCAGACGGTCCGGTCAGTGGGCCCTTCGCCCCGTACCTACAGCGGCGACAATTCGTCGCGTCCGAGGAACGGTCGCAGCGCTTCCGGCACTCGGACGGAGCCGTCGGCCCGCTGGTGGTTTTCCAGGATCGCGACGATGTTGCGGGTCATGGCGCACAGCGTCCCGTTGAGGGTCGCCAGCGGCCGCACCCCCTGGGCGTCGCGCAGTCTGACGGACAGTCGCCTGGACTGGAACTCGGTGCAGTTCGAGGTCGAGGTGACCTCGCGGTACTTGCCCTGCGTCGGGATCCAGGCCTCGCAGTCGTACTTGCGCGCGGCCGAGCTGCCGAGGTCCCCGGCGGCCACGTCGATCACCCGGAAGGGCAGTTCGAGCGCGGTCAGGAATTCCTTCTCCCAGCCGAGCAACCGCTTGTGCTCCGCGGCGGCGTCCTCCGGCGCGCAGTACGAGAACATCTCCACCTTCTCGAACTGGTGCACCCGGATGATGCCGCGGGTGTCCTTGCCGTAAGAGCCGGCCTCGCGCCGGTAGCAGGAGGAGTAGCCGGCGTAGCGCAGCGGCAGCTTGTCCGCCGGCAGGATCTCGTCCATGTGGTACGCCGCGAGCGGCACCTCGGAGGTGCCGACCAGGTACAGGTCGTCGTCGGCCAGGTGGTAGACGTTCTCCGCGGCCTGGGCCAGGAAGCCGGTACCCTGCATGGCCTCCGGCTTGACCAGCGACGGGGTGATCATCGGGGTGAAGCCGTAGCGCACGGCCTGGGCCATGGCCAGGTTGACCAGGGCGAGTTCGAGCAGCGCGCCTACGCCGGTCAGGTAGTACTGCCGGGCGCCGCCGACCTTGGCCCCGCGCTCGAGGTCGATCGCACCGAGGATCTTGCCGAGCTCGACGTGGTCGCGCGGCTCGAAGCCCTCGGCGGCGAAGTCGCGCGGCGTACCGTGCTCCTCGAGAAGGACGTAGTCGTCCTCGCCGCCCTCCGGCACACCCGGCTCGACCAGGTTCGAGAGCTGCAGCAGCAGGCGCTGCGTCTCCTCGGCGGCCTCGTTCTGCGCGGCGTCGGCCGCCTTGACCTCCGCGGCGAGCTTCTGGCCGTGGGCGATCAGATCGGCCTTCTCGTCCTTCGCGGCCTGGGCGACCAGCTTGCCGTGGCTCTTCTGCTCGGCGCGCAGCTCGTCGAAACGGGCGGCGGACGATCGACGCAGGCCGTCGGCGGTCAGCACCTGGTCCACCAGGGCGGGGTCTTCGCCGCGGGCGCGCTGGGAGGCGCGGGCGCGGTCCGGGTCTTCGCGCAGCAGTCGGAGGTCGATCACAGAGCAAACGGTACCGGGTAGGCTGGCCTGATCGGTAATGCATAAGGCCGGGTACGCCCGCTGATCTCGAGGAGCGCCGTAAATGTTCAACCGCGGACCGGCCATTCCCACGGTCGAGGTCGAGCACCTGCCCGTCGACGCGTATCTGTTGGACGTGCGCGAGGCCGACGAGTGGGCGTGCGGGCACGCCCCGGACGCGGTGCACCTGCCGATGAGCGAGCTGACCGCCCGCATCGAGGAGGTGCCGGCCGACCGCGAGGTGTACGTGATCTGCAAAGTGGGCGGGCGTTCCGCGCAGGTCGTCGGCTTCCTCAACGGGCAGGGCCGGGAGACGGTGAACGTCTCCGGCGGCATGCTCGCCTGGGCCGCCGCGGGCCGGCCGATGGTCGCGCCGAACGGGACCGACCCCTTCGTGGCCTGACGCCGCGGCTGACTGACTGCCTTTA
>Ga0073928_10007824_pt1 | contig 13678 bp, 13 predicted proteins | sample PaiPotPPA55metaG_FD_76969 | JGI IMG/M metagenome (GOLD analysis project Ga0073928, IMG submission 76969) | Iron sulfur acid spring bacterial and archeal communities from Banff, Canada, to study Microbial Dark Matter (Phase II) - Paint Pots PPA... ...
AGCTAAAGATCACCGCGCTCGATAAGACGCACGGCTTCAAGATCGGCGCGTTCCCGGACGGAGCCGTCGCCACCGGGACGCCGGGCCTCATCTTCACCGCACCGCAGGATTGCTGGAAGCTCGAGAAGGGAACTGCAACCGTGATCGAGTTCGTCGCCGGGACCCCGGGAACTTACACGTTCAAGTGCTGCAAGGTCTGCGGCTTCGGCCACGGCGGGATGAAGGGCCAGCTCATCGTCGATCCATAACCAAAATCTCCCTACTGAGCACCCTTCGTCTTCCGTGACACCTGGCAACAGGCTTGCTAGGCCTCTGTACCACTCATTCTTGTTTGGTGGTGACGACTCCATCAACGGCTTGATTTCTTACGTGTGATTTGCTCAGCAAGTCGGGCCGCATCACCAAACAGAACTTCGTACACGAAGAGTTTGTCCTTTTCCATGGCGACGAAATGGTTCAGCCGTTGGAGACTAAGGCCTCGCGTTCGGGCTTTTAGGTGAAGCATAACCTCTGCTTCCGGCCACCCTAGAATATCCTCGAAGCTGGAAAAACTGCGGCCTCTGGCCAGCGCAGCTTGAACCCGCTTTTCGCTCCATTCGCGTGCGTGGGCGGAATCACATTTCGCTTCCAGGTCCACGGCAACGTCCACATCACCAAGGGTCGGCTCGCCCCGGACATAACTCCCATACACGACGACAGTGGGGATCCTATACATATACTCGGGATTCGCGTTCACTTCCTGCACCCTCTCCATGAAATCAGCGACGATTCGATCTGCCCTCATGCGAGGCATCCTACTCACGGCAGAAGCTTGGGCCAACCTCACCCCCTTGGCTGTCAGTTTGTAGTCAACGCACCAGTGTCGCGGGCCCTTCTTCCCGACTTTGTGGGAGATGAGACGGCGGGATCCCTCTGAACACTCTATGTATCCGTCGCTCAGAAGCTCCGCCAGGACCTCTTTGGCCTTGCGAACGGAGACCTTACATCTTTCAGCCACAAAGTTCTCATCAAACACGAAATCGGCTCGCCGCAAAACGTTTCGCACGGTGATGGCCGGCAGCCCTGCGATCTGTACGCCCTTAATTTGTATTGTCATGGTGAAACGGACCCCGACGAAGGAGGCACCCACGCATATCCACAGAGTGATATTACTAACATGGAATTATGCACGGAAGGTGGTATAATGTTGTGTGTGCGGCGCAAGGCCGCGCGCGACCCTGCCGGTAAACGGCACCCCTAAAAACTGAATCCTTTGAAGAGGGAACCGGATGGCAAGCCATTTTGCTGTCACGGGGCTACCGCTCTGCGCGGGGGCCGTCGAGCTTCGGGCGAAACGCCCCGAGTTCAGCGCGAGACACGCCGAGCCCTCTGCCGGAGGCTCTCAGGCCTGCGCAAGCGGCGCCGAGGGCGGTCCGCGCATCGCGTGGCGCGTCCGCAACTTCGCGCGGCACGTCCGCGACTTCGCGCCCTGCAGCCGCGAGTCCGGGCAGGGAAGCGGGGCTCCCGGCCGCATTTCTAATCGCCAACCCGCGGAATTAGAAACCGCGCTAACCCGCTCAAAACAAACAGGCGCAGTCCTTCCTAATCGCCAAAATAAACGGTTTTTTCGGACAGGGTCCGCCGCGCACACAACAGCACCGCGGCGGCGGGGACGGCTACTGCTGCTTCAGGTTTTCGCCCGCGATGCGCTGCGCGAGCACTTTCTTCGCGTTGTCGAAAAGCGCGCGCGCCTGGGGAATCAGCTCGATGGCTTTCTGCACTTCCTCGTCCTGCTGCATCTCGATGCGATAGCCGTCGTTCAAGCCGTAGACCGAAGTGAACACCTCGCGCTTGATCTTGAACTGAATCCACTGCAGGTTCGCCTGGATATCGGGCTCGGTGTAGTGGATGCTTTCCTTGTCGAGGTAGCGGCGGAACTGCGTCACCACGGCGTCGTTCGCGCTGAAGTCGCGCGTGACGTCCGGCTTCTGTCCCAGATACCAGCGCGTGAAGTCTCCCACTCCCTGCTGCAAGGGTCCTGTGGGGAAGAAGACGCCGCGGCGCATCAGCAGCGTCTGGAAAGGATTCGGCTTGGGCGTCTCGAGTTTGACGTCCGGCGTGATGCCGCTGCCGCCCAGCACCTGGCGGCCGGTGTCCGTCAGCTTCACTTCATGCTGCTGCGCCGCATGGCGGTTGTAATAGTAATCGTAGAGCGAAACATTTTTGTAATCGCGCTGGATCAGCCGCCCGCTCGGCGTGTAGTAGCGCCCGGTGGTCAGCAGCAGCGCAGTATTCTCGCTCAGCGGAAACTGGCTCTGCACCAGCCCTTTGCCGAAGCTGGTTTCGCCGGCGATGATGCCGCGGTCGTGGTCCTGGATCGAGCCCGCGACGATTTCCGAAGCCGACGCGCTCTGCCCGTTCACCAGCACCACCAGGGGCACGTCCACGCCGCTATTGCCGTGCGTCGCATAGAAACGCCGCTCCGGCATGGCCCGTCCGTGCTGGCTCACCACCAGCTCGTCCTTCGGCAGAAACATGTCGCTGATGCCCACCGCCTGGTTCAGCAGCCCGCCCGGATTGTTGCGCAGATCCAGAATCACGCCGTCCAGATGCGCCACGTCCAGCCGGTGCAGCGCCTCGGCCAATTCGCTGTCCGTGGTTTCGTTGAATCCGGAAACGCGGATGTAGCCGATCCCCGGCTTCACCAGCGCGTAGAAATCGACTCCCGGATGCGGAATCTCATCGCGCGTCACTTCGACTTCGATCAGCTTGTCCCATCCCTCGCGCGACAGCGAAATCTGCACCTGCGTGCCCTTCGGCCCTTTCAGCAGGCTCGCGACTTCGGTCGAGGTCAGCCCGTCGCAGCTCTTGCTGTCCACCTTCGCGATCACGTCGCCCGGGCGGATGCCCGCGCGCGCCGCCGGCGAATCCGGATACGGCGCGATCACCACCGTCTGGTTGTTCCGCTGCGACACCAGCATTCCCACGCCGTAATACCGGCCCTGCTCCTCTTCGAGGAACGTGGCATACGCATGGGGATCGAAGAAATTCGAGTGCGGGTCCAGTTGATGCAGCATTCCGGGGATGGCGCCGTCGTAAACGGCTTTGTCCGGGTCCACCGGCTCGGCATAGTTCCGCTGCACGATCGCGAGCACGCGCGTAAAGCTCTTTACCGACTCTTCCAGATCGCTGCCCGCCGACGCCGTGGCGCGCACCGTGGGGCCGTACAGCCCGCCCAGCAGGGCAGATACGCCCAGCACCACCACCAGCATGACTACCCCGCGCCTCGACGATTCCATGCCGCCTCGCTTTCTCGCTCGACCCTGTTCTTTCTCTATCCTACTCGCATTGGGGCAGGTTTGTCTCGCCCCCGCTCGCTTCATCTGTACATTAGACGTAACCGCGCCGGAATCGTTGCCCGTAATGCATCCCTTCTGCTGGGCCACGCTGATTATTTGAAGTCCTATCCGAAGGATTCCGGCGAAAGCGGAGAAGGGAATCAGCCTCTGAAAACAGTTCGCGCCCCGCGAGGCCGATTCCCGGTCGGCAACTCTCGCGGGGCGCGTGTCCTAGGTTCGATAGGACCTAGTAGTTGTCAACGTTGTTCGGATCACCCCATACCGGCGGGGGATATGCGTAATAGGGAGGGGGCGGCCAGTACCACCACGGGCCCCAGCCCCATCCCCAATCCCAGCCCAACCCCAATCCGAGGCCCCAGCCGAAGCCGCAGCCCCAGCAGCCGCCGCCAAAGCCGCGGCCAAAGCCGCCGCGGCCGAAGCCGTTTCCGAAGCCGCGATTGCCGAAGCCGTTGTTGCCGAAGGCTCCGTTGCCAGATCCGTTGTTTCCGAAACCGTGGCTGCCGAAGGCTCCGCTGCCTGTTCCGCTGTTTCCGAAACCGTGGCTGCCGAAGGCTCCGTTGCTAGATCCCCGGTTTCCGAAACCGTGGCTGTTCAGGCCTGAGCCGCCAAGCCGTGCGCTCGAGAAGGCCGAGTTACCGAGTCCAGTGTGGCTCGTGCCGGAACCCGCAAACGCCGACCGGCCAGTTCCAGTGCCGCTGGTTCGCGCGCCCATGGAACCCGAAAAGCCGCGCGCGGAGGTATTGCCCGCCGCGCCAAACGACCGGGACCCGCTCCCGACGCCGGTGCCGGCAGAGCCGCGCGCCCCGCCACCGAACGAAGAGGACCCGCCCGTGCGCGCGCTGGCGCCGCCGAACGAATGCCACTGACCGCTCGACGCCGAGGTGCCGCTTCCCGACCTCATGCCGCTCGAGGCCGTGCCGCGCCCGCCGGCGCTGCCAGAGGTGGCTCCGCGACCGCTGGAGAATCCGCGGCCAAAGCCGCTGTTGCTGTATCCGTGCGACGCGTTGTAGCTTGCGCCACCGCGCCCACTGGACGATGCGCCGTAGCTGCCGGCGCCACGCGACCCGCCATAGCTACCACCGCGCCCATTGGACGATGACCCGTAGCTGCCCATTCCACGCGATCCGCCGTAGCTGCCACCGCGCCCGTTGGACGATGACCCGTAGCTGCCCATTCCGCGCGATCCGCCGTAGCTGCCACCGCGCGACCCACCGTAGCTGCCGCCGCGGGAGGCGCCGTAGCTGCCGCCACGCGAGCCACCGCCCCCGTGGTAACCTCCGCTGCTATGGGAGCCGCCTCCGCCGCCATGGAAGCCGCCGCCACCACCGCCGTGCGAGCCGCCGCCTCCGCCGCCGTGACCGCCTCCGCCTCGCTGCGCGAACAATGGATTTGGCGCGCAGGCCAGCGCGATCGCTGCCGTGAAGATAAACACAATTTTCGCGATGCTGGATTTCGTCATTTTCGTTTCCTCCGCCCCGATCGTCTGCCGTAAGCTTCTCATTTTGCCACTCAGCATTAGTCTCATCTCGCACAATTAGATGCAGCCGCCATTCCAAACTCGCTGCCAAAAATAAAATTAAGCAAAATACCTGCCATCAATAACATACGAACGAAGCCCGCCCGGCCGCTCTTACGGCGTAACGCCCGCTCCGGTGGTTTTCACGCAGGCGTGGTGGTTTTCAGCCACTTCTTTCAGGACTGCGAATGCAAAAGAAACTACAGCGCCCTAGTCCCAGTACCAGCTCATGTATGTGAAAAATGGAACCTTCATCCGGAGCCGCGCGTATAGAATGGCAGTGGTACAATTCTTGCAGAGTTGTGTCCATGGCCGGGACCACGGCCGGAATGGGGAGGCGCGAGAATGGGGGGAAAGCTCAATCGTAGAACGCTCTTGGTGGGCCTGATGGCGGGGCTGGTGGCCGCTTCGTTTGCGGCAATGCCGGCCGCTGCGGACAAAACGCAAGGCGAGACGCGGACGGAGACGCGCGCGTTTGCCCCGGGCGGCAGCCTGCATCTGACGATGCGCACGGGTGACGTGCGTATCCTCAAGGGCGATACTAACCAGATTCGAGTGCGCTACACGTCTGAATCCGAGCGCGGCGACTTCGCGGACCGCGTTTCCCTGCGCTTCGACGTGCGCGGGAAAGACGCCACGATCGATTTCCACATGCCCTCCCATGGCGACGTAGCCGTGGAGGTCGAGGTGCCCGCGCAGACCGACCTGCGCGTCAACCTGACCGTGGGAGACGTGACCGTGCGCGGCATCGAGGGCAACAAGGACCTCGAAGTCCACGTCGGCGATATCGAAGTGGAACCCATCACGCAGGCCGGTTACCGGCGCCTGGAAGCATCGACGCACGTCGGCGACATCACCACCGCGGAATACGTGCGCGTGCGCGGCTGGATCGGCAACTCCGTGAAGTCCAACGGGACCGGCACGTACCGCGTCCACGTCCACACGCGTATCGGCGACATCACGTTTGACTAAAACGGGCAAGCGCTCCCCGGCCGCGCCTCGCCAAGAAAAATAGGGAGAAAATCAGCGTGAAGCTTCACACTTCTCGATTTGCGTTTGCCGGGCTTGTTTGCGCCGCGCTTGCCGCCGCCGCGCTTGCGGCTCCCGCATGGAACGTCGAAAAAAAGATCAAGGTGAAAGACCTGCCTCCGGCGGTGAAGGCAGCGGTGATGGAGCAGAGCAAGGGCGCGACCCTGCGCGGCCTCTCGATGGAGATGGACAAAGGCAAGACCTACTACGAGGCGCAGTTGACGGTGAACGGCCACAACCGCGACATCGAGTTTGACGCGGACGGCAAGGTGGTTGAAATCGAGGAGGCCATCAAGATCGAAGACGTGCCCGCCTCGGCGCAGGCGGCGCTGCTGACGATCGCGGGCACCGGCAAGGTCGAACGCGTCGAATCGCTCACCCGCAACGGCCAGATCGTCGGCTACGAGGCTGTCGTGGTCAGGGCGCCGGTGGCTGGCCGCGCCGGCCAGCGCCTGCCGGGCAAGACCGAAGTGCAGGTGGACCCGCAAGGCAATCTCGCGCACTTTGACTGAGCGCTCGTCGCCTCATTGGAACTTATGTAAGGGGTTTCATGCCAGGATTCGACGTAGCGTGGGTGGCCATTGCAGTCTCCCGGGATGGGGAGCAAGTCTCGCCTGCATTGCGACCCCTGCTTGAAGTCGTCTACTCGGAGTGCCTCTCAGAATCCTTCAACCGCGTCGAATTCAAGAAAGGCCTGGAGAACTTGCTCGGCTTCTTGATTGGGGAGGGTCGCACAAATTCGAATTGCTGGGCCGTCGATCTGTTCTTCGCTCTATGCCAGGGATGGGAAAAAGATTGGGGCGAACAGGGACTTCCCGAGGACTTTCATGATGTCCTCGCGCTGATGGGAGAAGCATTGCACGATACGGTTAAAGATCCTGATATAGCGGGGAACTTCGGCTGTTTGCCCGAGCAACTGCTGGAACGCGTGCGGCACCTGCCAGACCGCTGAGACAAACCATCCAGGGGCTACTTCTGAGGTGTATTGGCTTGTCTGAAGGAGGCAAGTATCTTGGCGGCATGCTCTGCGTCGTCTTCTCGCGAATCACCGCGAAACATGCGAACAGTTCGCTTCGCAGCCGGCCACCAGGGTCCCCGGGGAGGGCGAGCAAGGAAGAATGGTGTTGCAGCCAAATAGAATAAAAAGGAATAAGGGAAACTGTAAGAAGGGAAGACATTAGAATGATACAAGCCCAGGGAAAGCAGAATCATGCAGGCTGCGAATCCAATCTTGATGGGCAGAAACCGACGGCCGCGAAGGTAGCAGAGATACAGGCATATGCCGAGCAACAGAAGGGCAACCCCGAAAAACAGAGGCCTCTTGGGGCTTTGGACGGCAAATCTCGATACCAGCCAAGCATACGCAATCAATAACAGCCCGCCAAACGCATACTTTGCAAAGCGCCAGATTTTGCCAATTTCCAGGTGCGGTATTTGACAGGATAATAACACACGCGCAATGCCGCCGGACGTCAATCGAGCGGAGCTTGACACGCGAAGAGGGCGGGAATATGGTTTTTGCGCGCGGGATGAATCGAGGAGAAAAGAATGTTCGAACATACGCTCACGTCATGTGCACGGCTGGGATTCGTACTCCTGATGATTTTGGCTGCGCCGCTGGCGGCTTCAGCACAAGCGCCGCCCGGCTACGCGGCGCGGATCGCGGCCGAGCGCGACGCCATGGTCCCGCTCGCTTATATGGACGGAGTGTGGCGCGGCCCGGCATGGACCATCCTGCCGTCCGGCGAGAAGCACACCATCACGCAGACGGAGCGCATCGGCCCGTTTCTCGACGGCTCGGTGAAGGTGATCGAGGGCCGCGGATACGACGCGGATGGCAAAGTCGGCTTCAACGCTTTGGGCATCATCTCCTTCAACCCGGACACGAAGACCTACACGCTGCACTCGCACGCGATGAGTTACGCCGGGGATTTCACGCTGACCATGACGCCCGATGGCTACACGTGGGACATTCCCGCCGGGCCGATGACGATCCATTACACCGCGGTGATCAAGGATGGCACGTGGCACGAGGTGGGCGACCGCGTCATTCCGGGCAAGGACCCCATCCGCTTCTTCGAGATGACGCTAAAGCGCGTGGGCGACACGGACTGGCCCGCCGCCGGCGCGATCAGCCCCAAGTGAAAACTGCTGAGCGCGCCTTTTGAAGAACGGCCAGGCCAGCCGTGCCAGAGGCCGGATGCGGCTTACTTGGTTTTCTGACCGCTGGCGGTTTCTTCCGGCTGTTCCTCGGCCTTTTGCCAGCCGGGGCCGGGGTTGAATTCCTTCATGGACTTGGCGACAACGTCGCTTCGCTTGCCGAGATCCTTTTCATAGACGACGCCGTCCTCACCCACGATGAACGTCATCACGCCGGACGAGCGGTATTCGGCGGGATAAGCGATGAAGGCAAAACCCTCGGTCATTTTTCCGTTGACGATGTAACGCCGGGCGCCGCCGGGGGCATCTTTCCCCTGGCGCGTCAGGATGTGGTAGTAGTAGCCGCGGTAAGGAGTGACTGGGGCCCCGGAACCTTTGACATAGCCCTCGGAAACGGCCGTCGCGACGAGCGGTCCGATCGGGCTCTGGGCTTCGCCAGCGCCCGCCTTCCAATACAGCCCGTTGTGTTGCCCTTCGTCGCTGAAGATCTTCTGGGCGTACTCATTGTGCTGCGCCGAGTAGTATTCCTTTTGCGCCGCCACGAGCTCCTGGCAAACGCGGATGGTCGAGATTTCATTCCGGCCAACGCGCCGGTACAGGATTTCCTGCCGGCCTTCCTCGGTGTCGAAATACCAGATCTTCCCCTTGTTCACGAGCGGAACGGGCGTGGGCCAATTCTCCGCGCCGATGTACAAGGTGGTGGTGCCATCCGGCTCCCTCACCAGGCGGTGCATTTCATGAAATTTCGCGACGAAGGTGGCGCGACCCTCGGCGTCCTCGGTGGCGTCTCCCGACGAAACGATCTGCTTTCCCTCGGGCCCGAGGATTTCGATCATCGCTTCCTCGTCGTTATTCTGCGCCGCGGTGACGAACGCCTGGCTCGCCTCTTCCGCCGATGCAAACGTCTTCTGCCCGCGCTGCTGCGCCATCGAGCGGGCAGGGAAGCAGCCCGTCAAGAGGATAGCCGCCGCCGCCGCCAATGTGAAAAGATGGGTCCAACGGAAATTACCGGAGTTCAACTCTGCTTGTCGCATAAGGCGTCCCTCCATCTATGAATTCACGATCCCCAGGGTAAGGTTCGGAAGTGAAATGAGGTAGTGGGCCAGTCTGAGACTGGCCCACCACCCGGAACTGCGTTTACTTGTGGTGTCCGCCGCCACCGCCACCGTGCGGTGCGCTGCCACCGTGCGGCGCCGCTCCGCCACGCGCGCCGCCCATGCTGGTGCTGCCGCGTGACGAATAGCTGCGGGCCTGCCCGCCGTGGCTGTAGTTGCTGAAGGCGCCGGAGCGCGTGCCGGCCTGGCCGCGTGGCGCCGCGTATCCACGCGCCGCCTGCTGGTTGCCGTTGAAGGGTCTGTTGGTCGCGCCGGGACGGTTGAATGCACCGCCACGCGTGCCAGCGTTAGCGTTCCCGTTCCGGTTGCCCGCGTAGGCGCGTCCGCTGCCGGCGCCCGAGCGTGAGCGCTGTACGTTTGCCGCCACGCCCCGCTGGCCTCCTCCGCGGTAGTAATTGCCGCGGTTGTAAAAGGCCGCGCTGTGGGAGTAGTACCGGCCATGGTTATAAGCTACGTAATGGTTGTGCCAATCGCAGCCCCAGTGGCCCCAGCCCCAGCCAAAGCCGCCGAAGAATCCGATTCCGAAGCCGAGTCCGAAGGAGACGAACGGCCCGCCAAACCAGATTCCGGGATAGGGATACCATCCGGGCCACGGCGCCACGGGATAGCCATACACGAGCCACGGATCATACGCAGGGACGTAGACCACGTCCGGGGCCGTCGGCTCCACGTAGACCGTCGAGCCTTCCGTCCTCACCGTTTGCTGTGGCGTGGACTTCAGATTGCCGGATGCTTGCGCCTTCTGCCGCATAAACTGGATGGCATCCATCACGTCCTGTTGCTGATTGTAGTAGGCGTCGCCCAGCGAAGACGTCCAGGAAAGGTTCTTGTCCATATTTCCCAGGACGGTGGGAAATGCCGTGAGCGCCTTGACGCTGGGGTCCCAGTTCTGCTGGTCCACCTGCTTGGCCAGGTCATCGCCCTTCAAATCGGGATTCGCCTGCACCCAGCGGTCGGCCTCGACCACCTGATCTGGAAACGTGGACGCCGCGAGGATCTGGGCGATCAGCGAATCCGGATACAGCGCGATCGGCGCCACGAGCTGCTGCAACTGCTCGGGCGTCTGCGTCGTATACGGCGGCTGCGCGGCCTGATCCTGCGCCGGCGGCTGCGCGGCCTGGTCCTGCGGGGCTTGCCCTTCTTGCTGATAAGCCGCGAGGTTCTGAGGCCAGGTGGCGAAGAGCAGCGCCAGCACCGAAACGGAAGTCAAAATCTGTTTGGCCAAAAGGGCCTTTGGTAGTTTTGCGATACGCTTGATTATGTTCATGGTTTAGAACCTCCTCAGCACCTGCAACTTCATCGCTTCCGGCCTTCCTTACATGAGATGAGCAAGACGCGGTTTAAGTTTCCTTCCGCCGAAAGCCTAATCTTCCTGCCACAGCATGTCAACCGCGCTCAGGGATAGAAACCCGGGGCCCGGCAAAAAGTTGCGGGGCGCTTCGATTCTTGCATGGGCGGGAGGCAGAATTGCGGAATCCGGCGGGGCAGAATAGAATGGGCCCCCGAGGCCGCGGGATCAAGGAGGATACGATGCCAAATCCAAACGACTACTTCACTGCCTATCACAACCTAAAGCTGACGCGAGATGACAAGGGTGTGCTGGTTGCAGAATTCCACGACAACGGCGGACCTTTCATTATGAGCGCGCCAGCTCACACGGAATTCGTCGATGCTTTCTACCGGATCGGGCAAGATCGAGCCAACAAGATCGTGATCCTGACGGGCGCAGGCGGGCAGTTCATCACGGATGTCGATTGGTCGTCTTTCGGCGACGTCACCGATCCCGGCGTGTGGAGCCAGGTTCATGATGAAGGCGCCCAGGTGTTGGAAAATATCGCGAACATACGCGTGCCGATGATCGCGGCGATCGAGGGACGCGCGCATGTGCACTCAGACTACGCGCTGCTTGCCAGCGTGATTGTGGCGGCGGAGGGCGCGACCTTCGAGGATGTGGCCCATTTCGGCGCGGGCGTTGCGCCCGGCGACGGAATCTTTACCACCTGGAGCTATCGTGCTGGAGCGGGACGAGCGGAGGCCTTCCTGCTGAATCCGCAACCGCTCCCGGCGCGCACCGCGCACGAATGGGGAGTGGTTGCGGAGGTTGTGCCCAACGGGAAGGCGGTTAGCCGCGCGCGGGAATTGGCGGAGCTGTACTTGAAGGCCCCGGAAGTGACGCGCCGCAACACGCGCATCCACTTTATTCAACCTTTGAAGGAGCGCATCGTGCGGGAAGTCGGCTACGGACTGTCGCTCGAAGGAGCGTCGTCGGCCGATCTCGTGAAATCGATGCGAGCGAAAACCGAGCCTCTCGGTCAGAAAGCAAAATCCGCATAAAAGGCTCCCAGGTCGAAAACGGGGCCCCCAGGTCGACGGCAAGTCGAGCCTGGGGGATCAGTCAGTCGGGCCCTCGAGGCCAAAAAAAGGAGGGGGGTGCCCCACGCGCCGCTTCCGCGTGTGGGGTTCCCCGGCTCTCCGCAACTTCTTGCACGCCGCCGTGTTTCTCCCTGTGTGCAGCCGGGATGCCGCAGTCGAATATCCCGGACAGGGAGGACTACCCCATGCGTATCGGACGCATCATCAGTTCACTTCTTTTGGCTGCTGCCATTGTGGCACCGGCCGTTGTTGTCCCGGAAGCCAGTGCGCAAGAGGTTGCCGTGGTCCGCGTTTACGACCGCGACCACCGCGACTACCACAACTGGGACGGACGCGAAGAGCGCGCCTACCGGCGCTACCTGGTGGAATACCACCGGCCGTATTGTGCGTACCGCAGGCAGCGCGTGATCGTGCAGCGGAATTACTGGGGCTGGCGCCACGCGCATCCCGACCGCTACTAAGACGGGGCGCTGCGACTGACTGATCCCCCGAGCGCCACTCACCGTGGTCTCGGGGGCCCCGTTTTCGACCTGGGAGCCCTATATTTCCGTGGCCTCGGGGGCCCCTTCTTGCACAGGTGGCTCATGTGCTGTAGGGAACATCTATCGCCACGCTAGAGGCGCACAGTCATAGCTGCCGAGGTGCTGCATCCGAGTATCCCGGACAGGGAGGACTACTTCATGCATATAGGCCGCTACATCAGTGCACTTCTTTTGGCTGCTGCGATTGCCGCACCAGCCGTGATTGTCCCCGAAGCAAAGGCTCAAGAGACGAGGCAGGTCCGCGTTTACGACCGCGACCACCGCGACTATCACAACTGGGACGAACGCGAAGACCGCGCCTACCGGAATTACCTGGTGGAGCAGCACCGCGGATATCGCGAGTACGGCAGGCAGCAACACCGAGTGCAGAGGAATTACTGGAACTGGCGCCACAGCCACCCGGACCACGATTAAGAAATGACGGCGTTCAGTGGAGAGGGCTCCCTCGCCGAAGAGGGAGCCCCGTTTAGTTGCCGCCTGCGGCGGCGCCCGCTGCAGGCACATCGCGGAAACTGAATTTCCTGCTGACCTGCGCGAACGGCTTGCCATCCACTTCGATGTACGGATAGATGAAATAATTCAGTGGCGGCCCGGCCTGCGGCGGCGCGAGCGTGAGGTCGCGGCCCACGCTGAACTGCACACGGTTCGCATCGTGCGCGCCGAAGAAATAATCGCGCCGCGACGGGTCTTTCCACGCTTCGGACGCGTCCACCGGCACCCAGCCATAGCCCTCGAGATAGAATTCCGCCCAGCAGTGGTAGCCGCCAATTTCTCCGTCGGGCTTATCGGCCGGCACCGGCAGCCCGATCTCGAATTTCGCCGGAATGCCGGCGGCGCGCGCGAGGCCGATAAACAGCGCGTGGAAATCGGTGCAGTTGCCGCGCTTCGCGTCGCACGCCCAATAAATGTCGCCGTTGCCCCAGCCGGTGCCGCTCTTGTCGTACTTCATGTTCGCCAGCACGTAATCGTAAATCGCGCGCGCCTTTTCGAGCGGGGTGGTTTTTCCCGCCGTCACTTCCGCGGATAGGTCGTGGATGCGCTGGTCGAGCGGCACCAGGTGATCGGGCTCGAGCCAGCGCTTCAGGCTCGCCGCGAGAGGGCTCCCGCCGCGGCCCGGCGCGGAAATCTGCGCGAAGTCGTTGTGCACGTGCTCGCTGCGCCGCACCGTGAATTCCATCGTGATCGGAATCGCCGCGGCGCCGGGATTCTTCACAGCGACCTGCAGAATTCTGTTGCCGTACTCGCCGGTCGAGATCTTCGTGGGATACGCCGAGGTCACGTTCGCCTTCAGAATCTTCTGGTAGGCGTCGTCCTGCGGATAGGGCAGCCAGATGGATACTTCCTTGGTTCCCGCCGGGATGTCGTGGACTTCCGCCGTGTAGGTGACGTCGAAGGTTCTCTCCTGCGGCGACGCGCTTGCCGGTGCATCGTGCACCAATGCCAGCGCCGCAGCCGCAACCGCCGCCAGCAATATCAGCATCAGCAGCGCGCGTCGTTTGTTCATGCCGCGACCTCCAAGAGTTGTCATTCCGAGCGCAGCGAGGAATCTGCTTTTCTAGTGCACGGTCAGCTTGAACACCACGCCGCAGTTGCAATTCACGTCGC
>Ga0073928_10007826_pt1 | contig 13675 bp, 14 predicted proteins | sample PaiPotPPA55metaG_FD_76969 | JGI IMG/M metagenome (GOLD analysis project Ga0073928, IMG submission 76969) | Iron sulfur acid spring bacterial and archeal communities from Banff, Canada, to study Microbial Dark Matter (Phase II) - Paint Pots PPA... ...
CGGATTATTCCAACGTTCTCTACTCGCGCACTTTTGAAGGCGGCGTCGTTTATTTCAATGAGTGCGGCTCGACCCAGACCGTCACGCTTCCCGGAGGCACCTGGTATAACTCCGCCGGCTCGATAGTCACAACCCTTACCATCGGAGATTTATCGGCCGGCGTCGATACGCTCGCGGCCAACTATGTCAGGAGCGCTACCGGGGCTCGCGTCCAGCGGCCGCAGATCTCCCCGCTCGGCAACGGCACAATGACAGGCCCCGTATCGGTGACCATCACCGATGGAACTCCCTCGGCTGTTATTCACTACACTACCGACGGAACTACGCCGACCTGTTCCTCTACAACGTATTCCGGCGCGCTCTCCATCTCGGCGACGACCACGATCACGGCAATCGCCTGCAATTCAGGATTTGGGCTGCAGAGTTGGGAAGACCAGACCACGATCACGGAAACCGCGACGGCGCCCGTGGCCAATTTCGTCCTGGCGACGGATTCAGCCACCCCGTTCTTTCAGCTCACCTATGCCGCGGTAACGCTCAGCAATCCCTCCGCTTCGACGGTCACCGTGAATTATTCGGTCTCCGGCGATTCGAATATCACCTTCTCGCCCGCGAGCGGATCCGTCACGTTCAAGCCGTATGAAACGGCGAAAGCATTTCCCATTACCGCGGCATTGGGCGCTGTAGCCACCGATAGCCTCACGGCCACGCTAACGAGCGCCACGGGAGCGACGATAGGAAGCCAGAGTACCTATACCTATTCGATCGTCCGCGATCCGGGAGCGGCGACTCAAACCTGGGTCGAGTTGCATCCGACCGCATTTGGGCAGGGAAACTCCAACTCGGTGAATGACAATGAAAGCGGCGCCACGGTAGTCAGCACCGGCCACTACAGCACCCCTGCGAATCTCCGGACCATCTGGCAATTCAATTTAGCGGGGATCCCGGCAAACGCGACCATCCTTAGCGCTACGCTCTTGGGATATATCCCGACCTCCACCGATGCCGGATACCCTGTGTCCACCGCGACGTGCACCTCCGGCGTGATCACTCTTACCATTGGATCTCACGGCATCGCGATGGGGCAGCCGGCGATCAGCGTCTCGGGAGTCACGCCCTCCGGCTACAATACCGTGGGCGCTGCCGTGACTGGTGTGGGAGCCACAACCGTTTCCTACGCCGTCGCCTCCTGCCCCGCCGCCTATTCGTCCGGCGGTACGGTCGCTGTTCACGTCGCGAGCAGCGCTTATCGCGTCCTGAACGCCTGGTCGCAGGCCACGGTGACCTGGGCGACCTTCCTCGGCAACGCATCCAACTGGGCCGCGGTCGCGTCGGCGACGACAAACGCGTCAGCCGGCAACGTGATCGGGAATACCGCGGCGACGCTCGCTTTGGACGCAAACGGAAACCACTTCAATCTGACGGCCGATGTCCAGGCCATCGTTAACGGGACAAACCCGAATCACGGATGGGTGATCGAAGGCCCCGAGGGTTCGGCGGGAAACGAAAACTTCAACTGGCTCACCTCGAATTCCCAACCCCCTCCCGGACAGCCCTCGCTCTACGTTCAGTATTCGGCGGGTCCTACCGTCACAATCACATCGCCCGCCGCCAATCAATCCGTGACCGGCACGTCTTTCCTGCTCACATCCACGCTTGCCAACGCGCCGAACGCCGCGCGAGTCTGCTACGTGATCGACGTGTATGCGGCGCAAAATCCAGGAACCGGACCCTTTGGACCGCTTGGCTGCTCTATCCTCGCTCCCTATTCCTACACCTGGGACACGTTCTGGACGGGCGACGGACCGCACAACATTACGGCTACGGTTTATGACCCGAACGGCAACCTGATCGCCACGAGCGCCCCGGTCGCGTTTACGATCGCCAACTTGTTCCCGGTCTCCTGCTCGGGTGTTGCTCCTAATTGGACGGTGGCTACAGGCACCGCTGCCGGGTCTTCCTGGTCCGGACACGTCACCGTAGTTCCGACACTCACAACCTGCACATCAGACAGCGAGACGGTTTACCACTATATCGACGGCATTCCGCAGTGGACCAACAACACTTTCACGGGTCCGACGCCAAGCCCCACACTGACCTATGCGGTAGACACCACCCAATTCCCGGATGGCGTCCACAACGTCTGCATGGTGGGCGAGGACAATTCGAACAACCAGGTGATCTCCGCGCAGACGCTCAATGCGGGCCTCGAGTGGTGCTATCCGATCACGTTCCAAAACGGCGCGAATCCAATGGAAGTCCGCTTGGACGCCCACGAGATTTTTCTAACTCCCGGCGCAACCCACCAACTCGTGCCGAGCGCCATCAATTCGAACGGCACCGCCGGCTCATCGCCTTCCTATATCTACCTGGCGCAACCCAGTCTCGCCGGCAATTCCGTCGCCTCGGTCAACTCGTCCGGATTGGTAACGGCGAGCGGTTCGAACCTCGGCGCCGAACAAATCCTGACCATGTGGAAATCGTGTTCCGCGAGCGATCTGACGACCAGCAGCGTTGGCAACGCGGTCTCCCCCACCTGCCCGATGTACTACACCGACATTGGACGCCTGATCCAGATCACAGGCGGCGCGGGATGCACCGTAGGAACGTATTTGATAAACGGTTTCGGCGGCAACGCCTCATCGCTTCAGGCCACTACAACCCCGGCAATGGGCGCTAACTGGTCCGGCTGTTCATTCTCTACGGGGCCCACCCGCGCGACCTGGGCCTACGTCTGGCCGACAAACACGCTGCCTCACTTCTCCGGAAGCGGGGCCGTCAACCCAACGTACAATCCGGCCACCAGCATCTTCCCGCACTGCATGTTCTCGTCGGGATTGATCGCTTCCGATCAGCCGTACAATCTCGGCTGGCAGCAGGATCTTTCAAACGGCGGAATTAACTGCATCGAGACGGGCGGGGTTTACACACAAATCACAGGAACCGAATCGAGCCAACTCGCGTGGCAAGCGGCGCAAACCGCCAACGTGACCCTGAATCAAGGATATCTATCGGGGTGGCCAAAACTGAAATGGTCCCTGGTCGGCGATAACGCTACACGGTCAAACACTTCTCTTTGGGGAGCGACTACATCCTCGGGTAGCGGCTGCGGAACGTGGACGCCGCCGTGTTACCAGTACGCGATGAAGTCCTGGGCAGGCTTCGGCAACGTGCTCTGGATCGCCATGCAGGATGAGGTGAATTCTTCCTGGAATTCCAACCCTCTCCAGGGGCCGGTCACTTTCACGGCATCGGCGTTGCAAAGCTGGTTATCGGGCGGTTCGATTTCGTGCACCGGCGCTACGTGTACCGTGTACGGCACCGCGCCCTACGTGATTAATAGCAGTGGTCAAATTGTCGTCCGCGGGTCCGCCGTAGCGAATATGAACTCAGCGGCCGGCGCGACTTACGGCATAACGCCCCTCACCGCCTCGTCTTTCTCTTTCCCGTCCACGGCGACGGCAGGGACATACACAGCCTCAAACGATCCAGGCCTGGCTATCGAGCCTTACGCCGATTCCTGGTATTTATCGAACACAGTATATGGCCCGCTTTATACGGCTTTCGCAACGCTGAAAACCCAGTTCACGGCAGCTTCCACGGGCTTTTCCCTCTCTTGGCCGAACGCCGGGGGAAGCACTTGTGCGTCGAATGCCAACTGGGGCGGAAACGGAACGCAGTCGATAGGCGCTATCACTCAGGTTGCCGACCACACCGATATGTACTGGAACCCGGGAGGTCAGCAATACCTGCTCTCTCGGCTCTCGGCAAATTCTCTCGTCACGAACAACATGGGCACATGGGTGCGCCAGAACTACGGCTGCTTTAATCCCAGTTTGCCGATCACGGTTTTGACGCAGGGGACGGTGGCGGGAAGCGGGAACTCCGGCTACGGCCTGACGCCCTACCCGGTCGCCATTTCGGCGATCTCGGGAAACACGATCACGTTCTCAGCGCCGCACGGAATTCTGGATGTCATCCCCGGCATCACGAAGCTCTCCATCGCCGGATCTTCCAACTCCGCCTTCAATACCAATTTCTACGTCATTGCCGCGCCTACCCCGACAACTCTGACAGTGATGCTCGCGGCTACCGATTTCACCTGCGCGAATTGCAGCGGGGGAACCATCACCTTCTCAAGCGGCTACACAAAAACTGTGGCTGCCAACGGCGGGAACGCTTCCGGAACCAATGCCAACAACGGGCAAGGCGGTATCGGGACACTATTCGGAGACGGCATCACCTACGCCGGCAGTTTCGACTCCAACATGCCGCGGCACAGAGGCGAGACCTTCACTTTCCCGTTGCATGATATGACCGGCACGGGCGCGGCAAGCTTCAACTCCCGAACGTTCATCCAGCTTCCCGAAAATCTTTCCGCCGGCAGCGGCTCGACCTTCTATTACCGTGAACTCCCCACCGGCACATCGACGGGCGGCACGGCATCGATCGTCGCAGACAATAATTTCATCTACGGCCGCAATCGCGCTGTGCAGTTTGGGCTGACGAATCCCGGCTGGGCTTTCGGCTCGCTCATGGAATGCCTCATAGAGAGATGCGCTGGAGCAAGAATGTACAAGTGGGGAGGTTCGAGCCAGGGATATTCCGACGTCGCCAATGGCGGCTTCGTCGGTAATGCTGCGACCTTCATTCCGATTTTCAAAGACCAAACCCTTGGATTCCAGAATTTCGCTAATCAACATTTCGAAAATGGCAATGACGTGCCTGTATTCAAAGCCCTCTCGATTCTGACGCTCGCTACCCAAAGGTGGGCGAAATACATCCTGCAGCCCGCTTTGAATTCTCCCGACTACGGCCCCCTGATCGATTGCGCGGCGCGATCCGGTTCCTACGGCGATATTCTTTTCTGCTTCAACGCTACGGACGGGCCGCAGACCAGAACGATTCTCAACATGGCGACCTATGAGACTGCGGGACAAAACATAATCCTGAATACTGTCGATCCTTCCGGCGCCGTGACAGTTTCCACGCTTGCAGCCGGTACGTCGAGCCAGTCCATCACCTTGGCTCCCGAACAAGCGTTCTTCCTGGTGTTCTCGATCAATTACGCCGCCGAATTCCAGCAGCCGACCATCGGTCTACGATTGGCGGACGTGGCGAATGCGGCAAGCGTCACGGTTCGATATTCCTACGATGCGTATTTTGTGGATTCCGCGAATACGGCCGTCAACTGCTCCGGGGCGGTCTGTCAGTTGCCAGTGGATCGAGCCATTGGACGGATTTATTATCGCCTGCTGTATCTGAATTCGAGCGGCGCCGTGATCGCGCAATCCGACGTGCAGATCCTATGAAATATATTTTTCTGATTCTTCTAGCATCCGCCGCTTTCGCGCAGCAAAAGGCAACAACCGGCTGCCCCACGATGCCGGCCGGATTTGCGTGCATCCCGTTAATCGTGGGACCGGCTGGACCTATCGGCAAGACCGGGCCTGCGGGAGCGCCTGGCGCCGCGGGAATACCTGGGGCTATTGGGAAGACCGGGCCTGCGGGAGCAATCGGAGCGGCTGGGGCTGCTGGACCTGCGGGAGCCGTTGGACCGGCGGGAGTAGCGGGCGCAATCGGCACCACGGGCGCGACCGGATTAACCGGCGCGACCGGATTAACCGGGCCGGCCGGGCCACAGGGAGCCACGGGAGCCGCCGGGGTTGACGGACAGCCGGGAGCCGCTGGATCAGCCGGACCACAGGGAGCAACGGGGCCACAGGGACCGCAAGGCGCGACTGGCTCGGACGGGGCAGCAGGGTCGCAGGGGCCTGCCGGGATCGCCGGCGCAATGGGAATCCCCGGGCCAGCGGGACCTCCGGGTCCAACCGGACCAGCGGGACCAACCGGCCCAGCGGGACCGGCCGCGAGCAGCTTTACCTCGCTTGGGTACGGGCTGACTCTCGACGCTAACCAGCTTCCCAGCATCAACACCGCCGTCGAGGTCTCGGTGGATAACGCGGAACAGGGAATGCCGGGCTATTGCGAATCGTCGAAAGGCGCGATCGCTTTCACCTGCGGCCTGCAAATCAAAAAGCTGCCCGCCTACCGGCGCGGAATGCGCGTCACTTTATGGGCCGACATCCCGTGTCCAGGAGGATGCTCGTTGAACATAGACAACGTTGGATTGATGGACATCAAGGATTCAACCGGCATGATAGACGCAGTTTTTGCAGCAGGACCACACGATTTATTCTGTGATGGAACAGTGTGGAGATTGATGTTGTAGATAGTTTCTTCAGCTTTAGTTTTTTATTTAGACCCTCAGCCGTCTTCCTTGTTCCCCTGAAGCCTAGCGCGCTACTTGGCCTTCCGGCGAGTTGAGGATTGTCGATCAGGCTTCCGGCTTCCGCATCCGGACGTGCTTCGAATTCTTCGGCAGCGCCAGAAGGCGCTCTTTCCAAGATTCTATCTGCCGTTCATAATCGGCAATGTTTTCGGTGAGGCGTTCGCGCAGGTCCTCAATCTGCTCAGCGGTCGGGCATAGTTCGCGTTCGCGTCGTTCCTGTTCTTGTTGCCGCTCCCGAGCCTGAGTATGCTCGCGCCATTTTCTTCGTCGCTCTTTAAGTGTCAGGTAATATTCCGGATCGATCAGAAGTTTTGCTGTCTGCTCAATGCCGCGCTGGGCTCCGGTAGCAAAGGCGTCATCCAAATACCGGACCACTGACTTCGTGTAGCTTTCCAGAAAAGCCCGCAATTCGGGAGTGCGCAATTCCTTGGGCAGATATCCCCAGTGTCCATCAATCAACGTTCCTGCTGATTCGAAGTGATTTCGCTTTCCGACGACCGGCGGAAGCTCGGATTCTGTACGTTTGCGCGCGCGCATCAAGTCGCAAGTTTAATCGAAAGCCGAGAAAAGCGCCAGAGGCGACGAATCTGGAAGGAACCACAAAACGTGTCTTTATTTACGGATCTCGATTTTGTAACTTCAGCCGATATGCTGGCGATAGATCCGGCTGTAACTGCCGATTCTCGCGCGGGAACGCCGCCCATCATTGTCGATACGCCTCTGGGAATTGCGGCGCAATGCTGCGATGAAGTGGGACAGAAATTGTTAAACGCGAACCAGGCCTATACCGGATTCATGCCGCCTTTCGCGATGCCGAATAATCAGACGGCCGCCGTTTTGAACCTGGTCGGACCATCGGTCAACCGCTCGCGCATCTCGCTTTCGCAGGTTGTGGTCAGCTCCGACAATCCCACAGATTTCGCGATCTCGAAGCCCAGCGCGCTCAAACGTTACGCCGTCTATCGCGCGCTCGAAATGTTTTACCGAACCTGCTACCACCGCAAGCAGGACGATCGCTTCGAGAAAAAGATGACCCTATACGCGGAAGAAATCCGAAAGAAGTATTGGCCGCGCTTCTTCAATCAGGGAGTTCCGATCGTCTTTAAGCCCCTTGCAACGCCCGGCGCCGTGCACGAATACAATGCCGGCACCTGGAGCCTCGCGGCTGGAAGCGTGACGACGGTTGCGGGATCCAATGGCGGAGCGACGGCGTTTCAGGACGTCGCCATCACCTGGGTCGATCAGACCAAGTACGTCTCGCCCACGAACAAAGGCAACGCCGAATCGGCGCCCAGCGCGACGCTCGAGCTGCAGGTGGTGAGTGGAAACGTGATCCAGGTAAGTATTTCGAATCTGAATGCGCCCAACGGCCTCTCGCCGATCAACGTCGGTCTCGGACAGGGATTGATCATTCCAGGCAGCGCATCCGGCTGGAACATCTACGCCGGATCACAAGGCGGACCTTTGTACCTGCAGAATTCGACGCCTATTCCGATTCTGACGACCAGCTACACTTTCGCGGGGCCACCGGTGCTCGCGGGATACGTTCCGGATTCCGGACAGTACTGTGAGGCCAAAATGACTATGCAACTCATGGTCATGAGAGGTTAGAGCAACCGCGCGAAGCCTCCACCGTATGCGAACCGGTTTGGATTTGGAGGCCGCGCGGATGCATGGCTTACCTCTTCCCTCAAAGCATACACCCTTGTATTCCGGCTTCACTTCTCGATTAACAGACACGGAACCTAAAATGATCATCCACATAGTTAGACATCCCGAATCGAAGCCCGAGGACAAGACCGTCGACGACCAGCAGAGGCAGGTAACGGCGTCCGGAGCCGAGAAATTCAAAGACGTGCTGAAGCGCTACGACAAGGCCGGCGAAATGTCGCCGGACGTTGTGTTCTGCGGGCCCGAGACCCGAAATATGCAATCCGGAGAAATCGCCCGCGCTTTCTTCAATCTGAACACCGATGACGTGGTGCAGGATCAGAATCTGGGCGTGGACGGCGATCCCAAAAAAGTACTGGCCGACATTCAGGAGTGGGTCAAGACGAACGGCGATCCGGATAAAAGCGAAGTGATGGTGATCGGATCCAATCCGACCCTCGCGAATCTTTTCCAACTGGTGCACGGGCTCGGCACCAAGGCCGGCGAATCCGGCGCCGTAAAGCTCAAAAAGGCCAGCGTCGCGAAGATCAAAGTGTACGGCATCAACGGAGACAGCCCGACGAGCGAGCTGCGATCCTATCTTCCGCCGGGGCTCGCGAAGTGAGCTCCGCCGGCGCAAGCCTGGCGTTCTACCGGGGCGCGTATGGAGGCAAGTTCGATGCGTTAATCGACGCCTGGACGAACGGTCCCTATTCTCACGCCGAATTGTGGCTCGATGGACCCGCTCACCGGGCGCGCTGTTTCAGTTCGTCGGCGAGAGACGGTGGAACCCGCTACAAAGTGATCGACCTGGATAGCGGCAAATGGGACGCGATCCCGCTGCCGTTCAACGAGCTCGATCGGTGGATCATCGAGCGCCACATTGCGGAGCTGGGGCACAGGAAATACGACTGGCTGGGCATTCTCGGCTTCGTTCTGCCGTGGGGCGAGCACAACGACAAGGATTGCTTTTGCTCGGAGATTTGCCTCCATCTGATTCAGACCCGGGGATACCTTTTACGGTATAAGGCCTGGCAGGTGAGCCCGGTAAAGCTCGCCGCGATCGCTGCGGAATGGTGGGGCGAGCCGGTGCCGGTTCCGTTGGGCCCAGGCGAATCGAAGGCGGCGTGATCCTCGATTCAAACGGCTGCCGACTTGTCCGGAAGATAGGCTTTTTCGCTCGACAATTGCGTCCGGATCGAACGGCGCCGGGCACGGATAGGCTGGTGGACCTGATCGGCTCCTATACGATCTGGCCTGAACAATCCAAAACGGAAGACGAAGCTACGGAGGAGCGCCCATGTCCGGCCACGGAAAAATAGTCTGTTCCTGCGGCGCGCTAATCGCGCAGTGTCGGTGCTTCGATCATCACAACGTGGAGATTCGCCAAAAAGGCTGCGATCGCTGCAAGGGATTGCTCGCGCCTACGCCCGGCAAATTCAAGGAAGACATCATTTTGCCGCCCTATCCTGCTGAGGTTGACGATGCATGACATCGCGACGGAGCCGCTGTGGTTTAGCTTTTTCCTGGCCGGCTATCCCGGCTGCCACGAATCCTGTGCCCGTAACTATTTTCTAGTTTTGTGGAACCTCGGGGAGAATTACGAAACGGTTTACAAACTCGGGCTTAACTGAATGGATCCCCAAGACATACTCGCCGAGCACGACAAGTTTCTCGATTCGTTGATCAGTGTCTTCGAGGATAAGCTGAAGCCGGTTTTGTCGAAGGCTCAAAAGGCCACGCTCAAAGCTCTCGAGAAGAAACTCAGTTTTGCGAGCGACGGCACGATCGAGAAGACACCGGCGAACCAGCGGGTATTACGCTCGGTAGCCCGGATTTTTCAACGGCAGATCACGCGAGCCGGCTATGACAAGGTAGTCACCGCGTTCACCGACCAATTCGCGGATCACCTTCCCAAGTTTCAAAAGGTCTTGAACGACATTTCGGATACGCTCGCGACGCCGCTGCCGGAAGTGAAATTCACGGGCGCCGATATTGATCTCTTCGCCTCGCAGGCCTTGGGCGCAAAGGACATGCTGCTCGATGTAGTGGACGCGACCGCGGCCGCAGCAAAGCGCCAGGCGCTGTTCAATGTAGGCGGAATGAAATTCTCGGACCTAGTTGACACGCTGGCCAGCCAATTCGACAAGACGCTGTCACAGGCGAAATTAATCGCGGATACAAGTGTATCGGCACTATACAGAACAATTGCGGATCAGAGCTACAAACAAATCGAAAAGGGACTGCCAGAAGGCGCAGTCTTCTATCAGTACCTCGGCCCCGATGATCAACTTACCAGGCCGTTCTGTGAAGATTTACTTGCACGAACGGCTGACAAACCGATGACTCGCGAAGAAATAAACGATCTCGATAACGGTAGCGGGCTGCCGGTCTGGACTTCGGGAGGCGGATGGAACTGTCGCCACACCATCGTGCTAGCCGTGCCCGAGGCGTCACAACGCGCGGCCTAGGCTACTGCGCACACGAAATGGTTATACGCTCTAATCAACCAGGCCTTGAATTTGTCCACCGTCATCGTGTTCTTGGCGAAATTGCACGCCTTGCAACAGTGTCGAGCCGAAGACGCGAATCTACGCGATCCAACCCATTGAACATCACTGCATCTTGCGGTCGATTCTTCTGCCAGCGAGTTTGCGCGGGGGCTATACCGCAATAGCGGCAATGTTGTTGGGCCAGAGCGACCGTCTCATCTCGCCTTGGTTGTCAATTTGAAATTGACATTAAACCTTGGTTGTCAATTTGAAATTGACGCCATGGCTGGGGGCCTGACTGCCGAAACGCTCGCAAAGGCACGGTTCCGCAATCGCATCGGCACTCCCAAAGGGTCTTATTCCTCCTGCGTTCAATGAACCTGACCACGGTGAGCTTGCCGAACTTCTGGCCCGAGATGTCGAGACGCCTCATTGTTTCTTCCCGCGCGTCCGCTCTTTGTTCCAATACGGAGACCGGCAATTAGGGCACTGCTTCGGCAGTTTTCCGAGCGTTCTTCGAAGCCAGTTATGGCCGCACCGCAGGCAGTGGAGAGTAAACGTCATGTCCTATTATACTATGAGTATCATCATATGATTACAATGTTTCACGAGCCGGGAATTCGCGGCTGGTTTTGGAGTAAGGTCGAGAATTTCTGGGACCGGGCTTTCCAGAAATTAATTTTGAGGAGTCTTGTCGCGCACGGCTGCCGGTTCCAAAGTCAGGACGCCCAGTTCCGGGCGAAAGCCGACGACCTAGCGGTCATGACGGCCTTGATGTTCGCGCTCGAAGCGCTGGAACGCTCAGACGATCCGGTGATCGCTACGCGTGCCACACGCCATCTGCAGGGCGTCGCCATGGCGCGGCTGCACCAGCACCGCATCGATTGGATCCGCGAGCTGCCCCCCGAAGTTGTGAAGGCGGCCGCGTGAGCGATCAAATAATCACCAGCCCGCAAAACGACGCCTACCGCGCCGGCTGGGAGCGTATCTGGGGTGAGCGTGAGGACGCGCCGCGTTGCCGGACGTGCCAAAGGCTGTTGGATGAAAACGGCAAGTGCCCGGCGCAAGAGAAAATCGAGAAACAAGCCCGAGCGCTACGATCGATGTGAATGAGCTGCATTCTGGAAGACCTTAACGACGCTCCCCTCCAGGCGATTGTACATGGCGTGCTCAACGAGATATTTCGCTGGGAGCGCGAGCACCCCGGTCGAGAATCTCGCGAAAGGGGCCGGGCTGAAAATGTTTTGAGGGATCGATGCCTCGCATTGTTGAGCAGCTACCAGGCCTGTCTGCGCGATTCGAATAAGACGCTCCTAGCTGAAGTGATCCGATTGAAGACGATCACTGTGGAACCGATGGCCGTGGGAATTGTGTCCGAAAGGGAAGAAAAGGGTTCAAGGGAAAAGAAACCGTAGGTTTCGTTCCCCTTGGGCATCGACCACAAATGATTATTGCAATGGAAGGCATTGACGGATCCGGGAAAACCACGCAGGCCAAACTCCTGACAGATTGGCTTCGCGCCGGCGGGCACAGAGTTTTTACGACCCGGTGGAATTCTTCGCCGATCGTTACGCTCGCCACCCACAAGGCCAAGAAGACCCGCAGCTTGACGCCCCGGCTGCATAGCCTGCTCGCGGCCGCCGACTTCACCGATCGGCTGGAAAACGAAATACTTCCGGCGCTCGCGCAAGGGGACATCATCGTGGCGGACCGCTGGTATTACACCGCGTGTGCGCGGGATGGAGCGCGAGGCGTGTCCTGGAAATTGGCCGAACTCTATGAGACCGCGCCAGAGCCTGACATTTGCTTCCATCTCCAGACCTCGGTAGAAACTGCCCTCTCCCGAATTCTCGCTGAACCCGAGCGGCGTCTCAAGCATTACGAATCCGGGATGGACCTGGGCTTGAGCACAGACATCCAAGAGAGCTTCCGGCTATTTCAGGCCAAGGTCCTCGACCGCTACGATGACTTCTCGTTGCGCTGGATTGACGGCGAGCTCCCGATCGAAGCCCAGCAGGATCAAATCCGCGCCGCGGTAGAGGTAGCCATGAAAGCAAATGCCGCAGTCGTCTAGGCGGGATCCCGAACGCGACAAACGGATGCTGGAGGCCTACTCGATCGCGCGCAACAGCAAACGTCCCAAGCATCCACGATTAAGCCGCGTACCGTTCGGACGCATGACCGAAGCCGAGCTCCGCGAATTGATTGAGTGGCACACGGGCGAGCCGCCAGCGGAATCGGCAGCGTAGAATCTTACGTAGAATCCTACGTAGAATCTTGCGTATGGCGCATCACGATCCCAATCGGCCCTCGGTGGCGGAAGTGATCCCGATGGTACGGGCTCTCTATGATGGGGATGCCGAATGCACCACGGGCGCGGGACTCGTCGGAGGCCATCTCCATATCGTGCTCGACGACGGCAATATCGAGACCGGTCACGTTGACTTCTGTCTTAACAGTGCCACGGTCGACAATTGCGACACCTGCATGAGGCTCGCCCAAAAACTGAAGGCTATGTCGCCAACACAGCGGTGCCGCGTGTATCGCGAGAAGTGGCTCTAAAGAATCATCCGCAACGGAAACGCTTGCACCTCGGCGGACGGAGCGCGCGTTTCCTTCAATTCTGCCTCGAATTGCGAAACGTCCTGACCGTTCGCCACCGCCACGCGGGCAATCAGACATTGGATCTTGACGCCCGACGCGGTCACGCCTTCCCACACCCGGCACTCCACGCCATTGGCGGTTACGATTTTGGTCGTGCTCTCAATGGTGACCTTCACGGACCGACCTATCCGGCCTTGGCCACGCGAACGCGCCCAACGGTTGCGGAGGCTGCCGGTTTTCTGGCCGGCCGATCAGTCCCGTCGACGCGAGCCACCTGGTCGCTAACCGAAATCACGAACATCGGCCGGTCGGACTCATTCAACAGATCTATCATCCGTTCGTGCTCGTCTTCGAGATAAATGGATTTCCCGTCAGTCAGCAGTTGGAGCCCGCTACCGACGTCGCCGAGGCGCTTCCCCAGCTCGCGTTGCACGAATCGCAGCACGCGCCGAATCTTCTGGAGCGAGAAGCCTTTGCGCCTGAGTTCTGCGATGATTGCGATTTCGATAGTTTCCTGGCGGCTGTAAATACGCTTGTGACCCTTGTGCGCCGGCGAGATGACCTTGCGCTCGTCCCACCATTGCAGTTGGCGCAGACTGACTCGCGCAATCCCGGAAACCTCGTTGCTGTTATAAGC
>Ga0073928_10007827_pt1 | contig 13671 bp, 10 predicted proteins | sample PaiPotPPA55metaG_FD_76969 | JGI IMG/M metagenome (GOLD analysis project Ga0073928, IMG submission 76969) | Iron sulfur acid spring bacterial and archeal communities from Banff, Canada, to study Microbial Dark Matter (Phase II) - Paint Pots PPA... ...
GTCCACGAACGGTACCACCCCTCCCGCCACAACCCCTGGAACGAAATCGAATGTGGCGACCACTACGCCCGCGCCATGGCCGCCCATGGCGTATTCCTTGCCCTGTGTGGCTTCGAATATCACGGACCCAACGAACACATCGGATTTGCCCCCAGGGTCACGCCCGAGAACTTCGCCGCGGCGTTCACGTGCTCCGAGGGCTGGGGAACCTTTACCCAGAAGATTGTCGGCGGCGTGCAAACAGCCGAGCTAAAGCTCCGGTTCGGCAAACTCGCCGTGCGCACCTTTTCGCTCGGCCTGCCGCCCGGCGCCAAGCCGTCCAGCGTGCAAGTCACCCTCGCGGGGCAGGCAGTGCAGGCCCGGCTGGAGGTCGGCGAAAACAAGGCGGTAATCCGACTTGCCGACGCCGTGACCATCAATGAGGACCAAACCATCGTCATCTCACTCCAATAGCTAACGATTTGGCGCGGCGGATCGGGGCGTCGGCGCGCAACCAGAATTGACAAGGAGCCCTCCGTCACCGGTGGAGGGTGGCCTCTGCCCCCCGTCTGGACCGCCTCAAGCGTGGCATGGGCTCGGGCGTCATCCACGCCGGGCACTTCTTCACCATCAGCCAGGACGGAATCGCCGAATGCCTCGACCTGAAAGATGGCAAGACCGTCTGGCGCCACCGCCTCGAGGGAACCGGCGGCACGGGCAGCTCCTGGTCCTCGATGCTCCTGGCCGGCGACAAGGTCTACGTACCCAACCAGTCGGGCGACGTGTTCGTCCTGCGCGCCGGGCCGAAGTTTGACTTGCTCGCCACCAACTCTATTGGGGAACCAACCAACGCCTCCCTTGCCGCTTCCGACGGGCAGTTGTTCCTGCGGAGCGACACCGCCCTCTGGTGCTTCGGGGCACGGCACGAGTAAACCACAAGTCGCGAGCCCGAGTGATTTGACTATTAGCATCTTCCGTCCGATACTTCAGGTATGGCATCAACAGCGGCGCCAACGAAGCGAACGCAAAAAAAGCGGGCCAAGGCACCGACCCGACGCCTGTCGAACGCGCAACTGCTGAAGCTGGCGGCGTCTCGTCGCCCGCCCCAGGCTTGGTACGACGACGCCACCGATCCCACCCGCCCGGCAACCACCGGCCGTCGTGGGCGTTGACCTTCATCAGCTTCGTGAGGGGCGCATCGTTTGGGCCATCCTCCGTGACCCGCGGGGGTTCCGCAAACGACGTCCCGCGATTATTTTGACGCCAGATTCTGATATCTCCCCAGATCAGCCTCTGGCGTTGATGGCGGTGACGACCACCTATCCCGATCCGGCTTCGGCCCGTTACGTCGAACTCACTTGGAACTCTGATCGCCGGCGGACGTCAACCGGCCTCGCCCGGCGGAGCGCCGCGGTAATCGACTGGCTAGACACGGCCTATGCCGACGACATCGACGGCGTGATCGGCACCGTTCCACCGCGTCTGATGGCGGAAATCCGCCGTCGGCTTGCGATCGGTCGTTGAACTTCGGCACCTGCCGGCGGCTGAGAGATGGGATGCTGAGTGCGGCCGCGATGTCAGCTTCGGTCAAATCCGGGAATTCCGCGAGGATCTCGGGTGCAGAAGAATTCATTCGCCCGTACGGTGCCCGTCCGCCGCGTGCTGCTGGCTGGCGGGCGCGAACCCATGGCGGAGGGTGTTTTCGGTAATCGTGCGGGCGTGAAGGAAGTGGAGAAGGTAGTCGGGGCCGCCGGCTTTGGGGCCGGTGCCGGAGAGCTTGAAGCCGCCGAAGGGCTGGCGGTCGACCAGGGCGCCGGTGATCTTGCGGTTGATGTAGAGGTTGCCGACGCGGAACTCGCGGCGGACGCGCTCGATGTTTGCCGGGCTGCGCGAGTGCAGGCCGCCGGTCAGGGCGTATTTCGTCCCGTTGGCGATCCGGAGGGCTTCGGTCAGGTCGCGGGCGCGCAGGACACAGAGGACGGGGCCGAAAATCTCTTCCTGGGCGATGGACGCCGTCGGCGGCACGTCCGCGAAGATGTGTGGGGCCACATAGAACCCTTCGTCGGCGAGCGCGCCAAGCTCGCCGGCGTGGACGAGGCGGGCCTGGCTCTTGCCCGCCTCGATCGTCCGTAGGATGCGGTCGCGGGCGTCGGCGTCGATGACTGGGCCGACGAACGCCCCCGGGTCTTCCGCCGGGCCGATGTGCAGGCTTCGTGTCGCCTCGATCAAGCGGGCCAGGAACGGCTCGTAAATGCCGTCCAGCACCACCGCGCGCGAGCAGGCGGAACACTTCTGGCCCGCGTAGCCGAACGCGCCGGCCACGACCGAATGCACGGCCTCGTCCAGGTCGGCATCATCGTCGACAATCGTGGCGTTTTTCCCGCCCATCTCGGTGATCACCCGCTTGACGTGGTCCTGCTCCGGCGGCGTTCGGCCGGCCAATTCATTGATCGAGAGCCCCACCGCTCTGGACCCCGTGAATGCGACGATCGCCACGTCGGGGTGGCCGACCAGAACAGGACCGATCTCTTCTCCGATACCGGGGAGGTATTGCACGACTCCGGGCGGAAAGCCGGCTTCCTCGAACACCTCCAGCAACTTGGACGCGATTACCGACGACTGCTCGGCCGGCTTCATGATCGTGGGATTTCCTGCGACGAGCGCGGCGGAGGTCATGCCGCAAAGGATGGCCAGCGGGAAATTCCACGGAGCGATCGTGACGGCCGGGCCGAGGGGCTCGTAAAAATATTCGTTCTCCTCGCCGGGCACGTCGCGGCGCAGCGGCTTGGAAAGTCGCCGCATCTCGCGGGCGCAGTAGCGGCAGTAATCAATCGCCTCGGCCACGTCGGCATCGGCTTCCCGCCACTGCTTGCCGCACTCGTACACTTCCCACGCCGCCAGCTCGAATCGACGCCGGCGAAGCGCCTCGGCCGAGCGCATCAGCAGGTCAACGCGCCTCTCGACGGGAGTGTCGCGCCATGCCGGGAATGCATCCCGCGCGATTTCGACCGCCCGGCGGGCATCGTCCGGCGTCGCAGCGGCACAGCCGCCGACGAGCTGGTTCCGATGAGATGGATTGATCGAGTCAATGAACCTTTCACCGACAACGCGCTTGCCGCCGATTACCGCAGGGCACATAACGAGCGGCGCCACCGTGGCACGGGCGTCTCGCCCGTGCTGAGGAGGCTGCACGGGCGAGACGCCCGTGCCACTTGGAAGCGCTCTGGCGACTTCTGCCAAAGCGCAGCGCATCGCCTCACGATTGGCGGGCAAGCTGAAATCGGCCAGCGGCTCGTTGCGGAACGGCGTCAGGCCGTCGTCATTGTTTCGACTGCGAGACTGGGCGCGGATGCGATTCGTGCGGATCGTGTCAAGCGGATTCATGAGCAACTCCTCCACGGGCGCGCCTTCGAGAAAGCCGGCCCGCAGAAACGATTGGTTCGAGGTGTTCTCCAGAAGTCGGCGGACGAGGTACGCCATCCCGGGCAGTAGCTGCCCGAAAGGCGTATAGACGCGCACCCGCCGCCCCATCTGCACCAGGGCGGCCTTGATCGGGTCGGCCATGCCGTACAGCATCTGCACCTCGACCGTATTGCATGGCAGCCCTTGCTCCTGTTCCAGCGCCAGAGCGTACGCGATGCTGCGGACGTTGTGCGATGCGATGGCCGGGCGGAGTAGATCGTGGCGCTCGACCAGAAAGGCGCTCAGCCGCTCGAAGTTGACGTCGGTCTGTTCCTTCTGGTCCCAGACCGGCAGCTCCCAGTTGTGCTGGCCCGCGACGATCATTTCGTAGTCCCAGTACGCCCCCTTCACCAGGCGCACCCATACCGGCGTGCCGCGCCGGCCCGCCCACTGGGCCAGGGCCTCGAGGTCTTGCGCGCAGCTTCGCAGATACGCCTGCATGGCGATGCCGACGTCCGGCCACGTGCGGAACTCCTTCTCGTCCAGCACCTCCTGGAAAATGCGAATCGTGAGGTCCTTGTAGGCGAACTGCTCCATATCGACGTTGACGAACGCCCCGCGTTGCCGTGCCAGCCGCAGGATCGGGCGCAGCCGCTCCCGGACCGCTTGGCTGGTTGCCTCCGGGTCGATCGGGTCGAACTGGCTGTAGAGTGAAGAGAGCTTCACCGAGACATTCACGCGCGGGAGCGCCCCATGCGGCGAGCGGTCGATCAACTCGACCGCCGGCCACTGGGCCGCTTCGGCGGTGAGACCGTCGATGAAGTGCAGGTACTGACGTTGGTACTGCTCGGCCTCGGCGCGGGAGAGCACCGCCTCGCCGAGCAAGTCGATGGTGAAGCCCAGGCCGCGGCCGCGCAGCTCGCAGATGGCCTCGAGCGTCTGCTCGACGCTGGCGCCGGCGATGAACCGGCGCGCCAGCCGCGTCGCGTTGAAGCGCGCGGCAAAGGCCGCCGCTCCTCCGAGCAGCCCGTCGTCCGGAAGCCAGTCGACCACCCGGCCGAGCGCCGGCGGAAGATGCCCGCGCACCGTGTGGAAATACTCGCGGAGATGACGCGCAATTGCCCGATCGGTGCGCAGCGCCGGCAGCGTGTCGACGAGGCGAAAAAGCTGCACCTTCACTGCCGGCTCGCGCATCGCCAAGGCCATCAGCCGCTCGTCCCACCACCGTCCCGACGCGATCGAGGGCCGCTCTTCGCGCACCCGGCGGAAGATCTCGCGGCCGATCTGGCGCGTCCGTGCTTCCAAGTCCGCCGCCTTCATGCCGAATGATAGTCAACTCACCGCTGGACACCATCCCGACCTCCCCGCACACTGCCGGCAGTCGGGCCAGGAGAATACCATGCGAATCATCGGGACTGTGGCAGGCGTGGCGCTGATCGTCCTGGTCTTGGTCGACGCCTTCGAGATCATCTTGCAGCCGCGGCGGGTGATTCACCGCTTCCGATATGCCCGCCTGTACTATCGCAACACCTGGCGGGTCTGGCGCGCCATCGCACTGACCATCAGGACAGGCAAGAAACGGGAAGGTTTTCTGAGTGTCTTTGGTCCGCTCTCGCTTCTGGGTCTGTTCGCCATGTGGGTGTTCGGGTTGATCGTGGGGTTTGCGCTGGTTAGCTGGTCGCTGCGCCTGCCGATTGTGAGCCCCGAAAGGGTGCCCCACTTCTCGACATACGTGTATCTCAGCGGGTCGACGTTTTTCACGCTGGGGTACGGCGACGTGACGCCAGCGGCGTCGCTTGGCCGGGCGTTGACGGTCATGGAAGCCGGGCTGGGGTTTGCGTTCCTGGCCATCATGATCAGCTACCTGCCCGTGCTCTACCAGGCGTTTTCGCACCGCGAGGTGACGATCTCGCTGGCGGACGCCCGCGCGGGCTCGCCTCCCACTGCGGGGGAGTTCCTGCTGCGTCTGGGCCGTGCGGGAAGGCTCGAGGCCGTCGATTCGTTCCTCATCGAGTGGGAGCGATGGGCTGCGGAGCTGCTGGAGAGCCATCTCTCCTTCCCCGTGCTCAGCTTTTACCGGTCACAGCATGACAACCAGTCGTGGGTCGCGGTCCTGGCCATGATTCTGGACACCTGCGCTTTGCTGATGGTGACGGTTAAGCGGCGCAGCACATATCAGGCACAACTCACTTTCGCGATGGCGCGGCATGCGGCGGTGGACCTGGCGCTTGTGTTGAAGGTGCGGCCGCAAGATCCAGATCAGGACCGTTCGCCCGAGAAGCAACGGCAGCGGATGCGCGAATTGCTCGAGGAAGCGGGCCACGACCTTCACGATGAGGCGGAGGCCGCTGCCAGACTGGCCGAGTTGCGCCGCATGTACGAGCCGTTCCTGGCCGGGCTTGCCCGGCGATTTCTTTTTACCCTTCCCCCGATCATGCCCGATCAGCCCGCCGCCGATAATTGGCAGCGCAGCGCCTGGATGCCCCGGACTCCCGGAATTGGAAGCCTGCCCGCTGTAGCCGACGGAGACGATCATTTCCGATAGTTGTGTTCCCCATGTGGCACAGCCGAGGGCGGCTGTGCCACACAATTCACAGCCGAGGGCGGCTGTGCCACATTTTGCGAATTCCTTTTCTTGACCGATTGTTCCAGAACGCCTATCGTCGGGGCTGGTCGATATGCCAAGGCCAAAGGAATTCGATCCGGGCGAGGCGATGCAGGAGGCGATGGAAGCCTTCTGGCAGCGGGGCTACCACGCAACGTCCATCCACGACCTGCTGTCGGAAATGAAGCTCAACCGCGGCAGCATGTACGCGACGTTCGGGGACAAGAAGCAATTATTCATGGCGGCACTCGACGAATACGAGCGGCAGGGTCGCGCGGCCCTGTCCGAGGCCCTCGACAGGCCCGGATCGGTCAAAGAGATTCTCCGTGAGTGGGTGATGCAAGTGGCCGATGCATGCAGCGGGGAGGCCGGGTCGCGCGGCTGCCTGGCGCTGAAGGCGGCACTCGAAGTAGCGCCGCACGATGCCGACGTGGCCGACTGGCTCCGGCACGTGTCGCGGCGGCGCGAGCGGGCCGTCGCTCAAGTGATCCGCCGAGGGCAGACCGAAGGCGACATCAACCCGCGCCTCGACCCGCGCGCCATCGCCCGCTACCTGATGAGTTCCCTGGCCGGTTTGCGGGTGCTCGGCACCGCGTCGCCCGCCCATCGGCAGATGCGCGAGGTCGCCGACCTCATCGTGCGAATACTGGATTAATCAGGACGTTGTCGATTTGCCAGGGGCTTGTTCGTCCTGACAGAGTCAAAGCGTTGTGGAGCAAACCATGCGATTGCGACTTGTGGTCTTGGGCCTGATCTTGTGCGCCGGCATGCTGACCGCGGCCGGATGCGAGCGCAGCGGCGCGCAGCAGACAATGCAGGCTCCGCCCCCCTCGGTGACCGTCACCCGCGCAGTCTCCCGGGAAGTACCGGTCTACCTCGATGAAATCGGCAAGTGCACCGCCCGCGAGTCGGTCACGATCACGCCGCAGGTCGCCGGCCTCATCATCGAGCGGCATTTCGAGGACGGGGCGGACCTCAAGAAAGACCAGCTCCTTTTTGTCATCGATCCGCGGCCGCTCGAGGCACAGCTTCACGCGGCCAAGGCCCAGCTCGCGCAGTCCAAAGCCGCGCTCGAGTTTGCAGATATTCAATTGAAGCGATACGCGGACGTCGCCGACACGCGGGCGATTTCCAAATCGGATTACGACACCAGGAAAAACGCCGTGGACACCGCCGACGCGCAGGTCAGCGCCTCCAACGCCGCCATTGAGACTGCGACGGTCAATCTCGATTATTGCCAAATCCACAGCCCCATTGACGGCCGGGCCGGCGCCCGGCTCGTCGACGTCGGAAACGTCGTCAAGGCCAATGAGGGGTCGCTGCTCCTGATCCAGCGGCTCGATCCCATCTACGCCGACTTCACCATCACCGAGCGCAACCTTCCCGAAGTGCAGAAGGAGATGGCACGCGGCACGCTGAAGACCCAGGTCCGTCTGCCGTCCGACAGTGAAGCCGAGGCCCGCACGGGGAATCTGATCTTTTTGGACAACGCGGTGCAGGACGGGAGCGGTACGGTCAAGCTGCGGGCCGAGGTGCCTAACGCCGACCATCATTTCTGGCCGGGACAGTTTGTGAATGTGCGGCTGGTGCTGATGGTCAAGCCCTCGGTGCTGGTGCCGAACTCCGCGACACAGATCAGCCAGCAGGGGTTGTTCGTGTTCAAGGTGGTGGCGGACGAAAAGTCCCCGACAAAGCTGGGCGTCATCCAGCAGCCGGTAACGCTGGGCCAGCGGCATGGAGACGTGGTGGTGATCAACAGCGGGCTTGCGGCGGGTGATACGGTCGTGACTTCGGGGCAGATGATGTTGCAGCCCGGCTCGCCGGTGATGGTCGTCAATGCCGGCCCACCCGCCCCGGCGGGCGCGCCCGCGCCTCCGAACGATGGGCCCAAGACATTGCAGTCGCCCCAGAATGAAGGCGCGGCCAAAGGGGATTCCGCCGCCTCGGCCGACACGAAAACAAAAGGGGGGCGCTCATGAATTTGTCGGCGCTGTTCATTCGACGGCCGGTCATGACCGTCCTCTTGACCGTGGGCGCGCTGCTATTTGGCGTGCTTGCGTACAGAGCGATGCCGGTCAGCGATCTGCCGAACGTCGATTATCCGGTCATCCAGGTCCAGGTGGCCTACCCCGGAGCGCCGCCCGAGACGATGGCCAACAACGTGGCCACGCCGCTGGAGCGGCAATTCATGCAGATTCCCGGGCTCGAGCTGGTGACCAGCAACAGCGCGCAGGGTTTCAGCAGCTTCACGCTGCAATTTGACCTGAACAAGAGCATCGACGCCGCGGCGACGGACGTGCAGGCCGCCATCAGCCGCGCGCAGGGTCAGCTTCCCCAGGACCTTCCCAGCCCGCCGACCTTCACCAAGACCAATCCCAACGATCAGCCGCAGATGTACCTGGCGGTGATGAGCAACACCATCACCGAGGCTGAGCTGTACGATTACGCCAGCACACAGGTCGGGCAGCGGATCAGCATCATGCCGGGCGTGAGCCAGGTGCAGGAGTTCGGGACTCCGTCGGCGGTGCGGATCAAGGCAGACCCGTCGAAACTCGCCGTCCGCAACATGACCATGGACGACCTGGACGCGGCCATTCGCGCCAACACGGCTTATCAGGGGGCCGGCCAGTTGGATGGCCCCAACCGCACGCTGCTCCTGCAGCCTCAGGGGCAATTGGGCACCGCCGACGGATACAACAGCATGATTGTCGGACGGTTCAAGGGCAATCCCGTTTATCTGCGGGACGTGGCCCGGGCGGTCGACAGCGTACAGGACGAGCGTCAGCACCCCAGCTTCTGGTTCCGCGACGCCAAGACGCCCACCGCCATCGTGGTGCTTCCGATCTATCGCCAGGCGGGCGCGAACGCGGTCGAGGTTTCCCGCCGAATTCAGGCCGAGCTTCCCAATATCCAAAAAACCCTTCCGCCCAGCGTCGATCTGCGCGTCATCTACGACCGCTCGGCCAGCATCGTCAATAGCTTCATGGACGTTCAGGAAACGTTGCTGATTGCCTTCGTCCTAGTCGTGATGGTGATCTTCTTTTTCCTGGGCCGGGCCGGCGACACGCTCATCCCAACGGTGGCGCTGCCATTGTCGCTGCTGTTGACGTTCATCGTGATGAGCGTACTGGGCTACAGCCTCGACAACCTGTCGCTGATGGCTCTCACGCTGGCAATCGGGTTCCTGGTGGACGACGCGATCGTGTTCCTGGAAAACGTTGTGCGGCGCATGGAGACCTACGGCGAGTCGCCGCTGACCGCGTCGCTCAACGGCGCCAAGGAAATCAGCTTCACCATATTGAGCATGACCGTTTCGCTGGCGGCGGTGTTCATCCCGCTGGTGTTTTTGTCAGGGCTGATGGGCCGGATTTTTCGCGAATTCAGCATCACCATCGTCGTCTCGATTTTTGCCAGCGGCATCGTCTCGCTGACGCTGACGCCGCTGATGTGCGCCCGCATGCTCAGCCGCCGCGGCGAGGGGGCCAAAAAGACGTTCCTCGAACGTGTCGTGGGAGGCGTCGAGCACCGCGTGCTGGGCCTTTACGGCAACTCGCTCTGGTTCTTCCTGCGGCATCGCTGGATCTCCGCGCTGGTCTGGATCATCTGTCTGCTCGGAACCGGATACCTGTTTTACATTGTCCCCAAGTCGTTCCTTCCGACCGGCGACAGCAGCTTCCTTCTGGGCGTCATGATCGCCCAGCAGGGCTCCAGCCCACAACAGATGCGGGAGTACCAGAACCAGGTCGAGGCCGCGATGCAGGCCAATCCCGACGTGCGGCTGACCATCACCGCGACCGGACTCTCCCAGTTCCTCAACAGCAACCAGGGCTTCTGCATCGCGTTCCTGGTGCCACCCGAGCAGCGAGTGACCAAGCCCAGGCCTGGGGAAAGCAAGGCCTCGATCGAGACCGTGGCGGGCGACCTGATGATGCGATCGGCCATGCACACCACCGGGCTGCTGACGTTCCTGGTCCCGCAGCCGGTCCTGCAAATCAGCACCGGGGCGACGGCGCGCAATCAAGGCTCGGTGCAGTACAGCATTTCCGGAGTGGACCCCAAGGAGGTGTACGCTACCGCCGGCAAATTGATGGGCGCATTCTACGGCCAGGCCGGCAAGTTGCTGGCCCCGCAGGGCGGCGTCTCCAGCGACATGTTTCTCCAGACGCCCAATCTGCAGATCGACCCCTTGCGCGACCAGGCGGCCACATACGGTGTCAACACCAGGGCCATCGAAACCCTTCTGAATCACGCGGCCAGCCAGAACTACACGTACCTGATCAAGCGGCCGACCAACCAGTACCAAGTCATCCTCGAGTTGGACGATCAATTTCGAAACGAGCCGGGCGACTTAAACAAGCTTTACATCCATTCAACCGATGGGCAGCGGACGATCCCGCTGAATGCGGTCGCCGAGTGGCGCCAATCGATCGGGCCGCAGGCGGTGAACCACATTAACCAGTTCACTAGCGTTACCTTCAGCTTCAATCCCACGCCCGGCGTCCCGCTGGGCAACGTGACCGACTTCATTCAACAGACCGCCGATCAAATCGTCCCGCCCACGATGAAGGGCACGTTCCAAGGCCAGGCGCTGACTTTCCGCAACACCGTGACCAGCCTGACCATTCTGATGTTCATGGCCGTGTTCGTGATGTACATCATTCTGGGCATCCTGTACGAGAGTTACCTTCACCCGATTACGGTGCTCTCGTCGTTGCCGGTGGCGCTGGTTGGGGGGCTGGCGACGCTGGTGCTGTTCGGCCAGGAGGCATCGCTGTACGCGTACATCGGCATGTTCATGCTGATGGGGATCGTCAAGAAAAATGGCATCATGATCGTCGATTTCGCCCAGCAGCGCGTGGCGCAGGGAATCGGCGACGCCCAGGCGATCCACGACGCCAGCATGGACCGTTTCCGCCCGATCATCATGACCACGCTTGCCGCCGTCATGGGCGCGGTCCCGATCGCGCTTGGCTTCGGCGCCGACGGCTCCAGCCGCCGCCCGCTGGGACTGGTCATCGTCGGCGGATTGATTGTATCTCAATTCATCACCTTGTATGTGACTCCGGCGATCTACCTGTACCTCGAGGACTTCCAGGAGAAGGTGCTCGACCGGACGAGCTTTTTCCGATCGAGCCGGGCACATGCCCCGCCTGGCCGCCCCCCGCGTCAGGAAGAGCAGCTCGAACTCGTCGGCGCCGACGGGAACGGAGACTCATTCGAGTCGGAACACTAACCTCTGCGTTCCCCGCGTCCTCCGCGGTGAGTCTTGAATTTTCCGGGCTAAGTTCCCTCGGCCGGTCTGCAATCTTGTCTTTGTCACCCCGACGTAGCCGCTCGCGAACCGCAGCGTTTACTCGCGGCGCAGAAAGAGGGCAAGGCGCTCGTCGAGAAACTTCGGGCTTACCCAGAAGTCGGTTTGCTTCAGGCGGTCGAAAGCGTCTTCCGGGGAGCTGTCGGAGACGACCAGCATCAACGTTTCGCCGGGCCTAGCACCTGGTCGAGCACGCGGCCCTGCAGCTCAAGGTCCTCGTGCGCCAGCGAGGCGTCAAACACGTTGTGGCGCTTGAGCAAGGCGTCAGTCTCGAACCGGTCGATGCCAAGCGACTCGGAGAGCTCGTGATGCGTCAGCTTCCGCTGGCGAAACAGCTCGATGAGCGCTGCCTCTTTGGCGGCTCGGTCGAGGTCGCCGAGGCGTTCCCGGAGGTCGCGCTCGATTTGTGTGGGAAGCTCAAAGCTGACTGCCATGCGTGACCTCTCGCGATGATTCTAGCAGGAAAGAGTGAGCAAAGGCACAGGGGCAAGAGCAGGCGCTGCCGCACGTCCTTACAACACCCGCCCCCACGGCAAGCCGCGGCCGGACCGATCCCGCCAAGCGTGCCTCTTGCGGCCGGCAAACTGCGGTGCATCGGCCGACTGGCCCGACGCGCTGGCGCCCGGGAAAACCGCCGGCGAAGCCGGCGCCGCCGCGGCGGCTTGGAGCGGCCACGTCGACAGCGCGTGGCCGTAGTTGCGGGCCAGCAGCACGAAGTCGTTGAAATCCACTTTCCCATCGCCATTGAGGTCGCCGGTCGCAAACGTGCCGGGTTGGCCGTAGTTTCGGGCGAGCGCCACGAGATAATTGAAGTCCAGGGGCACGGATGAAACGAGCACGTCGCCGAACACCGGCCCGGCGGCGGTCTGTCCCGCGAGGACGTTTACCGTCTGCGAGTAGCCCAAGGGCGCCGTCGTCGCGTAGCCGGCAAAAGGCGTCTGCCGGACGACATATGTGCCTGGCACGATGTCCGAGAACGCGTAGTTGCCGTTGGCGTCGGTGGTCGTGCTGATCTCGCCGGGATCGAGGATGCCGTTGCCGTTGGCGTCCAGAAAAACGGTCACGCCGGCCAAGCCGGTCTCGCCGCTTTCCAGAAGCCCGTCGTTGTTCGCATCATTAAACACCGCGCCGGTGATCGAGATGACCGGCGTAACCACCAATATGCCAGGAACGTAGCTGATCATGTAATTGGTTGATGTCAGTCCGGCGGCAGTCACCGCATACGTGCCGGCTGCGCTATAAACAGTCGCGTCCGTCGAGTACGCGAGTGTGCCAGTGAGGGAGCCAGCTTGGTCGCCGTTCCGGAATCCGCTGTAGCTCGACGAGAACGGGGGGTTTGGCTGGCCGTACGCGCGCGTCGCGCTGTTCACGGTCACCGTCAGAGGGGCCGGGCCTACCGTCAATGTCCCAACGTTCGACAGGTCTCCTGTCGTGTAGTCCTTCGCAAGTTTCCCTGTCCCGTTGTCGGAGAGGACGGCGCTGATCGGGTATCCGCCGTCCTTCACGGGCGCCGCGGCAGCGGCGGCGTCGCTCAAGAGCATGGCCGTGATGGGGTCGCCGTTCTGGATTCCCGCCACCGTGCCAGGCGGCAGCGTCAGATTTTGTCCGTACTGCTTGTTCAGCAGGCCGGCGCTCACCATCAGCGTTGCCGTGCCCACGGTCAGGGTCCCGACATGATTCAGGTCGGAGTCAACGATGTAGTCGGTGTTCAGATTCGCACCGGCGAGTGTGGCCATGATCGCGTATGATCCCGCATCTGCGGTGGCTATGTCACCCGAGCTTGAAAAGCTCGCCGTGATTGCGTCGGTTCCCTGGGTGCCGACGAAGCTACCGGTTTCTGTTGCAATCTGCCCATAGATCTTGCTGTTCGGGATCGCGGTGACGGTCAGGTGAGCCGGAGCGATCGTAAACGTCTTTGTGTCCGAGTTGGCCGTGTAGTTCGCGCTGCCGGCATAGCTGGCGACAACCGTGTAGGTTCCGGCATCGACGGGCGGCCCGGCCAGAGGCTGACCGGTTGCCTGTGGGCCTGCATAATAAGTGATGGAGACTGGAGACAAGTTCTCGCCAATGACACCCATAGCCGAACCGGTAGCTACGTACGCGTCCGCGTTATATGCCTCACCTGCTGCGGCAGCAGTCACGGTCGGGTTGGCTTGCTGGACAGTCAAAGTCCCGGTCCCGCTCGCGGCAGTGTATGTCGAGTCACCGGCGAATGATGCGGTGATCATGTGCGTACCTGCGTTGACCTGCGCTAGACCTTAAACAAGCGTGATTTTCGCCGGGCCCGATGGGGCCGCAAACAAAAAACTCGAAACGCCCGCGTTTTTGTGTATGAAGAAGGGAATAGCCGTTCCTTCTGCTTCACACGCAAGGA
>Ga0073928_10007828_pt1 | contig 13670 bp, 10 predicted proteins | sample PaiPotPPA55metaG_FD_76969 | JGI IMG/M metagenome (GOLD analysis project Ga0073928, IMG submission 76969) | Iron sulfur acid spring bacterial and archeal communities from Banff, Canada, to study Microbial Dark Matter (Phase II) - Paint Pots PPA... ...
CGCCATCGCTAATCATCTTAAGAAGGCCGTCGCGGACCAGCATGATCACGCGACGGCCGGTGGCATTGAAGAAACAGCCGTATTCGACTGCCGTCTTGCCGCCCCCGATGACCACCACGGTGTTGCCCGGCTCGCGGTCGAGCGTCTCGACCAGGGTCGCGTAGTCGTGGATGCCCTGGAGATTGCGGCCGGGCACATCGAGGCGAATCGGTTCGGGCGGATCATTGCAGGAGAGCCATACCTTTCCGGCCGTATTGCCTTCAATGGCAGATCGATGCCGATCGCCTGGTTGGCCTGCATGAGCGGCGTCCCGGCTTTGGCGCTGCCGAAGATCAGGAGCTCAGTTGGTCGCAGCGGCAAACCGACCTCCGCAGCTCCCGCCGCATGATCGATGCGGGCAAACACGGGCATGACCTTGGCCTTAATCTCGGCCTCGAGCCGATCCATCGTTTCATTCGGCCCAAAGCTGCTGATTATGGTAGCCAACCCGTCTGCCTCCATTGGCCACGGCGCGCTCATCATCGATTGGCTCGACGCCGCGCCCCTCGACACGGTGCCCCTCGGCCAACTCGCCGACCGCATCGTCGCCTTCCTCCGTGAACGCCGGAAAGACCCTCAGGCTCAGATCAGCTGGCCCGCGCCCCCGCTGATGCTCTCGGTGTCAAACAGGAGCTCGAAAGGGCGCTGGCGCAGGACGGAAAGCTGACGAAATAATGTGGTAATTGCAGGAATGCGATCGATTATGCGACGTGCGCTAGCACGTAGCAATGGCCTCACCTCGTGCTGCGTGCAAGCGCTGGCCAAAGCGCCGTTCGCAGCCCTATGTGGAGGCACTTGGACGAAACGGGCTCATCACGCATCGCCCTCAAAGTCCTCATGAACGCCCGACTCCTCTAGTGAATTCGTCATTCTGGATTCAGATGCCTGCTCGAACCCCGTGGCCATCTCGGGTGAAATCCACCAGCCGAGCATCATCGATGGTACCATTCCATACGACAGGCTCTCGACCTCGTGCACGTCCACTTGCTGACGAAGCTGCCTAACCAGCTCGGCGAGCCATGTACTGTCGACCCCGAGATCTACACTTACGCCTTTCCATTGTTTGATCAACGCGCGTCCAGCTGTCGAACGGAGCGACCGAAGCTGCGAGCACGCACTGGCGGCCTGCTCCAACGTCGTCTCCGCATGGGCACCAACTAGATTCCAGATGGCTGCTAGCTCCTTGTGGACGTACCGAGGGCCGATGGGTGCGGCCCGCTCAAGCAGCAACCAACCCTCAATGGTGAGCATCTCGCGCCGCACACCGACTCGCTCTAAACTTGCCCTGAGTTCCGCCGGTGACCAACCCTTTTCGTGCTGCAGCTTACTGAGTGCGCGTCGCCACTCCTTGGCATCCCGAACGAGCTCCGGGTGGGAGGCCTCGATAGCCTCTACCACTGCTTCCGTAAATTCGTCGGCCGGAGACCATCGGTTTGATCCGTGACCGAGGATTACGCGATCTCCGACCATAATCCGGCACGCTCGCCGGTCCGCGACGTGGTCCTCGGTCTCCACAAGTATCCGGCTGTCCCGCGCGACGATCTTCCCGTCTGATCCGTCACTAGGCCAGATGAATAGACAGAGTGCGCCGTCACATTCGAAATCATTCGTGTCAACAACTTTAGGGGGATTTCCCGCCGGCACCCAATCGCGCGTCAGTAGCTGCTGAATTGCTGGTGCAGCGCCGGCTGCCTGTGGAACGCGGCTGACAGCCTCAAGCAGTGAGTCACCTCCGCGCTGGCGCATCTCATCTGCGACCCGATCCCAACGCCTTGCTTCGGATTCGTCTACGAGCGCAGTTACACGCCGAGGCGTATGAGCCCACAGACAGCGCCCAAAGGACCTACTCGTCCAGCCGGCTACGACGCACGAACGGCAGACTTCCAGATCTCGGAGCAGCACAGCTTGAAAACCAGCTACTCCCGCTCGCCAAGCAAGGTGGGTAACGGCCCTAACTTGATGAGGGTACTCGCAAACCACAAACCAATTCTCACTCGGCTCAATTGCGACAAGACTGAGAAGCGCGTCTGCCTTAGTGTTTCGCGCGGTCGAGTTCGTATTGAGAGCCGCAAGAATTCCTCGGTGAGCTTGATCGACATTCGCGAGCGCCGCAGCCGCGCCTCGTCGTAGGGTAGCCCATTGCTCGGTGAAGGCCTTCGCCCATTCATTCGCAAACTTCCTGATATCGCACCAATATGCCGGGGTGGCTTCGACGAGTGATCTGAGCGTCGTTGCAGATGATAAGAGGTGGTACTTCCAGTACTCGGGAAGCTCTGTAGATTGCGAAACGACTCCAATAAATTGCTGGACTGATGCCACTACCTCCCTTTCAGTCGGCGTAACATCAACCCAACGCTTTTCCATCTTGGGGCCGTCGGCCGCCATCGACAGTGAATCCTGGCGCGGAAACGCCGCCTGAGCGAGATCCCCATCAACCCTGATAATTGAAGAGAGGTCCTCCGGCGATAACGCAAGCTGCCTATGCGCAGATAGCCAGCTCGGTGGCTCCGACGGGTAATAACCCTTCGGCGACCACACGATGATGGATGGGCGTGTCGTGCCTGAGAGCAGGAATGGAAGATCATGGCGCCCCCGATAGAAATGCCCATAACCGTCAACGACGATGGCTAGTACATTCTCGCCTTGGTCAACAAGCTGCCTTGCCACGGTGACCGATGGAACTACGACGACCGGACCACCCGGCAGCAGTTCCGCTCTCGGTGACGAACCAAGAAAGCTGATCAACCCATCGTCAAGCAAGCTGGTACCATTCGAGGCGACACCTGCGAACAGCTCCGCCGCCCGCCGCCTCGACGCTACGAACAGTACTCGCCCAGAGATAGCCGCGACGCCAATTGCTTCGGGCCAATTGAAGAAGCGTTGGACTGGCTCAGTATCGTGGGACGTAGTGAAAGCAGCAAAATCCTTGGCGCGGGAGAGCTTCCTTTCGGCGATCGGCACCATGCGACGAGCCATAGTCGCCGGACGAAACACAATACAATCAAGAAACTTTAAGCGTAGCCAACCGGGTACAGGCGGCCCGGCGACTCCGTCGAATCGGGCGCGGAATTTCCCGTCTATCTCGTAGACCTGACCCGGCTGCAGCGTCCCGACCAGATCCTTCGATGACGTAAGCCCATCAAGGACCAGGAGACCAATAAGGGAAACAATAGAATGCAGGGGAGAACAGACAACCGACGGCTGAACAAGAATCAGTGGCGCCAGCCCGCGGTCGAGGACATGCGTGTATGAAACGTAGGAGTTAATCCGGTCAAGCCATGTCGTCGTTATCGAGCAATGTTCGCTCGTGAATCGGACACCCTCCAAGAATGGCAAATCGTCCCACAGAGCCGAGATCCGCTCGGTCCAATGGAGTTGGTCGGCCTTAGTGTGCTGACCCAGCTCATTGAGCGCGACGCGCACCACGAGGTCCTCGTGGATCAGCCCCACTAGCCTTAGAGGCCCCGAGATTTCGTGCTGGCACTTGCCGAGCCTCAGTACGACGGCGGCAGCAAGACGCCGGTTGTGCTCAGCTGCCGCGATGTCGACCACAACCGCTGTCAGGAGTTCGAATCGGTGGCGAGGCCCGGCAAGCAGCGCCCCAGGTGATTCAAAGCGAGCTTGGAGCCCTGGGATGACCGCGAGAGCCTTCGGAATGAGTTCGGCCCCACTGGTGTCGTACTTACCAAGATACAGAAGAATTTCCTCGCGTTTTGACCCAAGCACCTCAGGCAAAATACAAGCGTCCCGGCTACGCGCGTGGTTCGGATCGAAAAGTGCCCACCGGAAAGCGTCATCAACTGACTTACCTGCCCCATCGCGGGCGAAAGCATCTAGGGCTTGTACACCAAGGCGCTCGGCCTCTTCGCTCGTTGTCCCAAGAAGGAACTGGCATATCCGGACGGCCCGCCAAGAGGTAAGGAGCAAATGGTCAGTGGTGATAAGCGTGCTTTCAAGTCTCTCCGCCACGCGCTCAAGGAGCTGCCAATGACATCCGAATCCCGTCATAGCCTTGGTCGTTCGTCATAAGGGGTTAGGACACCGCTGGTGATGAGCCGACGGAAATGATCGGAGATCGCCTTTGCAGGTGGCCCCTTCACGCGCACACCCATCTCAATATTTCGGTCCATGGCGTAAGACGTGAGATTTGCAGATGTGACCAGAGCGTCCCCGCCATCCGCCACCAGTACCTTGGCATGGAGCTTTAGATACTGATCGTTGGCTGGAAGCTTCCATGTAAGTATGGCGGGAAGTGGTGCGCCTTGCGGCCAAGCGTCGACAAGGATAAGACGGTTGTCACGAGCGTCGGCACGCTGCCGTTCGTCGAGAATAACAGTGACACGGACCTCACGATGCACTGCTTCCTTAAGTAGTACGATTATCTCTTCGATGATTCCGTCGCCATCGTCACGAGCTGCAATCCAATAGCCGATGACTAGCAGGTCATGACTCGCCCCCCTGAGAAGCTCCCGGATAACCACGCGGGTCGAACGGAGAAAAGACCCTTCTACGTTTGGCCCAGTCCAGACGACCTGAGTTGCGGGTAGCTGACGACGACACGCGTTGGCAGTCGCAACGGATGCTCGCAGAACGACCGCGAGAGCGTAGCCTGAGATGGTTGACGGTGCCAATTGCCAGAGTTGTTGAAGAGACCAGATGAGACGCTCAGCGATAGGGCTGCCGCCCGCCACTGCAGCCCGCACTGGAGCGGTCGAATCGCACCGTAAGCGACCACTCTCGAGCGCGCTGCAGATATCCTCCAAACCCGATATGTCGGCGAGCGCCAACCCGACCTCAGCTATGCGAGCGGACAGATCGTCAGCTGTCATGGTAGGTCCTGAGCCAAGCCTAAGGGACTACTGGCCGGAAGAATGCCAGGTTGCTGTTCGCCATCGTTGGCACAAGGACGTTGCGGTCGAGGAACCGGTTGAATGATTCGCATGACGATTCCGACACAAGAATGCACGCATGGCACGCAGCGCCGTTGATTGTCGCGTGCACATCAGGTTGATGATCTGCGCATAACGGGTCCGACGAGCAGCGCCCCGCCGCCCGAAGAGCGCCCCGGAACAGGTCCGGAAATCTTCGCGGACTCCCGAGATCCACGAGCCCCCCAAGGCTTCCCTCGGAATCAGGGCTTGCTGTGTATAGCAAGACGCCAGCCATCCGCCGCTTCGGCTCTGTACTGCTATAGATCCGTTCTCGGACCGAGCTCGCGGAGTAACCACAGTCGAGCGAAAGCTGGCGAATCAGCGTATGGGCCAAGGAGTGGAGCAGGACGTATCGTGCTCCAGGGAAAGGTGACGGGTCGGCCCCGCGCTCGACCTCCCACTGCTTGAACTTCTCCTCCATCGCCTGCATCCGCCTCTGAGGTTCTGGTCTTGCCTCCCATGCGGTAACAGCGTCCTCGACGAGTTCAATGAAGATGCCTTCGCCACGCACCTCTACCGCGGGTAACCAATCGGGGCGGTTGCGATAAATCGGAGCGATGCTGGGCCGTAGAACGTCGTCCGTCCCAGCTCCCGCTGCGTCTATCCTGGTAAAGCCGACCAGGGCACGGACCTCCAGAAGCTTCCGCACTCGCACTACATGAGCGACCAGCGCATCAAACCCCTCGGGGACGTGACCAGGCTCAAGAAAGAACTCCAGTTTGTCGGTCGACGCCGAACTTGGATCTCGGAAGGCGAGCCACTCCGGCCAACGCAAGTCGATGTCGTCAGTCTCAACCTCACCTCGTTGCCTGAGGATCCCGGCCCACACCTCCTTGAGCGGAAAGGACTCCAATGTCGGGAACATTCCCATCCCAACGAGCACATTGAGCTTATCCGCGGAGTCGACCTTCTCAACTTGCGTGGGGTTGCATGCGTTTAGCGCGATACCGATCGGCGTCGCGGCTTCTTTGATTGCAAGCGCGCTTCGGACAATTGGAAACCATGCGTTTGTCGCACCACGCTGCATGGCACGGACGTCGCCTGCGTGAGCACATGCCGAAGTATCCTGGTTTCCCGGACCAAGCCATGGACGCCGCCGCGTACATTGTCCGAGAGCATCGGCCCGCCGCTCGCTAAAAGCGTCGCTCGCCGAGCGTGCCATGCCACACTCACATTGACCCAGGATGTCCGCCACGGCTCCAGTCTTAGCGATCGAGTAGAGCCGCATGCGCGTGCGGCAAGCAGTTGGTCCCCGATGCACATACTCGCGCCATGGAAAGTCGTCGATGTGCCCAGAAGGACACGCAACGATAAATGGTGCCGGCAACGTTGTCGCTCGGCGCCGGCTGCGCCCTTTGCAGCCGGGGGCCGTGCAAACGATTTCAACCCACTTCGCATCGTACTCGATGTAACCCTCGCCCATCGCCGAGAGGGTTTGGCAGACTGGGCATACCTGATACTTGGGAAAGAGGTACGTTGGAACAGTGCCACGTTTATTGAAGAAGCCACCGTCGCTCGGTTTCGCTGGAAAGAACCGCTTGACGCGAAGGGCCCGCTCCAAACGGGGCTCATGGATGACGAACTCCTCACTGATCGGCCAAGTATCAATGCCAGCGACTATGACCGACAGCATCTGCAGATCGACGATCGCCCCGGGACCAAACGTCGTGATGACCTGGCTCGGCCGCACACTTCCAATTGCCCGCCTGGTCATCGATCAAGCCTCGCCTTGGTCTAGATAGAACGCAGCCGTGGGTTCCACCTCGCGTAGAGATCCAGGAGTGGACCATTTGCCTTCGTTCTGCGTGCCTGACGTGCGTAAGAGCACGCGACTGTTGTCAGGAGGACGGCGGGCATCATCGAGCCAGGAGTAACGAAGCAGCTCCTCGGCGAGGTGTGCCCAGTCATCGCGGTGAGCTAAGAGCCGATCACGAACAAGATCTGCGTTTTCCTTGCCGACGAGAAGGGCGGCGCGCTGATAAATCTCCGCAATGATGTCTTGCGTGGTACCAGACGCCGGATCGAAGTTCTCTGCGCCCATTTCCGTCGCCATTTGGCATCCGAATAGCCGGTTCATTGCCGCGAATACGCCTTGGAGACCGCGGTCCAGAGCACGCGACGAGAACGGCGTCACGCTGATCGCTTCGACGAATTTGTACAGGGCCGAGTGATATGACGCGAACCGCTCGTAGTGGGATAGATCGCGGGCACCCATCCAGTTGTACATGGTGACGACAAGGCCAGGGTGCTTGCGGCCGACGCGGCTTGTCGCCTGAATGTACTCTGCGGTCGTCTTTGGTTGACCAGTGACCGCCATTAGCCCGAGCCGGTCGATATCCACACCGACGGATATCATGTTCGTCGCCAAAAGCACGTCGACAGGCCAGTCACTGCTGCCGCGCGGGAATGGATTGTCCAGCTTTTTGAGGAGGCCTGGGATTCTCCACGAATCGAGGCGGCTCGTTAGCTCATCAGGATCGTTGATATTCCGCCTCGGAAGGCCTCGCTGTTGGGCCAAGTATTTGAGCCGTGTGATTTTGACGTCGTCCTCGACCAGGCGCTTTGCACCCCCGAGAGCTCTGAGGCTGTTAAAGTAGCCGACCAGGGTGGCATACGGGTCAGTTGGCGGCGCATCGACCTGCAGTTCAGCCTCCGCCATCGCGAGGAGAACCGAGTAGACGCGAACTAGGAGCGTCTTAGTGCTGGAACCAGGCGCATTCACGCCAACATAGAGACGGCCCGCTGTAGCGTCATTTTCCAGATCGATCTCTTGCTCGCTGGCAAAAAACGAGTCGCGGGCTGATAAGCCTGCAGGCGGAAAAATGGCGAGGTTGCGCGCGTACAACTGACGCGTCTGCTGAGCTGCTCTTCGGATGGTAGCCGTTGACGTTATGATTTTGGTCGGGACTCGCGAAGCCCCTGCAGTCACGAGGCTTGTCGCATAGTCGACTGCCATCTCGTAGAGCCCCACCATGGTTCCGAGTGGCCCGGAGATGAGGTGAAGTTCATCCTGAATTATGAGTTCTGGCGGCAGCATACGCTGCGCCGGACTTGCATCGCGAAGCTTCCGCCCGCCGACAGAGTCACCGTGGGCCTCAGTGACGTGGCCATAGGTTGGGCTATAGCGATCCCTCAGACCGAACAGGGCACGCGTCTCGCCCTTGAAGGGCAGTCGGGCAAATTTGTCGACCGTTCCAACGACAAGCGATGGGCAAGTTCTATAAATTTCGTCATCAACGACGACCACCGGAAGCCCGTCGCGATCCGATTGATCTGCACAGAACTCGCAGGCGCGATTGGGACACCAGATCAACGTTCTCTGTCGCTGTGTGTCCAAAACGTATGTGTTGCTTTCGGGCGTACCTTTCTCATTCAAGAGAGCAGTGCCGCAGCGAGGGCAAGAGACCAGCTGAATTGGGCTCCCCTCTCTCGGTTTTTTCCCATCCTTGAGATCCTCGAGCGCCTTTTGGGATTCCGAGAACGTGTTGGGCGTGGTCCCTCGACCGACCCAGACCCCAACACGAAACGGCTCGCGACCCCACATCGGCGGGTCACCTCGACGCACGAGTTCACACGCACAAATGAGTGCCGCGGCGCGCTGAAATTGCTGAACTGTCAGAAGACGGAGCGTATAGCGCATAATTATGCTGACGCCGGCGCCCGCGTGCATGCCGTGACGGTCGCCGCGCAGTCGGCGTAGCGCGAGCGCTAAGGCTGAGAGGCCGAGGTAGGCCTCGGTTTTGCCACCGCCTGTCGGAAACCACAGGAGATCCACCAGTTGACGGTCCGTACTCGTCTCGTCGGCGATGCCGACAAGATTTAGTAAGATGAATCCCATCTGAAATGGCCGCCAAGTCCGGTTTTCCGGCTTATCGAAATCCCTCGCCGAGCCGAGAAGCTGTCCACGCTTTCGGTTCTCAGAAGCCCATAACGAGTGGATGCGCTGGTCCCACATTACGCGATTCGCGAAGCAGAAAGCCGCGAAGACATGCACATCTCGGCCAAGCAGCTCCAGCCCAGCCCGAATTCGGCGTGCACCTTCGACGCACCGTTTGATGTTCTCCCTGGCAGCATCTCGCAGCTGTCCCTCGCCTTGAATGTTGGCGGCCAGGCTGGTTTTTTCGGTGGCTGCTACCCAGTCTTCATATGATTTCGCCAAGGGACTGAGAAACCGAACCACATCCTCGGGTGTTGCAGCGCCAGCAAGGGCTCGCATGTCCAGTGTCGCACCGCTCGCGCGCGTGCTTGGCGCGATAAGCAGCGGGACCTCATACTCTGGAATGAAGTCCGTGAAGACAGCAGGTGTGCGTTGAACACCTTCAGCTGGCTTTTCCCATCCGACTGCAACACCGTGCCCAGTAGCGAACTCTCGCGCGTGACTGTAGAGAAGTGCGTTGACTGCCGTCTCACCGTCGTCGTCGGCAGTTGTCGGAGCGGCGTGAAAGTCTTTGGCGACGAATGCGGGCGATCCATCAGCTGTCGTGATGATCAGCTTAGGTTGGTAGATTCACCTTTCATCTTTGCTGCGATTACCAAGCTCGCCCTTTGTTCTCCGGTTGACGAGAAAAATGCTTACTGCGCGATAGCCACCAAAATCATGGACCACGCCATCAAGAGTGATTTCCGGATCGTCAACTCCTGTGACAATTACTCCTGGAAGGTTGGCTCCCGACGATGAGAGAACAATTTGTCGAATGGCGCCAGGGACATCGACAGGAAGACCATCCACCATCGCTTCGCGAGGCTGTCGGCGCCATACAGTGCCTCCCTGATCGTCCTTCACACGTTTATAGTCCCCCCAAGAAACGAGAACCCGAAGGTTCTTGACCAAGGGGTCGACCAGGAACGAGAGCCCGAACGACGATGGATTGAAGGCAATTATCAGCGGCGGCGACGCGTCCTCATCTCCTTCTTCATCGTCCCCAGTACCGACACCTAGCGAGTCGTTTTCCGTATCGTCGATTGCGGCATCGGCATCGTCGTCGGCAGCGCGCGCAGGGGCTAGCCGGCCGGAGATGTATCTCCTCGTCGGGTACTCCGATATCGTCTCATGCGGCTCTGACGGCCCCATTAGCTCCTGGCGAAGAGCTTCGACCAAGCGACTCCGAACCATGCGCGCCTTGTTTGTTGAGCTCATGGCATCGTTGTCCCTCTACGGCCGCTCTTCGAGCTGCTCTCTCTCCGGCGTGCCGCGGGCCCCTGACCCGTACCAGGGTGGTCTTGGTGGGCGGCGCGTAGCAGGAGGTATTCACGCGGGACGCCGACCATTCGCTCCGGTTTCGGGCAATCGTCCCGCCTTGCGGGCAATAGGGAAAGATTGCTACGGACTCGTTCCCCCAGCAGCTGGCTCCTGATCTCTAACCCAAGAAGTTCACCGAGCGCCGATGGTACCGCATTGCCCACCTGTCGGGGCGCAGAGCGATGCGCTCCGACAATCTTGTACCCCCGGGGAAAGGTTTGTAGGCGACACATCTCTTCGACGGAGAGCAGCCTGCTGCGCCAATGGAAGGGACCTGTCGCTGGTCCAGGTGACGCCTGAATGGTCCATGACGGCTTGCTCTTTGCCAGCTTCAAGAGGAATGACCAGAAGCGAGTCCGCCAACCGAAAATCGGCTCTCCGCCATTCTCTGAGTATCGGGGAGTATGCCAAAGGTAATTATGTCCCTCCGGTATCGACGGGAGCAGAGCGGCCCACCGCCCCCGCGGAACCAACTCTGCAGGATAAACCTCCACGTCGAGCTCACCAATTGCGTCCCATGCAGTGAGGAACGGTTCACGGTTCGGCCCCTCACCGTGCGTTGGCTTGGGAATTTGAAATTCTTGCCCGTCGATGCTGGCGAGAATGAATACTCGTTCTCGAATCTGAGGCACGCCGTAGTCCGCTGCGTTCAGTGTGACCACGCGCGGTGCGTAAGAAGTCCCGTGCTTGCGGTTAATCGCCTTCAAACCCGCCTGAAGCAGGTGCAGCCCTTCATCTTTGCTGGCGTAGGCGAGGCCCTTCACATTCTCTAGAAGAAGAACTCGGGGGAGGGTGGCGCCAACGACGTCAATGTATGCTTGCAATGTTTGCGCTCTTGGATCTCGGAGGCGAAGGCCATCGCCGTTGCTCCAGTAGGCGGACTTTGAAAACGGCTGACACGGCGGGCCCCCCGCCAGCAACGTCAACTCGCGGGGCTTCAGCCCAGCTTGGTTAAGAAGCTTGGCGGCAGAGAGCTTGTGGATGTCGCCGGGATCCGCCAATTGCCATTTTGGCCGGTTCAGCGTGATTGTCTCCCGCGCATCGTCATCGACTTCGACACAAAGTGTGAACTCAAAGCCCGCGGTCTCGAGGCCGAGATCGAGACCGCCGGCACCGGTGTACAAGGAAATGGCAGTTCCGCAAGTGCTGGTGGGCGGTCGTATCATGCGGGAAATCTCGCATCGCGCTGCAGCCGAGGCGGCTGAGAAGATCGTCCGACGTCACAATGCGGACGGAGGACGCAGTCGTTGCAACGAGGGCGCAGCGCGGTGCAGACGGCACGTCCGTGCCAGATCGAGTTGACGTGGAAGGCAAAACGATCGTCGGCGGGGACCAGCGCCTCGAGCTCGCGGTGAATACGTTGCTCTGAGATACGCGCACGCACGAGGCCAATCCGCGTAGCTAACCGACGTACGTGAGTGTCGACCGGAAGCACCTTGCGTCCTATGCTATAGAGCATGATGCACTTGGCGCTCTTGATGCCGAGGCCCGGAAGCGAGCGGAGGAACTGCTCCACCTCATCGTCGGACCAAAGCGCCGTTCCGACTAGACAGAGCGCACCCATGCGTTCTCTAATGGTCTCTAAGGACTCCTTGATCCAGCGTGCCTTCTGGCGGGAGAAGCCGCCCGGCTGAAGCATGGCCGCAATCTGCTTCTCGGGCATGTCGACAAGCGCCTCCGGCCCGCCGGCCCTCAGGACAGCATCCCAACTGCGCCTGGCATTTTGATAGTGAGTTTGTCGTGTCAGGCTGATGTAGATGAGTTCCTCAATCGGATCCGGGCGGTTTCCGAGATCGCGCTCGCCATAGTCGTTGTGAAGGGCCGCCACGATCGCGCTAATGCGGACTGATACCTCGCGTACAGGTACAGATCCGACGAAGCAGGCAGCGAGATCCGTCACGCTCCCCCCTTTGGCGTAGGCCGGTGACTCTGCCGCCCACCGACCTCGCGCTCCGGCTGCTCTATCCAGGCGTCAACATCCTCCGCACGCCTGCGACATTAAACCCGGGGAGTTTGCCACGCGACGCCAGCCGATAGACTGTCTTTTCGTCGACGTTTAAATACCCGGCCACATTTCGAACAGTCATGGCTGGCTTGGGCGTGCGCGCCACGGGCGCCTCCAAATGCGCTAGCTACGCTACATCGTCAACGCAGGGTAAGCCAGTCCAAAACTTGCTGTCATTTTGCGAAATTTCCGACCACCTGTCCGCCTCAGAGCTTTCGCGAAGCTGTCCGCGCGCCGCTATCGGTTCCGGCTTGCAAGTGAATTGCAACTATCCGCGCCGGAAGGCGCATGCGCCGGTGAAGAATTTCGAAAAATCACGCGGTTTTTCGAGTGGCCCCCAAATAAATTTATCGCGCGAGAGGACGGTTGGGAGTTCTTCCGAGTTTCAAACAGCCCTGCGCGTCTAACCATCGAAGCGTGCAGCCCGTCCCTTCGCCTGTGGTCGTCCATTCGCTCAGCCGCTTCAGCCACGACGCGCTCCACTCGGGACTCTATGTCCCCCAGCTCGCCAACGTCATGCAGGAGGTGAGCGTCACCGGCGAAGAAATCCGCATCAGCGGCTCCAAGGCCATGCTGGCGCGGTTCGCATCCACCGATCCCGGCCAAGCCACGCCTGCAGTTCTCTCTTTTGTCCAGGAATGGCGCGCCCGGAGAGATTCGAACCCCCTTCCGGCTAATGCTCGCCGGACGGGACGCCACAAAAAATTATACTCCCGGCGCTTACCAGCCAACAGAAATCCTGCCCGTCCGGTCGCACGCGGTAAATTTCTGCCGCCATAACCTGAATTTGCTTCGTGTCCATTGGAGCGCGAAGCATGGCCCCGGAATTCGGAAGGCCCATTCACCAACTGCCGCTCATCCCGGCCAACGTCCTCAAAAAACATTGCGTTCATGAGCCGCTCGATACGCGGTTTCGGTCTGCCGCCCGCCTACTTCAGGCGCTCTGGCGCGAAGACCGGGCCCTCGCGATCGGCGGCTATGTCGGCGAGGACGGCAAGCGGCGCAAACTCGGAAGCCGCATCTCGGAAGCGGCAGGTGGGGCAGGCGGCAATTTCCTCACGCCCGAGATCGCCCATACCGCCCGGCGCGAGGCTGCCTATCGCGAGGTCGGCGCACTGATCGACGCGGAGCGGCTGGCGACAAACCTCCTGTCGAGCATGCCCTTGACGTTCAATTTGCTCGCGCCCTGGGGGCACACACGCGAACGCGCCTCCGGCTATCTCCGCGAGCTTCTGCCGGCCTTTACCGGCTCCGCGCAAGAAGGTCTTCAACAGCCGATCTCCAGAGTAACGCCATGCCGCCCCCCTATAGGGACCGTATTCTTGACCGTTGATGCGCGGGCGGCGCCGCGCCCGATATATCTCGCAACTTATCTATTTCGTAGGGGGTTCGTTTCCCAAATGCCCGTTTGAAAATTAACGAGTAGAAACCATTGACCCATACATGCCACTGGCCA
>Ga0073928_10007829_pt1 | contig 13670 bp, 16 predicted proteins | sample PaiPotPPA55metaG_FD_76969 | JGI IMG/M metagenome (GOLD analysis project Ga0073928, IMG submission 76969) | Iron sulfur acid spring bacterial and archeal communities from Banff, Canada, to study Microbial Dark Matter (Phase II) - Paint Pots PPA... ...
CACCCAAAGACCCTGCTGCTTCTCCCTATCCTTTTTGCGTCCCATGCCCATACAGCAATGACGTATCAAACAGATTCGAGGTCACATGTTTTTGGCGGTGTTTTTACCACGGCCTGCTAGCCAAGCCTGAGCGGAAGCCCAGCATTCATCGCAGGTCAGGTTAGCGATATCCCAAACCGTCCATTCCGGACGGAGTTCCTGCGCGGTTTTCAAGCGACGAAGCTTCTTCTCCCGCTGGTGGCGAAGCCGGCCAAAGTAGGCCCAGTCCCCCTCTTCGCGCTCTGGGAGCCGCTCGATCAGTTCGAGGTTGCCTCGGCGCGGTTCTCCTCCGCGATCACACGGAGGCCTTCCAGGGTGGTGCCCCACCCTAAAGCTTTTCAATCTCGCCCAGTATCTGTTTAAGCCCTGGTTGATGACGTAGAGAAGTCGGCGAAGCGATGCGGTTTGCGAACTCACGCTTTTTGGGCACTAGTTACGAGAGCTAACTTATTCATTAATAACAAGTTTCAATTTACTATATAGAAAAGTATTGACATATCTAAATAAGCACAGCTATAACTGGGTATGCAAGGCCGACCGCGCAAGCGAGGACCGGAGGACCGAACGACATCGGTATCGCTCGACAAGGAAGCAAGACTTGCGGTCAAACGTTTGCAATTACATCGCGAGGCCAATGATCGCTCCTGTACCTTCCGAGATATGGTCGTAGAAGGGCTCGCCCTGTTACTTGACAAGGAAGGTTTGGAACCCATGAAGCAGCCGGAAACCATTACTACTCCAACAGTGGTTGAGATCCAACGGAAGCTCAGACAGGGACGCTAAGACGTGTCTGAAACGATCATCGCGACGGAAAAGCTTGCGCATCCGGCCATTGTCGAGGCGGTATGCGAGTTCAGGTTTGGCAAGGGCATTTCGTACACCATGATACCTGGCGCTATGTCGGAGCGCTTAAGAGCGAAGTTCCCCTCGTTCGAAGTACTCCCAACAGCTTCGCTATTGGGAGGCTTTCCTGATGAAGGTATGATGCCTCAGGTCCCGCACCATCGATTTCGAAGCCAACAACCGAATGCCTTAGTGCAAACCGGCCCCCGATTGTTGACGGTCAACATGCTTCCCGTGTACCCGGGTTTTGAGACCTTCCGGGACCTAATTCTCTACGTGTTGCGACAGTACCGGGAGGTCGCCCAATCCGGCAACCCACTCACAGTCGGGCTCCGCTACATAAATCACATAGTTTCCCCGTCGGCGGAGCCCACGCTGGGGAAATATCTAAAGTGCGAAATCTCCTACCCGAATGAGCTCCCGCATCCACCCAGCGAGGTGTCGTCGCGCCTCGCGTTGCATTACGCCGAACTTGGCACCCTGGGATTGGTTGTTGGGTTTCCTTCGCAAAACGCGAGGGGGGAGATTGGGGCGCTGCTCGATCTCGATTTCTCTTGGGGCGAGCTCAAGGGTTTTGACCTAGACCGTTTCCCAGATTGGCTGGACCGAGCACACGGCATAATTTATTCAGCCTTTACCGCGACTGTGTTGGAGCAGATCATGACCCAGATGCGAGGTACACAACATGACTGACGCGGCGTTGTCATCGACAACGGAAAGATTGCCGGGCCCAGCAGTTTACAGCGTGATTTCCGCTCCCGCGTACTACAATTGCGCGGCAACGTCGGTGACAACCAAGATGCGACTTGCCGATACTATTCCACTGAAGTCATTGATGCAGTTCGACGACTTCGTGAAGCGCCGGCTCGTCGAGAATGTAGAACGGGCGGCGCCTGAGCTGCGACGGATACTGGCCACATATTTGCGAGGTTATTTCGAACAATGGTTTACAACTGCGACGATTAGGTTGCCCAGCGAAATGGCGATAGCCAACTGGGAACCCGTTCCCACCAGGAAGTTTCCCTTCGCATCGCACCTGAATCTTCTGGCATTGCCTGAGGTGGAGGGTGCACTGTTCGATCCAGATGATCTTATCGAGCGCTGAGCGGCTTCAAAATGGAGGAGACCTTCTATGAGAAGACCGGCCCACTGATTTCTCCTGGCGATCTTTTCGACCCCCTACCATACTCAAGGGTTCCGAAGCCGCTCAAGGTTGCGCGGAAGGTCACTCGGACTCTACCGAAGGGCTTCAACATCCAAGGCGAACTGCGAGAGTTGCTAGAACTAGGCAAGCACGATCCGACTCCACCATTCAATTTCGGGCCTCCTGGAGAGGAAACGCTCTCGCGATCTCAGATGGCGCGAGTGATATTTCTCACATGGGGTAGTGAGGTCGAGGCCGACAGCCGCGACGGCAATCTACACAAGAAGCATTGGTTGATCGCGCCCGTTTTTCCAATCGATGAGCTCGAAGTTCAGACCAAGGACACTCGAACCGGAGAGATCATTCAGGTTGCGGAAGCAGTTCGTGCCGGAAAATCGGCCAGATTTTTCCCTCTTCCACCTCTGCCTCAGGAAGAGTCGAAAGGATCTTATGTAGACTTTAGGAAAATCTGTCCTTTAGCGGCGACTTATTTCGAAGGTCACCCGAGGCCGTGGCGATTAACCCCTGCTGCGCTGAATGATCTTTATCACCATCTAATATGGTTCTTTACCCGTAAAAGCATCTTCTTCGGCCCCATCTCCTGCCCAACTTGCCATGCTCCCGTTGATTTGGGAGTCGTGTTTGAAGGACAGCCTATCACTACAGAAGAGCCCGACGCTTCCGTAGGTGGCTTGCCACAAAAGTTGCTTTCTCTTTTGACGCGAGGTGCGCTCGATGATAGATGGCGAGATTGCCTCGCGTTGAAAGAAGGCCGAACCGGAAGAAGAGGCGTCAACCGTCGGCTTTCGCGAGACGGTATTTTTCCCTCAGGCCTGAGAACACGCCCCGTTCCCGCCCGTATCGATTTACTCAATTAACGTTTTGGAGCTGTGGCCTGATCCTGCCAAACTTTCCTCGAACCGGTGAGCGTAACCGGTCTTGGCCGAGCTCGAGCGGGCCTAAACCATTCTTATCTTAGGACGCATTGAGATCAGCTCGGTGGTAAACATTCCAAAACGTCTCTCGGAGTCGCTTATCATCCGTCTGAACTCGAACAACTGATTGACTCAGCGGTTCGATAAGACGGAAGTAGCCTTTGCGCTTATGTTCGAGCCTATACCGCATTTGATTGCCAAATATGCGGTGCAGAAGAAGAATCACATCTTGCAAGGAAGAGGTGGCCATCAGTCCAACCGGAACGCCAGTTCTGAAATCTACCAGTCGGCTGAGCGGATGCACGTCCTGGAAAATCTTCAATCGCTGCTCGGCATCGCCGAAGAAGATCACTGGCTTCCCCTGCGACAATGCCATTCCGGCCTCGACGTCCTTCCCATAACTGTCTCCAGCCCCAACCATATAAATTAGAACCTTTGCACACTTCACCATTAGGCACTCGATCAGCCCTTTGTCTTCATGCCCCCTGGCAGCTGCAAGTGTGGGGTCGAAATACCGCAAATTATAGTGCCTGATCGAAGGGTGACTAAAAATGCTATCGCAGAACGTTGCCATCTGTCGAAATTGCTCACGGTTCCGCATGCTCGTTGCTACATAAACATCAAGGTCCTCCACCATCGACAGGTAAAGTTCGGTGTTTCCGAGAGCGGTCGGTCTAGCTTGATCGAATCTCCCTTTGACCGCGTCGTACTTGCCTTTCAGTTGATCTTCGTCCTCGATGACCTCGTCGAGAAGTTCCTCAGATATGAAAGTCAATTCCATCTGGCGGGATGAGAATTCAGGGTTCAGGCGTGCGCTATCGAGAAGTTCTCTGTACATGATGCGCCCCCCTCCACGGTTACGGTGTTCCACCCAGGCGCCATACAATGCGAACCAAGCATCCTTATCCTGATCGGACGGCTCAAAGGACTTGCACGCGAGTTCTCCGATCAGATAACGATCATCCCTTGGGATTTGCGCGGGCGAAATCGGCTCTCCCCGCGCAATCAAGCCATCCGGATCATACATTTTCCTTTGAAAAATCTGTGAAGTTCCTCAAGGCTTTTTTCGCGAAGAACGTGGAACCCGTGCCTGATCGTCCCAAAGTAGAGCAACGAATCAACGTATATTCTGTAGAGCCCCCACCGCAGCTGTTCGATGGATTCGATTCGATCGAACTTTAGGTAAGTCGCATCATAATCCGGAATGTCCTCGACTCGATATGGGTGCACGGGCGCTGAACACCAGTAATATTCGAAGAATGCCCGCGAAACCGCAGGTTGTTGTGACAATGCCAAAAGCTGGTTCAGGAGCGCGTGACTTAAGGGGTCTCCTGGCAATTGCGCGAGGCGCTGAAATATCCGAGATGCGTTTTCGCCTGTCAACCAGCTGTCGATTCCGCCGGTGTCACCGGTAAATAATTCAAGACGCGGATCAATCATAGCCAAGCGTTAGGTATCATAGCGCACGAAGCTTCTTGCTTTTGTCGATTGGTTGAATTGCGGGGGCGCGGACTTTGACAGTTTGGGAAGGTGTTCGCGGGCGCACGGTGCCGAACGATCGCGAAGGCATTGGTAAACTTAAGTTTAGTGCGGCTCAAAGGGAATGTGAAGAATCCGACGAATCACCGCGGCGCCTTCGTGGCTTTTGAAGGACTGGATGCGTCAGGCAAATCTACTCAATTGCGAACGTTGCTTGATTGGTTGCGGACCCAGGCCGTCCCCCACGAGTACATCAGTTTCCCGCGCACCGATGAAGAAGGCTATGGCGAGGCCATTGCTATGTTCCTCCGCGGAGAATTTGGGTCAGTAGATGAAGTTCATCCTTACCTGGTAGCGTCGCTTTTTGCCGGAGATCGTGCCACTGCGCGTCCGGTCATAGAGAACTGGCTTAATGCGAGTAAGCTTGTGATTGCTGATCGCTACTTCTATTCCAACGTTGCGTTTCAGAGTGCCAAGATCGAGGACCTTTCCGCAAAAGCCAAATTTCAATCCTGGATTCGCTACGTCGAATTCGAGTGCAACAGTATTCCTAGGCCAGATCTAACGATTTTCTTTGACGTACCATTCGATTTCATCAGGGAAAATATAGTCACGAGGGCCGGCGAGAATCGATCCTACCTCAATGGCCAAACCGACATCCATGAGGCCGCACTGGAGCTGCAGGAGAAGGTCGCGGAGGAATATAGGAAAGTTGCGTCTGGTGATCCAACCTTCCATATTTTGTCCTGTGTTAACCCAAAAGGTTATATGCGAAGTGTGGAAAGCATTCGGGATGAAGTCATAATGCTTCTAACGAAGGCACAGGTTCTGCGCTCAGAGGCTCGACAATGGCGTTGAAGACCAAAGTGCTGATCTACCTCTTGGTAGTGCTCTTGTTGTTAGCGCTGGGTCTTGTATTCATCTTGTCGGGCGGCACCGTGCTGCCATCCATCGGAACGTCGCTTTTCGCGAGTGGAATCGTCGGCCTTTTGGAGCTAGTTTATAGACGAATCACAGGTGAGGACACGACTACGGTGGAAGCAATTATTGGCTCGGGTCTTCACGCTGTGTATGAGCAGCGAAGTCTCGATGAGTACCGCTCCCTTGTTCAGTCAGTCTCTGGACAGTTGGACATCGCTGGATATTCGCTGAGAAGCTTCTTAGAGAGCTTTGGACAGATTCTGGTCGACCGGCTAGGACGCAACAGAAGCCTGCGCGTCCGAATGCTCCTTGTCGATCCGAAGTCGCCGAATTCGCAAGCAAGGGAGAGGTTGGAGAATCACGCACCGGGTACATTTTCAAAGAGCATCGAAAATGTGCATCGGACTTTCGACGAGGTGCCAAATGTGGAAATTCGTTTGCTCCACGCCGACCTGACTACAATGATCTTTAGACTAGATCGTGTGATGTTTGTGGGGCCTCAGTTTGTCTCGAAATCGAGTCGAGCCACGGCGACGCTCGAGCTTCGCCAAACGAAACATGCCTGGCTGTTTCGAGATTACGAACAGGAGTTTGATGCGATGTGGAATTCTGCCGTGCCATCAAGAACCGGAGAGAACTAAGTGAACCAAGACCTCGATATCCTGCGACAAGCGAAAGAGAACTCTGGTGCCGAGATCGCATCGCGGATCAGAGATCTAACGCCAAGGTACCTTAATCAACTTCCAGCTCTCCGCGAGGTCCTTGACAAAGGCAACCTCTTCAAGATGGGCCGAGGGGAGCCACACGACAGCGCTGCGGTTCAAACAGCACTCCTCTCGATTGTCCTGGCGAATGTTTCAGTCTATGACCCATACTTGAAGATCCAACAAACCCAGGCCATTCACGAGGCCTGTCGGACTCTTGGTCTTAGCTACGACGAAGTCCTGGACCTAACCGCTCAGGAAGATAAGGTCATTGCCGCGCTGGCAATCTGATCAGTGAATTCATTCAGCCGCGTCACCTCGGCCTTTATGAAAGCTGAAAGCAATTTGTTATCGAAGTACTAATCTCGTTTAGGGGGATCTTAAGGAGGACTGTGTGCTCTAGGTAGACAAGGGCGAGGACCTCACCTGACCGAACAGATTCGCCAGCATTCTTGAAAAGGACAACGCCTGATCGGTTAGCGCCTGGCACGTTTGGTGTGTCATTGGCAGCCAATCCGAAGTTAACGTAGTTGCCAAGTGCAACCTGATCCACGGCGCGAACGTATCCCTCGGCTGGGGCGCGAATAGCAACGGTCTCTAGATTCTGTAAAAGAGATTCAGGCCTGGCGCAGACCTCATCCGCTAGGTTAGGTGCAACGCCGTGCGCTCGAAGCAACAAATTGAAATATGTTAGGACGTCACGGCCTGTAAAGAGTCGATCGATTTTCCCTTCTAAATCGCCCCTATCCAGTACCCGAAACTCGTCGAACTCGGCGGAAAGAAGTTGGATGGCCTGTCTCGTAACGATCGCTTTTTGAGACTGAAGCAACGGGCCATTCCATTGGATGCGCTCCTGATCCGCCCCCATGACCACTAGAGCCTCGACCACCTCAACCACATTCCCGATTGCCCCGCCGTTCAACTTCTCGGTAGAGATAAGGACGTCTTCAGTAGGAACACCTTCATTTTCAAGCATCGTATGTAGATTGTTAGCAAGATTCCGCGCACCGTTTACGTCCCCCAAAAAGGCACCAGGGCCGAAACGAACGTCCAGCAACATTCGATGAGGTGGCATGGCTAGATGTTTGCTCGCAATACTCGAAATGATTAAAGGCTGCGAGATGATTGCTCCGGTCTCACTTCGGAGCAGATACAGCGCTCGGTCAGCCGGATTCATGCTTGCACTGGTTGTGCACATTGCCACCTTGTTCTCAGCAAGGATGCGTTCCGTTGCGGTGCCCGGTTCAGCGAACGTGAATCCGGGCACAGTACTAAGCTTGTCCCAGGTGCCACCCGTGAATCCCAGGGACCTACCAACGAGCGTTGTCGACAGCAACGGGATTTCGCCACTGAGTGCCGCGAGCACACTAGGCAAAATGAGTGCAACCTTTTCCGATAGTCCACCAGTCGGGTATCGCCTGACGATTCGCTTCCTCAAGTTATTTGCAAAGGGACGATAGTCGAAGGTTTCTCCCGAGCGCACCATGGCGGTCGTCAAATTTCGCGCGTCAGAAGTGGACAACCCATGGACAGCGATCATGGCTAGGGCTAGAGAGATGACCGACGGGGATACTTTTCCCCGCAAAAAACGATCAAGCATTGACTGGAAGAGTGCCCGTCCAATCTGTTGCCGTTGCTTGAGTCTGGTGACGATCTCTAAGTCATCGCCGTTCAACGGAACTTCAGTGTCGGGAACCCAATCACCACGCATGACACCTCTTACCTCATTCGGGTATGCGCACCCAACCAGGCTGCGGACGACGGCAGAACTCTTTAAGAAGTGAGTTACAACGCTCTCTTCGGACATCGAACGTGCCTTCGTCAACAGACGAACGCACAACGTGATTAGCTTGTAGTCAGCGAAGCGTGTTTTCTCAAGGGCAAGACACAATTCTCTGTCGAGATTGTGGCCAAGTTCGAGCTGGCTGTATGCCTTCGCTATAAGATGCTCATGCATTTCGAGAGGGAAAAACTCCGCTCACAACTAATCCGGCGAAAATATCTTGAGCGGTCTTTTCTGCGGAACCAAGCTGTTGATCGTGAACGATCAGGTGGGTGCCAGTCTTCCGAGTGAATAACTCTGTCGCGTGAAGAAACTCATCTTGGCTTGGGAAACTGGCGAGAAAGTCATGTTCCTTATCCATGGATCTGCCCCGGCTCCGAAGCAATTGCCTCCACTGGGACTCTGTCACGCGCAAAAAGATTAGGTGGTCAACGTTCGGAAGACGGTCTTGATCGACTGTCGCAAGTTGCTTCGCCACGTCGAAATATGGATCGTCTTGTGGCAAAAGCCACCTCATTGGCGGATGATCGATATAATCCACAAACAGTTTGTCGTAATACGAGTCAACGATCGCGATTTTACCTTGCCTCCGCGCAGCGTCCGCGGACCACAGCAGAGGAACACGCATAGATCTGAACCAGGTAATTGCGGTAAAACAACCGAACCTCTCGCGCTCGGTGACGGCGATCGGCCAGTATTGTTCCTCTGGCTCCAGATAGGCCTCTGACGTCGGGACGAGATTGGCCAGGCTCTTAGCTGTCGTCGATTTTCCACAACCCGGCAAGCCCATGAATGCGAACAGCAAGCCATTACGAGCGAAATCGAGCCGTTCTATGCTGCTTTTTTTCATCCGTTGGTTCGACGCCTGTGCATTCAGCTACCCAGTGTCCTAAAAATGTGTGTCGATTGGCAATTAGATCGGCTCGAAGTTGATCAAGGAGCACACGCTTACGTCTTTTGGCATCCGCTAGCACCTTTTGGTAAGGAATGATCTCCACGTAGGCGTTGTGCATGGTATTGTACACGTGATGTCCGGTGCCGAGTCTGCGGACCTCGATCCTCATGAAGCCCAGGTTACTGGTTCGGGATCTGGAGAAACTGTCTGAGCTCGTCACCGGGGGGTCGGCGGCCCCTTGCCGGTGAAGTTCTGGATGACGTTTTCTAGAGCTGCAGCAGAATCCGCCGCGCGAAATATGATACTGGGATTTGGGACCTAAACACCCAACCATCGACGTCCTGAAGCTTTACTTTTTTGGTCGCTTAACTGAAGGCAAATCGGCGCGTGTCGATAAGCATTTGTTTATCTGCGCGCAATGCCGCAAGCGCGCTTCATCACTGGCCGGCTCAACCGAATCCACCGCCATCGACGAATGCCGCCGCCTCTTCCTAAAGGCAGCTGCACGGCACCCGAAGATTCGCCTTGCCGATTCGTTACGCGAGAGGGTCTTGATTCCGACGCGGAAATTGAGGGTTGAGTTGGGTTTATCCGATTTGCCAGCGTCGCAGAAAGCGGTCCATCAGAAGGCGCACGAACGTTGGAATCATGAGAACCAGCGGCTGCTTCGGAGTTGGGCAATGGATCTACATCTTTACTACGACTGGGTACTATCAGAAGCAGCGGGACAGCTAACAGACTGGCGGTCGTTTCCGGAGCGCAAGGGCGCGTTCACAGAAATTTTGGGATATATAGCGCCGCAATTCCACCTAGAGCCTTGGCATTTCGATTATGAGATGGAAGATGCGTATCGAAAACGCATGAGGGCGAAACTCGCGACCGTGCTTGAAGCGCACATCCGTGACGTTAAGCGGTTGCGCGGTCAGCTTTTGCCCGACCGCGGTTCTAGGGACACGCATTATCGTTGGGCGGCCGAGCGTGTGTGTCTCGGCTTGAAGTGGAATGACATCGCGAAGGCGTACCCAGTTGACATAAGTTGGCAGGCAGTGCGTAACGCCGTCCAGCCAATATTGGCGAAGATAGGCATCCCACAGACACAACCCAAGCCACGAAAAAAGCGCTCCTCCTAGGTTGTCGAAAATTAAATCAATTTGGGCTACAACAGTTGCAGCACCTTATGGATTTGCGTCAACAGCGGCAGGCACTCGGCCTTTCACAAAGCAAGTTGGCACGGCTTTCTCACGTCAGCCGATTTAAGATTTGTACCTACGAACTTGGTGACTGCTCGCTCACAGCCGAGCAGCAACATCTAATTCGTGAAGCTCTCTGCGGTGAGGCCGATCGTCTCCGAAGCCTCTCGATCCAAATCGAATTTGGCAGATCACCGTCTCAGGTGAAGGAGGCGACCGGTGTTTAAGCCGGTAACGGAGCCACGTGAAACATTGCCGAGGCCAGAGAGTGGGCGGATTTCCGTACCAGAGATCGCAGAGCGCTTGGACATCGGCCGCCTGGCTGTGTACGCCATGCTGAAGCAGAGAATTCTACCCGGAATCCGGCTCGGCCGCCGGTGGATCATCACGCGGCACGCCTACGAGCAATGGGAAAGAACCTGCGGGACGCACCTAGCACTGGACTTGTTGCGCAAACCCGAGGTAACAGTGTTGAACTGATGCCAGCCTACAAACACAAAAATCGATCCGGAGCAGTCAGGTGGGGATATGTGTTTAGCCTCCCCGGATCATCGCGGAAAGATCGCCGCCGTATTTCTGAGTCGGGGTTCGCAACGAAACGTGAAGCTGAGGACACTGAAGCCCGCCGACGGATCGAGGAGCTGCAAAAACTGGAGCTGGCTAATGCGGGTGCCGGCGTTGCCGCGAAGCCACCCAAAACACTCACGCAGCTCCTCAACGAGTTCTTCACGCAGCACGTTGACGAGAAGCTGGCGCCCAAGACCGTTGAACGATACCACGAGCAGGCTGCCTACCTGCACCATGATCTTCTGTCCATGACGATCACAGAGATCACGCCGCTGCATCTTAACCGCGAATGGGTCAGGTTGGTGAAGTGCGGCGGCCACACGCGCAAGGATCAGACGCCGCGCCCATTGAGTGCGAAAACGGTTCGGAATATCGCTGGAGTGCTTTCGAGCGCTTTCTCCCGCGCGATCAAGTGGGGACTGATTGCGGTGAACCCGGTCCCTGGAAGCGAACCGCCAGTTCCGAAGAAGAAGCGGGGCATCGCGCTCGCGCCCGCCCAGCAAACGACCCTCGTCGCGGCCGCCAGTGGGCCTTGGTGCTTGGGAACGATCCTCGAGGTGTGCGCTGGTACGGGAGCGCGCCGCGGCGAAGTTCTGGCGCTTCGCTGGTCTGACCTCCAGGACGATCGGGTGATCATTTCGCGATCTCTTACCCAGACTAAGCGTGGCTTGGCATTTAAGACTACGAAGACGGAGGACAGCGTCCGTCCAGTGAGCCTTCCGCCCTCGACCGTAGCTGCGCTGGAGGCCCACCGCAAGAAGCAAGAGAAATTCCGCCAGCAGTTTGGTCCCGATTACCGTGCCGATCTGGATTTGATATTCGCAAATCCCGATGGCACGCCGCTTAAACCCGATTCGATTTCCGCAACGGTCTCTGCGCTGTCGCGGCGCTTGAGGCTCCCAAAGGGCGTGAGTCTGCATACGCTACGCCACACCCACGGATCACACCTGCTGGCGGCTGGGATGGAGATCACTGCTGTTTCCGAACGTTTGGGACATTCTTCCATTCGAGTAACGGCCGACGTTTACTCACACGCCATCCGTGGGCGCGACGATGAGGCTGCGCGGCTATGGGATAAATTTCAGGGCCGAAGTTCACCGGAGAAACAGAAGGGAGACGTGCAATGATTCTTCCTGTTCCGTTGCTGGTGGCAGCGCGTGGCAGCGCACCGACCGTAAGTTATAGAGGAATTGGTAGCGCTAACGGGAATCGAACGTGTATTGCGTCAGTTCAGTTCGGTTCAGTTGGGTCTAAGTGTTTGAGTTTAGGTGCAACCTGTACGCCAAGGATGGGCAACTTGGCCGTATGGCTGCCCGACGTGATACCGCGGTGATGCCCTGCGGCCGAAAGTGGAAATAACTTGCGCAGCCGACTACGGAACTGAACGTGGACACGGGCAATTTGGAGGACATGCTCGCGGCGGGAATATTGGGCCCCACTAAGACACCGCGGCCGTCGACGCGGCATTCTCTTATGCGCGGCAATTCTTAAAACTGACATCGGCGGTGTAAGCCCAGTGCCCCTCGGAGAAGTCTAGCTGATCAAGTGAAGTCAAACCTGGAACTACAAGCTGAAATCCAGGTTCCTTACCTATCGCTGCCAATCGGCCGCGTTGGCGTACTGGTCATGAACCGATCGCGGTCCGAATACGGCGTAAGAGATGCAGGCCAAACTTCCTCAAGGAGACTTCCTTGGGCGTTTGCCAGCGGAAACTGGATTTCAAAACAGTTAATCGGCCTCGAAGGTGCTGGATTCAACGAATCGCGCGAGTGCGGACGTGGATGACGCCCGAGTCGGGCTCCTCCACGGATTGTAAAAAATAGATCCGCGAACCATCGCGGCTGACGGCTAACGGTCGCGCCGCGCTGAGCAGGCCGAGCGGCATGGTCACTGAAAACAACGGTTCAGGAGGAGCGAAACGCAGTTGAGTGCCCGCGCTTTCCACGCGAACAGACCAGATGCGGCCTTGTTGAACGTACATGATCTCTTTGCCGTCCCTGCGCCATACCTCGAAACCGCCACTATTCGCGATTTGCTTGCGCAGGCCGGGGCTCGTAAGCGGCTGCACGTAAATTCCGGATTCCGTGAGGGCATGGTAAACGGTCCATTCTCCGTCGGGCGACAAATCAGCCCTATCAATGGGCTGCTCCACAACTTGCTCCGATCGTCGCTCTCCATCAGGGGAGAACGAACGAAGGGAGGTCTCTTCTCTGTAAAGGATTCGCTTCCCGTCCACTGAAATATCAAGCAGATTGGGGTGCACGCCCAAAGCGGGAAATCCCTGGAATGGCCGAATCTCATGGGAGCCACTTACGGATTGCTGGAATATTTCTGCGCCTCTGAAGCCAATGACTCCCGAACCGTCAGGTGACCAAAGATGCAGTAGAGCAGACCCGAGGCTGGTGCGGCCGGGTCCGTTGGATTCCATGACCCATGAACCCGCTTCAGACGCTACCAGTATGTGTGCTTCGTCCGGCGAAAGGCTGATGAATGCGCCTGGAACAGAGGCGCCTGCCGTTCCTATTCGATTCCCCTTCCGGTCAAAAACCGTCACCTGCGAAATCACGGCCGTTCCACTGCGCCACACAACTGTACCGGAGCTCGAGACCGAGAAGTAGGCGATGCGAAGTCCAGTGTTGGATGCGACTTGCTCCTGAATGAGTTCAGGAGCACCGACTAAACGGCGACCCTTCACATCAAGCTTCTGAGCATAGAGATTGTCGTTTCGGACAAACAGAATGCGACCGCCGCCCGCACTCGTAAACGCTGCAGCTGTATCGTTGCTGAACAGCATTCGCGAATCGATAGCTTTCCCGCCGCGCAGCGTAGCTATAAACAGCTGGGCCTCCGCCGAGTCTAGGGGTACGAACACAAACAGGAAATCATCGCCACCTGGAAGAAACTCCGGCTTGTAATAGCGACCGTCTTTGAGTCCGGGAACCTCAATGTGAAACGCTTTTCCTCCCGCCGCCGGAACACCGTATAAGCCGATGCCTGTGGTTCGCCAAAAATGCGTCCGCCAACATATCACTACGCCGCAACGCGTTCATAGCGGTGATGCAGGCCGCCGAGCGGCGGAATCTCGACGAGCCTTCCCATACTCGAGACTCGCCGAGGAAATGGACATTGCTTGTCGAGGCCCAAATGGGTCCTCGATCCGTGGTAATAAG
>Ga0073928_10007832_pt1 | contig 13666 bp, 13 predicted proteins | sample PaiPotPPA55metaG_FD_76969 | JGI IMG/M metagenome (GOLD analysis project Ga0073928, IMG submission 76969) | Iron sulfur acid spring bacterial and archeal communities from Banff, Canada, to study Microbial Dark Matter (Phase II) - Paint Pots PPA... ...
CTGGAAACCATCGCGCCGCTCAGCGATGATCAGACCATCAAGCTGCCCATGGTGGCAGCCTGACACGGCGACAAAACCCGCCGAGGAGCACCGCTCCTACACCACCTCATGGGACACGATCCGGTCACGCAGCGGCGGTAGGCTGCCTACAAATCTCCGACACTTCGGCAAGGAGGTGGATTTGCGATCGCTGTGGCGCGCCCTGGCTCTGGCATGGCTCGGCGGAATCGGCTCGCCCATGCTGACGGATGACGCGATGCCGTGGGACCGTATGACGGAAGAGCGTCCGGCGGCGGCGAAGCCCGGAGCGGCGGCGGAAGGTGTGGTTCTCGCTCGAGCGCCGGCGCGCGGAGAGCAAGCCTAGAGCACGATCCGGGCGCGTGGAATCTGCGACAAAGTCGGAACTCGGCGCGCCGCGGCGACAGCGTCGCGCTCGCGGCATTCTGCGGCAATGACCGCCGACCAGCTGGTCGACCTTGCCTATAACGAACAGTGTGATCCTAGGCCCGCGCGCCACCCCTTGCGCGCTCACGGCAGGCGAGAGCGAGCTCACCCCGCTTCCGGCTTCCGCTCGTTGCGGCGCTGTAGCCGCGCCTCGGCGGCATTGGCGAGCGCTTCGTATGTTTCGGCAGCGTTCAGCAGGTATTGGCGGGACGAGCTGTCGGTGAAGCTCTCGCCACTGGTGCGGAGTTCTTCGGCCTTCATCCGCCAGCGCCGGATTTGCTCGAGCGAGCTGTCCAATTCACGTTGGACGATCCGCGTCCCGTCCCATAGCTCATAGCCGCTGAGCCCAGCGCCGTTTTCGCGGAATGCGGCGTCGGCACGCTCCACCGCCTTGCCATCGCTCTCCGCTGCGATGAATTCGACGGCCGCGATCTTGGCGTGCAAATCCAGGAAAAAGCAGCGGTAGGACGGCATGGTATGCCTCCACATCTGCTAACAGGCGGGAGTGCGCGCGACCCCTTGTGGCCAATGGGGAGACCGTGTCTCTCAGCCGCCGACGCCCCCGAGGGCTCATGCCGACGATAACCAAATAGTACAGCAAGTCTGGTTAGGAGTATACTAGGTAGTGCCTCAGAGGCACATCGGCACGGAGACTAAGGCGCGGTGGTCGTCGTTCGATCAATTCAAATGAATCTTTAGATTCGCTGTAATGTATCAATCCGGCCAGATTGGATTGCACCATTATACCTTCCTTCAAATATTCCCAGCCCTCCCTCGGGAACTCGGGGTGTATTCATCGTCATCGACCGAAAGGACGACAACGCCATAGCACCCCTCCCACAGTTTCAATTTGTCGCCGACGAGTACTTTCTGCCATCAGGATAGTTCATGATCCCCACGCTCCCGATTCGCGTCAGTGCGCGTTTTCTACACCATCGCCAGGGCCCCGTATGGTTCGGCGGCGTTCAGCAGGGATTTGGCGGGATGCGTTGTCGGTGAATCCGGTCGTCGACGCCCGGAAACGTGGCGCGACTCTCCGCATGGCGCATGTTTTCGGCGGCGGTGCGGATCTCCTCCGCCCGCAATCGGTATGTCGTGACTCGCTCTTCGCGCGACCTCACGGCGAGACTCCCTATGTCTTCAGGCGGGAGCGCGCGTCACCCCTCTTGGGGGGTAGGCTAATCTCTCAGCCGCCGGAGCCTGGTTGCAGAGCCGACCGGCGATACAACAAATGCAGTTCGCCATCCCTCGCTCGTCCATCACGGGCATGTCTCGTCTTTAGGGTGCGGCGTTTCTTGTAAGCGGTGGGTCGTCGAGCTATTGTTGCTTATCGCCGACCGCGACACGCTCAGGCATCGGCGGTGCGGAAGTAGCGGCGATGCAGACCATCCTTTTCGTGGAAAATGACGAGGCCTTCCGCTACTCGGCGGCCCGGCACCTTGAGCAATGCGGGTACGAGGTGATCGCCGTCGCGGACACGATGGCAGGGCTGCGCGAGTTGGATGCGGCCTATACGATCGACTTGCTCCTGCTCGACATCCACATGCCCCCGGGCAATCCGCACGGGCCGGCCTTCGCGAGAATGGCGAAGGTGCGGTGCCCGAAGCTGCGGATCATGTACGTGACCGGCTACCCCGATCTGGCCGGGATCGAGGAGCTTCTCGGCAAGGTGCTGGTAAAGCCGGTTGAGCTGAATTTTCTGGCGGACGAGATCAAGGCACAGCTCGAATTGGCGGGCTAGACTAGACACATCGCCACTGCTCGCCGCGCCAGTTCATTCGTGGCGTGGAACGCGAGCCGATCCGATTCAATGGCGAGTGATCAATCCCGCCACGAGCGCGAAGTCGGTGGTGCTCCATGGCTTCGGCACGAATTGCGTTCCCGGCACCGGCGTCACATCCATGTAAGCGGAGGTCAGCGCGATCTTCACATCGGGCCGGAGCGTCCGCACCGCCGCGGCCAGTTCGGTGCCGCTAAGACCCGGCAGTCGAATGTCGCTGAACAGCACGGCGATCTCCGGGTGCTTCGGCAAGAGCGCCAGCGCGTCCTCGGCGCTCGAAGCACTGAGCACGACCAGCCCAAGCCCCATGAACAATTCCACCGCTATCGCCGACGAGCGAGGATCGTCCTCGACGACGAGCACCGCAGGTTTCGCCGCATTTGGTTTGCGTCGCAGCGCCGCAATGGCCGCGTCACGATCCGGTGCTGCGACGACGGGCGCGGGGCCGTCCAGCAGCAGGTCGACCTCGCGCAGCAGCTCGTGGGCGCGGTAGGGCTTGCGGAGCATGCGGCTGCCGGGAACCGCACCGTGCACTTCTTCCAGGTTCCAGGCATAACCCGTCGCGTAGAGGACTTTCAGATGGGGCAGAAGTCGGACCGCTCGCTGGGCCAATTCGAAGCCGTTTGCGCCTCCGCCCAGAACGATATCCGTGAGGAGCAGATCGGGGACTGGCTCGCGCGCGAATAGCGACAAGGCCTCGGCGCCGCTGGCCGCCGGTGTGACCGCATATCCCGCCGTCACGAGCACGGCGATCGTCGTCTCGCGCACGTCGTCGAGATCGTCGACGACGAGGATATGCGCTGCGGCTTTCCCCATGGCAGCAAGCCTCCCCACGCGGCAAACAAGCGGAAAGCATTTTTGTTTGCACGATAAACAGTCGTGAGGCGCATGGCTAGGAGGCGATTAGTTTGCCTTGGCTCCCTGAGCCAATGTAGGCCGCGCCCGCCAAATGATGGTCGGTTTGCAAGACGCGTAAGTACTGTGTAAGGAAGAAGCCTGGCTTGGCCTCGCCTACCCGAAAGGGGTAGGCGTAGAACACGGTTGTTTGATGTCCGCTGCTATACTAGAAGATTGGTTTGAGCGGGCGTTCAGGAAAGGGCGCATGCGGCGGCTTCGGACCATATTGTTCGTGGAAGACGACACGGCAGTGCGGGATGTCGTCATCCGGATTCTGTCCGAGAAGGGCTTCGGCGTGTTGACGGCGAGCGACGCCTACGACGCCATCAAGATTCTCGCGGCGCGCCCGGTGGACCTGCTCTTCGCGGATATCATCCTGCCGGGCATGGATGGTGTGCAACTGGTCAAGCAAGCCAAGCTCATGCGCCCCGGCATCAAGATTCTCTTCACGACAGGCTACGCACAGAAAGCCATCGAGCGGGGCGCCGTGCGACAGGGAAAAGTCCTTTACAAGCCGGTGCGAGGGCCCGAGCTCGTTCGCGAGATCGAGTTGCTGCTCGCGGCCTGACGAGAAGAAGCGCGGCGCCGCCGTTCACGGCGTCAGGGTCGCGCAGGCACAGTTGCTCCCCGTCGTTGCCGCGACGGGTCCCCTCCCTCTCCCGCTTCGCGCGGAGAGGGATTTGACTATTACCGCCCGGGGCCGGAGCCTTCGGCCGATTGGGTCGCCCGCGACGCCGGCGGGCAGTGCAGCGCCGCCCGCGTCTGCGCCGTCTTGCCGCGCTCGGCGTAGGACAGGCCCTTTGTCATGAGATCGTCGAGCCGCGCGCACAGGGCTTGGCTGTGCGCGCGCGCCTCGGCGGTCGGCGCCGCGGTTTCCTCCTCCTCGGAGGCGAAGCCCTCGGCCGAAGGCTTGCCGTCGGCCGACTCCGTCTCCGTCGCCCCAGCCTGGGGCTGCTCCGCCTCCTCGGCGCGGACGGCAATCGGCCAGGCGGCGGCGAGCGCCAGGGCGAAGAGGAGGGCGGGAAGGACCCGGGCGGGCGCGCTGGGGTTGCTCATGACTGCCTTCTAATGACGCTAAGGATATAAACACCAGAACCGGCCGCCAGTGCCAGCGTCCTTAGCGCCGCTGCTCACGGCCGCATCGCCGTCGCCACCGCGCTCGGCTCGCGCAAGCCGGCGGTGAGGTTGGCGAATTCGCACAGCAGCGCCCGGGTGTCGCGCGGATCGATGATCTCCTCGACGCCGAACGCCTCGGCGACGCGGAAGGGCGAGCGCACGCGGTTCAAGCGCTCCTCGATCTCGCCGCGCAGGTTGTCGCGGTCGGGCGCGGCGTCGAGCTCGGCGCGATAGGCCGCCTCGATGCCGCCCTCGACCGGCAGCGAGCCCCAATCGCCGGACGGCCAGGCGTAGCGGTAATGGAGCCGCGCGTGGTTGGTGTGCGCCGCACCGGCGACGCCGAAGGCCTTGCGCACGAGGATCGAGCACCAGGGCACGCGCGCCTGGTAGATGGCGGCGAGCGCGCGGGCGCCATGGCGGATGGTGCCGGCCTTCTCGGCCTCGAGCCCGATGACGAAGCCGGGGATGTCGACCAGATGCGCCACCGGCAGGTGGAAGGTGTTGGCGAGGTCGACGAAGCGGGTGATCTTCTGCGACGCCGCCGCCGTCCAGCCGCCGCCGTAGATGTAGGGGTCGCTGGCGAGCACCGCGACCGCCCAGCCGTCGAGCCGAGCCAGGCCGGTGATCGCCGATCCCCCGAACTTGCGGCCGATCTCGAAGAAACTGTCGCGGTCGACCACGCTGCGCACGACCTTGCGCATGTCGTAGACCTTGCGGCGGTCGCGCGGCACCGCCTCGATCAGCCATTCCTCGCGCCGGGCGGGATCGTCGGCCGCCGGCGCGCGCGCCGGCAGCGCGTGGACGGAGGACGGCAGGTAGGAGAGAAAGCGGCGCGCGCGCTGGAACGCCTCGGCCTCGCTCGCCACGACATCGTCGACCGCGCCGGCGCGGGCGTGGATATCGCTGCCGCCGAGCTCCTCCTTGGTGAGGTTCTGGCCGAGGCGCGCCACCACCGGCGGACCGGCGATGAACATCTGCGAGGTGCCCTCGACCATCACCGCGTAATGGCTGGTGACCAGCCGCGCCGCGCCGAGGCCGGCGACCGATCCCAGGCCCAGCGCCACCACCGGCACGGTGCCCATATTGGCGACGACGAGGTCCCAGGCCGGGTTGGCCGGGACGTAGGTGCGCCCTTCCGTCTCCAGCGTCCGGACCGAGCCGCCGCCGCCGGTGCCGTCGACCAGGCGGATGAGCGGCAGGCGCAGCTCGCCCGCCATCTGCTCGGCCATGATCTGCTTGCCGCGGATGGCGGCGTCGGCGGCGCCGCCGCGCACGGTGAAATCGTCGCCGCCGACCACCACCGGGCGGCCGTCGATGCGGCCGCGGCCGAAGACGAAATTGGCCGGCATGAAATCCTCGAGCGCGTCGGCATTGCCGTAGCGCGCCTTGCCGGCGATGGCGCCGGTCTCGTGGAAACTGCCGCGATCGAGCAGCTGGTCGATGCGCTCGCGCACCGTGAGCTTGCCGCCCTCGCGCTGGCGCTTGACCTTGTCGGCGCCGCCCATCTGCCGCGCCAGCGCCTCGCGGCGGCGCAACTCGTCGATTTCCGCTTCCCAGCTCATGCGCGCGTCTCTCGGGCGTTCACCGTGGCGACGGCAATGGTAGCAGGTCGGGCGCGGCGCGGAACCCACCCTCCCATCGGGTATACCTCAATCGACCAGATAGACGCGCGACGCGGGGACGTTTATTAAAAGCACGTCATAGAAAGTACGGTTGCTGTATGGCCGATGCGGAGTGGTGTAAGATGCGTTGCGCCCAGACTCGGCGGCGCAAGGAAATTACGTGGCATTTAATCAATGCCGCCAACAATTGTGATGGCCCGATGAACCCCGCTTTTCACCTTCGCCGTGCCGCCGTGGCGGCTGTCTTCCTGTCCCTCATCGGCTGCAACGCGACGCTGCCGACCGCCGGCGATCCCGACCTTGCGCTCTACCGCCGGGTGATGGACCGCGTCCATTCGAGCTATGTCGAGCCGGTCAATGACGACCGCCTGATGAAGGACAGCCTCAAGGGCATGCTCACCGGGCTCGACCCGCATTCCGACTATATGGACGAGGACGAGTACCGCGAGATGCTCGCCGACAGCCATGGCGAGTTCGCGGGCATCGGCACCGAGCTCACCCGCGACGAGAGCCACCCCAAGATCATCTCGCCGATCGACGACACGCCGGCGGCGCGCGCCGGCCTCAAGCCGGGCGACGTCATCCTGCGCATCGACGGCCATCCGACCGAGGGCATGACCCTCAAGGACGCGGTCGACCAACTGCGCGGACCGGCCGGCACCAAGGTGCGCGTGATGATCCTGCGCCTTGGCCAGCGCCCCTTCGAGGTGTCGCTGACCCGTGCCCTGATCCGCGTCGCCTCGGTCAAGGCGCATCTCGAGCCCGGGCGCGTCGGCTATATCCGCGTCACCACCTTCGCCGAGAAGACGCAGAGCGAGTTCGTCGATGCGCTCGGCCAGCTGAAGCGCGAGGCGGGCGGCCGCCTCGACGGCATCGTCCTCGACCTGCGCAACGACCCGGGCGGGCTGCTCGACACCTCGGTGCGCGTCGCCGGCGATTTCCTCGATAGCGGCGTCATCGTCTCGACGCATGGCCGCAATCCGGGCGAGGACGAGACCTACACCGCCCAGGCCGACGGCGACCGCATGCGCGGCGTGCCGGTGATCGTGCTGGTCAACGGCGCCTCCGCCTCGGCTTCCGAGATCGTCGCCGGCGCGCTGCAGGACCGCCATCGCGCCACCATCCTGGGCACGCGCAGCTTCGGCAAAGGTTCGGTGCAGACCATCATCCCGCTCGACGGGCATGGCGCGCTGCGGCTGACCACGGCGCGCTACTACACGCCGGCGGGCCGCTCGATCCAGGGCGAGGGCATCACGCCCGACGTCGTCGTGCTGCCGCCCCGCGACCAGCAGATCGCGCAGGCGACGGTGCTGCACGAGACCGATCTGCGCGGCGCGCTCAAGAACACCGGGCCGCAGGAAGGCGGCACCGACCGCGCGCTGGCGGCGACGCTGACGGCGGACCAGGACAGCGAGGCCGCCGCCATCGACCCGGCGATCATCGGCACGGCCAAGGACTATCAGCTCGCCGTCGCCTTGAAGCGCATCAAGGAGATGGTGGCGCGCAGCGCCGCCGCCGGACACAGCTGAGCGCCTGATCCCGCCGGACAGGCCGGCTCAAGCGAAAGGCCGCTCCGGCCACCACGGGAAGAAATCGGGCATGTCCCGGCTCGGCCGCATGGCGAAGCGCGGCGCGCGCTTCTCCAGGAACGAGGCGACGCCCTCATAGGCGTCGGGCGAGCGGCCCATCACCTGGATGCCGCGTGAATCCACCTTGTGCGCCTCCATCGGCTGGTCGGCGCCGAGCATGCGCCACAGCATCTGCCGCGCCAGCGCCACCGATACCGCCGAAGTGTTGTCGGCGATCTCGCGCGCCAGGGCGCGCGCCGCGGCCATCAGCTCCGCCGCCGGCAGCACCCGCTTTACCAGCCCGCCCGCCAGCGCCTCCGGCGCATCGAAGACGCGGCCGGTCAGCACCCAGTCGAGCGCCTGCTGGATGCCGACCAGGCGCGGCAGGAACCAGCTGCTGCACGCCTCGGGCACGACGCCGCGACGGGTGAAGACGAAGCCGAAGCCGAAGCCGAAGCGCGCGCCCTCGGCGGCGAGGCGGATGTCCATCGGCAGCTGCATGGTGGCGCCGACGCCGACCGCCGGCCCGTTCACCGCGGCGATGACCGGCTTCTTGCACGCGAAGATACGCAAGGACACCGTGCCGCCGCCGTCGCGGCGCAGCTGGTCGGGCGCGATGGCGCCGCGCGCCGCGTAATCGAAGGTCTTGCCGCCCGCCGAAAGGTCGGCGCCGGCGCAGAAGGCGCGGCCGGCGCCGGTGACGATCACCGCGCGGACGTCGTCATCGCCATCGACGCGGTCGAAGGCGGCGATGAGCTCGCGCCGCATGGTGTCGGTGAAGGCGTTGAGCTTCTCGGGACGGTTCAAGGTGATGGTGGCGATTCCGTCCGCGGCGGCGTAGAGAATCTGCTCGTACATGGCGGCTGCCCTTCCCTGATTGACGCCGCGCTTCATAGCATGCGCGCGTGCCGCGGGCAGCGCCCCGAGCGCTCAGGAGGGGGCGATCTGGTCGGGCGTCGCCTCCTTGAGCTTGGCGGCGAAGTCGCTCAGCTCGGCCGGGTTGAGGTCGGAGACGACCCAGTAATTCATGCCGCCGCGTGCGAAATGGAGCACGTTGTAGCCGTGCTGCGTCAGCGTCGCCGGCGCCGCGCCGCCGCCCTTGTCCTCGGGCGCGACCAGCACATTGATGACGTGCTGCTGGTGGCGATAGACGAGCGCCGCCACCGGGTGCCGGTCGAGATAGTCGAGCCGGCCGCCGACCAGCGGAAACCCCGCCGCGGCGAGGTCGACCACCGGCGGCGAGAGATCGAGCTTGCCGTTGAACCACGGCTTCACCGTGTGCTGGTCGCTCGACTTCACGTCGGTGAGGTGATCGGCCATGAGCGAGCGGATGTGGCTCGCCACCACTTCCTGCGCCACGCCGTCCTCTTGCGCCCCGCTCATGACCGAGCTGGTCACCGCCGAGCTCGCGACCATCGCCAGCGCCAGCGAGGCGGCGATCGCCACCGGGTTCCAGCCGACGCCGAGCAGGCGCAGCTCGCGGAAGCGGCGGCCGCCGGCCTCGCGCCGCGCCAGCTCGCGGCCGATGCGCGCGCGCAGCGCATCGGGCGCCTTGAGGCGCGGCACCTCGAGCTTGATCGCCGCGCTGAGCGCGCGGTCGCGCCGGAACAGCGCGGCGCATTCGGCGCAACCTCTGAGATGCGCCTCGAGGGCGGGCGTCGCGCCCGGATCGATCTCGCCGTCGAGATAAGCATGGCGCAGCCGCTGTGCCTGCGTGCAATCCATGGCTTGCTACTCCTGTTGCTCGCGCTGCCACTGTCGCAGCAGCAGTGTGCGCGCGCGCGCCAGCCGCGACATGACCGTGCCGATCGGAATGCCGGTGACCGTGGCGATATCGCGATACGAAAGCTCCTCCAGCTCGCGCAGCACGATGATCTCGCGGTACTCCGGGGGAAGCGCGGCGATGAGCTGATGCAATCTCGTGCTCTGGCGCGCTTCGACCAGCAGCGCCTCGGGATCACGCGCCAAGCCGTGGCTACCCATCAGCAGCGCAGAATTGTCGACCTCGGCCGCATCGGCATCATCTTCAAGGCCAACCAATTCCTCCGGCCGGCGGTTGCGCTTGAGCCAGGTGTAGCAGGCCCGGCGCACGATGCTGAGCAGCCAGGCAGAGGGGTTCTCGCCGGCGAAGGTATCGAAATACTTGAACGCCCTGAGACAGGCGTCCTGCACCACATCCTGCGCGTCGGCGCGGCTGCGCGTCATCCAATAGGCAAGGTTGTAGGCGGCATCCAAATGCGGCATGACGACGTGCTCGAACTCATGAGCTTTCACCGGACGGTCTCCTCGCCGACCTGATCTCGGCGCTCCACAAGCCAGGACTCCGGGGAGTCTCGCTTTATTCCCGCGCCGCCGCCAAAAATTTCACGGGGCCGCCGGAAATACCCGCCGGCAAGCGGGAATAAAGCCGGAGCGCGGCTGGTCTACCCGACGGCGCGGTGCGATAGAGGCGCAGCGAGCCACAGGGAGATCACATCATGGGCGGAACAATGAGCCGGCGGCACTTCGCCGGGCTTGCCGGGTTGGGAGGCGCGGCGTTCGCCTCCGGGCTGTTCAAGCTGGGCGCCACCGCCGCCAGGGCCGCCGGGGCCGACGACTTCATGTTCGTGCAGCTCTCGGACACGCATTGGGGCTTTTCCGGCGAGGCGGTGAACCCGGAAGCCAAGAACACGCTGAGGAAGGCGGTCGCGGCGGTCAACAGCTTGCCGGCGCAGCCTGATTTCATCGTCTTCACCGGCGACCTCACCCACACCACCGACGACGCGCAGGAGCGGCGCCGGCGCATGGGCGAGTTCCGCGACATCGTCGGGGGGCTCAAGGTCAAGACCCTGCGCTTCATGCCGGGCGAGCACGATGCCGCGCTCGACAACGGCGCGGCGTTCAAGGAGTTCTTCGGCGAGACGCACTATGCCTTCGAGCACAAGGGCGTGCATTTCATCGCCCTCGACAACGTCTCGGACCCCGGCGCCAAGGTCGGCGAGGCGCAGCTCGCCTGGCTGAAGCAGGACCTCGCCAAGCTCGACCAGGCGCAGCCCATCGTCGTCTTCACGCATCGCCCGCTGTTCGATCTCTATCCCGATTGGGATTGGGCGACGCGCGACGGCCAGGCGGTGATCGACACGCTGATGCCCTATCAGCGGGTCGCGGTGTTCTACGGCCATATCCACCAAGCGAACGAGCACATGACCGGGCACATCGCGCATCACGCGGCGCAGTCGCTGATCTTCCCGCTGCCAGCGCCCGGCTCGCAGCCCAAGCGCGCGCCGATCCCGTGGGACGCGTCGGCGCCGTTCAAGGGCATGGGCTGGCGCTCGGTCGCGGCCGAGCCGAAGCAGGCCGAGTACAAGCTGCAAGAACACCGCGCCGACAAGGCGTGACGCATGCCGACGATGCGATACAGGATGGCGGCCGCCGCCGCGCTGCTGCTGACGGGCGTGGCGGCGGCCGCGCTGGCGGCGCATGAGGAGGATGCCGGCGTGCAGCATGTCAGCATGCTCGCGATGAAGTTCGACTACCTGCCCGACACCGTCACCGTGCAGCAGGGCAAGCCGGTCGAGCTCGAGCTCAGCACGCTCGACCGCATCCACGGCTTCGACGCGCCGGGTCTCGGCCTGCACACGGACATAGCGCCGGGCGCGCCGACGATCCTGCGCTTCACGCCGCAAAAGGCGGGAATCTACAACCTGCATTGCGACAATTTCTGCGGCGACGGCCACGAAGGCATGACCGGCCGCATCATCGTCACCGAATAGCGCGGGCGGGGCGGTCCCCCAATCTCCGCGTCTGCGCGCGCCCTGCCGCAACGGCAGGGCGCTTATCTTTGCCCCGGCTGGACCGTAGGCGGCGTCCCGCCTACCATTGCCGAAGCGGACTCCATCCGGGAGGCCCTTCCTCGAAGCCAAGCCGCGTCATGATCGAAACCCGCCTCGATTCGTCCGCGCCCACGACCTCGTTTACGGTGCGGGCGCTGCTGCTGGGCGAGCGCCTCGACACGCGCGGGCTCGAGCGCGACGACACCATCGCCACCAACCCCCTCACCTTGCGCATCGGGCCGGACGGCATGGCCTTCCTGTTCCGCTACGGCGTCGCCGTCTTCGCGGGCCTGTCGGTCATCGAGGAGGACCAGGTGGTGCGCTCGCTCAGGCCGCGCATCCTCGATCCCGCGGCGACGCCGGAGACCGACCATGTGCAGATCCTGGTCAAGCCCGGCGGCGAGGATCAGGTCGACCCTTCCGGCGGCATAGCGCTCCGCGCGGCGTCGCCCGAGCGGCTGCAGATCGTCGCCAGCGTACTGTCGAAAAGCCTGATCCTGTCGCATTACGAGAGTCGCATCGCCGGGGCCTTCGACCAGATCGAGCCGTTGGCCGACCGGCTGCAGCGCACCGGCCGCACCGGCTCGCAGGCGCACCGCCTGCTGCAGCAGATCGGCGGCGTCTTGCTGATGCAGCACCGCATGGTGGGGCGCGTCGAGGTCGAGGAGAAGCCCGACGTGCTATGGGACCATCCCGAGCTCGAGCGACTCTACGCGCGCCTCGAGGACGAGTACGAACTCGCCGAGCGCAGCCGCGGCATGGAGCGCAAGCTCGCGCTCATCAACGAGACCGTCGGCGCGCTGCTCGATCTCGTGCAGACGCAGCGCAGCGAGCGGCTCGAATGGTACATCATCGGCCTCATCGGCATCGAGATCATGCTGAGCCTCGGCGACTTCCTGCTGCGCTTCGGGCACTGAGGCCGTCGACCGGCGCTGTAAGAAATCGACAACATTTCTGACGGATCGCCGTCATCACCGGCAAGTAGGCTTCCCCGGTTCGCGTTCAACCATGGAGGGGAGCATGTTGTCCCGCATCGGACAGACAAAACGACATTTAGGCACGGCGCTGGCCGCTTCGGCCGCGGCGCTCATGGGCATGGCGACCGCATCGGTCGGCTATGCGGCGGATCCCGACCGGAGCGTCGGCGCCATCGCGACGGCGAGCCCGATCAAGCACGTCGTCATCATCGTCGGCGAGAACCGCAGCTTCGACCACGTCTTCGCCACCTATCAGCCCAAGGCCAAGGGCGAGTCGGTGCTGAACCTGCTGTCCGAAGGCATCGTCAATGCCGACGGCACGCCCGGGCCGCATTTCTTGCGCGGCCATCAATCTCAGATCGTCGCGCCGCCCAACAGCGGGCGATATTTCATCAGCGCCGACGCGGCGCAGAAGCAGCTCTACGCGACCTTGCCACCGCCCGATCTCGCCGGTACGCCGGCGGTCTCCGCGCTCTCCTTCATCCTGTCGATCCCCGGCGGCGATCCCGGCCTGCCGCCGCAAGACCAGTTCCTCTTCGGCACCGGCGGCACCGGGCTCCCCGTCACCCTGGGCCCGGATACGCGCATCACCAATGTGAATAACCTGCCGCCCGGCCCGTTCCAGATGACCGGGCCGACGATGCCCTACGATGCCTTCACCGGCGACACCATCCATCAGCTGTTCCAGATGTGGCAGCAGGTGGATTGCGCCGTCGACAAGGAGCATGTCTCGCGCGGCAACCCGACCGGCTGCCTGCACGATTTGCAATCGGCGGTGACGACGACCTACGCCACGGCGGCCGGCCAGGTCCCGCACGACACCGGCCAGACCATGGCCTTCTTCAACGTGCAGCAAGGCGATGCGCCCCTCTTCAAGCGGCTCGCCGACCAGTTCACCATGAGCGACAATTATCACCAGCCGGTGATGGGCGGCACCGGGCCCGACAGCGTCCCGCTGGGCTTCGCCGACCAGGTATTCTTCGGCGACGGCAACGGCAACCCGGCGACGCCGCCCGCCAGCCTCATCTACGATCCCGACCCCAAGCCGGGCACGCTCAACCTCTACACGCAGCGGGCGCAGTGGTTCAATTGCTCCGATACGACCGCGCCCGGCGTGGCCGCCATCGTCGATTACCTGAACGCGCTGCCCTATGAAGTGTCGGCGAATTGCGATCCCAACCACTACTACCCCGCGGTCAACATCAACCCGGCCTTCAATCCCAACGGCACGCCGACCGGCGGCACGGTCATTCCGGCGGTGACCATGCGCAGCATCGGCGATGCGCTGAACGACAAGGGCATTCCGTGGAAATACTACGGCGGCGGCTACAACGCCTCTGTCGCCGGCAATCCCGTCAACGGCTACTGCAACATCTGCAACCCGTTCGAGCATCAGGCGAACTACCCGACGCTCAGGGCCGATCACATGCGCGACGTGACCGACCTCTTC
>Ga0073928_10007834_pt1 | contig 13665 bp, 9 predicted proteins | sample PaiPotPPA55metaG_FD_76969 | JGI IMG/M metagenome (GOLD analysis project Ga0073928, IMG submission 76969) | Iron sulfur acid spring bacterial and archeal communities from Banff, Canada, to study Microbial Dark Matter (Phase II) - Paint Pots PPA... ...
CTCGCCCACAATGTCGACGGTGCGGAACTGGTGCCGTTTCCACTCGCCGCCTTGCGGACCGGGATTCTCATACCAGTACGCGCCGCTGACAAGATCGGGCCGCCCGTCCCCGTTCATGTCCATCGAGGTTATCCCCTCGGCGTGATCGTTCGAGAGCTGATGGACCAGGAACGTCGTTTGAGGCACGTTGCCCGGTGCGTTGCCGCGCTTGTCATTGAGCTGCGCCGATGCACTCGCCGCGAGCGCCACGAAAATAAAACCGCAAATCTTGCGCATAGTTCCTCCTATCGCGCCCGTGTTCCCGCGGCGCCACCGCGCGTCTCCATCGTCTTAATCGGATAGTCCGGCGCGAGCGGAGTCTCGACTGGCTTTTCCTTGATCAAGCGTTGCAGATACTCGATGGCCGTTTGCAACTGCGCATCCTTGCCCTCGAAAGACGCATGCGGAAGATTGTCCACCGCGATATCGGGGTCGACTCCATGACCTTCGATCAGCCACTTGCGCTCCGGTCCAAACACGCCGTTCTCCGCAGCCGTAGCAACTCCGCGATCCGCCAGCCGATTCGATGCCGACAACCAGATCTCGCCGCCCCATGTCCGCATTCCGATCACTTTCCCCAGCCCCAGCCTGCGGAATCCTTCCGCGAAGGCCTCGCCATCCGATGCAGTTGAGTGGTCGCAAAGCACCACCATATGACCGCGAAACGCGCCCTGCATATTCCAATAAGGATGCCCGACGCGCGGCTGCCAATACATCCAGGCTTTCCGTACGAGCTTAGAAAGGATCCAACTGTCGATGTTTCCGCCGCGGTTGTGCCGCACGTCAACGATGAGGCCCGGCCTGTCGAATACCGGCGTGTATTCCTCGATCCATTGGTTGATATCGTCTGTCCCCATGGCTCGCAGGTGCACGTAGCCAATCTTTCCGCCCGACGCTTCATCCACTTTCAGGCGACGCGTGTATTCCCATTCGTGATAACGAAGATCGTTGTCCTGTTGAATCGAGATCGCCTTCACGATAACGTCACGCGCGTCCGTCTTGTCCTTGGGACGGACACGCAACAGCACCTGCTTGCCCGCCTGGTTTCGAAGCAGCTCGCCCGGGTCGGTTGATATGGCGTCGCGTCCGTTGATGCTTAACAGAATGTCCCCATCCGCGATGCCCACACCCGGACGGGCCAACGGAGACGCCCGGTCCGGTCGATCCGGATCGGACCGGTAAACATGCTGTATGCGATAACCGCCCGCGCCGGGGTCCCGGACGAGGAGAGCGCCGAGTGCCGCCAGTTGGATCTGGTCCGAACCGCGTCGTATGTCGCCGCCGCCAACGAACGTGTGCAGGGCCGAGAGCTCACTCACCATTTCGGAGATCAGGTCGTCCAACTCCGCACGATCGCGCACGCGGTTCAGCAGCTCGCCGTACTTGTCGCGCATTGCCGTCCAGTTTACGCCGTGCATATTCCGGTCGTAGAAATAATCGCGGTGCAAGCGCCACGCATCGGCGAATGCTTCCTTGAATTCGTTCACGGGAATTATGGAGAAGGTCCAGTTCTTTACGTCAACTTGACCGTCGGCCAGCGTCTTCGGATCCTTTAGCGCGCTACCCTTCGCGGCCGCATCCACCACCAGCAGCTCCGCCTGTTTGCGGATCAGAATCTTCTTGCCATCGGCCGATACTTCAAAACCGCGAATATCTTCCATCAAAGTTTCGGGCTTCTCGCCCTTGTTGTTGATGTCCGCACATTGCAGGATGCCCTTGAATGGTTCGGCCGAGTTACGGTCGGTCCAGCAGAGCCTGCTTCCGGCGGTCGCCAGGTTTGAGTAATTGCCGGGGGGCACGGGTACTTCCTGAATGCGCGCGGCAATCCCATCGAGGTCGATATCGATTTTCGCCGCGGGCTTTTCGTCTTTCTTATTCTCGTCCGGCTTGGCATCCGGCTTAACATCCTGCTTCACATCGGGCTTTTCAGGCGCCTTCTCCGGATGCAACTCATCGGCAGGCTCGAATTGAGAACGTAACCCCTTCTGAAGCGCGAGCGCGTAGATCTTCACTGCGCGGTCGAAAAAAGGATCGGGCCAACGCGAACCCCAGGGGCTGAGCACGACCGATTTCAGCGACCGGTCCGACAGGAAATAAATCCACTTGCTGTCGGCGCTCCAGGACGCGCCATGGTTGTCGTAGCGATCTGTCGTCAGCGGCGTCATCACCGCCTTCTCCACGTTATAGAGCATCACCTGGTTGAGCCCGTTCGGCGCCTCGCGATCGAACAGCAGCCAGCGGCTGTCGGGCGACCAGCGCACTTCATCCCACTGCGCCTCCGAGTTCCCGGTGGCTTCCAGCACGCCGAGCCGTTTCTCCGCCATCGTCGCGGTCTCGAGAACCCAGAGTTGATTGTCCTTATCTTGATGCGCAATCCATTTTCCGTCGGGCGACGGGATCGCCTCCCACCGCAGCACCTTGCCGTTTTTGGTGATCTGTTCTCCTGGCCCGACTCCGTTGGCCGGAGCCTTCCACAGCTCTACCTCGCCGCTCTCGGTCGACAGAATCAAAAGCGATTTGCCATCCTCCATGAACCTTGCATCGCGTGTTCGCCCCGGCTTCATACTGGGAATCTCGACGAAGCGTCCTTGCTTGACGGGCGCCACAAAGGCCCGGCCCCGCGATGTCAGGACCACGCGGTTGCCGTCGGGAGAGATGTGCGCCGACGTCGTGTAATCCAGCGGCGTCTTTATCCAATGCTCGCGTAGATTGTCGAAATCCGATGCAAGCTCGATGTGAATCTGCTTGTCGCTCCCGGATGCGATGTCGAGCGAGTAGAGGTCCGCGCCCATCTGGTAAACGATGCGGCCGTTCGAAAGCGACGCGCCTTTGATGTCCCAACCCTGGTGCTTCGTATGCTGACGTAGATCCTTGCCGTTCTCATTCATCGACCATACATTCATTGTTCCATCGCGGTCCGACAGGAAATACACACGGCCGTTCCACCACATGGCATTCTTGCTGGTGCCCGCGAAATCGCCCGTCAGCGCGACGGCTTCTTTGCCACTCGTGTATTTCCAGAGATTCTGCGCCGTGCCGCCCTGATAGCGTTTCGCGTAGCTGCCTTGAAACGGCAAGCGGGTGAAGTACAGCGTCGTGCCGGCCTTGTCGTAGCAGCCCTGCGACGCTTCGCTAAGCGGCACCAGCTCGACACGATTCTCAGCATCGATGGTCGCGAGTTGCGTGTCCGGCAAGGTCGAATAGCGGCGTGTCGCGTACAGGATCTTGCCGTCCGGCGTCCATCCGACTACGCTCGCGTTGCCGTCAAAGGTTCGACGCGCCGGCAGACCGCCCGCCGCTGGCATCGTGTACACCTCCGTGGGACCCTCGTAATTCGCGGAGAACGCGATGGTCTTGCTGTCCGGCGATAATGCCGCTCGCGTCTCTTCTCCCGGATGGCTAGTCAGCCTGCGTGCAACGCCGCCTTCCACGCCAACGGTCCATAGATCGCCCTCAGAAGTGAAAACAACCGTGTCGCCATGGATCGCCGGGTATCTGTAATAGCCCCGATTGTTCTGCGCCATTCCGGCAGCAACACAAAGCAACACGCTCAGCATGATTCGCCGCATAGTAACTCCGTTCCCGAGGCCCGAATATTTCGAACGAGCCGTTGCTCTGTGGGTGCCAGGGGAACTAACAGTTTACCTTGGAGTGGGCAATCAACGACCTGGACTATAGGCGATTTTTTTGCGCTGCAAACTGGCGGGCTACACCTGCGCGAAGCCGCCATCCACAAACAGTTCGGTTCCCGTGACGTAGCTGGCGTCATCGGAGGCGAGAAACACGACGGCTTTAGCGATCTCATCCGGTGTACCCAACCTGCCGAGCGGGATGCTTGTCGAGATCATTTTCTTGCGCTGCTCGCCGGCCTCTGAGGAAGCCAGGAGGTCACTTAGTCCGGGCGTGTCGATCGACCCTGGGCTCACCGCGTTCACGCGAATGCGGCGACTTTTCAGGTCCGTCGTCCAAGTGCGAGCGAAAGAACGAATAGCGGCTTTGGTGGCGCTATAAACACTGTTCGTCGACAAACCTTTGCTTGCGACGACGGACGCATTCAGGATGATCGAAGCGCCATCGGGCAGCAACGGAAGCGCTTTCTGCACCGTGAAAAGCACGCCTTTCACGTTAGTGTTGAAGATCGAGTCATAGAATTCCTCGGTGATCGTGCCGAGCGCAGCAAACTTCGCAACACCGGCATTCGCAAATACAATGTCGAGCCTGCCCTTCTCACGCTTTATCTGTGCGAAGAGGCGATCAAGATCGCCGATGTTCGACACGTCTCCTTGTACACCGGTCACATTTCTTCCGATCTCCTTGACCGCGGCCGCCAACTCCGCATCGCGGCGCCCCGTAATGAAGACGTATGCGCCCTCGTTTGCAAACCGCTTCGCTGTCGCAAAGCCGATGCCGCTATTGCCGCCCGTCACGAGCGCAATCTTTCCTTCGAGCTTACCCATTTTTCCCCTCCTCTAGCTCCCGTTTGGACACGAGGAGCTTTGCAGTTAGAACGTAGACGCTTTCACCCTTTTGGTTGAGCGCTGTGCCTCGGACCGTCACGATTCCCTGATTTGGTTTGGATCTGGAAGGGGTGATTTCGACAATCTCGCTTTCAACGTGCAATATGTCGCCCGGGCGTGTTGGTCTAGGCCACGCGATCTCTCCGCCCACGCCTAGAAGGCCGTTCGCGAATGGCAGACCGCCGGTAACGAGCAGACGCATCGCCACGGCCGCCGTATGCCAACCGCTCGCTGCCAGCCCTTTAAAGACACTCGCCTCGGCAGCGATTTCGTTCAGATGAAACGGCTGCGGGTCAAACTCCGCGGCGAACTCTTTTATCCGCGCTTCTTCCATGAGATAAGACCCTGACGTGAATCGCTGGCCGACGTGCAGGTCGTCCAGATACAACTGTCCTTTGTGTTGCGTTGCCTGTCCCATTTCCCCGAATCGGCGCCCTCCGGTCCGTTTGATGCTCGTTGAGATCAAGTGGTCTCAGTTTCGAAAAAACTTTGCGAAACGTGCGACCGAAGCGTCTCATCTTCATCCAAGTTCTGGCGGACGTACCATCCGCCACCGTTTGTGCATCCGTGATAACCGTCTGCCATGATGGGCCTGTTAAACGCGTTTGCCAATCGATATGAAGAGTCTCTTCGGAATCGCGGCGACGGGCCAGCATCAAGAGCTTTTCACTGTTTGCTCAGCCGCAGCCGGCCTGGGTTGACGCCTGGAACGCTATCGTCTCTCTCCTTCGATCCGGCGCAATCAAACCGATTCGTGGCTAAGCCCTTCCCTCTGGCCGAAGCGCCTGATGCTCTGCGCTACCTTGTCGAGGACCGCCCCTTCGGCAGGGTCGTCCTCACAATCTGACAAGCTTTGATATCACTTGGGGCGAGCGCATCCTCAACTCCCGGAATCCTGGCACTTGCTAGAATCCTGGCACTAGAATTTCTCATTCCCGCTCTATTCTCAATGAGATCCATTTGGGTACTCGGTTGCATCTCCTGTCATCGGTGCTTGGCCTATCGATGCCTTTCAGGATTGAGACTGCGGCGCGAGGGAGATCCACGGTATTCATCCTGAGTGGCCGAATCGAAAAACCGGCGATACCCGAGTTGATGCGACTGCTTGAATGCCAAACTGACTACCGCAACATCGTTTTAGATCTGAAGGACGTTAACGTAATCGAATCGCGACGTAATGTGTTTTTTCGTACGGTGCGAAGCGGATGGCGTGAAGCTTGAGAACTGCGCTTCATATATCAGGGAATGGATGGAGCGAGAAAGGATTGAGTTTAAGAGGCACATACAAATGAGGGCCACATACACAGCTGTGGAAGTCTCAGCACCCGGTACCCTTCGAATAGTTGAACGGCCAGTCTCTGAGCCTGGAGGCGGTCAGGTTCGCATTCGGGTGGAAGCATGCGGAGTCTGTCACACCGATGCCACCACAGTCACCGGCACCTACCCGGGTCTGAAGCTGCCGCGCGTTCCTGGGCATGAAGTCGTTGGCCGCATTGAGGCGTTAGGCGGCGGAGTGTCCAGATGGAAAATCGGTCAACGGGTCGGTGTCGGCTTCTTCGGCGGCGAAGACGGTGTGTGCGAACCCTGCAGACGCGGAGACATCGTGAATTGTCAGAACCCCGTGACACCGGGAGTAACAGTCGATGGAGGGTATGCGGAAATCATGATCGCTGAAGCGCGCGGCATCGCTTCCATTCCTGACGAGCTCACTTCCGTAGAGGCCGCCCCTCTCCTTTGCGCGGGTATCACGACCTACAACGCCCTTCGCAACGCTGGCTTACGCGGTGGCGATCTCGTCGCTGTTCAGGGCATTGGCGGCCTGGGGCATCTTGGCGTCCAGTTTGCGCGGCACATGGGATTTCGTACTGTCGCCATCGGGCGCGGAGGCGACAAGGAAAAGCTTGCGAAAGATTTGGGCGCACACGTCTACATCGACACTGCCGTCGACGATGCGGCAGCGGTATTGCAGCGTATGGGCGGGGCTAGAGCAATCCTCGCAACGGCTCCCAGTGGTGACGCCATGGGGCCGCTTGTGTCCAGTCTCGCAGTCCGCGGGAAGCTCATCGTGGTGGCTGTACCTCAGGATCAGATCCACTTGAGTGCGTTTCCGCTGGTCTTTGGAGGGCGCTCGATCTACGGCTCACTGGCCGGTACCGCGATTGAGACCGAGGACGCTCTGGCGTTTAGCGTCTTAGAGAATATCCGTCCGATGATCGAGACAGTTCCTCTCGAACAAGCCGCCGACGCTTATGATCGCATGATGAAAGGCAAAGCACGGTTCCGCATGGTGCTGGTTACAAAAGACGGAGTCAGTGCATAGCCTGCGGCCTAACACAAGAACAAAGGAGAAAAGTATGTTATCTGATAAACCAAAGCGAAATGCAAGCACGAAGGCCGATGCAACATCCGCCCAGGCGGAGACGGCAGAGGTGTCGATAGGCAACTCGGCGACTGACGAGGAAGTCAGACTTCGCGCATACGAGATCTATCTCGAACGCGGAGAACAACAGGGTCTTGAGTTGAACGATTGGCTCCAAGCCGAACGCGAAATCGGGCGCGAGGCGCCTTTGCACGCGCAGGTGGGTTAGGAGGCTTCGCTTTTTTTTGGTCTTGTGTCTAAGGTGAGTTACATGAATTTACTGACACGGAGTCTTGGGTTAGTGACATTTTTGGCCGGCCTGCTACTTGTGAACGGTCCGAATCCGCGAAGCGTAGCTTATGCGCAGATGGCTGATCACAGTGCCACAACGGATACCGGCGAGACAACGCGAGCGAAGATAGCCCGTGCAATGTCGGCCGGACCGGCTGACGTCGCTACGGCAGCGAGAATCATTGACACAATCGGAGACCGCGTCGTCGTGCTGCGCGAAGGCAACAACGGTTTCACATGTATGCCGGGAAATCCACGGGCGGTCGGGGAGCCGCCTATGTGCGCAGACGCGGCGGCGATGCAATGGTCCGAGGATTTTAAAGCGCACAAAGCGAAGCCGACCAACATGCAGCCGGGCATTATCTACATGCTTGCGGGCGCCACACAGCGCAGTGATACGGACGCTCACGATACGACGAGCCCGCCCATTCCGATCGGTCCGCACTGGATGATTATGTGGCCGTTCGATCCGAAGACCAGCGGACTGCCGGCCACACACAAGCCGACTGGCGCCTACATCATGTGGGCCGGGTCGCCCTATGCCCCCCTGCATATCATGGGGCGTCCGTGACAAAACGAATGCAGCCGGTGCACTAACAAACGGAAAGGAGTTCAGAAATGACAGCCAAAAGCGAAGCATCGAAAGCTATCGACGAAGCTTTCCGCGCAGCCTTTCTGCTCACGGGCAGTACCGAAGCCGCAGAGAATGCGGTATTGGATGGAATCGCCGCCTTAGAGTTCGGCCACATTGTCGATGACGTTCTCCTTTTTGAGACGGTAAAGTCCGCGATCCAGCGGCGTGCTAATCGTACCTCCCGCGAGTCTTTTGTATTGCGAGTTCGCCTTGGAATACCTCCGGCGAGGTGCTCCGGGGTTCTGCATCTCACGATACTGGAGATGACTACGGCTGAAGAATGCGCTAACGCTAAAGGAGCTTGAGAACCGCGCCTTCGCTCAGACGCTGGAGTCACGCTCGTGCCTTCTCTCTTCGTCCGGCATAGAGGAATAATGCCGCCGATCCCCACATAGTCAAACCGCCAATCAGCAGTATCATTCGATGGGATAGATGGCCGCTAGCCATCGCTGTGACACTGGGTGCGAGCAGCCTTGCGAGTCCGTTGACCAGGAACAACATCGCCATATACCTCGACGTATCCGGGCCGGGCCGCGCGAATGAGTGGATCCCTGTGTCCACCATAAGAACCATGCTGCCGACCATTGCGGGTCCGTGAATCGCGCGCGCGAATGCTATCACGGGCCAATACGGCGCAATGGCGAGGAGCACCGGATCGACTGCCCACAAGAATGCCACCACCGCGAACGAGCGCCATATGGAGGCGCGGTCAAACCACGAGGTCAGGTATCCGCTCGCCACAAACCCGGCAACCGCCGGCACGACATACATCAGTAGAGTGGTCTGGACATAACCTAAGCCGAGGTCTCGCCCGAAAACTGCGGGCACGATCCCCATATAAAACATGTTGCCGCAGCAGTACACAAAAATGATCGCAAGGAAGCGGCGAAAACGTCGATCGCGCAACGGAGCGAGGCTGGCGCGAACATAATCCCAGTCGAACAGACGACTGCTCGCGTGACCCTGCGGGGTGGCCTCCGCCAGGCTCCCGTCGCCGCGGTTCGGGAGTTGCTTGAAGCATATAAAGGCTCCGAGAATGGCGAGTCCCGCCAGCGTGAGCTGTATGCGGATCATCGGCCAGACCTGACCGCCGCTCGCCGTCAGCAGCGCCGCGAAAAATAACGACGATCCCAGCGTCACAATCGATGCCCACTGCCGCAGCGTTCCCGCAACATGCGAGCGGCAGTTGTCCGGATAGATGATCCGCAGTATCGAAGGAATCGCCGGACGCATTGCAAAATCGAAAATCGAAACCAGGCCGGCGACAAACAGGAACCATACTGCGGTATTTGTCCAGGCCATCATTAACGCCGCGATAGCCGATGCTATTCCCGGCACCAGAACAAACGGCTTCTTGCTCCGCGTCGACATCGCCACACCGGTAAAGATTGTTGAGAAGAGCCCCAGCGATGTCATGATCACGGGGATCTGTAGCTGTCGATCCGTCGCGTCCATGGCCTTCACTGCCATCAGCGGAACATTGTTGATAATGCCGAGCGCAGTCGCCTCCAGTAGCGCGAATGCCATGTGAAAACGAAACGCGCGTCGCGAAACCGGAGGCAGACTGGGCGGACTGAACGCGGCGGCAACACGGGCGAGCCACCCGGCCCGCCTATTCGGCAAAATGATAATTGGTTCGTCGGTTGCAACGGGCACTGAATGTCCTAGAAGTAGAACTTCAATCCCAAAACCACGCGTCGTGCGGGCGCGGCTGCGGTATACAAACCGAAATTCTGGTTTACCTGTGCGCCTGATACGTCGAAACGCGCATTCGCGTCCACCGCGGTGAATTGCGCGTGGTTGAAGGCATTGTACGTCTCAAACCGGAACTGTAGCCGCCGCGTTTCCCCGAACCTGAAATTCTTGAACAGTGAAATGTCAAAGTTCTCGACACCCGGACCGGTAAACGGAAACTTCGACGCGTTGCCAATCCCGAATCCCGCCCTGCTAGGCGCGTGCACACATGAGCCGTTCAGCGCCCGCCCGCCGGTCCCCTGGTTGGGGTCGCAAGAAAGATCCACGCGGCTGTCGATTCCGATTCCGGTCGCTCCCGTGAGATCGGCAGGTGTTACCAAGGTGTAATTGATGGCTGTGGGAGCACCCGTGATGAACGCGGAAATTCCGGAGATCTCCCAGCCATTGAGTGCCTGCCGCGAGAACTTGTTGTCCCAGTGCTTACTGAAAGACGGGAACGAATATACATAGTTCAGCTTCAGATTATGACGGCGATCATATGACGCGGGACCGTAATTCCGGGAGTTAAAATTCAGATATGGATTCACCGGCGACGCCACTGTATCGGCAACATCGAGCGCCTTGGACCACGTATAGGACGCATGGAACGTGAGGCTCGTAGAAAAGCGCCTGGATAACTGGACTTGCAAAGCATTGTAGTTCGAGTTGCTCGCGAACTCCATATATTGAATGTCCGTGAATCCCTGAATCGGCCGCAGGAAATTCGGCGGCAGAGGCTTGTTCCCGGTGACAGTGGGATCGATACTCGAAGCTAGAAAGTTCGTGCCGTAGTTCGTCGCGTTCAGGTTGCGAATCTGCATTTCATGGCGCGCCACGTTGCCGACATATGCGGCATCCAGCACCGTGCGGGCCCCGAGGTTTTGTTGTACCCCAAAACTGTAGTTATAAACCGTCGGGGGCTTCCAGTTCGTTTGTATCCCGAATACGCTGTTTGGACTCGATACCAGTTGCGCGGAGCTCAGACCGGAAAGAGTCGAGTAATATGTAATCGGTGTCTGCACCAGCGGCGGCGATTGTACCAACTGCAACACCTGGTTGTCTGCGAATCGATCGGGGAAAATGCCGAATCCTGTGCGCACCGCCGTCTTGCCATTGCCAAGAACGTCCCATGCAAAGCCGACGCGAGGCGCGATTTGAATCGGCGGCGTCTTCAGAATCGACTGGTTATAAACTTTCATTCCTTGATTCGGCGTCCCCGCGGCGCTCGAAAAAGTGCCGATGTAAACAGCCGGCAGCAGAACGCCGCTCATCGGATCCCGTCCTACGCGCTTGCCGCTCGCCGGGTCTATGTAAGGTTGTATCAAGGGCGGCTGCTGACTCGCGTTGTAAGTGCCCGGGTCGAACGCCGCAAGCAGATTGCCCTCACTAATCGTCGAGTCGATCCAATAAAAACGGACACCCGCGTCAATGGTCAGGCGCCGCGTTGCTTTCCAAACGTCTTGCGCATACCATTCCACATTTTTGTCTCTGCCGTGTACCACCGGATGCTGGCTCGACTCGGTATAGTTGTCAACGCTTCCGAGCAGCGCATTCGAGAACGCATAACCGGTGTCCAACGGATTGTTCGGGTCGCGATCGAACGCCATGGTCCCATTGAAGAACGTGCCGAGCTGCTTGTTTGTCGCCGTATGCTCCACGTAGATCCCGAGTTTCATGTTATGCGAGCCGCGAATCTGCGAGTAGTTGTCCGTGTAATCCCAAATGTTGTCAGGTCCGAAATACGGATACCGGTTGTCGATATTGAGTTGAGGAGCATCGGGCACGCCCCCGAACGTCGCATTGGGGATCAGATTCAAAGGATTCGACTGCGGGTAAAACTGAGCTAGATTCAGGTGCAGGCTGGTCCGCGAATTGGCAGCCAGCGCCGCGGGTGCCGGAGGGGCCACCGTCTGCGTCCCGCGACTTACTCCGAACGTAAGCTCATTCACCTTCGACGAACTGAAGGTATGAATGAGGGTACTTACAAAACCTTGGCTATGGAATTCGATGTCTACCGGCAATTGCGGCCACGATGGCGAGGCGAGCGTAAAGCCGAAGCCGCCTTTCTTCGCCTCGTAATCCTTAATGCCTCGCGCATAAAACTGCGTCGTCGGCGAGATGTTCCAATCGATACGCAAAACCTGATCGTTGCGTGGTTGTTGGATGTCGCTCTGAAAGACATAGTTATAGGTATGAGTGGGGTCCACCGTATTGGGGAGCGGAAAGACACTCAGCAGACCTTGCCCGTTCGGATCGATGCGGCTTGCAGGCACCATATTGCCGGCAAAGGCGGCATTCGTCAGCGGGTCCTTCACTACAATCAATTTTCCGTTTTGGTCCAGGCTCTGTGTAAAGTTACCCTGCCGCTCGAGCACCGTCGGAAACGTCTGGAACGATACGTTAGTCGGGTAATCCCTCTTCAGGAACTCTTCCGACCAAAAGAAAAATAGCTTGTCGCGATCCTTGTTGAATCCAGTCCCCGGTATGAGCACCGGCCCGCCCACCGTATAGCCCGGATAATTATAACGATAAAGCGGCCGCGCAATTCCCTGGCGATTATTAAAGAATTCATTCGCGTTCAGATCTTCATTGCGGAAATAGTAGTAAGCGCCGCCGTGAAAGTCCCTGCTGCCGCTCTTGGTGACGGTCGTAATCATGCCGCCGGAACTACGCCCATACTCTGCCTGATAGTTCGTCAGCAGCACTTTCACTTCGGACACCGCGTCGATGCTCGGCTCAAAATACGGCCCCGTTCCGCCGCCCGTGTCCATGCAAAAGATGCCGTCCAATGTCAGGCTCAACGCGCCTTGCCGCGTGCCGTTGAAGAACAGTCCCTGAAGCGTGCTCGATCCCGGGGCTTCGCGGCTGGTGCTGTTCACGTCCACCACGCCTGGCAGCAGTTGCAGCGTGCCCATATAATCGCGCCCCTTCAATGACAGCTCTCCCAATTGCCGCGCATCAACCAGCCCCGAGCGTTCCGAACTCTCCGTCTGCAACTGTGGTGTGGTTGCCTCTACTGTTACGGTGTCGCTCACCTCGCCAATTTCGAGTCCGATCGGATTTAATACCAGGCGCTCGCTCGCGGAAAGTAAAATCCCTCGCTGTTCGAATTTCTTGAAACCTTGCATTGCGGCCTGCAGGTTAAACGTGCCCGGAAGCACTTCCGTGAAAACAAAATCGCCGCTGGCGTTCGTATTCGCCTCGCGGCTTTGTCTGGTTTCGGCGTTCACGAGGGCGACGCTCGCACCCATGATGGTTTTCCCGGCTGGATCGTGAACGCTGCCGGAAACCTGCCCTGTTAGCCCCTGGCCGGCGGCGCTGGACGAAATTGCAAGCGCGCCCATGCAGCCGATCATGCAGGCACGAACAACTCTCGATTTTATTGAACGCATTGCCGCACCTCGCTAGGTGACAACTACTCGTGCCCGTGCCCCAGGACGGGACAATTCCGTCCTAAATGTGCCTTCCGTTTTCGGCGCGTGGGCAATTATAGCATCGGTGTTTCGATTCAACAATCAGTTTTTAGTTGAAATTCGATCACAACCTCTGGCCTATTAGAAACGTTGCCTGGAATTCAGTTTTAAGGCGCACTGTTGCTGCTTCGTATGCTTGCCGGAGGGGCGGCGCGCATTGACCCGAAGCGCCGGGTCGCGCTATGGTTTGAGGAGAGCCACACAAACAGGGCGCGGTAGCCAAGTGGTAAGGCCAAGGTCTGCAAAACCTTTATTCGTCGGTTCGATTCCGACCCGCGCCTCCATCCGTCGTATTGCATGCTCCTCTGCCCCGTCCGCAATTGCCGTATGGAGTTGGCGCGCGAGCAGCGGCGGCTACTTTGTCCGCGTGGACATTCGTTCGATGTCGCGCGCACTGGATACGTGAACCTGCTTCAACCCCAAGATAAGCGATCGAATCAGCCAGGCGACACGGTTGCAGCGGTCGAGGGGCGGCGGCGTCTCCACGATACCGGCGCTACCGGGCCGCTGCTGCAGGCCTTCGCGGACATCCTGGCCCCATCCCCGAGCGACGTCGTTCTCGATGCGGGCTGCGGCGACGGTTTCTACCTCGGCAGCCTCGCTCGCGAAATCGGTTTC
>Ga0073928_10007836_pt1 | contig 13663 bp, 9 predicted proteins | sample PaiPotPPA55metaG_FD_76969 | JGI IMG/M metagenome (GOLD analysis project Ga0073928, IMG submission 76969) | Iron sulfur acid spring bacterial and archeal communities from Banff, Canada, to study Microbial Dark Matter (Phase II) - Paint Pots PPA... ...
AGAAGTGGCGGGCGTGCTGAACAGCTATCACGTGACCGGAAAAGTGGTGATCGCGATGGACACTGATCAGGAGACGCTAGACTGGATTCAGAAGGGCGTGATCGCGGCCACCATCGCGCAGAAACCCTACACCATGGCCTTTGTGGGCATGCAGATGCTCGACATGCTTTATCATCACAAGCCGTTGTCGTTGGACACGGATTGGTCAAAGGACAGCTTTGCGCCGATTCCGAGCTTCGTGGACACCGGTTCGGGGCTGATCGACAAGAGCAACGTGGACGCGTTCATGCAAGCGGGGAAGAACCTCAGTTCGGCGCCGAAGTAGGCGTCGGGAATCGAGAAATTGTGAAATTTGAGTAATTGAAACCACTCCGTTTCGGGTTCATTATCCAATTACGAAATTACCCAATTTCTCAATTCTCCGATTCCTACGAAATATATTCCCGAATGTACTCGTCCTTGGTGTGCGCCAGTTGCCGCACGTCGCCATCGAAGATGACTTTGCCATCGCGAAGAATCAGGAAACTCATCGGCACATCGCAATATTGACCGCGCGGAAGAGAGCGCATCTGGTTGGTCTGCCGGTCGAACTGATGCGTAGCCATCGTGAAGGCGTCCTGCAGGCGATGTGTCACCAGCAAGGAACTGGTTTTGTAGACGTCGCGCTGCTTCATAATCAGTTCGATGATGGTGTTGGAGGTGATCGGATCGAGACCGCCAGTGGGCGAGTCGTAGAGGATCACTTCTGGCTCCGTGATGATAGCTCGCGCGATCGCCACCCGCCGCCGCATGCCTCCAGAAAGCTCAGAAGGAAATTTGTCGACGGTCTGTTCTAATTCGACGAAGCGGAGCGCTTCCCGCACGCGGCGTTCGATGTCCGGGGTCTCAACGCCGTGTTCTTCAATCAGACGGTAGGCTACGTTCTCGCGCACCGTCAGTGAATCGAACAGTGCGCTCTCCTGAAACACAATTCCGACCTTGGCGCGCATAGCGAATAGATCTTCCTCGCGCACCTGGGTCACGTCATTGCCCAGCACCAGGATTCGCCCGGAGTCGGGCTTAATCAGGCCTAAAGCGAGTTTCAGGATCGTACTCTTGCCCGAACCCGCAACGCCGAACAAGGCCTTAGTCTCGCCGAAAGGCAGACAGAACGATATCCCGCGCAGTACCTGATTCTCCTCGAATGCGAGATGCACATCCTGGAACTCGATGGCGTGAGCGGCCGAGTCGTGGCCGGCGTCAGATGTCGAGTCGAGAGGCAAAGTTGGTGCGGACATGCGGCTATTTATACGACAACACGTTCATCAGGAATTGAGTGACAAACAAGTCGGTTACGACGATCAAAACCGAGGCGGCCACCACCGCTTGCGTGGTCGCACGCCCTACTCCTTGCGTACCCCCACGGGCCGTCATTCCATAGAAGCAGCCCACGGTCGAGATGATGAAGCCGAACATCACCGGCTTGACCAGACCCATGAAGACATCCTGAAACACCAGCGACTGCCATGCGTTGCTCCAGTACTGGCGGGCGTCGAGATTCAGAAGAATTTTGGATACGAACAATCCGCCCGCCAGGCCTACGAAATCCGACAGGATAGTGAGGAAAAATAACATGAACACTGTGGACACGATCCGGGGCGCAACCAGCTTTTTCATGGGGTCGGTGCCTAAAGCGCGCATGGCATCGATCTGCTCAGTCACGACCATCGAACCGAGTTCGCTGGCCATCCCGGAGGCATTGCGGCCCGCGACCATCAAGCCGGTGAGCACCGGGCCAAGCTCCCGCACCATCGAGAGCGATACCAACTGCCCGATTAGAGTAATGGAACCGAAGCGCTGCAACGTGTTCGCGCTCTGCACCGCCAGCACAGCGCCGGTGAAGAAGCCGGTGAGGACGACGATCGGCAGGGAGCCCACTCCGATCAGGTCCGCCTGCTGAATCATATCCGCGAAATATACCGGCTTCCGAAACAGGTTGGCCACGGACTGCGCCGTCATCACGGTATAATCCTGAACCGCGAGAACTTTCTGCTTGGCGAACTCGGTGGGCGAGGTCAGTTCCATGCGATTCGGACGGCCGGGCGATCGCGGGCGCGAAGCGCCGGCTTGACCGAACTATAGCAGAGAAAGCTGTCAGCTATCAGCTGTCAGCTCTCAGCGCCAACATTCCTACGTCTAGAGAGAAACGCCCCCAATGATGTCATCCCGAGCGACGCGAGGGATCTTGGTTTTGGCTGACAGCTGAGAGCTGATAGCCGACAGCTGTTGTTAAGCTATCCGCCCCTTCTTCTTTATCTCAATGTTCAGCCGGCGAATTTTCTGGTTGAGGGTGGAAAGCGGCACGTGGAAACGCTCGGCGGCTTCGGTTTGGTTCCAGTTGCAGCGTTCGAGCATGTCGGTGATGACGCGACGCTCCACGTCTTCCACAATTTCGAACAAAGACGCGTCGGATGGCGGGTCGTGCAGAGTAAGCGAGGAACCGCGTCCCATCATGGACTCGGGCAGCAGATCCATGCTGATCTCCGGCCCGGAAGAGAGGACGACAGCGCGTTCAATGACGTTCTCCAGTTCGCGGACATTGCCCGGCCAGGAATAAGCCATCAAGGGCCGCAGCGCTTCTGGAGTGATGCGCGGCGCAGGGCGTCCGTTCTCTTCGGCGTATTTCTTCAGAAAGAACTCCACCAATAACGGAATATCTTCCTTTCGCTGGCGCAACGGAGGAAGTTCGACAGTAATGACGTTCAGCCGATAGAAAAGATCTTCGCGGAAGCGACCTTCCCGCACCATATGGCGCAAGTCGATATTGGTGGCGGCAATGATGCGCACGTCAACCTGGAGCTCCGAAATTCCGCCCAGATGCATGAAGCGGCGATCCTGCAACACGCGCAAAATTTTCGCCTGGGTTTCCAAGCCCATGGTGGCGATTTCATCAAGGAACAGCGTGCCCTTGTCGGCCACTTCGAACAGGCCTTTCTTCGAAGCAATGGCGCTGGTAAACGCTCCCTTGACGTGGCCGAAGAGTGTGGATTCCAGCAAATCCGTGGGCATGGAGCCAGTGTTGACTGGAACGAAGGGTTTGTCGCGGCGCGGTGAGTTCAGATGAATCGCCTTCGCGATTACTTCCTTGCCGGTCCCGCTCTCCCCCTGCAAAAGTACAGTAGACCGGCTGTTCGCGACCTGCGCGACCAAATCAAAAATCTTCAGCATGGGCTCGCTCTTGCCCACGATATTTTCAAAGTTGTAGCGCTGCTTGAGCGCGCGCTTGAGCTGGACATTCTCTTCTTCGGCGCGCCGCCAGCCGACCGCAGCGCGCACATCCGCCAGAAGTTTTTCGTTGTCCCAGGGTTTCTGTACGAAATTCGCCGCGCCTGACTGCATCGCGCGAACAGCATTTTCCACCGTGCCAAAGGCGGTAATCATGATGACGGGCAGCCGTGAGTCGTGGGAACGAATCTCGGAAAGAATTTCCATCCCGTTGCGGCCGGGCAAGGTGAGATCGAGCAGCACCAGGTCAAACGGCCGATCTGCCATTTGCGAGAGACCATCTTCGCCCGTAATCGCGGTCTCGACTTCGAAGCCTTCCATCTCGAGCAGAGTTTGCAAGGACTCGCGAATCTCCGCCTCATCGTCAATGATGAGCACCGACCCTGTCGACGAGGGATTGCCGTTCACCGTGCCGCTCGTGATGACCGCCGCTTCAGACATGAACTCCCTTTCTGTTCAAGGGGAAGTCCAGAGCAAAGGTTGTCCCGGATCCCGGATTGCTCTCTACGCGTATCTTGCCCGCATGCTCCTGGATGATTCCATAAGTGACGGAAAGTCCCAGTCCGGTTCCGCGCTTTTGGCCCTCTTTGGGGGCTGTCTTGGTGGTGAAAAAGGGATCATAAATGCGCTGGATGTGTTCGGGTGCTATACCCGAACCCGTGTCGGAAACTCTTACGCTGACTATCTCGCCATTCGTGGTGGCCACGTTTAGGTTGCCGCCGCCCGGCATCGCATCCTTGGCGTTGAGGAATAAATTCAGGAAGACCTGCTGCAATCTTCCAGGATTCCCCTGAATGGGAGAAATCCCCGCGGTCAACTCGGATTGGACCTGGATCTTGGCAATCTTGAACTGGTGCTCGAGAAGCGCAAGCGTGTCGGTGATGACTTTGTTGATGTCGACGTCGGCGAACTCAGTGCCACTGGTACGAGAGAAGTTCAACAGATTGCTGACGATTTCCGAAGCGCGGAAAGTCTGCCGCGTGATCTTCTCGAGTAATCCCGACTTCTGCGGATCGCCCTGCAGTTGCTTGGCGAGCATTTGCGTGTAGGACGAAATCACCGCGAGCGGCGTGTTTACTTCGTGCGCCACGCCGGCCGCCAGCAGGCCGATAGACGAGAGTTTGTCGGCTTGCGAAAGCTGGCCCTCGAGTTCCACGCGTTCGGTAATGTCGTCCATGATCACGAGCCGACCGATCACCTGGAATGTGCGCGTCACCAGCGGGGCAATGGCTACGTTGACAGTTCGAGTCTCGCCAGCCGGAGTCTGCAGGCGGAACTTGTACAGATTGTTGATGCCGGCATTCTGCCGTACGCGATAAAACTCCTCAACGAATTCTGCAGGGAAAATGGTCCGAACCGGTTGAGTGATTGCCTGCCAGCGCGGCAGGGCATACATCACTTCCATCTGAGCGTTCCAGCTCTCGATGCGGTCCTCCATGTCGAGCGCCATGACGCCCACGTTGATGGATTCCACGATGTTCTCGTTGAAGTCCTTCAGACGCTCGTACTCCGCCACCTTCTGCTGCAAAGACGCATAGAGCCGGCCATTCTGAATCGCGATACCCAGATAGCCTCCCAGAGTCTCGAGCAACTCCATGTCTTCGCTGGAAAGGTAGTCCCCCTTGGTGGTTTTTCCCAAGCCCAGCACGGCAACGGTTTTCTGCTGAGCGCGGCAGGGAATGTAGTAATTCAAGTCGAGGCGAGCGATGGCGTCTTGCGATCCTGCGGTCTCCCGCGGCACCTGGTGCGTGTTTTCGAAGAACATGTGGCCGGCAGGTTCAGGCCGCGGTGCGCTCAGGAACGTGAGATCGAGCTTGCCCATCGGATTCATCCCTACCGATTTGGAGAGGACGAACGGTTCCGCCTCCTCGCCCGAGCGCAGGAAAATTGCGATGCGGTCCACGGCCAAGGTGCGCGAAAGGCGGTCGAGAACGGCAGCGAGCAGCGCATTCAAATCCGTCTCCGAACCGAGTTCGCGGCCAAATTCAATCAGCGTACGACGGTAGTCGTACACTGTGCGATAGAAGGCCTGATCGACGTGGTCCTGAATCCATTTGCGAACGGGGTCAAACAGCAGCGCGGTCACAACCACGGCCAGGATTAGTGGGACGGGTCCTCTGCCCGGCTGCCGCATCTGGACCAGCGTGGCCACGCCGGCGACCAGGGCGAAATACATTCCTACCACCGTCGCAGCGGCCAGGGTGTAAACCACGCCACGCTTGAAGATCAGGTCAACGTCCATCAGTCGGTAGCGGAAGATGGCGTAGCCAAAAGTCAGGGGAAGCAATCCCAGCGATAGTACGGATAGCTTCATCCCCGTCGCGGGGAGCGAACCCATCAGGTAAGGAACCACGTAAAACAGAGTGTAAGGAACGATCGCGAGAATGGTTCCGCGCGTCACCCACTTCAGCTGCTGGCGCAGGATGGTCGTGCGGGCGAGACGATAGCTGTCCCAGAGGACCGCCGCCGCCACTACAAAAAGCAGCGCCCCATAGGCCATTTCCTGGCGGTCCATGTCCCAGCGCAGATGCCCACTCGCCTGCGCCAGTCGTAGGGCCATGATGTGCCGTCCCAGAAGCGCAACCCCAGGTAAGTAGGCCAGGCCCAGCAGCCACGGACGCTGGCGAACAAATTGCCGCTTCTCAGGAAACGTCAGAACAAAATGCAGGAACAAAGCCGGCTGCAACACCCAGGCGACGATGTTGCTCCAGTAGATGGTCCAATCAAAGTCATTCAGCTTGCCGGTGTATTTGAACGAATACGCGACGAACGATACCAGGCAGAAAATGTAGAAGTGCGTGGAACCGGGCGCCGTCCAACGCCGCAGCAGGACGTAAACGCCGATGCCCAAATAAATCAGAGCGATCAGACGCAGCCAATTATTCAGGGAGCGATCCGCGGGAACCAGGATGACGTTGGAATCAAGCGTTACCGAATGTCGGATCAGCGAGTAGGTTGCCTTTGACCAGACGCCCGTGTTGTAGAGCTGCCGCACCAGCCCTGGAGTAGTCTTAATTTCCTGGCCGTTGACGGAAAATAACTGGTCATCGATCTTGATGCCGGCTTTCGCCCCAGGTCCGGCGGGATCCACACGGTCGGCCACGAGGCGCCCGTTGTGCTCCACCCACCACACGCCATCGTCGGGAACCGCGGAGTCGCGTTCCTTCTCGAAATTGAAGCCGGCGAAAACCACTGCGGCAACTGTCAGCAGGAACAGGAGGATCGCGACAAATCGAGCTTGGCTTTCCCGATTCATGGTTTTCGATATTGGCCCCGGAACCTTAGGAGACTGCGAAGGCGTGGGAGAGGCATCCCGTTGATACTGGATTAGCAACTTCGCTGCCACGTCGAGCCCCGTTCGGGGACGGCTAAGTCCCGCAGATAACCATACTTCCAAAATTATAGACGCGCTTTAGAACAGTAAATATGTATTTTTGGATGTTTCTGTGAAATTCAGTATCTGCGTTGGATATGGAACTTACCCAGCCTTGGCACTGTTCTTCGAAGTTTCGGGCGGTTCTTCGTCCCACTCAAACGAAAGAGCACGGGATGTAGTCTCGATGGGCTCAAGTTCCGGAATGTCTTCGGCGACAGACGCTCCCAACTCCGCGAATTTTCGCGCGGAAACCAATACGCGATTTTCCAACGATCCGACAGCCTGATTGTAGGCCTCGACGGCTCGATCGAGATTGGTGCCGACGCCGGTGATGTGCCCAGCGAGTTTGCGCAAGCGGTCGTGGAGTTCCTTGCCGAGAACGCTGATCTGTTGCGCGTTACGGGCCAGCTTTTCTTGATTCCATCCATAGGCGACGGCCTTCAGCAGCGCGATCAACGTTGTGGGCGATGCTGGAATCACGCGCTGGAGCACGCCCTGTTCAATCAGGCTGGGATCCTGCTCGAGCGCGGCGCTGAAAAAAGTTTCGCCTGGAAGGAACATCACCACGAACTCCGGCGTGGCTTCGAATTGCTCCCAATAATTTTTGCCGCTCAACGTCTTCATGTGATCGCGCACCTGCCGGGCGTGATTGGCGAGACACGCACGGCGCGCCTCTTCGTCGGTCGTTTCGAAGGCGTCGAGAAAAGCTTGCAACGGCGTTTTGGCGTCGACCACGATGTGCTTGCCGCCGGGCAACTTCACCACCAGATCGGGCCGCAGACGGCCGGTTTCGCCGGTTATTGTTTCCTGTTCGGTGAAGTCGCAATAAGAGAGCATGCCCGCGATCTCGACGACGCGCCGCAGCTGGATTTCCCCCCACCGTCCGCGCACGTTCGGAGTGCGCAGGGCACGCACCAGATTGCCCGTTTCCGATTGCAATTCTTTTTGCGTAGTAATCAGCGATTGAACCTGGGCCTTCAGATCGCCATAGGCCTCGCCGCGCGCCACTTCCATCTGCTGTATCTGCGCGTCCACCTTGCTCAGCGACTCACGCATGGGAGTGACGAGATCCGCAACCGCTTTCTGGCGCGCATCGAGATCGCCTTTGGCTTCACTCTGAAAGCGCTTCAGGGTTTCCTGCGCGATCTGCAGGAAGGAAGAATTGTTGCTCTTCAGCGCGTCCGCGGCCAGAGCCTTGAAGGCGTTTTGCAGATCTGCGGCCGCGCGATCCCCGGCGTTGGTCAGCAACTCAATCTTTTCGTTGCTGGTCTTTCGTTCCGATTCCAGAGCGGATTCTAATCGGGCACGGCTCTCCAGCAGTTCCCGCTGATCCTGCAAAAGCCGCGCCAGATCGGCCTTTGCAGCCGCTAATTCCTTGTCCGTCAAGGACAACCGAGCCTGCAGCGCCGCCGGACGCGCACGCAGCGCCAGCCATGCCAGCAGGACCCCAAACAGGACTCCGAACAAGAGGCCAATGCTCCCGCTGATCCCTAGTTCCATAGACACCCGTAACTACCCGCTCTCATGTCCAACCCCTAGCCTAGCACCAGCCACAAAGTTTGCGCCTCAATCCTGCAAGCCCAAGACGAATGCGCCGAACCGATTCCGCTCAGGATCTCGTTGGATAGGCAAGATTGCCAGGCAAGATTAATGCAAAGAGCCGCCAGATTGCTGTTGGCATTCGCGCTCATTATGGGCGCCGCGAGTGTGCGGCCCGCGGCTTGGCTGGTCGCTTCTTCAGCGGAACAACCCGCATCCCCAGGCGCCGCCGCTCCGCAATCCACTTTAAGGCCGGCAACCGCGAAAGCTTCCTATCTAGCGGTTGATCATGAAGATCTTCAGATGGAAAAGCGGCTGCTGACATTAGCCAACCAGTCTCGCCAGCAAGCTGGAGCGCCGCCCCTCACGATGGATGCGGGACTTTCGCAAGCCGCTCGCGTTCACGCGCAGGCCATGCTGCAAGCGCGCCGGCTTTCGCATCAATTCGACGGCGAGCCCTCGCTCCCGCAACGCCTCGCGCTGACAACGCAACTTCAGCTGCAGCAGGAGGGAGAAAACGTCGCGCTCGATTACGATGCCGAGCATGCGCACGAACATCTCATGCTTTCACCCCCGCATCGCGCGAACCTGCTCAACCCGGCCTACAACGTCGTCGGACTGGCCGTGGTTCGCAGCGGAAACCAAATTTATATTGTCCAGGACTTTGGCAGCGCTCTCCCGAGGAATTCTCTCGCAGAAGTGAAAGAGCGCGTTGCGGCAGCCCTGAATCAGGTGCGTCGCCAAGCTAGCCGGTCCGAATTGCAGCGCAGCGACTGGCTCGATGCCGACGCCACTGCCTGCTCCATGGCGGAATCCGACAAACTCGGAATGCCGGCGGATAGCAAGCCTGCTGAAAGCTTCACTGTACTCACCTTTACCAGCCTGCATCCGGAAACGTTCCCCGGCGGGGCAGCGCGCGCCGTTGCCGGCCGCGACCTCCGCACTTTCTCAATTGGCGCTTGCTATGCCCGCACTCCGAGTTATCCCATGGGTGTGTACTGGGTGATTCTGTCGTTGCAATGAGACCGAGCCAGAATGCGGCACCCTTGAGCGGAAGGGTAACCTTCATCGCGATGAGTCGGTTCACGGACAGCCAACGATGCCAAAAGCATTTAACCGCATCGCAAAGAAAAAGCTTTTTTTCGCGATCTCTGCGTCTTCACTTCGCGATCTCAGCGGTCAAAGGCTTTTATCCCCGTTAACCTTGCGCGGGAGCGAAGAAGCCACTGGAGGTGATCCGAATTCTCCACGCAGCACGCGATCTTCCTTCCCTGCTTACGTAGCTGCGCTCGCAAGCCTCCCTTTGCAAAGAACTGTAAATTCGGTAGCTTTTTCCCCGCGCATGAGCCAAGCTAAAGTTACGTCGCCAGTTTGGTCAGGAGCCGATAGGCCCGATTGACGCGCGACCTGGTGTATCCTTTCTTACTGGCGTTTCGCGGCGGCGCATGCGATTACTCGGAGTTTTAAATTCATGATTCGCGGTGGGATATCTTTCTCTTTTGCCGACGCACTAATTCTGGGATGTGCCCTGCTGACGTTTGCGCTGGCAGCCACGGCGCAGCGCCACGGCGGCGGCATCACCGGAGGCGGCCTTTCCGGAAATGGCCGTCCCACCGGAGTCAAAGAAGACGACACTCTCAAAGATTTTCATCAGGCCATGGCGGTGCAGGCTACCAGCCAACAGACGGCGGAGTTTCAGGCGGCGACAAAAAGTACGGAGGAGGCGAAAACCCAACTTCAACTATTTCTCGAACACCTGCACAAGGGAAACATAGCGGCGGAATCCCTCCATCGCGAACCTCTAGACCGGGCGCTGGAGAACGCGCGAAGCGGAGACAAAAAATTCCAGCAAGGATTTTCCCCCGCGCAAAAATCTGGACTCAGAGATATCGCCAAGAGGCTGGCCAAAGCGGACTCCGATCTAGAACAAGAAGAGAAGAAGCTGGATCAAAGCCTGCTATTGATGGTCGCCAGTTCTGAAGTTGCGGCGCGTGCTGAAAGTCTCGGCAAGGCTTTAACGGACTTCTACAACCAACAACTCGCGCTCGGAAGGGAAATGAGCATCACCCTGGCCAATGGCCAGGATCTGGCTTTCACTCTTCCGTTGGCGAGCCATCCGGTCAGCATCGCAAAGCAAACGATCGCGGTCCCGGTTTCGGGTGAACTGGCGCAGATCGCCGCGCAGGGTGGGCAGCGTACATTCAAACTTCAGCTGACCGCAAATTTGACCGACCTGCAACAAAATATTACCGAACTCCTGCGGACCCAGCTCGACACCTCGGACAACTGCGGCCAGCGGATCGCGATACACCAGGCTACGCTCGCGCCCTCGACTCCAAATGGCCTCCTCGTGCTGAAATTGCACTATGAGCGTTGGACCTGCTCGCAAATGTTTGGTAAGCAAACCTCCAATGAACTGGCGGAAGGGGACGGTTTGGTTGAAATCAAACTGACCGGGTCGGTGGAAAAGCCTGGCACATTGAGGATTACGGCCGCGTTCGGTCGTATCGACGCCACCGGCATGATGGCCGAAGCGCTGCGCTCCGGATCCCTCGGCGAAAATCTGCGGAACGTGGCTGCACAGTCCGTTCTAACAGCAGCGCAAACTGCTTCCGATTTCAAAACAACACTTCCACCGGCAGTGCAGAATTCCGCAGTGCTCCAAAGCGCCAGGTTTCAGGACACGGGCGCCGGCACTTTGACGCTTCTGCTGGAGGGTCAGCTCGAAATCTCCAACGAGCAGGCTGACACCTTGGCCAATCAGCTCAATCAAGCCTTGTCAGCGCAAGGTACGCCACCGCGATAGGCTTCGCCGACCATCGGGTCAGGAGGTCCCTGTGCTACTCTGACCGTGCCCCTGCGTCGCGACTCCCTCCATGGGATCCTCAGCACAAGTCCGCTTGCCTCAGACCGCCCCGAACCGCGTTCGCATCGGCACGGCGGGATGGTCTTACAAAGATTGGGACGGGATCTTTTATCCCTCGGGCATGCAGCACCGCAAGGTGCACCCGCTCGAATATCTAGCGCGCTTCTTCGATACCACCGAAATCAACACCTCCTTTTACGGTCCGATCAAGGCTCAGTTAGCTAAAGTGTGGTGCCGCAAGGTTGCGGCCGTGAACTCCGACTTCCTGTTTACCGCCAAGCTCTATCGCGCCTTCACGCATTCGCCGAATGCGGTCATGGAGCCCACCTCCGCGGCCAGCATTCGTCCCACTGACGAAGACGAATTCCGCACCCGCGAAGGTCTCGACGTCCTGGCCAGCGAGGGACGGCTCGGCGCGCTGCTCATCCAGTTTCCCGTGTCGTTCAAAAATACTTCGCTGAACCGGGAATATCTCGACCGCCTGCTGCGCCAATTTATTGAATATCCCTGTGTAGTGGAAGTTCGCGACTCCAGTTGGGACAATGCCGAAACTCTAGCCGCCTTCGCGCAAAAGAACGTCGCCTTCTGCAATATCGACCAGCCCGTGCTCGGACGCTCGCTCGGTCCTACTGAACACGTGACCGCACCGATCGCCTATGTGCGTTTGCACGGACGAAACTACGATCAGTGGTTCGATTCCGATAATCGCAACGACCGCTACAACTATCTCTACAACGAAAAGGAACTGGAAGGCTGGAAAGAACGAATCGAAAACGTCGCCGAGCAGGCGCAGACCACCTACGTGATCACCAACAATCATTTCGAAAGCAAAGCCGGAGTCAATGCTCTGGAGTTAAAGGCCATGGTGACTGGCAAGCGAGTCGCAGCTCCGCGGACGCTGTTGCAGAAATATCCAGAACTGAGAAGATTCGCCGATCCAGCCGAAGACTCCGAGGGCACGCCCCCCGCCAATCAGTTTTCCTTGCTGCCCTGAGCGCCGTGCCCCGGGTGCCCCATGTCTCACGTATTTTGTGAGACATGGGGATTTCGCCTGAAGCGCCATTCAACTGCCCGCTTCTCGCAAAACTAAAAGTGCGCGGCACCGTGGAAGAGCGGCCCTTTAGGGCCGCGTAAAGCATGTGGAGTCGCGCGGGCTTTTAAGCCCCTGTGGCGGGCGGATAGCAATGCTTTGGATCTCGCCCGCGTCAGCACAACCGGGGACGCCCGTCCTTCGCCCTCTTTGCGACGTAAGCAAAATCGCCGTTGCACCAGAACTCCGGCCAAATCACCAACCTTCCGACGCTGTCCTTTCGTGATGCTGCGGTCTCCAACGCCAAGCGTAATCATTAATCAGGCTTGGCCTAACTATGGAATGCCCTCATTGCCACCGGCAAACAAGCCTTCATTCCAAGAATTGCGGATCCTGCGGCAGTGTCATTCCGCCCGCTCAGCACTTGCTTGAGGAAGCAGGCGTAATCGAGCCCGCGTCCCCTACGACAAGCGCACCGTCCAAGCACGTTCCGCGCGAGCAGAAAAATGACACGTTTTACCGAATGGCAACCCTGGGCGATCGCCTAATCGCGTTTGCCCTCGACAGCACTTTTCTTTTCGGCGTTTTTGCCATTGTGGATGCCTGGGCCTTCATGCGCTGGGGCATTGTCGACGGAACAGAACTGAAGCTGACCCTCGCCGCACTGCTCGTTGCCGAGTCTCTGAATGCCGCGGTTTTCTTTCTCTATCTTTGGCTTCTGGAAGCGGTCTTCGGCGCCACCTTGGGCAAAGCGATGGTCGGCATCCGCGTTATCCGCACGACGGAGACCGAGCGCAACCCGCTCGCGATTCTCGCAATCCGCAATCTCCTCCGCGTCGTGGACGGGCTCGGCTTCTACCTGGTCGGCGCGGTGGTTGCAAGTTGCTCCACTTTTCGTCGCCGTCTGGGAGACATTTGTGCGGGCACAGTCGTGATCGAAGAAGACTTAGGTTCCTGGATGAAGTTCGCCGCCATCGCGCTTTGGACGCTCGTTCTCGCGGCCGCCGTCTGGTCCGTTCCTCGCATCTGCCAGACCAATGCCGCGCTGCCGTCTCGTTACCTGAACCAGGTGGTTGTCCAGGTAGGTCGAAGCGAAAACTCTGCCTACTTCACAGTCGCCAGCCTTCACGTAGAGATCCAGCTAACTTCGGGATCAGCGCCGTAGGCTGCCCCGCCGAAACTCCCGCAGCTCCCGCGCGCGTGGACGCAAGCGTCCACGTCGCATGCCGGGAACCCGCAATGGTTCCGATCGTAGAGACGCGACTCGTTACGTCTCTCTATCCACATCTCCCCGCCATTCCCGGTCCGCCCGCAAGACGTGGAAGAGTGGCCCTTCAGGGCCGCATAAGATAGGTGGAATCGGGCTCTCGTGGTCGCGAAAAAACCCGATTTTGCGATTTGTGTGGAAAGGGCGCGGCTTTTCAGCCGCGCCGCAAGCCGTGGAAAATCTATGAAGGCCTTAGCCCTGAGGCCGACGGATTCCCGCTTGCGCTGAAGTATCCACAGTTTGGTCCTCGTACTTAAGCACTAGGTCCTTTATTGAAAGGTGCGGACCGGCGTCTCGCATTAGGCTCCTACCGCGCGGTCG
>Ga0073928_10007838_pt1 | contig 13662 bp, 9 predicted proteins | sample PaiPotPPA55metaG_FD_76969 | JGI IMG/M metagenome (GOLD analysis project Ga0073928, IMG submission 76969) | Iron sulfur acid spring bacterial and archeal communities from Banff, Canada, to study Microbial Dark Matter (Phase II) - Paint Pots PPA... ...
ACCGGCGGTGGAAAGTGCTGCGCGAGCGAGTCCTCGCGATAAAAACCATTTGGACTGAAGACGAACCCTCATTTCACGGCGAGTTTGTCAATTTCGATCGACTCTGGTCCTATCCCAAACCTGTGCAGAAACCCCATCCGCCCATCATCATGGGCAGTATCAAACCACAAGGCCTGCAGCGGATTGTCGACTACTGTGACGGCTGGTGCCCGGCCGATATGGCGATTGAGGATTTTCGGCGTGTTATGGCTGAACTCCAGGAACGCTGCAAAAGGGCTGGACGTGATCCGCGCTCGCTCTCGATCTCCATCTTTGCCGCGGGCGATCCGGAGGAATCAAAACTCCACCAGTATCGAGAATTAGGCGTCGAGCGAGTAGTGCTTGGTGTCGGACGTGCGGATGTCGATGTAAAGGAAAAGGTGCTGCCGTTTCTGGATCGCTACGCGAAGCTCATCCCGAAACTCGCCTGATCGCCTGTGTCCGCTGGAAGTTTCAGTCAGCATATGGACGAGACCATTTCGGTCATTAGACCGGAAGCTCTTTGAAGAGGGCGGCGACGTATGATACCGAGTTTCCTCGAATTGTTCGTACCGCCGGAGCTAGCTGAGCACAGCACATCGCGCGTTAAGAGGCTGCCGCCAGAAAGGCTCGATCTTCGCTAGAAGAACCATTCTAACCGACGAGGAACCCAAAAAGGAACTCGAATGAACCCTGCAGTACGTATCAACCTTGAGACAGGCCTGAAAGTCTTCAACACGCGCGCCGCCAAAGCATCCGAAAAGATTACGGGCAAGGGCTATTCCGTCGTCACCGATCAGAAGCTGACGGAACTGCCGAAAATGCCTGCCGGCGCGACTTTCAATGCGGAGGAGCAGGCCAAGTACCTCGCGTTCAAGGAAGCCCGCCGCGGCGCCGCCGACTACATGGCCATGGAAGGCGAGTTCAAGAAATATCTGGACGACGTCTATTCGGAGCCGCCGATTCCGCGTGAATCGCTGGACGACGAGTGCGAGATTTTGGTGGTCGGCGCCGGCTTCGGCGGACTGCTGCTGTGGCACAAGCTGAGCGAAGCCGGCTTCACCGATGTGCGTTTCTGCGAGAAGGGCGGCGACGTTGGCGGCACCTGGTACTGGAACCGCTATCCCGGCATCGCCTGCGACGTCGAATCCTATAGCTACTTGCCGTTGCTCGAGGAAATGGGTTACGTCCCGTCGATGAAATTCGCTTCGGGCTTCGAGATCCTAGAACACTGCCAGAACATGGCCCAGAAGTTCGGGTTCTACGACCACTGCCTGTTCCACACGACGGTCGTGGCGACGACCTGGGACGAGGCATTCGGCCGCTGGATCGTCGAGACGGATCGCGGTGACAAGATGCGTGCGCGCTTCGTGATCCTGGCCAACGGCATTTTGACGACGCCGAAGCTCGCGCGGATTGCCGGCATGGAGAAGTTTCAGGGCGAGTCCTTCCATACCTCGCGCTGGAACTACAACATCGACCTGCGCGGCAAGACGGTCGGCATCATCGGCACCGGCGCGACGGCCGTACAGGCGGTGCCGGAGCTCGCCAAGATTGTGGGGCAGCTCTACGTCTTCCAGCGCACGCCGTCCTCGGTCGACGTGCGCGACCAGCGCGCGACGACCGACGAGGAGCGGGCGACCTGGGCCAACGAGCCCGGATGGGCCCGGGCAAGGCGCGAGCGCTTCGCGAGGATATCGACCGGCCGCAGCGCCATCCAGGCCAACGACGACTACCTGGCGGGCAAGATTCAGGACATCAGGAAGCCCAGGAAATACGACCGTAAGCTGAGCGAGGAGGAGCTGATCCAGAAGCAGCTCGATGCCAACTTCCGCATCATGGAGCAGATCCGGGCGCGCGTGGACGCGATCGTCAAGGACCCGAAGACGGCGGCGGCGCTGAAGCCTTACTACCCATATGGCTGTAAGCGGCCGACTTTCCACGACGAATACCTGCCGACGTTCAACCTGGCGCACGTCCATCTGGTCGACACCGCGCCGCGCGGCGTGTGCGAGATCAACGAGCGCGGCGTCGTCCATGAGGGGGTCGAATATCCGCTCGACGTGCTGATCTACGCGACCGGGTTCCAGTGGATGGGCACCTCGACCTTCAACATGGTCAGCGGCCACGGCGGCCGCACCCTGAAGGAAAAGTGGGAGACCGAGGGGACCAGGACTTTCCTCGGCCTGCATAGCCACGGCTTCCCCAACCTCTTCATCGTCACCGGTCCGCAGGGCGGCGGCGGCAGCTTCAACTTCACCGATGCGATCGACGCGCACGGTGACTATGTCGTGTGGATGCTGCAGACCATGCGCGAGCGCGACGTGCGCATCGTCGATATCCGCAAGGAGTTCGAAGATGCGTATGCGGCGCATTGCCGCGAGGTCGACATCGCGACTGCGCCGCTGCGCGATTGCATCTCCTACTATAACGGTGAAGGCAACGCGGCACCCGGGAGCCTCGCCTATTACGGCGGCGGCAAGTGGCACAAACACCGCCTCCCGGCGCAGTCGTCGCTTGAGCCGTACGTGTTCGGAGGAGATCTGAACTGAGGTTTGCCTCGCCGGTGATAGTTGCGTTGCCAGCACCTGGATCTGGCATTCTCTCAACGAACCCAGGAGGAAAGTGCAATGCCCCGCGCTGAAGTCACGATCAAGACCCGGGATGGAAATTGCCCGGCCTCGGTCTTCACGCCCGCCAAGGCTGGGCCTTGGCCTGCAGTGATCTTCTTCATGGACGGTTTGGGCATCCGCCCGGCCATGTGGGAGATGGGCCAGCGCCTGGCTGATAGCGGCTACTTGGTGCTGTTGCCCGATCTCTATTACCGCCTCGGGAGTTATCCGCCGAAGAACCCCGCGCAGGTTCTAGCCGACCCAAAACTAATGAAAGAATTAATGAAATCCGTGACCAGCCTTAATCGCGATCGGAGAACGCTATAACGCCACAAATCAGTCTCGGTTTTCGCCTCTCCCATCAATTTCGCCCAGTGTCTCGCCCAGCTATGGCGGTCCATTGCGTATTTGGCTCCGGTGTAGGCCCGAGACAAAAATCCGTGCGACGCTTTCAGGCCCTCGATCGTTTCAACTGCCCAGTCGCTCTCTTCGGAAAGCCCAGCCACCATGACCGCTCTCGCGACGAAAGACGGTTCCGGCCGGTTTCGACGATCGATTACATATTCTCTAAGTGTTTCCTGTTTCCCTGCACCTATCGCGGCCAGCACTTCGACCGCGATTTCGTGGTCGGTTCGCGCCTGGTCCAGGCGCTTGAACCTGAGCTTTTTCAATTCTTCGTTGTCACCCGCGTTCCATACCGACACTGCGTCCAGACTTATACCCGCCCTGCCAAAGGTAACCCGCACATAAGGCGAGCTGGCCTTCAGCCTTTCAAATAAAGCAATTGCGGATTGCGGATCATCCTTTGAAATAACCTGCGCAACGACCGACGCGACATTGTGAACCCTGTTCAGAGCGTTGTCTTGTAGGCTCATGAAACGTCCGTACCACGCTCGGACGATCGATGGGTCAGACTTAGTAATCTCAAACACCAGTTCCGCGGAAACGGACTGAACGATAAGTTCGGCGCCAGCCTGCGTTAGCTCTCTTTCAAATTTCTCGATGACCTCTCGGTTTCGCCGGTGACGCTCGTACCAGGCATCACCGGTTTCAGCGAGCCGCTTAAAACCGTCCCCAGGGTTTTCCTGCGCGTTAGGTTTGTCGTTTATATCGAGGACTGGCGGCTGCTGGCGCAGGCCCATGCGCTTCTCAATATCGGGAAGGTTGGCGCTGACTTGATAGCCAGCGGCCTTGTGTATGGCTGAATCCACGCGGCCCGCGACAGCAAGGGCTGAGTCCTGGCCCAGCTTTTGTATCAAGCTCAAATACGCACTTAATGAAATCCTCTGCAGGCACGCTTCGACCGAAAGAAGACCTTGTTCCGCTGCGAGAACCAGAACCTCTGAGCCGTACCAGATTTCAAACCCGTCAGATGCATTGTCGAGCGTCGCGGCTGTCCAGTCGCTCGCCGCGACTGCGTTGAGCAAGGTCGCGTCTTTGATGCGGCATATTAACCCGAAAGCCGAGAGCCGCACGAACTTGTTGGTTGAGGTTGTAAGCTGGCCGACAATCGTCTTGGATCTTTCGCTAATCAATGTCTGGGTATGCTGCCCAAAGACCAGCAATCTGAATTGATTGACCTCGTCACCGTCTCGATACGCCTTTTCGAGCTCTGCCTCGTATTTGAGCGGATCGCTCGCTTGCATCAAATCTGAAAGATCGAGCAGGATGTTGTCAATTTTTGGATGGGCGACGAGCGCATCAAGTTGGTCATTTCCCGTCATATGCGGAAACGCGATCGATAACGCGTTTTGCGCCGCGACCCACAACTCGTGATGCTTATCACCGTGCGCTATCGAAGCTGCTGCAACCTGTGATGCTCTTTCCACAAATCGCACTGCGGTTGCATCGTCCAAAGCGGCGGTGTGGTTTTCCAGCAGGAACACGGCAAGCCGAAACTCAGCGTTATTGCGCGTCAGGGCGTCAGCAGCGAATCTTCTCATCGTGCCAATGGCGGCATCCGGCTCGAACCGGGCCAGGCCAGCCCTGGCCATATCGAAGAAGTGATCGTCCTGCCCCTGTCCCATGTGCTTTCTGAGCTGGGAAACGTTGATGGCGGAGTATGCTTTCGCGGTTGCAGCAATATTGTCCGGACGCGGCGAGTTGGGGTCACAAGGATCGGTGGCGCAATAGTTTTCCACTAATCGCCAGCCGGCATCTTTTTCTCTGTCTTTTATCAGAATCTCGACTACGTCTTCGGCTTGCTTAGAGTCCGTTGAAGCGCCTGTGGCACGGAGAAGGTAGGCCAAGGCCCACTGACCAGTCCGTGAGATCGCCTCACCGCTAAAAATTTCTGCGGCTTTCAAGATCGCGGCGCGCGCGTCAACCCAATCTACACGGTTGAATAGAACAAGATCGTCGAATTCTTCGTGCGGATTGCTAAATCCGCCGTTGAAGGAAGCGGCAAAGCACCAATTTCGAAGAGACTCGGCGAAGGGCTTTAGGTGCGTTCCAGCGAGAAATCGAAAGGCGATCTTATTCAAGCGCGAATGGTCGCCACGCTCTTCCAACACTAGAGACTTCAGCAGCTCCTTTTCAGGAACGCTAAATGCGGCAAGTTTGGCGTCCAGGTCATCCTTCAGTTTTTTGCACTCCGCAGTGCGCTCTTCTTGGCTGGCACCGGGCCTCCGCGTCATCATCCGACGTTCGGGCGCGCGAGAATACATGCTCAGCCAGCGGTGGACGTAAGCCGCAATGGCCTGAGAGCAACTGCCGTCGTGCCGGCTTTCAAGAAGCGCCTGTAAAAGCCAAGATAGGTTTGAAGAAACGCTGTCGGCGAGCGCGGAATTTTCCAGCGCCAACAAAAACGGTGACGATGCCCGACGCGCTAGTGCACGAAACTCTTGATAGCGGCCTGCGTCGAGGTTCTGCAGCGCAATAAACGCCTTAGCAAGCGGAGCCACGATCTCATCGCGTGCGTCGTCGTCCAACACAGCTGCCAATAAAGCGGAAATCAAGACATCGGCGGTTTTGTCGAGGGCTGCGATTGGGTCGAGAATCTTTGATAATTCGTCTTCTATGTTTATCTGGTTGCGACGGGCGCGTTTGGCAGTACTCACCAGTGAAAGGCCCAGCGCAAGCGGCAGGCCGTCGTCCTTGAGGGTGTACCTAGTGGGATCATCCGGTAGAGGTTCAAAGAATCGGCCCGCGGATGTGAGAACGAATTGATCGGCAAGCGAATGATTTGACTGGGTCGCTGCGATACCCCGTGACCGGTCAAAAACCGTGAGGTCGGCGGTTTGCATTTGCTTCAATCGTTCTACGATCATTTCGGCGTGGTCACACACATCGCGCACAAATTGGTGCGGCGGCAGAGGGTCGGAGGCTGGCGACGCGCCAGTGCGGATATGCTCGAACAAAAGCCTGCTGACGCTCAGTTCGTCAAATTGCTCGATTTCGGAGTTTTTCAGAAGTTCGGCGGCGACCGCAAATATTCGCGGATTCCTCAAAGATCCGACAACCGACGCGTTCAATTTCGATATCGACGTGCCGCGCGCGACTAGCAGAGACTCCAGTTCGTCCGTGCTCCATTCTGGAACCTCAAATGGCTCAACGTGTCTTACCAGTCGATTTTTCAGGTTGTCGCGATAGAAAAACTCTCTGCAGCTGAAAACAAGCTTTCCGCCAAGGTCGGCCAGAACCTCGCTTAGTGAATCGATAAACTTTACCCAAGGGATGCTTTCTCGCTGATTGATGCCATCGAGGAAAACGACAAGACGCGGCCGGTCGGGCCCTTCTAGGCGCTTCCACCGATCGAAATGTTTCTTCCAGCGCTTCTTTGACGTCTCTGTTGCGGTATCGCCGGTCTGGAGTATCAGCTTTGAGATCAGAAGCTCCTCCAGAATTCCGAATGAAAACGCGGCTTTTATATCATCTGGGACCAAGACCACCGTCAGGGGCTTCATCGGCTGATGCATCCAAGCCTGCGCAAACAGCCACGACTTGCCGTTGCCGTCGGCACCAAGCGCCGCGGCTATAGTGTCGTTTGGTTTGCCGAAAATGGCAGTCGAAAAACGTTGGCGCAGGACTGCCCTGTCCAGGACGCCAGAGACTGACGAATCTCCGGGGGCGAGTGGCTGTCCGAAAACCGCGCGGGCCCGCTTGGTGCTCTCAAACGCCGTCCGCAACCATCCTTCGTTTTCCTTGAGCGCATAGGCGGGCCCAAGACTTGGCTGTTCGAAGACGCCATTCAATTCGTGGGTGCGGTCGGTGAATTGCGGGTGTTGCCGGACTGCATCGAGCTTCTCCAGAATGTGCTGCTCACTGACACCAGTTTTTCCGGCAATGAACTTCGCTGTCGTCGCTGGTGCCATTGCCAAAATGGTGGCCAGCGTCGGTAAACCAACAGTCGACCAGTCAGCGATAAGTATTGCGACTGCGATCTTCTTGCCCAACATGTTTGCGGTATTGACCACTTGGTGGCTACGGTGCCTGTCGATCCCAAAATCCAAAGGTCGGCCGCGCCGTCGGCGTCAGCGGCTATTTCTGCAATCTTGCTGAGGATCTCGTTTTTGGGGACTTGCTCATCATAGAGCTTTCCTTCAAAGCTGATTGCGCCGTCGTTCAGGACAGACTGGCCATCCTTGCCACGTTGAGAACCCGAGTTGGCCAAGCCAAAGCTGGTCTTAGTAATCTCCGTAAGTACCGCGGCCATCAGGCCCTCGAATCCGTCTGGCCCCGTCGGTTCGAGTTTTCTGACGAGATCGCGCAAGTCACTAAATTGGTTAGCAATATCCGTCATGCGTCATCGGTCCGGCCGTATCGACTAAATGGATCAGCTATCGAAACTACCACAGTTGTTCCCCGGAGAAAGGGCAGGAAAAACGGAGGCGGATGTTGGGCTTTTTTGCCCAACGCCCCGAAAAGGTATAGTTGGGTCACACCACGAAAGGGAAAAAATCCTACGCTAAGCCCTCGCTGCATCAATGTGTGTGATGACCCCCCCACCGGGATTCTGAGTGGGCGCTTTCAGGCCGGATAGGTCCTCTTGCGGCGATTAGCCGGCTTATTCTCCGCATGTCATGCGGAGAATGCTTGCTTATGCGTCGATAGCAGGCTACAATCTCCGCAGGAGGTGCGGAGATTGTACATTCATGAGCTTCAAGACTGGCCCCGGTTTGATTGGAACCGCGAACGCCCTGCCCAACCTCTAGCCGACGTCCGCCACCGGCAGGGTCGGCTGATCGGCCACATGGAAGCCCTCGGATTCAACCTCCGCCAGGAGGCTGTCCTGCAAACCCTCACGGCGGACGTGCTCAAGGGCAGCGAAATCGAAGGGGAGAAGCTGGACGCCGAACAGGTCCGGTCCTCGATTGCGCGCCGCCTCGGCATGGATATCGGTGCACTCAAGCCCGCAGACCGCAATGTCGAAGGCGTCGTTGAAATGATGCTCGACGCTACGCGTCACTATCATCAGCCGCTCACCGACGAAAGGCTCTTTTCGTGGCACGCGTCCCTGTTTCCTACGGGGCGCAGCGGCATGACCAAAATCAGGGTAGGGGGCTGGCGTGACGACAGCACCGGCCCGATGGAGGTCGTCTCAGGCCCGGTTGGCAAGGAGCACGCCCATTTTCAAGCACCCGCGGCAAAACGGCTCGACGGGGAAATGCAGGAATTCCTGGACTGGTTCAACGCAAACGCCGACATTGATCCGGTTTTAAAAGCAGGGCTGGCACATCTCTGGTTCGTAACCATCCATCCCTTCGATGATGGTAACGGTCGCATTGCGCGCGCCATCGCCGACATGGCTCTGGCCCGCTCAGAAAACAGCCCGGAACGCTTTTACAGCATGTCTGCACAGATTCGGCAGGAGCGCGGCGCCTACTACGACATTCTTGAAGAAACGCAGAAGGGAACCTTGGACATCACGCCCTGGATGGAATGGTTCCTCGGCTGTCTGGGCCGTGCCATCGACGGCGCACAAACCACTCTAGGCGCCGTCCTCGATAAGGCACGCTTCTGGGAGCGCGCTCAAGGCATTTCTCTCAACGAGCGGCAGCGGCTCGTCCTTAACCGTCTCCTCGATGGCTTCGAAGGGAAACTGACAACATCGAAATACGCCAAACTCGCCAAGTGTTCACCGGACACGGCCCTGCGCGATATTTTGCATCTTGTTGAACGCGGCATTCTCGTTCGCAATCCCGAAGGTGGCCGCAGCACCAGCTATGCCCTGGCGATGACTCCACCGAACACGATTGCATAGCCCGTTGATGGAGTGTCTTCATGCAGTACAGTGGGATGACGTCGAAACAGAAACGAATAATTGAAAGAGATGTCGAAAGCCTCTTTTCGCCGGGCGCGTTTCTTCCCAATCCTACGTTGGAAGATATTAAGCAGCTCGATTTTTTTCATCCAACCGTTAAGATCAATCGCGGAACCTTATTTCTTTCAGATAAGGGTGAGGCCGCATTGAAACGCATCACAGACCTGGTATGCGGCATGCCAGCCCTTTCCGATTCTGTCTCCCGGCGCGAAACAAGCACTGAGGTGTTGAAGAGCTACAATGAATGGCTCGAAAAGTTTCTTCAGCCAACCGGTCAAGAATTCGTCGAGGGTATTGCGAAGACGTTGATGGCGACTGTGAAGGACTACGAATTCTTGATCAAGGTCGAAGGCCTCGACCTCAAAGATCAAGACTGTATTGAACTTGGTTCTGTCCGGGTTCAGCGTTCCAACCGCGCACTTTTGGAAAATGTGAAGTTTGAGGGGGCTCTGACTTTCGAGTCCATGTATGACGAGTTCAAGGACAGCCTCTGGTTAATTGGTCGAGTCAAGGGGAGCAGTGATGTTGCATCCGAGCTGTCTGAGTACCGAGCGACTCTCACTGTTGGCATCCTCGCTGTTTGCGGCGCCCTATTATACAAAGGAGCCGTCTGGCGGTCTCGTATTCGTGCCGTGATTTCTCCTCTCGAAAATCGTAGCGCAACCTCTTCATTGAGGTGGGAGGTCGGAGGAAATAACCCTTCGTACTCCCGAAAGACCCTCAGTGATATGAAGCGCACGCCGATCTTGTGCTCTTATATATAGGCGGACTTTACAGGGCAGGGCATTTTTCTTTTATTTATAGATACCTCTGCAGAGCTACTCGAAAATTCTGAAATTCGGCTCCGACCGAGTCGAGAGAAGGAACTCGGGTTCCCTGCCAACACCTTTGGCGGCTAGACTCACCTTCTCGAATGCGCCCTTGATCCATTCAATGCAAACACTGGGATCCGGGTTATTCCTAATCGAGGAGATAAAGCGATTAATTTCTTCTAACCCAATCGTCTTTTCGAATTCACTGCTTCCTGTACCAACATGGAGTAATCTTGCGCCACCATTCGCAACCTTCCACCAACCGTAGATAGTTCGCGAATGCGTATAGATATACAGCAGAGAAAAGTATTCAGACGACGATATGTCGAAGAACGTGGCAATCCCTTCATTCCGCATCATGTCAGGTTTTGAGAGATTTTCTTTGCGGTTCGGCGACAGGAAGAAATCCAGAACTGAATCAAGAATGGTCTTGATGGAACTATCGACACCTTCGTTTTCTTCGAAGTGTTCGAAATAACCGTGCTCCCGTACGGAACCGGCTACCCCAATGGCAACCGCTCCACACCTGCTAACCTTCATTTTATGGTAGCCCTCGACTGTACCGCCGTCTTTAGCGTGGATTGTTATATCGCCAGCCGTAATCGTTGCCGCCCCGACCAACTTGGCCTGCTTATCAGCCGCCAGAAGCGAATAATCGCTATGCAGAACATTGAGGACAAAAGTCATACTATGCGCTCCTTTTTTGCCGTCAGGGTGATCGCGGTATTTCTCTCTGTCCGAAACTTAACCCAGCCCTGTATTCGTGTCCCCCGCGGCCTAGCCGAAAAACGTTTCCCGAATTCGCCGGTACTCCTGCGTCTCCGCCTGATTGCTGGGAAATACTTCGATCAGCGGGCGCGTCGCCGTGCTCAGCAGTCCCTTCCAGAGGGCGGGTCCGCAAGGCGCCGCCAGAATGCGATCCCTCAGATCAGAAGCGGTATTCCAGACAAATAGCTTAAGACCGTGGTGGTCGATAGCGTCGGCAATCGCAGCGTTCACATGCTCGTCCCCGAAACCATACCCCACGACCATCAGCCGCACGCCGCCAGCGCTCAGCACTTTCCGGAAGATGTCGAAATACCATCTGAGCAGTGGCGAGGACGCAATCTGGCCGCTTTTCTCCGTTCCCACCACCAGGGCGCTTCGCGCGTCCGCGGTTCGCCAGTTGAAGGAGCCGTGCAGCTTGATGATGTTGAACTGTCCATGGAGCCCCTGAGCCGGTTCAGGGACTGGCTCCATGATGAATTCGGCGGAATAAGGTCCAATCCCCGTCGTGAAAAGCCGCTGATTAGGACGCGCGCGCACCGCAGGCAATGATGCCCGTAGCGCGCCCGTCACGTGCTCATTGTAAAGGAATCTTTCCGGCCAAAGATCCTGATTCAGTGTGAACATGTATCCCGCATTAATGCCTTGGGCACGTCGTCCGCAAAACCGGAACAGCAGTTCCTGCACTTTGTAGATATTGATCCATGGGTCATGATCGTGGCGCGCCACCTCGCGATCCATGGCGATGAACGCGTCGAGCAACGCTCCTTCAAACGTCTGCCGGTCCACCGTGGTAAAGGGCTCTGCCTGCACCAGCCCGAGAGCAGTCTCGAAGGAAGTCTCGTCAAGAAGCAGGTCTCGAAGCCGGGCGTTATCCTGAATAGCACGGTGCCCGATCAGATCCTGCCACAGCTCGCCCGCCAGCCGACCGCCCCAATTCCGCGTCCAACCCGCGCCGGTGAGGATCGTCCGCTTGCTGAAATTGCCGATGTCCAGATTTGCCGTATCCGCAGTCATTCACGATCCTCGCTTTGGTACAAGTTTACTCCTCAGGTATCCGCTCCTGAACGCGGCTTTAACCGCGACTTGTAGAGCGTTCGGAACTGCTATAGCGTTCCCCCCATTCGAGATTAACCCACATTCAGAGAACCATGATCCTGAAAATGAAGGACCGGATCGGTTTCGGCGCATATGCCGACATCTTCTGGGCGCCTGCTGAAACCCACGCCTACAAGCTATTTGCCAGCGGTCAACATCCCACAAATCTCAGCCAGGGTCTCACCCGCCCAGAAGATGACAATCGTCGCCGGAGCACATTTCTCTCGGAGTGCGAAGCCTATCGGCGTGCGGAACAGCATCCATATCTCCGCAATCATATCCCTAGCTTCCCTGGCCCCTGCGTGATTCAGGACGTCATGGACAGCGCCCAGAGCGTCGCTCACCACTACATGCTCGACCATTGCTATGCCATGGAATACATCTCGGGCGTCCCTGAGAAGCTTGGCGGCTATCCGACAGGCTTCCGGCCCAAGCACCTCGAGGACGCATTAACTGCCTTCCACGAGGTGGGCATTTGTCACGTCAAGGATGCATCGGTGTTTTTCCTGAATGACCCGGACAATTTCAAATTCATCGACTTCGCGATAGAGGAATTCGAAGCCTTCTGGTAGGTCCGCCGGCAGCGCATGCGCGCGAGCCAACATCCAAAGAAACACTGAAAACCCATGAGTCTACGAATTAGTCGTACAGCGACAGTGTCGCTGTGCCCCTATCTACATAAATCTCCATCTTAAGAAACTCAATAAGTTAACCTGCAGCCCGTGTCCCTTTACCTGTTGAAGCATGGCTCCTATTCATGTTACGAAAGTGCGATTATTCAGGTTAACTTTGCGGCGCGCATGGCCCCCGTGGATCTGACGAGAGTTCCTGACGACGTTTGGCAGATCGCCAAGGACCGTGAGCGGGTCATCAGGGCGCTTGTGGGTTCATCAGGACGCGGCGACCGCGCTGAGCTGGTAGCGACACAGGCGACCCCGGATTCACCTAGTTAGCGACACAGCGACATCTTTAGTACAGGGCCTCGAGCTTGCGCCCGGGGCGGTCGTGACACACAGTGATAATGTTTCTTCCGGAAACTAATTGGAAATTCACGAGACAATTCATGTAGTAAGAAGCTCTCCGGCGCAGTAGTATTTTACATATCTCTGCATACAGTCCACCACATCCATCCGCGACGCTTTTCTATTTTACCACAGATTTGTGATCCGTCAGCGATAAAATTCAACCTTCGAACATAGACGAAACGCAGGTTTTGTCGGCAGCGAAGCAGACGTGGTGACCCTTACGTGTAGTTTCTGTTCCGTTTCTCCCCAAACCCCAAAAGCTGCTTAGCGCCGTATATTTGCCCGTTCGTGTGACGCCCCCATGTTGCTCCCTTGGGTTGGGAGCACATCAGCTTTAACGGAGATTACATATGGCCAGCCAAGCCGCTCCAAGAGCAATATCGACCGCTGCGAAGCTCCCGTGTTTCCCTGATGGAAGCGGCTTAGCGTGGGATATCCTCGCCGATGCCGACGACCCACAGGCATCCATGTTCAGGCATCATAGAGCCGGCAATCTCCCACAGAAACTCTTTGTCTTCGCCGAGCATTTTGGCTACATGACTGATGGTAAGCCCCCCAGGATAAGAGCCGAAAGAACAATTGACCGCCATCTGAGATTACGACGCATAATTATCATTGGGTACATTTGTCTGCGGAAGTTGCCGGAATAGGGATCGGGATATCACCCATCACTTTGCCCGCTTTTGTGTCCACGATGGACACCACCATCTTTATCAAGAACCGTTTTTTATCAGCGATTTTTATCGCCGTAATAAAATAGGCCCGCTTGTTGTCTGAAGACACTGCACCAGCACCAATACCCCCTTTGATTGGAATGGTGGCTACAATCTTATGCGTCAAGGCGTCTATAACCGTGACGTTGTTTGGTTGCGCCTCGTCCGGCGTTCCGTGTTTCGTTGGCTGCTGGTCAGCGACGTATAGCTTCTCCCCGTTTGGCGCAAAAACTGCGTAACTGGGTGGCTAAGTACATCTCCTCCTGCGAGCGGCCGATAACGCAGAATGGATTCAGAGGTACGAATCCATGGGGAGAATGGGGTCGACGACATCAGTGCGGGCACGGCAGATGCGCC
>Ga0073928_10007839_pt1 | contig 13661 bp, 13 predicted proteins | sample PaiPotPPA55metaG_FD_76969 | JGI IMG/M metagenome (GOLD analysis project Ga0073928, IMG submission 76969) | Iron sulfur acid spring bacterial and archeal communities from Banff, Canada, to study Microbial Dark Matter (Phase II) - Paint Pots PPA... ...
CGGGTGTCTCTGCACCCTCCCTAATTCAAACTCAACGACTACCGCATTATGAACGGAAAGGAATGCGCCGAGAATTCCCGCGGCGAGAGCGACGGCTTTTAGTCGTGTAAAACAACGTTGAGCAGCGAGCTGTGTACCTGCAACCCGCCGTTGTAGTGAATGAAACCCAGCTTCCTGAATTTATTCATGAAAAAATTCACACGGCTCCGCGTGGTGCCTACCAGCTCAGCTAGCGTCTCTTGCGAAATTTTGGCGACCAACGTTTCCGGCTCGCCTTTTTTGCCGTAGCGCGCCAGGATCAACAGCGCGCGAGCCAGGCGCTTCTCGCTGGAATTAAACAACTGGTCGACCAGATCGGCTTCGATCTTGATGTTGCGCTCCAGCATGTAATTGATGAATTTTTCCGCAAATTCCGGCTGCTCGTGAAGCGCGCGCATCATCTCTTTTCGATCAATAATCGTGGCGCTTACCGCCGCCAACGCCGTGGCGGTAGCCATGCGCACCGGGTTGCCAATGATGCAGCCTTCACCCAGAAAATCTCCCGGACCAAGAATAGCCAGCACCGCTTCTTTACCCTGGGGATTTACAATGGTCAGCTTGGCGTTGCCCGATTGGATGTACCAGACTTCATTGCAGGGATCGTCCTGCGAAAAGAGCGCCTGCCCTTTTTTATATTTGATGACGCGCCGCGACGTCCCAGCGTTGGAAAGGTACTCTTCCACGTTGAAACCTGGCCGATTCTTCGTTTTTTTGGCAGTCCTGGCCACGCGCATGGGGTCTCTAAGGCTAATAGTGTCACGATTGGTGCCAAAGGTAAATGGCCCGCAGGTAAGCAATGACTCAAAGGTGCTGACCACCTTGCCTGCGCTTAAACTCCGCAACGTCATGGCGCCTCGCAACCCCGCAACGAAAGATCCTCCGCACGATGACCGTCGGCTCAAGCACTCGCAAGAAGTTGACTACGATTGCGCTCCGGGGTACTTTGCCAACATGCACTTCGCGTCCGCAATTTCGTGTTGTCGTCTCCTTTGTTCCAGGTCCGTAGAGCGGGAGACGCGCGCATAATTTAACAGCCGAAGCGTCACAGCCTTTAGAGACCCGCTTACCAGAACAACTGGTTGCGGGTCTTTTTCTTTTGGACGTTGAATCGTTGGCGAAAGCCACAAGGGAGAACCACCATGGAACTTTGGAAGCCGGACCCCACTTTCTATCCTTCAGCGAAATTGGCGAGCCAGGCGCCGCCGGAAAAACACGCGTTCGTGGCGCTGTTGAATCCCACCTACGCCGGCCGCGCTGACGCGATTGGCGTAGTCGACGTAGATCCGTCCTCGTCCAGCTACGGCAAGCTCGTCGGCAAGGTCGACATGCCCAACATCGGGGACGAATTGCATCACTTCGGCTGGAACGCTTGCAGCGCTTGCCTTTGCCCGTATGCTCCGCACCCGCACACCGAGCGGCGCTACCTGGTAGTGCCGGGAATACGATCGTCCCGCATTCACATCATTGATACCAAGCCCGATCCTCGAAAACCAAAAATCGTAAAGGTGATTGAGGCCGAAACCATCGCATCGCGCACGGGCTACAGCCGTCCACACACCGTGCATTGCGGTCCAAATGGCATCTTCGTGAGCGCGCTTGGCGCACCCGATGGCAACGGGCCGGGCGGCATTTTCATTCTCGACCCCGACAGCTTCGACGTATTAGGAAAGTGGGAAATCGATCGCGGGCCACAGCATTTCGGTTACGACTTCTGGTGGCATCTGGGTTACGACACGCTCATCAGCAGCGAGTGGGGCACGCCCAACATGGTCGAAAAAGGAGTGAACCCCGAAATTCTGTTGAAGGGCGGCTATGGTCACTCCTTGCACGTTTGGGATTTGCGCAAGCGGCGTCACGTGCAAGCGCTCGACCTTGGCGCCGAGCAGCAAATGGTCCTCGAACTTCGGCCCGCGCACGATCCCGCCAAGGCGTATGGATTCGTCGGCGTAGTTGTTTCTCTGAAAGATCTTTCCGCCTCCATTTGGTTATGGCACCGCGAAAAGAATAACTGGGCCATCAAGAAGGTGATCGAAATTCCCGCGGAGCCCGCCGACCCGGACAAACTTCCGCCACTGCTTAGAGGCTTCAAAGCCGTGCCGCCGCTGGTCACGGACATCAATCTTTCTCTGGACGATGGCTTTCTGTATGTCTCTTGCTGGGGCACGGGCGAATTTCAGCAATACGACGTATCCGATCCTTTCCATCCGAAGCTTACAGGCTCCGTACACCTGGGCGGCATCGTCCGCCGCGCCGCCCATCCGCGGGCTCCGCAAACTCCCTTGAATGGTGGACCGCAAATGGTGGAAGTGAGCCGCGACGGTAAGCGCGTTTATTTCACCAACTCGCTCTACGCTCCGTGGGACGAGCAGTTCTATCCAGAGGGCCTGCGCAGTTGGATGGTGAAACTGGATGCCAAGCCCGACGGCGGAATCGCTTTGGATCAGAAATTCTTCCTGGAAGTCGACGACGGTCTCCGCAGCCATCAAGTGCACCTGGAAGGAGGCGACGCCTCTTCCGATTCGTATTGCTACTCATGATGCACGCACAAGCATGGGCCTGGGTCACGCTGTTTTTGCTTGGCGCGTACCACGGAATCAATCCAGCGATGGGATGGCTTTTTGCGGTCGCTTTAGGACTGCAAAAAAAGAGCGGCCGCGCCGTGTGGGAATCGCTGTTGCCGATTGCGACGGGTCATGTCGCCGCCATCGCGGCGGTAATCCTTGTAGCGGTTCTCGCCGGAGCGGTGGTGCCGGTTAATGTATTGAGGATCGCCGTGGTGGTCATTCTTATCGGCTTCGGCGTTTTACGCATCGTAACCAAAAGCCATCCCCGCTTTGGCGGCATGCAAGTCGGCTTTCGCGACCTGACCATATGGTCGTTCCTGATGGCTTGCGCTCACGGCGCGGGATTGATGCTCTTGCCGGTTTTGCTGGGCATGTCCGCGATGGGCTCGGGACATGAGGCGCATATCGCCGCTTTCCCCAGCGTGAAAATGCAGTTGGTCGCGGTTGCTATTCATACCTGCGGATACTTATTGCTAACCGGAACGATTGCGTGGATAGTTTTCAGCCGGCTGGGCGTGTCCGTCCTGCGCAAAGCCTGGCTCAATCTGGATTTCGTGTGGGCGCTGGCGCTTATAGCCACCGCAGGATTGACGCTGGTTTTTTCGTGGTTCTAAATTCCGCATCCTTGTTTTGACGGCGGCTTCCGGGCTGGTGACGGCGGCGTTATCGGTTGTTGAGCGGGCGGAGGCGGTGGTGGCGGTGGCGCAACGAATTTCGCGTCATCTATCGGCACGTTCTCTTTCATCTCTTCTACCTGAATGGTGAAGCGGTTGCCCGGCCGCGACAACGTCCACCGGAACGGCGCCTTCACGCCGTCGGCCTCGCGGTAATCGGCGTAATCGATCTGCACCGGGTTCAATCCCAACGGACTTTGCGCATAACGCACCATCCGCAGCAACAATCCCGTCTGCGTGTCGAAATACAGTCGCAACGGTGGGCGCCCTTCTTCGCGCCCCTCCACAAGATACGAATCATGGACGTCGATTTTTTCGCCGCTTTCGACTTTAAATTTCGGATACAGCGTTTTTACATGAACGGGAAAATGCAGATCGGCATCCAGACGCGCCGACTCACTTTCCGAATCGGACATCATGTGCGCCGGCCTTCCCGGCACGCTCATCCAGCCGCGCTGTCCATCAAATCCGGTCACGCTGTCGCCGTCTTTCAGGTGCATGATGGACACGCGTTTGTCCGAAGCTTTCGAATACACTTCCGCGGGGAAACTTTGTCCGCCAAACGCCAGCAGCGTTCCCTTTTGCACCCGGCTGGTAATTTTCTCTACTGCCACGGCTCCGCCAACCGCCGCAAGATATTTGTCCAGCAATTCTTCCGGTTTTGGCAAGGCCGCATTTTCCGCCGGCTTTTTTCCTGGCGCTCCAGGGCCCATTTCCTCATCTTTGATCGCCGGGATACTCACCGGCTTGGCTGCGCCACGATGGCAGGAGTAGCAGGTGACTTCCAGTCGCCCATCGAAATTGTTTTTGTCGATGTTGAACATCATGGTCATCATTTGGCGCGCGATCTTTTTCGGCTTTTTGTCGTCGCTATCCATAGCTTCATGATCGTGACAAAATTCGCAATCCACGCCCAGCGACGCGGAGATGAATTGCATCGCAGGAATCAGCTGATCGGCGGGAATACCCTTTAACACCTGAATATTTTTGAACTGTTCTTCGGCCAGCTTTTGTCCCGCGGCTTTTTGACCCGTTCCCTTTGCCTCTTGGGCGGCATGCTTCCCGCTGGCTTCGCCACTCACCGGCGAAGTGCCCGCGCCCTGACGATTTTGTGGCGCAGGGTTTTGCGTTTGCGCGCGCGGTCCGCCGAAAGGCACAGTCACCCACAGCAAAATTCCGCAAAAAATAATCAGCCACGCAATCACACTTTGCCGTTTCATATGCGCCCCTCGCAACACGCAGCCCCGCAACACGCAAGCCCTCGGACAGGGATTGTAGCAAAGCATCCGCTAGACGACGCTGATTTTGCTTTTATGAAAGAAATTAAGCGCTGATCTCGCCGCTCTTCGTCAGCGCGGTAATGCGGTCGGCGGCACGGAACGCTAGCGCTTCGATGGTCATGGTAGGTTGGCCGCGGCCGGAGGTGACCAGGCTACTGCCGTCGCACAGGAATAGATTTTTTACGTCATGCGTTCGATGATCGCTATTGATCACCGATGTTTTCGGATCATTTCCCATCCGGCAAGTGCCCAGCAGATGCACCGCAAATTCCTGTTCGGTGATGGGGTAACTCCACTTTTTCTTGGCGCCCGCGGCGTCCAGTAATTCAAGCGCGCGATCGTTCAGCCAGTTCGCCAGTTTCAGATCATCCGGATGATCTTTATAGGTCAATCGCAAAGCCGGCAAACCCCACGCATCTTTCAACTCCGGGTCGAGTGAAAAGCTGTTTTCCTCGCGCGCTAGTGACGTGCCATGTGAAAATACTTCCATCGTGCGCGTAAAGTTTTCTGCCAGCGTTTTCTTGAACGTGCTTCCCCACTTAGGCGTGTCCGGCGGCAGACCGTTCAGTGCAAATCCGATCGGCGTGGCGTCAAAGCGCGCGTCCAGCCCGCCGCCACCGTAGAATCCGACCTTTTGCGCATCCAGCTCATAAAAATCGTGGAGAATGCGGCTCACCGCGAAACCTTTGTAGTCGTTCAGCGGATGCTCGAATACCCCCAGCGAAATCGCGTTGCTGTTCAGCATCAGGTTCTTGCCCACCACGCCGCTCGAATTCGCGAGCCCATTCGGAAATCGCGCATTGGCGGACATCAGCAATAGCCGCGGCGTCTCTGCGCCGTTGGCGCACACAATCACCGCTTTGGCTTTTTGCAGGTGCGTGTTTTTGTCCTTATCGAAGTACGCGGCCCCGATCGCACGTCCCCGCGCGTCTGTCTCGATGCGGTGCACGTAGGAGTCCGGGCGAATTTCACAGCGTCCGGTGCGCTCCGAAACGCGAATCGCGGCCACCAGCGAACTGCTCTTCGCGCCCACTTCGCAGCCAAAACTCAAGCAGAAACCACAATTCATGCACGCGCTTCGGCCCGCGCGAGGTTGCGACAATATCGCCATGGGCGCGGGAAACGGATTCCAGCCCAATTGCCGGGCCGCGCGTTCGAATATCACACCTGACGATTTCACCGGAAGCGGCGGCATGGGATACGGCTTCGAACGCGGCGGATCAAACGGGCTCGCACCCGCCAGTCCGGAAACACCAATTTCCCACTCCACTTTCGTATAGTACGGTTCCAGGTCCGCGTATCGAATCGGCCAGTCCACCAGATTCGCGCCGGGAATCGCGCCCACTTTGCCGCGTTCGATGAAATCAATTTCGTGGAAGCGCCAGAAATTTGCGGTGAAGTGCACGCTGGTGCCGCCCACGCTTCGTCCATAAACCAGGGCGCGCCGCTGTTTTGCTTTGTCTTGCGGGGTCTTGCGAAAAGTAGTGGGCTGCAATTTGGGATGATTGGTAAGCAGATCTTCGCCCAGAACTTTTATTTCGTTGTGGGTGTAGTCCGCTTCGGTGAGATACGGACCCTGCTCCAGCACTACTACGCGGAAACCGTTGGTCGATAATTCCTTGGCCAGGATTCCGCCGGCCGCACCGGAACCGATGATTACGAAATCCACTTCGTCGGAGGTTTTATATTTTGGCTGCTCCATCGTCATTTCTTATCCGCCATTTTCGGCGCGTGCTGCCAGCCGGGATAATCCTTATCGTAGTAGCCAAACGGCGGCTGAAAAGAGTGCTCCGGCTCGCGGCCAATCAGCTTCCACCCTACGCCGCCGCGATTTCCGAGGCCGGCCTCGGGATCGATCAAAAATCCAGAAATTGTTTGAACGCGCAGAGCTTCGAGAAACGTTTGCACCGAGTTCACTCTTCTTCGTGGCGGAGCCTTTTCATCCTGGGGCTCCATAGCGTGCAATAGCTCATCCTGCTGCTGCACCGTCGCGGCCGAAAATTTCTCCACGCCAGGAAACTTTTCCCGCACCTGGCTCGGTAATTCGGACAAGCCGTCGCGATACTTCTGCTGATCGCCGCTCGCAAACGTCACCAGCGCGCGGTCGATAAAATAAAGCACTCCAGCCTCGCGCGCGCCAGGTGTGTCGTCGGTGGGAATAATGCGCGCCGACAGCGCGTCAATTTCCGTCGCCTCCGACGGAGTAAAAAACTCAAATTTGTAGGCCGTGCCGGATTGCATCGCTTGGTGAGCGTGTGTAGCGGCGGAAACCATCTCTGGCCAATTCGCGGAAACCCACGCGGCACTGACAGCAATGCCCGCTTGAGACAGAAATCTGCGACGGCTTAGTTCGTTAATCATCGGCGATCTGAAGTTCCTAAGGACTGTAGGCGTTGCGCATTACAAGGTCAATACTAAATAGCTGCTGCGATCCTGCAATTTTAGTGATGCAATTTTTCATACATCGACATTTCGCGAATCGTGCCAGGATTTGAGACACTACTGACCGACCATATGCCCACATTTACGGGAGGGATTGGCGCTGGCAGCAAGTGGTTACTGGACCGCATCGTCGGCATTTTGGCGGCTACCGGCGTCAACCCTAATTTCCTCACTTTTCTCGGCCTGGTCGTAAATTTCGGCGCCGCCGTTAGTTTTGCGGTCGGCGGATTCCGCACCGGCGCGCTCATTATTTTCTTCGCCGGCTTTCTGGATATGCTCGACGGCCAGGTGGCCCGCCGCCAGAATCGCGTCACCGCCTTTGGAGCTTTCTACGATTCCACGTTGGATCGCTACGCCGATATGGCGCTGTACATGGGCTTGCTTGTTTATTATTCCGTGAGCGGCCGCACCCCGTACGTAGTTCTCGCGGCCGTGGCTACCGCGGGTTCCGTAATGGTCAGCTACGCGCGTGCCCGTGCCGAATCGCTGATTCCCCTTTGCAAAGTCGGATTCATGGAACGCCCGGAACGTCTGGTGCTCTTGATCATCGGCGGCCTCTTCAACCGCATGGGCGCGGTTCTCTGGGTCATCGCCGTGGTGTCTACCATCACCGTAATTCACCGCATCGTCTACACCTGGCAGGAAACCCGCGCGGGCCGCACCTTGCCCGGCAGTAAGCTCACGTTATGACCCGGTCCTCCTTTTTCTCAGCTCAGTTGTACAGCCGCGGATGAATCAGTTTCTTCCGTGTCCCTCAGCCGCGCTTCGACGGGCTCGGAAATAATTTGCCGCACGTGATCGCGTAGCTGCGTAACCTCGGTTTTCTTCATCGCGGTCGTGTCGATCGTGTCGTGGAAAATTACCGTGACGACCGCCGGCCATAGCATCCAGTGCCCGGTGCGGTGATGTTGAAATGAGCCCACCAGGCTGACCGGCACGATGGGGATGCCCAGTTGCTGCGCAACGCGGAACCCGCCGTCCTGGAATTCGCCAACGTGGCCATCGCGCGTGCGCTTTCCTTCCGGAAAAATAATCAGGCTGGTGCCGCCGTCGATGGCGTCCTGCGTCAGCCGCCACATGCGTTTCAAATCCGCGGGGCGCCGCAGGTTGGGTACCGGCACATTGCCGAATCGTTTCATCAACCAGCCATACGCGGGAATTTTGAAGTGCGATTCCAGTTCCCACCCGCGCACAAACTGCGGGATCGCGGCATACAGGAAAAAAGGATCGAAGATGTTGACGTGATTCACCATGAAAAAACAGGTGCGCTGGGGATCGAAGCCCGGCGACCGTTGCACCTCCAGGCGCGCGCCCGATAAAAACACGATGCGGCGGCACAAGCCTCGCTGCAGATAATCGTGTTTTCGCGGATCGAGAAATATCCCCAGCAAAACCAGTGTGGGCGTAACAATAAAAAAATGAAGCAGACTGAGCGCCCATAAAATCGCGGCGCGCACCGCCAGCAATGCGCGATTCATATGTACACGTCCACCGCCGCGGGCACGATGTCCAGCGTGCGGCACTGCAGCGCTAGCACTTCGCCATCGACCATTACGTCCACCGCGTCGGGCATGTTGAATTCCACGTGGCGCACCGCGCGCCGCGAAGCCTGCGGATGTTGCATATGCCTGCCATCGTAAATGGTCGGCAACATACGCAGCGCGGCCAATCGTCCGATTGGTCCCCAATGAACATACTCAATCAAGCCGTCGCTCGCGTCAGCGCTGGGCGCGATCCACATGGTTCCGCCGGTATAGGCGCTGTTGTTAAAAGTCAGAAAGAGGCACGGGCGCGTGTCCCACTCTCGATCGTCATCACAGCGAACCGCAAACGTGAGCGGCCGCAACTGCGCGAGCCGGACAAAAACCCCCAGCAGATATCCGAGGTGGCCAAAAGGTTTGAAGTGGCGATTGGTCAACGCGCCCACATTGGCGGTGAAGCCCACGCTTACCAGATTGAACGAGTACATTTCCCCGGTGGAGTGCGTGAGGCGCATCAAATCGATGCTGCGCGTACGGCGCTCCAGCAGCGCCTGCAACGATGCTGCAGCGCCTTCGCGCGTGTAGTCGCGCAGAAAAGAATTGCCTGTGCCGAGTGGAAGAAATCCCATGGCCACGCGACCAGCCGCTGGATGTTCTGTCGTCTTACCTACTGCGGTCCTGCGTTCTGCAGTCGCACGTTGCGCCGCCGCACGTCCCGCAATCATCCCGCCGCCAAAAATTCCGTTCAAAATTTCATGCCCGGTCCCGTCGCCGCCCACCGCAAGAAATCGCCGGTAGCCCCGCGCATAGGCTTCGCGCGCCAACTGCACCGCATCTCCCGGAGCGCCGGTAGACACGTCATCCACTTCCAGCCCGCCTTTGCGCAGGCGCTCCAGCGCCGGGCCCGCCAATTTCGCGGAGCGTCCTGCTCCGGCCGCGGGATTCACGATGGCAAAAAATCGTTCCATGCCGGCCTATTTTCTCCCGAAAAATTGATCTTCGCTCTGCAGTGTGGCTTACAGTTCCAGAACTGCGCTGCTGCGGTCGAGTTTCGCGAGCCTCTCCGCCAGCACGTTTCTTTTGATTTTCATGGAAGCGGTGCGCGGAAAATCTTCGTTGACCAACACGATTCCGTGAACGCGCTTGTAATTTAACAGCCGATTATTTCGCGCCGTAATTTCCTGGCGCAATTCCTTTGTCAGAGATCGTCCCGGTTCCAGATGTATCGCCAGAATGAGTTGCTCGCCCACCATGGAGTGTTGCGGCCAGATATAATTCGCCGCGAAAACACAAAATTCTTTTACCGCCAGGCTTTCGAACACGCTTTCCACGTCTTCCGGATAAATATTTTTCCCTTCCTCGGTGACAATCATGTTTTTCTTGCGCCCGAAGAGCTGCAAGTGTCCGGTGAGATTAAACCGCCCAAGGTCGCCGGTCATCAGCCAGCCATCCACAATTGTTTCCGCCGTCAACTCCGGCTCATTCAGATAACCCGACATCACCGTTTTGCTGCGCACCGCCACTTCGCCAATGCCATTCGCGTCGGGATGGATCACGCGCACTTCCATGCCCGGCAGGGGCTTACCCACCGTGTCGGCGCGAAACGGTTTCAAGTCGTTCACCGTAATCGCGGTGCCAGCTTCCGTGAGCCCGTATCCATTCGCGACGGGAATTCCCAAGTCATAAAAAAATTGCAGCGTCTCCGGCTCGCTAAACGCGCCGCCCACGATAATCGCGCGCAACTCCCCGCCAAACGCTTCGTGTACCTGCTTCAATAAACGCCGGCTCAATCCCAGATGCGGCCTGCGTTTCGTCAGCGCCTTGTTGACCGCCACCAGCGCATAAAACACTTTTCGTTTCCTGGGAGCCAGCGCATCGAAGCGCGCCTGCAATCCTTTTAGCAGGTTCTTCAACACCAGCGGCACCAGGCTTACATACGTGATTTTGTATTTCACAAATGCTTCGCGCACATATTCCGGGCGCAATGTTCGCAAATGCACTACCGCCGCCCCGCAAATGAAGGGCCCAAAAAATCCCACCATGAAATCGATCGCGTGATTTGTCGGCAGGATGCTCAGGTAGCGCATCCCAGGAGCGAACGGATAAAGCGAAGTGAGTGCCACGCATTGCTCCAGATAATTCTCATGCGTCATCACGCAGCCTTTGGGCCGCCCGCCGGTTCCCGACGAATAAACAATGGTTGCGGCATCACTGCGCGTGCGCGGGCGGAATTCCGGCTGGCCCGTGTGCGTGCTGCATACTTCCCAGCGCACACCGCTAAGCAAATCCGTGTCCATGGGCGCTTCCGTGACGATGACCATTTGGAGTTCGGTAGCGGCGGCGCGGCCTGTTGCCACGCTCAATTGCCGCCAGATCGGATATTCGGTGATGAGCACCCACGCGCCTGAATGTTTCAGTAGTTGCCACTGCTCATCCGCCGTGAGTTTGTAATCGAGCGGCACCAGCACGCCGCCGCAATAAAATATCGCGTAGGCCCCGATCAGCCACTTGGACTGATTGGTCATGATGATCGCGGCGCGATCGCCCGCCGCAAATCCCGCGTCCTGCAACGCCTTGGCGACCGGCATGGCGCGATCTCGAAATTCCCGATACGTCAGCCGGTGATTCTCGCGTTCGCGATCCGCCTCAATGAGGCAGGTTTCATCGGCAAACACCTCGACGGAATCTTTTAACGAGCCTCCAATAGATTGGTGTTTGGAAAGATCCAGCATTACAGGCGGGACTGTATGCGCGATGCCAGCGTGCGGAAATCGCTCACGCCCTGCACTTCATAATCCGGCAATTCGATGCCAAAATGATTCTCCAGGCGCGACAGCAATTCGAGCGCTTGTAAACTGTTAATTCCCAGCTTTTTGAAAAAATCGTCGTCGGCCGCCAGCGATCCTTGCGCCACTTGAAAATGTTTCGCCGCCAGATCCAGCACTTCCTGCGTCGTTTGTTCCACTGTCCGCATGATTACTCCAATTTATCATCGTACCGGAAGATCCTGCATCTTGCCGTAGGTCGAACCTGAAAAATGTGCTGCCACAAAGGGTAGATATGTAGTTCACATAGAATGATGGCATTATTGGCTGCCTTGACAGGCCTACTATTTTTAATTGACTGACCACCTGTAAACTTGGGCTGAGGCGTAAAATATGAGCTTTGACGAAGCTTTAAAAGTGGCGAGCAGAGACAAACGGTTCATGGCTACGATTTATGGTATGAACACCCTGCTGATTCACAAAGGCATTTATACGGCGCAAGAATTTGAATCCATTTTTATTGAATGGGTGAATAAAAAACAACCTAAAATCACTCCGCCCGTGCGGCATTCTAGATACAGCGCGAACGATCGCGGCCCTATGGCAGATAAGGCATAGCGTCCGTCGATTCGACGAATTTCTTCAGGGCGGACATCACCGCGGGCCGCGTAAACAGCTCGCAGAACAAATCGATTTCGTGGCGTAATTCCTCGTGCGGAATAGACTTCAGGAATTTTTTTGCAGCCGCACGCGCATAGGGATCAAACTTCTTGATCTGCGCCGCGTTCGAACGCGCCACGTTCAACGCTTCGCCTTCCGCGGCGAGTTGCGATGCCAGTCCAACGGCTTGCGCCCGCGTAGCGTTTACGCTGCGTCCCGTGAACAACAAATCGCGCACAAATCCGTTGCCCAGATCGCGCTTCAACCGCGGTATCCCGCCAAATCCCGGTATCAGTCCCAGCCGCAATTCGGGAAACGCAAAACGCGCCATCTTGTCGGCCACAATAATATCGCAGGCCAGCGCGAGTTCCAGCCCGCCGCCAAAACAAATTCCATGTACTGCCGCAATGGTTACAAACGGTGCAGCGTCGATGGCATTCAATACCGCGTGAATGCGTTCCAGAAATTGGCGCACGCCCGCGAGCCGTTCCGCGCCATCCAACCGAGCGGCGCCTTCGTAAAGTTCACGCAGATCCGCTCCCGCCGAAAATCCATGCTTTCGCGCGCTTGAAATAATGCACACCGATGTATCCGGCGTCAGCGCATCGAACGCGGCGACAAATTTTTCTAAATCGCCGAGCATCGCCGTGCCAATTTCATTCGCCGGCTCGCGATCGAGCGTCAGCTCCACGACGCCGGCATTCCAATTCCATCGCAGCGTCTTTCCGGCAAATGATTTCATGCCGGCTTCCCGTTGTACATGGTGGCAATCTCCGCTGAGAAGCGCCGGTCAATCGCGTGGCGGCGCAGTTTACCGTTGGCGGTGAGGAGGCCATCCTCCGGCGTAAAAACACGTGGCAGTATCGAGAAATTTCGAATCTGCCGGTAATGCGGTAAATCAGCATTGACGGCTTCGATCACTTTTTGCGCATCTGATGCCGTGACTTGCCCGGCAACTAGCGCGCACAAATATCCACGGCCGTTACCGACCACCACTACGTGCTGAGCGCCAGCGAGCCGTTGTGCAATTCTTTCCTCGATAGGCTCAGGCGGCACGTTGTGTCCCGAATTCAGAATAATTAGATTTTTAATTCTGCCGATGATCCGCCAGTTCCCGGACTCGTTTTTTTCCCCCTGATCGCCGGTATGAAACCATCCATCCTTCATCACGCGCGCAGTTTCCTCCGGCCGCTTCCAATAACCGGGAAAAATGTGCGGCCCGCGCACCACAATCTCTTCGTTCTCAGCCAGGGTCATCTCGATCCCGCTAATCGCCGGTCCTACGTAGCCGGGTTCCAGCGGAGCCCTCGGATCGTCCATGGTACAAATCGCGGTCGTCTCCGTCAGTCCGTAGACTTGCAGCACGGGTATCCCCAGCATCATAAAAAATTCCTGCGTCTCCACCGCCAGTGGCGCGGAACCGCAAATCAGCGCGAGCAAATTTCCCCCGAAGCGCTCCTTCACCTTCGCAAAAATCAGCCGCCGCCCCAGCGCCAGCCACATCGCATTGAACGGGTTCAGTGTAGTCCCACGACGTTCGCGCTCCCACCCCGACTTGGCCTTAGCAAACAGCACGCGAATCGGAGCGCCGCGTTTCGCGATCGAATCGAGCACCCCGCGCCGCACCCGTTCCAGCAGCGTCGGCACATTCAAAAAATAATTCGGCGCGCTTAGCCGAATCTCATCCGCGAGCCGGTTCAAGTCCGTCGAAAGCGTCAGCACGCTTTCCCGCAGCAAACACGACAGCAGCAAAATC
>Ga0073928_10007840_pt1 | contig 13661 bp, 11 predicted proteins | sample PaiPotPPA55metaG_FD_76969 | JGI IMG/M metagenome (GOLD analysis project Ga0073928, IMG submission 76969) | Iron sulfur acid spring bacterial and archeal communities from Banff, Canada, to study Microbial Dark Matter (Phase II) - Paint Pots PPA... ...
GATGGGCAAACCGCTGGTAGTCGGCAGCGTGGACGACCCCAGCTCCAAGAAGCAATTCCAGCTCGAAGTGACGGTGACAAAGCTGAAGTAGTTCGTGTGGCGCGGGCGCCCTCGCCCGCGTGCTGTCAGCAAAAATACTGTTTGCGCAGGAAACAGGTACCCGCCCCGAGACCTACACTTTGTTGCACGGAGTTGGCGGGCGAGGGCGCCCGCCCCTCACAAAATCGGCGGCGGCAAAGGCACAGCCTCAGGCTACCCGTCGACAAATCCTGCCGCTGCTTGAAAAATTTCTACAAACATTTCGCGCGTTAGCTTGCCAGTCTGCGTGTTCTGGTTGGACGGATGGTAGGACGCGAGCAGCACCTTGCCGTCGGGCATGCGGTAACTCGCGCCATGCTTAAAGACATAGTTTTTCTTGCTGGGGATCACGCCCTGCCGCTTCAGGTAGTTAAGGTAAGCATCGAAGCCGATCTTGCCCAAGGCGACCACAACTTTTAAATTCGTTAATCCCGCCAGTTCGCGATCGAGAAACGACGCGCATGCGCTAAGCTCCTCCGGCAACGGCTTGTTGTCCGGCGGAGCGCAGCGAACCGCGGCCGTAATATAAAGATCGGTTAACGCCATTCCGTCGTTGCGATCGGTGGCCACGGGTTGGCTCGCAAATCCCGTCTGGTGCAACACGGGATACATGAACTTTCCTGAAGCATCGCCGGTGAACGGGCGTCCAGTGCGGTTCGAGCCGTGGGCACCCGGGGCTAGACCAATGATGAGAATGCGCGCGTCAGGATCACCGAAGCCAGCCACTGGCTTGCCCCAATATTCCCAGCCAAGATAAGCGCGGCGCTTGACCCGCGCGACTTCCTCCCGGTACGCGACCAGCCGCGGGCAGCGAGTGCAGGACTCGACCTCGCGGTTGAGGACAGTAAGCCAGGACACCTGTTCATTACATCACATCGCCTCGAGCCATATCACATCACCTCCCGTCGTAGAGACCTAGCTCGCTACGTCTCTGCCGACAGCATCGCGGATGCCTGGTTTCGAGGCGCCGCCGGCGGAGACGTTACAGGCAACGTCTCTACGATTCCTCTTCTGGGCCAACGAGCTCTTCTGTGCGTTTGACGCTGCTCTCCTTTAGTCTTTACACTCAAGGTTAACGGCATGTGAACGGCGCGCTCCAGGAGCGGGTTCAGGCCAAATGTGGCAGATCAAGTGGAAAGGGTCAAAGTGAGTCCCACAGAAACAGTCGATGCCACGAACGACACCAAGAAAGACGGCGTCAAACGCGAGATTTCGGTCGAAATTCCGGCCGCCGAAGTCACTCGCGAGATGGAAATTATTATTCAGAAATATCAGAAGGTGGCCCGGCTTCCCGGCTTCCGCACCGGACACGTCCCCGCGTCCATCATCAAGCAGCGATTCAAGGAAGACCTGAAAAGCGACGTGGTTGAGGCCCTGGTCCCGCGCTATTTCCGCAAAGAGGCGGAGAAGCAGGGGATGATTCCGGTGTCGCAACCGCGCGTCACCGACCTGCACATTCATGACGGCGAGCCGCTGCGCTTCAAGGCCAGCTTCGAAATCCTGCCCGAGATCGTAGTCGAGGGCTACAAGGAACTGCGCGCCGAGCATCCCGAGATTGTCGTTACTGACGAAGAAGTGGAAGCGGCAGTGAACAGCGTGCGCGAGCAACACGCCACCTACACTTCGGTGGAAGGACGCCCGCTGGCCGAAGGCGATTTCGCGCAGGCCTCCATGGACGGCAAGCCGAAAAACGGGGACGACAAAACTCAGCCCGTGCACATGGATGAAGTCCTGATTGAAATCGGCGGCAAGAACACCGTCCCGGAGTTCACCGAGAACCTGCGCGCCGCCAATGCCGGAGACGAGCGCGAGTTTGAAGTGAGCTATGCCGAGGACGTCGCCGACAAACGGTTAGCCGGCAAGACGTTCGTCTACAAAGTGAAGGTGCACGCGATCAAGCAGAAGAGCCTTCCCGAGTTGAACGACGAGTTCGCCAAGGAGCTCGGCGAGTTCACCAGCCTCGATCAGGTGCGCCAGCAGATTCGCGAAAACATGCAGGCGGAGCGCAAGCACGATGCCGAGCGCGAAGCCAAAGACAAGCTCATGACCGAACTGGTGAAGCGCAATGACTTTGAAGTTCCAGAGTCGCTGGTCGATCGCCAGATCGACCTGCGCCTCGAACGCGGTCTGCGCGCGCTGGCGGCGCAGGGCATGAAGATGGAGGACCTCAAGAAAATGGATCTGCCGCGCTTGCGCGCGGGTCAGCGCGATCAGGCGGTGCAGGATGTGAAGTCGTCGTTGTTACTGGAACGCGTCGCGGAGCTGGAAAAAATCGAGGCCGGGGAGGTTGAATTGAATCACGAAATCGAAGCCCTGGCCAAGCAGTCGAAACAGACTCCGGAGGCGGTCCGCGCTCGTTTGACACAGGATGGGGGCCTCGATAGAATCCGAAACAGAATCCGCAGCGAAAAGACCCTCGATTTTTTGTATCACCAGTCCGCGTAGTCACTCACTGACGATGCGGACCTCTTCGACCCTCCCCATGCGAGCTCAGTGTTCGGTTGGGGCGGAGTGTGGCAGGTGAATGTGAAACCGAATGATTGGTCAAAAAACGACCCGCAAATGATGCTGGTTCCGATGGTGATCGAGCAGACCGGGCGGGGCGAACGCGCCTACGACATTTATTCCCGGCTGCTGCGCGACAATATTATTTTCATCGGCACCCCGATTGACGACAACATTGCCAACCTGGTCATCGCCCAAATGTTGTTTCTCGCTCAGGAAGATCCCGAGAAAGACATCCAGCTTTACATCAACTCTCCGGGGGGCTCCATCACGGCCGGCATGGCGATTTACGACACCATGCAATACGTGAAGAATGACGTGATGACGCTCTGCGTCGGCCAGGCCGCCTCGATGGCGGCGTTACTATTGGCATCAGGCGAAGCGAAAAAGAGATTGGCGCTGCCTAATTCGCGGATTCTAATCCATCAACCCTCTATGGGAGGACTGTCGGGACAAGCCACCGACATTGACATCCACGCCCGAGAGATTCTGCGTATGCGCGAGATTACAAACCAGTTACTCTCCAAGCACAGCGGGCAGAAACTCGACAAGGTAGAAAAAGACGTGGAGCGCGACTTCATTATGAACGCGCAGCAGGCTAAGGAATACGGAATCATAGACGATATCATCTATAAGACAGTAAAAGCTGTATGATCTGCCTTCGCCTGATGGAACGTAGGCGACGGCGGAACGGCGGAAGGGGCTGAAGAACGCTGGGACCCGGCCCGAAGATTAGTCGATCAAGCCGCGAAAGTTTCAAGGAGTAGAGCCGAGTGAAAACTAAGTCGGGCTCCGACGAGATTCTACGCTGCTCGTTCTGCCATAAGTCGCAGGACGCCGTAGCCAAACTGATTTCCTCGCCCAGTGACTATCCACGCGCCTACATTTGTGACGAGTGCGTGGCGGTCTGCAACTCCATTCTGGAAGACGACCGCACTACAACTCCTCAGGCCGCCACCCCCAACCAATTGCCCAAGCCCCAGGAGGTGAAAACCTTCCTCGATGAGTACGTCATCGGGCAGGAGCAGACCAAGAAAAAGCTGGCAGTCGCGGTCTACAACCACTACAAGCGCATCTTCATGAACCGGCAAAAAGCCGGCGACGGTGTCGAACTCAGCAAGTCGAACATCATGCTGATCGGCCCCACCGGGACGGGCAAGACGCTGCTGGCGCAGACCCTGGCCCGTATGCTGGACGTCCCCTTCGCCATCGTCGACGCCACCACGCTCACCGAGGCCGGCTACGTGGGCGAAGACGTCGAGAACATTATCCTCAAGCTTCTGCAGGCCGCCGACGGCGACGTAAGCCGCACCCAGACCGGCATCATCTACATCGATGAAGTCGACAAGATCGGGCGCAAAGACGAGAATCCCTCCATCACTCGCGACGTCTCCGGCGAAGGCGTTCAGCAGGCGCTGTTGAAGATTCTTGAAGGCACCATCGCCAATGTTCCGCCGCAGGGCGGGCGCAAGCATCCCCACCAGGAATTCACTCCGGTGGACACCACGAATATTCTCTTCATCTGTGGCGGAGCCTTCGTTGGCCTCGACAAGATCATCTCCCGCAGAATCGGCAAAAAGTCCCTCGGCTTCCGTGGCGGCGAAGGTGCGGAAAACGACGAGGCGGCCACCTTGAAAAAGCGTACGCAGGAATTGCTGACCGAAATCCAGCCGGAGGACCTGATCAAGTTTGGGTTGATTCCGGAATTTGTGGGCCGGCTGCCGGTGGTAGGCATGCTGGAAGATCTCGACGAGTTCGCGCTGATCGAAATCCTGACTCGGCCGAAAAATGCCATCGTCAAGCAATACCAGCGCCTGTTTGAGTTCGAGAACGTGCGCTTGAAGTTCAACGAGGAAGCTCTGCGGGCGATCGCCCGTCAGGCCATGGCGCGCAAGGTTGGGGCGCGCGGCTTGCGCATGATTCTGGAAGAGCTCATGCTTGACTTGATGTTTAACCTGCCCAGCCAGAAGAAAGTAAAAGAGTTCGAAGTCACGCGGGAGATGGTGGAAAAGCGCAGCGCCTCGTTCGCCACAGTGATGGAGAAAGCAGGCTAGGTATCCGTAGAGACGTTGCTTGCAACGTCTCTACGGCAGCGCCGGCGACCCCGGCATTCGAGGCGATGTGGCCAGAGACCTAGCCACCTACGTCTCGAATGTATTGAGCGCACGAGCGCGGGATTGCCGGAACAGGTAGAATGGGCTTAGGTTATATAGGCAGTCATCCTAGGGAGACTCAGTGACCACATCCAAGGAAAAGTTCGAATCCAAGAAGTTGCCCATGATGCCGATTCGGGACGTGGTCATCTTCCCCTTCATGATGACTCCGTTCGTGGTGGGCCGCGAGTCGAGCGTCCGTGCCTTGGAAGAGGCGTTGGCGGCCGACAAGAAGATTTTCCTGGCTACCCAGCACGATGCCTCCATCGACGAACCCAAGGCCAATGAAATTTACCAGGTGGGCACGATCGTTAACATCGTGCAGAGCCTCAAGCTGCCCGACGGCAATATTAAAGTTTTGGTCGAAGGCGTGGAGCGCGGCAAGATTCTGCAGGTCGTCGACACCGACGGATTCATGCAGGCCACGGTGCGGGTCGCGCGCTACGCGACCGAAGGTAACCAGGCCCTCGAAGCCGGCATGCAGAGGGTAACAACGCTCTTTGAGCAGTATGTCAAGCTCTGCCAGGCGCTCAACTACGAAACCATGATTTCGGCCGTGCGCATGGAGGATCCGGCCAAGCTCACCGACGTGATCTCCGCCAACCTGCAACTCTCCATCGAAGAAAAGCAGGAACTTCTGGAAATTTTCGATCCCGCCGAGCGCCTCACCCGCATCGCCGACGTACTCGACATCGAAATCGAAAAACTGAATGTCGACCGCACCATCCAGTCGCGCGTGAAGCGCCAGATGGAGAAGGCGCAGAAAGAGTATTACCTCAACGAAAAGATTAAGGCCATCCAGAAAGAATTGGGCCGCGGCGAGAAGAGCGAGTTCGACGAACTGAAGAAGAAGATCGAATCCGCGGGCATGCCGAAAGACGTAAAAGACAAGGCCCTGCAGGAATTGAAAAAGCTGGAAGCCATGCCGCCCATGTCGGCCGAGTCCACGGTTTCGCGGAACTATCTGGACTGGCTGCTGGCCGTGCCGTGGAAGAAGCGCTCCAAGGAAATCCGCAATATTTCCCGCGCCGAGAAAGTTCTGAACGAAGATCACTACGGTCTGGAGAAGATCAAGGAACGCATCCTTGAATTCCTCGCCGTCCGTCAACTGGTAAAAAATCCCAAGGGCTCGATCCTCTGCTTTGTCGGGCCTCCGGGCGTGGGCAAAACTTCGCTGGGCATGTCGATTGCCAAGGCCACCGGTCGCAAGTTCGTCCGCATGTCTCTCGGTGGCGTCCGCGACGAGGCCGAAATTCGCGGTCACCGCCGCACTTACATCGGTGCTCTTCCCGGACAGATCATCCAGATGATGAAAAAGGCCGGCACCAAGAACCCGGTCTTCATGCTCGACGAAGTCGACAAGATGTCGATGGACTTCCGCGGCGATCCATCCGCCGCGCTGCTCGAAGTCCTCGACCCCGAACAAAACTTTATGTTCGTCGATCACTACCTCGACGTGGAATACGATCTCTCGCAAGTATTTTTTGTCGCCACCGCGAACGTAATGCACACCATTCCCGCAGCTCTGCAGGACCGCATGGAAGTGCTCCGACTGCACGGCTACACCGAGCAGGAAAAAGTCGAGATCGCGAAACAGTTCCTGGTCAAAAAGCAGATGCTCGCCGCCGGCTTGTCCGAGAAGAACATCAAGTTCACTGACGAGGCCATCACGAATCTCATCCGCTCTTACACTCGCGAAGCTGGCGTCCGCAACCTGGAGCGCGAAATCGGCAACGTCTGCCGCAAAGTCGCCCGCAAGGTGGTCAAAGAAGGCGAAAGCTACAACGTAGCGATCACCGGCGAGAACGTTAACGACTACCTCGGCGTCATCAAGTTCCGCGACACTCTGGCTCATGAGAAGAGCGAAGTCGGACTGGTCACCGGCCTGGCCTGGACCGAAGTCGGCGGCTCAATCCTGAGCACGGAAGCGAGCGTAGTCGATGGCAAAGGCAAGCTAACGCTGACCGGCAAACTGGGCGACGTCATGCAGGAATCCGCGCAGGCCGCCATGTCCTACGTGCGCTCGCGCGCGCAACGGCTCGGCCTGAGCCGCGATTTCTACCGCAATCTCGATCTGCACGTGCACGTTCCCGAAGGCGCCATTCCAAAAGATGGGCCTTCGGCCGGCATCACCATCGCCACTGCCATCTCGAGTGCCCTGAGTAAAATCCCGGTGCGCCGCGACCTGGCGATGACCGGCGAGATCACGCTGCGCGGCAAGGTTCTTCCCATCGGCGGCCTCAAAGAAAAATTGCTCGCCGCTCATCGCGCCGGATTGTTTGAAGTGATTCTGCCCAAGGACAACGAAAAAGACGTCGCCGAAGTTCCGGAAAATCTGCGCACCGCGATGAAGCTGCACTTTGTCGACACGATGGATCAGGTCCTGCAGATCGCCTTAGAATCTCCGCTGCCGAAGCTGGATGAAGAAATCGAGCAACCGATCGCGCCACTGACCGCCAACACCGACGAGAGCCCCACGGCCCATCAGTAGAGCCGCAGTTTTGAAAGGGCGCGACTTTAGCCGCGCCATAAGTTTAGAAATAATAACGGCTTTAGCCACTGAGAGCTGCATCAGCCTCGCCGAAGAGTTTTTCCGCAGCTACTTCCAGCCGTGCCGTCCACAGCCTAGAACTTTGGGCTCTAGCCCTGAGCCGCACAGAGCAACTTTCGTTGCCGTTTTCGAATAAACTGCTAGAGTAATCCAGCCACACGATTCTGAATTCAGGTACGGGCCTCAACTTAAAGATGTCCACATCGAACCAAAGCCAAATTTTTTTTGAAGACGGGCCGGAGCCCACCATCGAACCCGGTCACCCGCGGACCACGGGAATCCTTCCCTCGCAGGAAATCACAAACTTAATCGCCCGCGGACAGATCAGCTCGAGCCGAGCGATCGAACCCGAACATATCCAGCCGGCGAGTCTCGACTTGCGTTTAGGAGACATGGCGCACCGCGTGCGAGCAAGCTTTCTGCCGGGCCCAAACAGTACCGTCGAGTCGAAGATCAAAGATCTCCGTATGGCGCGAGTCGATCTGACTGCTGCGCCGGTGTTCGAAAAGGATTGCGTTTACATCATCCCGGTCGCGGAAGAGCTGAACCTGCCAGAGAACATTTCCGGGAAGGCCAATCCGAAGAGCACCACGGGCCGCCTCGACATTTTCACCCGCCTGATCACCGACTATGGCACCGAGTTCGACAGCGTGCCACCCGGATACAAAGGCAAACTCTACGCCGAAGTTGTTTCCCGCACATTCACCGTGGCCATTCGCGCGGGAATGAGGCTGAGTCAACTCCGCTTCGTGCAAGGCACTCCCCGGTCCGGCGATCGCACGATTAAAGACCTGGATCACGAGGAACCTCTCGTCTACATGGACGAAAGCAGTCCAGGCAAGGCGCAACTGCGGCGCGGCCTCCGAATCACCGTAAATCTCGAAGCCGCGGAGCCGGGCGAGATCATCGCCTACAAGGCGAAACGGTACGCCCCGGTAATCGATCTGGAAAAGATCGGACACTATCCCACCGAGGAATTCTGGGAAACTCGGCACCAGAACACGAGCAAGAATCTGATTCTCGAGCCCGGCGACTTTTATATTCTTGCGTCCCGGGAACGGGTGCGCGTTCCGCCTGACTTCGCCGCCGAAATGGTTCCCTTCGATCCCGCCGACGGTGAATTCCGCATTCACTATGCCGGATTCTTCGACCCCGGCTTTGGATATGGTTCCAGCGAGATTAAGGGAACCCGCGCAGTGCTCGAAGTCCGCGCCCACGAAGTTCCGTTCCTGATGGAACACGGCCAACTGGTCGGCCGCCTGAACTATATGCACCTGCTGTCGCGCCCCGACAAAATCTACGGCACGAATATAGGCTCGTCCTATCAACACCAGGCCCTCACGCTAAGCAAGCAGTTCCGTCGCGAACCAACCCGCTAACTGTCGGGGGGGAACGTTTGAGAGAAAGATTTAAAAAAAGACTCTGGGAAAGATTCGTGAAGAAGAGTCGTATCAGGGCACGCCTTTCAGGCGTGTCACACGGCGTTCAGCAAAGAACCCGGCTTTAGCCGCTGCGGCCGTGGCAGCGCAGCAGCGCCTGAAGGCGCGATTGAGTAGCGAGCATTTGCTATACCTGAAGGCATAGCCTAATACGAATCGCTTTTCTCAAGCACACCTGTACGTGGTTGGTTACAACTTGCCAACTTCCTCCCGCCCGATGCAAACTTGAGCATGAGGGTTCTCTCCCGATTCCTCGCGGCGGCCACCGATGCCGCACAATTCCCTGCTCCCAGCTTGCCTGAGATCGCATTCCTCGGCCGCTCCAACGTCGGCAAATCCAGCGTGATCAACTCCCTGGTCGGCACCAAGCTGGCCCGTACCAGCTCCACCCCCGGCCGCACCCGCAGCATTAACTTCTTCGAAATACGCTGGCCCGGGAAGCCGCGTCCCGAGCTGATTTTCGCCGACCTCCCCGGCTACGGCTACGCCAAGATTTCGCGCGAGATTTCGCAGGAGTGGCCGAAATTCATCGAACCCTACCTCAACGACCGTCCCACCCTGGGCCTGTGCATCGTTCTGGTGGATGCCAACGTTCCTCCGCAACAGAGCGACCGCCAACTCTTGGACTTTCTCAGCGCCTCGGACCGCGACTTCCTGCTGGTGGCGACCAAGAGCGACCGGCTCTCGAACAATCAACTGCACGGTGCCCTGCGAACCTTGACCCAGGAGTATCCCGAGGCTCGTCTGCTTCCCTTCTCCGCTAAGACCGGCGCCGGTCGCGAAGAGTTGTGGAAGGAAATCCGGCAGGCAGCGCAACAGATGACGACCGCCGAAGCTTCTCCCGGCTCGGCTCTCCATTAAAACTTCATTAGAGGGACATTCGGATTTCGTCTCTAATGTTTCCGGCTTTCCCTCCCGATAGAGAAATCAGAGTTCCCCAACGTTCAATGTTCGCCTGCCGCCAGAGAATTGCGGCAGAAACGCTTGGATAACCTGGGAACCGGATGGGAAGCGCGATGGCAGAGGAAAGCGTCGAAGGCGTCGCTTATCTGAGGCCCTTGAAGCGGTTAGACGATCCAGCCGCGGCTACAACGCCAGCCCAAGAGAGCGCTGCGACAAAGCGTCCCAATGAGGACCGTTTGAATTATATTGGCGACGAAGGCGATCCCGGCGCACGCTTCAAAGGCGTAGAAAAACGGCGAAGGAAACGCAGAACTGCGCGAAGAGCGTCGCGACGTACGGACGTGGGCTACCTTCCAGGACGTGAGCCTGCATGGGTGTTACATGGAGGTACAGGCTACCTATCGGGTGGGTACCATTCTGCAGATGAAATTGGATGCAAATGGCGGTCAGGTAGAGACCAAGGGCGTGGTGCGGGTGAACTATCCATATCTCGGCATGGGCATCGCTTTCCGGGAAATGTCGGAGCCCAGCGTGGCGCGATTGCGAGAGTTGCTGAGCAAAATTTCCCGGCGAACGGTGGGCACGCCACCGGGAATGTCTTCGTCGCTTGCCTCGGGTGCGACGTTGGGGCTGCTGGCTCACGGATCCGACCTCCGCCTTGCGAGCGCTGGCTCAATTCTTCGAAAATCGCCAGCCATTAATGCGCGACGAGTTCCTCAACATCCTGCGCAAGAGCCAAAACTCGCAAGCGGCGGTGAAGGCCTAGCCATACGCCCGCGTTAGAGAACGTTCTGTGAACTTGCTGCCTCTCGCGCATTCCCTTTTTAATCCCGCGCCAGAACCAATTCTCTTATGAGCGAAGGGTGCTTCATTCGCTATCATCAAAAGATGGCGCAATATCTCATCACGGGCATTGGCGGTTTCATCGGATCGTCGCTGGCGCGGGCTCTGCTGGCGCGCGGCGAGAAGGTGCGTGGCATCGACAACTTCTCTACCGGCAAGCGGGAAAACATTGCCGAAATATTGAACCGCATCGATTTCCGCGAGGCCGATCTCCTCGATCTGGGAGCAATGCACACGGCCTGCGCCGGAGTGGACTTCGTCCTGCATCAGGCGGCGATTCCCTCCGTACCGAAATCCGTCCTCGACCCCCTGGGCAGCAACCAGGCTAATGTTGACGGCACGGTCAACCTCCTGGTGGCGGGGCGCGACGCAAAAGTAAAGCGCGTGGTCTACGCAGCGTCATCTTCTGCCTACGGAGATACTCCCACGCTGCCTAAGCACGAAGCCATGAAGCCCGATCCCATCTCTCCCTACGCCGTGGCCAAGCTGGCCAGCGAGCACTATCTGATTTCCTTTTACCGCTGTTACGGACTCGAGACCGTGGCCCTGCGTTACTTCAACATCTTCGGCCCGCGGCAGGATCCGACGTCTCCCTATTCCGGCGTGCTGGCGAAATTCATCACCCAGATGCTGCGCGGCGAACAGCCCACCATTTTCGGCGACGGCGAACAGAGCCGCGACTTCACCTACATTGACAACGCAGTGGACGCGAACCTGTTGGCCTGCACTGCGCCCGCGGGGCGAGCCGCAGGACAGGTCTTCAACGTCGCTACCGGCCGCAGAGTCACTCTGAATGAAACTTTCAGACTGTTACAAGGCTTGACGTCCTACAAGGGACAGCCCAAGTACGCACCAGAGCGCGGCGGCGACATCAAACACTCCCTCGCCGACATCTCAAAAGCAGAAGCCGGCCTGGTTTACAAACCCAAAGTAGATTTTGAAGAAGGCCTGCGGCGCACGGTGGAGTGGTACCGGAGTAGCTAAGCGGAGGAATTAGAATCGGTAATTCGGAATCTCATTCTCTGCGCTCATAGCGTGTGGGCGCTAGATCCTCCGGAATCTGGCCATCGAACTTGATCGACTCCACGTCGAAGGATCCGCTGTAGCCGAATAACGGTCCCCAAAGATCATTATGAACATTCACCTCAATACGAAACTTCTGATCGCTGTCTTCATACCACTCGCACACGTCGGCAATGCCTGAAAGAATCAGCGGAAAGTTGAACCCGATAAAGCCTTCGTAAAAGCGTTGTGCTCCGGAACGAAGTCGCAAACCACCTCGAGCATCGACGCTCAACTGAATGTCCACCGCCAGATGTTCATGGGTGCCGAGATAATCCACGATACAACCACGCTGCTCGCTATAGATCATGTATGCGTCAAAGCGCCGTGGATGCAGAGTTTCGAAGTTTCTGATCCAAGTCACAGTTTCTCTGCCGAAGGGATCCGAGTAGGCGTAGTTCCTGATCGTGAAAGGGATCGCAGTGCCGCTTTCTGGAAACATAATTCGTCGCCAGCTGCCAACGTATAAAAACGGTAGTGTGAAGAATTTACCTCGCCAAATCCTGTCCATGACGCCGCGGCCAATCGACGCGCGCTGATCGTTGCTGTTGAATCCAAACCGCTCCTGAATGCGTGGATGCAGGAGCCTGAATTTATCGCCGAGCGCTTGTTCGTAGATGGATCTCATGATTGGGGAGGTTTTCGGCGGCAGCGCACTGCGGTCGGGCAATCGTGGCTGGCGATTAAGCCGACTGCGGACAGAGCCGCGATCGCCAGATTCAAGGTCAAGGGATTGAAAGCCGCGCCCAGGTAAGCGGGTGCGCTAACCGCTACCACAGGAATGCCCACCAACATCAAAGCCAGAGTAAGCCACAACGGCCATCGATGCCTCCACAAAATAATCAGAACCAACCCAAGAAGGATTTCCACCCAGCCGAGGAACATTACGGCCGTGATCAGAAGAGATGCCGGCGTACCGATCCGGCTCAGTAGATCCAGTTCGATCGCGTCGTGATGCAGCAGCTTCGGAATCAAGCCATGGTAAAGCCAGATGAAAGCCAGGGTGCCACGTGCAACTGAATAAGCGAGTGCCCGGTCGCGAGAGGCTTCCGGAGGTATGCCACATTCGATCCATAGGCGCAGCCGGTCGAAGCTCCAAGCTGTCGCCCATCCTATGAGCGGACGAAAAAGACAACTGTCAATCGCTTTTCCAAGCGGGCCGAAACGTGCGTTGTAGTCGTACCAGGTGAAGAAGCGGATTTCATTGCCGGCCGGAACGTATTTCCAGTAACCCGAACCGGTCTTTATCAAGGACTTCGGATCTGCCGACCAGAATTCTAAACTCGAAGTGCGAGTACCGTCGTCAGCGTTTTTGGTGCCGCTGCTTTCTCCCTTACCGTCAATCTTCAGACCGAAACCGATTTGCGTGCAGTACAGAAACCTCTGGGGTTCTTCGGATTCGCGGGGAAGATACTCGATGCGCGTAAAGCGAAGGTCCCATCGTTGATGCAGTTCGGGATTCTGGGTTTTTTCCCAGAGCTCGTTCATACTGCTGCGAATGAGAATTTCGACGTAGATGCCCATTTTCGAATGGAAGGGACAAAGAAGCATACCTTTGTTCGTTGGATTTGAATACCGCTTTGCAAGATCGCTTTGCAAGATCGAAGTTCCCATCGACGTAACTAGCTCTTCACCCTGACATCAAATAGTCCCTCGCCGGCATTTCGAGGCCCTCGGCCTCGGCACTACTAGCCAACGAGCACAACAGAATCCCTGTTCCGCGAATTGTGCGAAACTATCTCCTTGCCTCGGGAGGAAAACCATGAAGAAGCGCAAACTTGGAAAAAGCAACTTAGAGGTCTCGGCTCTCGGATTGGGCTGCATGGGAATGAGTTTTGGCCTCGGCCCGCCTGCCGACAAGCAGGAAATGATTTCACTGATCCGGTCAGCAGTCGAACGCGGCGTCACATTCTTCGATACCGCTGAAGTGTACGGTCCCTTCGCCAACGAAGAACTTGTCGGCGAAGCGCTTGCTCCGTTCCGCGAGAAGGTGGCGATCGCAACGAAGTTCGGCTTCGCGCCTGATCCCAATGGCGGGCCAGGGTGGACCGCCCTGAACAGTCGGCCCGAGCACATCAAGGAGGTCGCCGAGTGCTCGCTCAAACGCCTCAAGACCGATGTCATTGA
>Ga0073928_10007841_pt1 | contig 13657 bp, 23 predicted proteins | sample PaiPotPPA55metaG_FD_76969 | JGI IMG/M metagenome (GOLD analysis project Ga0073928, IMG submission 76969) | Iron sulfur acid spring bacterial and archeal communities from Banff, Canada, to study Microbial Dark Matter (Phase II) - Paint Pots PPA... ...
GTTATGCCAGAAGTCATTGTTTACGCAGTAGCAGGGCGCTCAGCCGAGCAAAAGAAAGCGCTGATGACGGGGATTACCAAAGCTGTGGTTGACAGCTTCGGTGTCGCCGCCGAACAGGTTGTCGTGCAGATCGTGGAGTCTTCACCAGACTCCAAGTCAAGAGGCGGCATTCCGTTCAGCGAGCGCCAGCGGACGTCTTGAACCCGTATGGCGGACGCGCTTCCACGTCGGCATAAAGCCTCGCTCACGTACCATCTTCATGCTCATGCCCTTAATGCATTCGCTGACCAGACGCGCCCCGGCCGCTGGCATCATGTGGGCCGGGAAGGTCGGCGGCAATCCGAACGACTCAAGCCGTTCCATGTCGGGCTCTTCCTGTCCGTTGGCATCGCGATCGGCATGACCCGACGAGGCTGTCATGCCAAACGGTTGATTGGCAAATTTGATCATCAACTCACTCAGCCTATTCATATAGCGTCCGTCCAATCCGACTCAGTTGACGTGACTCCACGTAGCGCTGATCGCATTGAACGCGAGCGGTACCACATCGTGGCCATCAAAGGAAGCCGGAGCATCGCTGAGGTCCGTAGTCGACCCTCAACTGCCGGTCGTCGCTGTGTGGTTGCAACGGCCGCTTGCAAGGTACAACGGCCCTTCCTTCTTGCGGCTCGTAAGGCAGGTCATCGGCCTTAGCTGCCATTGGGACGGGCCGGGTTCTACGTCGGCAATACGGCGGACAGCTGACGATGGCGGCATCAAGCAACTCGACGGCAGCTTCCTTCATTAGCGAACTCACACTCTCGACCCTTAACAGACAAACGTCACAAATCGCGGGGTGGCAGGTTGTAAGCGACAAGCGGTCATTGGCGCTTCGATTTCAAACTGCCGCACTTGGAATGTCGTCGCAGCTCCCATTTGCCCTCATCACAGGCGCCGTCGGATGCGATGGGGCTCGTGTCGAAAGTGAACTCAAGCGATGCCAAACGGATCACGAGCCTGCTGATCCCACACGAGAACGTCTCCGTGCCAAAGCGTAATTCTGCGTGCGTCGAGGGATTCTTGGTTTTTAAAAAGGAAGGCGCTGGCCATTCCCAATGTAAAAGCAACGATTGGCGCGCCTCCTTTTGGCCGGCTCATCTCCTGATGCAAAGAGACGCGCGCACCTGGAACTCGGCTTACCAGACTGATGTCGGGGGCGAAATCATTGAAGCCGACAGTAACGGCAGCGTCCCTCCCCAAAGCCCTCAATACATCGGGTATTGCAGCGCACGGCGGGTCCGTCGGAAGATCGTCTTGGCTTCGCGCGATCGTCGTCCAGCCGAGACTAAAACATGTCGTTGATTCGCTGGACATGCTCAGTCCACTCGGTGTCACAGAGCAACCATCCTGTGGCGAATTTTGAAGCTCGGCTACGTGGCGCGGGAGTTCATCCCCATAGCGTAGCGCGAAGCCGCGCAAGATAAATGCGCCACGCCCAAGAGCGAAATACTCAGCGTTGTCAGTCATCGGGTGCGCATCGTGGATCATGAGAGTCTGCCTCTTCGGAAAAATGAAAGTGCGCCAGAGACCTTCGCGCAGTCGTTACATGCCCGAGAGCGATAGCTGGCCGAGCTGCATCCGTACGGTATAGCCGGCGAGCCGACGCAACAATCCGTTTCTTGCGCTGCAATTCCGCAAGGTGAGGCGCGGCTATTCGCACAAAGGTCCGCTGCCAGTACAACCGCCTTCGCGTTTAAAACGGACGATCTGTTCGATTACGACGCGGTCCCACGCACGGCGAGATTGAATCGCAAGAAACGGAGTTTTTTTAGCCGCGCGCGGCGATAGGTTGAAATCTCTGCAGAGGACGCATCCCGTCAAGCGACAAGCGAGTCGCGACGGTAGATATCGTTAACAGGAGTCCACCATGTTGCCATTGCTTTCTTTTCACGCGTTGGTTGCGCATCGAGGGGACGGATTACGCCCGGAGCTTCTCGCCCTGCTTCAACGCGAAGCCCAGCCTCAGATGCCTTCCTCGATCGTCAGCCACCAACCTGCGGCGATCCAGAAGGGCGAGGGAGCCGAACTCATCCTTAACGATCCAACCACCGAATAATGTCGAGCCGCCAGAACGGCAGTGCACCTTGATGATGTCGCGTTCGGGCTTGACCATTCGAGAGGTCAGGCCGAACCGCTCGCTTCCACAGTGACGAGACCCGACAGATCGATGCCCGCCTTAAGAGAACCGTACAGGTTCATCGCGATATATGCGGGCAGCACCTCTGCGCGATTGAAGTGATCGCCGAAGGCGCAAGAAATACGGCATGTTTCATCGTGATCGGCGAATATAAATGACTTCACCGGAAAGTCTTTGTTCGCCTCCGAATAGTCTTCCTGTGTCAGATTCGGTCTTTCGTTGACCATAGTGTGAACCGGATGCCGGGCTGGCAGTAGATCGGAAAGACCAGGATCGTCCGATATACGCTGCAAATCGGAGCCGTAGTAACGGACGCCGCTGTAATGTTCGAGGCACCTGTAGAGCGTGAGGATCTGCTTGGTTGACCAGTGAGAGAGCCGAAAGGTGCGGTCGTACATCGCGTATTTGATGCACACACTTACCACTGCGCCAGAGACGCTCATAACAGCGGTTTTAAAACTAGCAGCCAGATTCGGCTCATCGCTGGCGCGACGATTCTCAATGCGCATATTGGGTCCCCAATTGGCTAACGAAAACTGACGAATTTTGGAGAACGGGAGCGCCGAAGCGCTCCGTTCCTTGCGGCAGTTTTTGAGGAGAGTGATGATTCGCGACCGATGTGCACGACCCGTCCTGTGCGGGTGAAGAGTCGACCGATCGGACAACGCAGACCGGCGAATGCCGGTCTGCGTTCCCGATCACTCGCCGCGCCGACGGGTCCACACCGATGATGACGGAACGGCTCAGACCGTCTTGATCAGTCCCAGTTGTGTGAGAGCCGACACACCGTCGTCAAGACCAAGCTCTTCGACAATTTTGCCCTCCTTCAAACGAAGCACGGTGGTGCCGGTGAAGTGCATCTTGCGGCCAGTTGCCGCCGGCAGAGACCCTGCAAGAAAGTCGCTAAAAGCCGGGCCAGTGTGCGTGCCACCACCTTCCCATTGCCCTACGACGTAGTCACCTTCAGCGATGAGGTCCGTGACGCCCCAGAAATTGAGGTCCGGAAAGGCTTCGCGAAAAGCGGTCATGAAGGCTTTGATGTCGTCACGACCACGACGGGGCTCATGCAGCGAGTATTTCAACAGCATGTCCGGCGCAGCGATCTCGTCGACAATGTTGAGGTCACATTTCTCGCCCCAGAAACTGGTGAACCAGCGACCTACGACCGCCTTGTTGTCCTCTTCCTTTGACATGTTCGACTCCTTACTGAGCTTGATTGGCAGCGAAGCGGGCTTGCTTCGCCTGGAACGAACAATATCCATCGCGCCTCCCCACTACTACCCGTTTCTTGCGGTGCGATTCAGACGATCCGTTTCACGGCGCTCATCCTGAACCGGGGAGCAAGAAACAGAGCAGAAGGATTCGCTGCAACACGTATGGTTGGTTCTATGCGTCGGGTGCCTCAGTAAGCTATACGCGCCATGCCTTGGGTCGTCTCATCTGCATACGGTGGTTGAACTCGTGACTTCGAGAAACTGACGTCGAGTTGAATACCGCAAGAACCGGAGAGACGTACCCATCAAAAGATCTTACTTTCGACGCTTTCTGGAGAAAGGCTCTCATGTTGAAATACCTCTGCGCTACCACAGCCGAACGAACCTTCGTCAACGGCGCTGCGGCGATCAACGAGGCCCTGCATCGGCAGGCTCATATATCCACGTCCTCCGATGACACGCGACTGGATCGCCTAGTACAGCATCTGCTTGACCTCGACGATGACGACGCGACGGAGCTGGAGACTCTTGGCGTGCCCGCGGAATTGGGTAGCCGAAGTCCCGCGAGCTTCAACAATGTCCTGCAGCAGGTCATTCGGCAACTTCAATTGGCCAAGCTGTTCTGTCCCAGCCAGGAAGGCGAATTCCACCGAAGCATCTGTCCGGCTGCTTATAACGAACGAACGGGTGAGCATCATCCAGAGGAGATGGCGCGATGGCGGGCAGAATTCCGGGGCATGGCTCCGGAACAGCAGATGATGGCAGCCACGATCATCTGGTTATTTCAGTCGGGTCCCGATTCGACGTGGCTGCGTCGCGTCCCCTGTACCTGGCGAGCAGGCGAAGCGATGCAGTACATGAGCGACGCCGGATGTCTCTCGCTGTGGCTCAGCCTCATTGCAAGATATCCAGGCTGGTAAGCCATATCGCTCATAGGAAAATTCAACCGCAAGGAGCGGAGTTTCAATGGGCAAGAAGATTTCTAGACTGTCACCACTCCTTCAACTACCGAGTGACACATCATGAAAACCGGTCCCGTCGCCCCGTTCAAATACAACTTTCGCGCACCTGGCTGCCAAGTCGAAGGCCCAATCCGATATGCCGTCGGACAAACGGTCCGCGGTACGGTTTTGATTGGCAGGAGCCGGCAAGGCATCTGCGCCATATTCCTCGGCGAGAACGCGCAGGAGCTGTACGACGAGCTCGCGGTTGCCTTTCCCGATGTTGAACTGATAGCGGATCGGCAGTCACTGCTGGGCGAACTGGGCCAGGTCGTCGCTTTCATCGACAAGGGTATTGCCGAGAGCGTCATCAATCTGGACATTGGCGGCACCCCCTTCCAGCAGGAAGTCTGGCAGGCACTGTGTGGCATTCCAGCCGGACAGACGCGCAGCTATAGCGAGATCGCACAACATCTCGGGGTGCCGGAGGCTGTTCGAGCTGTAGCCGGTGCGTGCGCCGCCAACGTGCTCGCGATTGCCATTCCCTGCCACCGCGTCGTTCGCAGCGACGGCACGATTTCGGGCTATCGCTGGGGCGTCGATCGCAAGCGCGCATTGCTCGTCGAGGAGCGCGGGCAATGAGAGCCGGAGCGAGGAACGCTGAAAAGTCAAAGGCGGCGGCGTTCGACTGGGTGGGCATCGAACAATCGCTCGATGCTCGCGGAAATGCCGTCTTGTCCCGCCTGTTAAATGCAAAGCAATGCGGAGAAATCGCGACCCGCTACGCCGAAGAAAAAGGCTACCGAGCCCAGATCGTAATGGCCCGCTACGGGTTCGGACGTGGCGAATACAAGTATTTTTCCTACCCATTGCCGTCGCTGCTCGATCAACTGAGGCATACGCTGTACCCGCACTTAGTGCCGATCGCCAAATCGCTGGAGTCGGCAACTAGGTATCGAAGTGCAGTACCCGGACGAACTCGATCCTTTTCTTGCACGATGTCATCGGGCTGGCCAGACGAGGCCGACGCCGCTGATCCTCGAATACGGTCCCGGTGACTACAACTGTCTGCATCAGGATCTCTATGGCGAGCATGTTTTTCCGCTGCAGGTGGCGATCCTGTTGTCTAAACCCGGCAAGGACTTCACGGGCGGAGAGTTCGTCATGACGGAGAGCGCACCGAACGGCCAGCGTGCTGATGTCGTCGCATTGAATCAGGGCGACGCCGTAGTGTTCGCCGTCAACCAGAGACCGGCAGCGAGCAAACGCGCCGGCACGCGGAAAGCGGCAATGCGGCATGGCGTCAGTCTCGTCCGGAGCGGAAATCGTCACACCGTCGGCCTAATTTTCCACGACTCACGCTAGGGGCTGATACTGCCATGACAACGCTCGATCTTTTTCAGAGTCCGATTTCGGACCAGCGCGAGTCGATCGGACCGTGCGCCTTTGTACTACGCGGGTTCGCGCTGCCTTATGTGGACGATCTGATCCCCGCTCTCGCCGACATCGCGGCATGTTCGCCGTTTCGCAACATGGTGACGCCGGGCGGCTTCACCATGTCAGTCGCGCTGACCAACTGCGGTCCGCTGGGATGGACCACCGACAGACATGGCTATCGCTACACTGCTCTTGACCCGGACAGCGGCAAACCTTGGCCGGCCATGCCGAATGTATTTGCTGCACTGGCTCGCGAAGCCGCGGCGGCTGTCGGCTTCAGAGATTATCACCCCGACGCCTGCCTCGTCAATCGCTACCTACCGGGTTCCCGACTATCGCTGCACCAGGACCGGAACGAACTCGACTTGGGTGCACCGATTGTTTCGGTGTCGTTGGGCATGTCCGCCACTTTTTTGTTCGGTGGTGATGCGCGCTCGGACAAGACGGCCAGGGTTCCGCTGCACCACGGGGACGTGGCAGTTTGGGGCGGTGAGGACCGACTGCGCTATCACGGCGTGTTGCCGCTCAAGGATATGCCTCATCCCCTGCTCGGAAGCCAGCGCGTCAACTTCACTTTTCGCAGGGCGGGTTGAATGCGCATGCGCTGGTTCGCACCAACGCGTCGACAATTTTTGCTCGGGGCGCGACAGGAAGGCTTTCTCTCAGTTGTCCTTCGATCGGGATTGTGTCGTAGCGGGTGGAATTACAAAGCAAGAGACGGAGTTTTATCTCCCGATCGCTGAAGTAAAGTGACCGGGCCAAAATTGTCCTTAAGAGTCGGTCATGACCGCTGCCACCGTTGCACTTTTTCCGAGAATCGAAGTATCCGATGCCCAACCGTTGTTCCCGGAAGAGCGGGTTGGTGAACCCGAAGCAGGCAGCGTCACTTGCGACCCCGCGGATCCGGACATGCCCACGAACTGGATGTCCGCCAGTCCGATGAATGACTTTCCCGAGGTGCGGTGCCGGGTCGAGGCTTACTGCCAGTCGCTGGTAGACACCGGCGCCGCTCGTTGGTGGATCAACGATGCCGGACATACCGAACTACACATGAATAGCGGTGAATCGTACCTTTTCGGCGAGCTGGGTATCACCCGAATCCGGTGAAGGGTGAGGAAGATCCATAAACACTTACCACGGGAAATGAGGCTCACATCATGCAACTATTCCTAAGCCACCTGGCGTCGCCGCTCGGCGACATCCTGCTCGTCACCGATGCGCAGCAGCACATCCGTGCGCTCGATTTCGCAGATCACAAGGCGCACCTGCATCGTGGCCTGCGCGAGCACTACGGAAGCGTCGAACTGAACGACGTCCCCGCACCGGACGAGATCGCAAAGGCCGTCGCCCGTTATTTCTCGGGCGAGCTGGATGCGCTCGACGCCCTGCCGACGGCCACAGCAGGCTCCGACCTGCAACGCCAGGTCTGGGCCGCACTGCGCCGCATACCGGCCGGCACTACTACGACCTACGGCAAACTCGCGAGGGAACTGGGCTTCGACGATCCGCGCGCAGCGATCGACATCGGCGCCGCCAATGGTGCGAACCCCATCGCGATTGTCGTGCCGTGCCATCGAGTGATCGCGAGCAGCGGCGAGCTCAAAGGCTATGCATGGGGCGTACACCGCAAGCGCTGGTTGCTCGAACACGAGAAGGCGATCCCACCGAGGGCCGCCCCGCAGCAAACTGCGACTCTTCCTGGATTCGGATTGTGACCACCTCGATCACCGCCGATCTGTCGCCGTGGGCCTATCGGCAGGCCGAGGAGTTCCTCTCCGGTCTTGACGCTGACTGGACCCGCCATATCCTTTCCGTTGTGGCCCGTGCCGACATGAAGCCAAGCCTGCCCGCGAACCCTACGAAGCCCTGGTACGCGCCATTGCCTACCAGCAACTGCACGCGAAAGCCGGTGACGCCATTCTCGCGCGACTGTCCGCACTTTATCCCGATGCAGCCTTCCCTTCGCCCCGGCAACTACTTACCACCGACCCGGAGCTGCAACGCGTCTGCGGCTTCTCAGCTGCCAAGCTGGCCACGATCCGTGGCATTGCTCAAGCCACCGTCGACGGCATCGTACCGAACCGCGGTGAGGCGCTGAGCATGTCTGACGAGGCGCTCATCGAGCGCCTGACGGTCCTGCGCGGAGTCGGTCGCTGGACCGTTGAAATGTTCCTCATTTACACGCTGCAGCGCTCCGACATTTTGCCCGCCGACGACTTTGGCGTACGCGAGGGCTACCGGCACCTCAAAGGCCTGCACAAAGTCCCCACTCCCCGCCAGATGCGTGAGATCGGAGAAGCTTGGCGCCCGTGCCGGACCGTTGCGGCCTGGTACTTGTGGCGCATCACTGCGCGCTGAATTGGTGAGCAAGAATCGGAGTTCTTGCTAGCGAATTCCGGCCTATTCTCACGGCATCATCGAGTAACCGGACACTTCCATGACCACGACCGCTCCAGCCATTTCAGCTTATGTGACAGACGACGAGCGCTGGCAAGCTTTGCAGGCGCGCGATGCGCGCGCCGACGCGGTTTTCGTCTACGCGGTGCGCACTACCGGCGTCTACTGCCGACCCAGCGCCTCTGCACGACTCCCCAAACGTGAGAATGTGGAATTCTTCGATTCTCCCGAGGCGGCCGAAGCTGCAGGGTATCGCGCGAGCCGCCGTGCTCGAGGCGACCAAACCAGTGCCGCAGCCGAACGAACTGCGCTCGTGGCACGGGCCTGCCGACTCATCGAAGATGCGGAGACTGCGCTCAACCTTGACGATCTAGCCGCCCATGCCGGCATGAGTTCCTTTCATTTTCACCGGGTGTTCAAGGCCGAAACCGGCCTGACACCAAAAGCCTACGCTTCAGCCTCCCGTGCACGCAGGCTGCGGGCGGAACTGGTCTTTCCGAATACGTCAGTCACCGATGCAATCTATGGTGCCGGCTTCAATTCCAACAGCCGGTTTTACGAAACATCCGACCAGTTGCTCGGCATGCGTGCGCGCGATTACCGAGCAGGAGGTACCGGAGCGGTCATCCGTTTCGCCGTGGGGCAATGCTCGCTCGGCGCCATCCTGGTCGCACAGAGCCAACGAGGCATCTGCGCCATCCTCTTGGACGATGACCCGGACGCGTTGGTGCGCAATCTGCAAGACCAGTTTCCCAAAGCCCAACTCATCGGTGGCGATGAGGATTTCGAGCAATTGATCGCCCAGGTCGTAGGGTTCATCGAAGTTCCCTCTCTGGGCCTGAATTTGCCCTTGGACGTGCGTGGCACTGCCTTCCAGGAACGCGTGTGGCAGGCGCTTCGCGAGATTTCGCCTGGCACCACCGCGAGCTACACACAGATAGCCGAACGCATCGGCGCGCCCAAGGCGGTGCGCGCAGTAGCGCAGGCCTGCGCCGCAAACCACATCGCCGTGGCCATTCCCTGCCATCGCGTCGTACGGCGCGACGGCGATATTGCGGGCTACCGCTGGGGTGTCGACCGCAAACGAGAACTGCTGCGGCGCGAAGCCGAGGCTTAAACAGGACTTTTCCCATGGGATCATCTACAACCGCAATTGACCAACTGAATTGGCCGGACATTACCGCGCAACTGGACATCGAAGGCTATGCCCTAATGCCTGGACTCCTTGCCCCGGAGCACGCACGCGACCTGGCGCGCCACACCGACACGTTAGAAACACTTCGTCGCGTATCGCTGGCATCCTCCGATCTCGGGCGAGGTGATTTGTTTTATTTCGATGCGGGCCTGCCGGCGCCGTGGTCGGCATGGCGCGCGACGTTCTACCGCTACTTGTCGCCTGTCGCGAATCGCTGGAACGAGACCCTGGGCAGCGGCTACCGCTACCCGCCGGAACTGGAGGAGTTTCTGGAACGCAATCGGCAGGCGGGACAGACTGAACCGCAGTCCCATCTGAACCGGCTACGTGTGGATGACTATCTGGCCTTGCATCAGCGCCATGACGGCGAGCACGTGTTCCCGCTACAGGTCGTAGGACTTTTGACGGAACCGAGCAGCGACTTTCGGGGCGGTGAGTTCGTGATGACCGAGCAGCGCCCACGCATGCAGTCGCGCCCGATGGTTCTACCTCTCAAGCTCGGCGACGCAGCCATCATCAGCACGGCCCATCGCCCGTTCAAAGGAACCAAAGGCTTTTACAGAGTCAATCTCAAGCATGCCATCAGCCGCGTACGCGATGGCGAGCGCATCGGCGTGGAGTTGTCGTTCCACGATACGCGGTGGTCACGGGAGGGCGACCACGTTGACTCAATCTGAAACCTTCACGCTGATCGGACAGAATGGCCAGTCGTACCGGAGTCTGATACCGGGCACCCTCGGTGGCCATCGGCGCAACAAGCTCTACGGTCTTCTCAACTGTCGTGCCGCGCTGCGTGCCATTGCCTGCGGAGGGTACGTAAAGCACCGCGTGTTCTTCCTCGATGAAGCCACCGCTATCGCCGCCGGCTACCGCGCGTGCGCCGTCTGCTTGCCGGAGAAATATGCCGTCTGGAAGGCAAGCCAGCCAGTACAAGTAACTGGAAAAACCGCCGAAAGAACACGTTCATGACTATGCAAACCGCACGTCCCGCCCAGACCGCGCCTTTCAACCTTCACGAGAGCACGTCACATGACTCGCTGGAGGCCAGGATCGCCGCGACTGACTGGAGCCCGTTCGAGAATGCCCTCACGCGCGACGGCTACGCTGTGCTACCCGCACTGCTTACGCCTCGTCAGTGCCGGGAAGTTGCGAGCTATTTTTCCCAGGAGGAGCGCTTCCGCAGTCGCATCGTGATGGAGCGCTACGCTTTCGGACGCGGCGAATATAAATATTTCGGTGATCCTCTACCCGACGTGGTGCGGCGACTGCGAGAGTCGTTGTACCCGCACTTGGCGCCTATCGCGAATCGATGGCACAGCGCAATGCACATTGACGAACGCTTTCCCGCGACTCATCCCGAATTTCGCGAGATCTGCCATCGCGCTGGTCAGCAGCGGCCGACGCCGCTACTTCTACGCTATCGGCCAAACGATTACTGCTGCCTGCACCAGGATCTGTACGGCGAACACGTGTTCCCGTTCCAGGCTGTGTTCCTGCTCGACGAACCGGGGCGCGATTTTGAGGGCGGTGAGCTGCTGCTAACCGAGAGTGACCCGAAGAAACCCGGTCGCGCCGAGGTCGTGCCGCTGCGGCAGGGTGATGCGGTGGTCTTCGCCGTCAACCATCGACCCGTGCGCTCCATGCGTGGGTTCTATCGCGCGAACTTGCGCCATGGCGTCAGCAAGCTGCATCGCGGGCAGCGCCATACACTGGGCATCATCTTCCACGACGCTAGATAGTCCCCGGCCGGAAACCCACCCCACAGAACGAAACGAAGTCGTACGCCCTAGCACTCGGTCCGCCATCGACGGAGGCGACCGAGTATGACGAACCGGGACTCGCCTGCACGCACACCTGCGCGGTACCCACTGGTACGCATGGCGCGCCAATCCCCTCGCCGGGCATTCACCGGTTTGAATAGATGCCTTGGCTCGTCAAGGCGTAGTAGCCGACAACGAAGATGAAAATCCCAATTGCGATAAGCGGGTGAACAAACCAACCTAGCGCCGCCGCCATGATGTAAAGCAGGATGCCAAGCGCCGGTCGAAGCACCTGCGACGCAAAAGCAGCTGCCGGCAGATGCGGCTTCAAGAGTTCAGGATGGCGATGCAAATGCCGAAAAGCAGGGAGCCATGACGCCGACATCAGTCCGGCTATTAAGGCATAAAGCACCACGGCTGCCTTCTGATCCATAAGGTTACCGTCGCGAAATGCACCCGCTAGTACGCCGGTTGGAAACGGGATCAAGGCTGCGGTGCCAACGATGCCGAGATTGATGCAGTTAAGTGTCACATCCACCTTACAGAGACGCTCGAACATGTAGTGATGGTTGAGCCAGATGATTCCAACGTAGATGAACGCAATTGCATAGGCCAAGTAGGAAGACCATTCCGTCAGAAGCTCTTCCCCCAATCTTCCTGGCGCAGCATTCGGGCGATGGATTTCCAGAACAAGTAGCGTAATGATGATGGCGAAAGCCCCATCACTGAAGCTTTCCACACGGCGTGGCTCTGGGAGGCCAAAGACGCTTTTTATCTCGGCAGCCCGTGCCGCCTCCGCGTTGGGCCGCGCGAGCGGAAACGACGGACCTGCTTTCTGGGCGAGTGCGTTGCACACATTGCGGGCCTTGCACCGGAGGGCTCTCGACCAACGTCCAATGAAAGGTTTATTTTCCTCTAGTGCTGGCATCGTGAATTCCTTTCGCGTAATCATTCTGAGGGCAGTTCGGGACATACCCGTCTGGCGGGAGCAGCGCATGGGCAAGGGACGGTCATCACCGATCTCAACCACCCCTTAAACCGCTAACGCGGCATCTTGAGTTCGATGATGGATCTCGTCGCCGAAAATGTATCGCAACCGTCGATTCAAGACGCTCCGTTCCTTGCTTTGGAATTCGATTTCGGGGCGGTGCTTCAACGACCGCTCGAGGGTCTTGAGCGGCCGGCCAGTCACGCTTGTTGAGAGGCCGGTTCTGGCCGAGAGCACCAGTTCCGTGGACGTTCCACGTAGCCGACATTGCAGTAGTCAACGGCAGCTTTCCGACGAGGTGGGTGAATGCGTACTGTCGGCCAATAGCGGCCAGTCGACATTGCTGTCTGGATCGTTGACAATCACGAGTCGATCAAAGCAATTCCAACAAAATCGGGAGTCTCCATGCATTCCTCTGGACAAGAAGAACTACCGGCCCGCGCACGCAACAGTCACGATCTTGAGGTCGTGCGACGACTTCTCGACGAGAGATATAGTTGTCGCGCATTTCGTTCGGAGCCAGTTCCCAGAGACGTCATTGAGAAGATTCTCGCTTCAGCTCAACGGACGGCCTCGTGGTGCAACAGTCAGTCATGGCATGTCACGATCACGGAAGGTGCGGGTACCGAGCGACTCAAGCGCATACTATTCGAACATGCGTCAAACGAAGAGCCGCAGGAACCAGACTTTGTATTTCCGCGCGAATACCGCGGTGTCTATCTTGACCGACGACGCGAGAGCGGATTTCAACTCTACAGTGCGCTAGGAATTGAGCGAGGTGATAAGCCCGCCTACATTCGACAGACACTGGAGAACTTTCGATTGTTCGGCGCTCCGCATGTGGCAATTATCACCACGGACGAGGCTTTAGGGGTCTACGGGGCAATCGACTGTGGATGTTACGTCAGCAATTTTCTGCTTGCCGCGCATGCCAGCGGTGTAGCAACAATTCCCCAAGCTGCACTGTCGTCTTATGCACAGATCCTCCGACGAGAATTGAGCTTGGGCGTGGACCGAAAGATGGTGTGTGCAATATCCTTCGGTTATGCCGATGAAGGGCATCCTGCCAATTCATATCGAACGAATCGCGCGCCGCTCGAAGAGTCTGTCAAATGGGTCGCTGTGTAGGCAACGACTCCCTCAAGCAACGCGGCGTCTCGCCCGTTAGAGCGGAGGCAAGTGGAAATGTCCCGCTTAACGCTGGGCGGCCTCAAGATGTCATTTGAGTGTCCGCTCCCAGTAAGTGCGGTTGTCGCCTCCGGGTCGACTTCTGCCGATCGCGAGTAGGTGGAGAGCGGCAAGGGGGGCTTTTGACGCTGCATCGGAGCCTGCCGAACATTGTTGGACGAAGGTCCGACTTACGCTGCTTGGCACCTCTATTGCGTCTGATGCTTCGTGTCACGTCGATGCGGGCGTCACGTTCCTCGCCTATCGATTAGTCGAGGTGATCGAACAGTTCTACCACCCAGTCGATAAAAATACGCACGCGTCGGCTCAAAGCCCGATTTTGCGGATAGACGACATGAAACGGGTAAGCGGGTTGACGCCA
>Ga0073928_10007844_pt1 | contig 13653 bp, 12 predicted proteins | sample PaiPotPPA55metaG_FD_76969 | JGI IMG/M metagenome (GOLD analysis project Ga0073928, IMG submission 76969) | Iron sulfur acid spring bacterial and archeal communities from Banff, Canada, to study Microbial Dark Matter (Phase II) - Paint Pots PPA... ...
ATCTGCACGCTTTCGCCAGAGAGGGTCAGCGTGTCCGAGAGTTGCTTTTGGAGGTCCTTTCGGTCGGTGACGGCGACGACCTTGAACCGGCGTAGGTCGAGGTCCGACCGCATCTTGCGAACCAGGAAGACCATCGTGAGGCTCTTCCCCGATCCCTGCGTGTGCCAGATAACGCCGCCGCGACGGTCGTACTCGCCGTCCTGAACGCGAGTCTTGCCGTGCAAGAGCCGGTCGACAGCGAGCTGGACAGCACGGTATTGCTGATAGCGGCAGACGATCTTGATGGTCCGCCCGGAGATCTCCTGGAATAAGGTGAAGTGCCGCAGGATGTCGAGGAGCTGGCCAGGGCGCAGCATGCCGGCGATGAGCTTGTTCTGGCTCGATAGATGGTCCTTGCCGAGCTCTGTCTCGACGTCTGCCATCGGTACCGGGACGGTGTCCTTCCACTCTGCGTAGTGCTCAGCAACCGCACTGATCGTCCCCACCCGGGCCTCGTCGTAGCTGGTCGCAACGACGAACTGATTCGTATGGAAGAGGCGCTCCGCTCCTTCGTCCTCATCGACTTCGCCGGCCGCCTTGCGCTGGTTCGAGTAGCGCCTCAGCTGGTCGATGGCCGTTGGGATCGGTTCTGACGTTGCCGGGCTCTTGCATTCGACCACCACGACCGGGATCCCGTTGACGAACAGGACGATGTCCGGAGCTACGAAACCCTTTGCGAAGCCTCCGGGACAGTCAACGCGAAACTGGTTGATCGCCATGAAGGTGTTGTTCTCCGGGTGCTCCCAATCGATGTACCGGATGGTTTGCGATCGTCCCTGGTTCCAGTCCGGCAAGCCGTCGACTGCGATGCCCGTCAGGAGCAAGTCCGTACCCGATTGGTTCGCCTCGATGAGCTTGGGCGAGGCGATGCGCTCAAGGGCGCTGACGGCTTGTGAAATGCGGTCCTCGTCGAGCCATGGCTTTCCGTCGCGCAGGTTGATCCGGTGCAGCGCTTTGCGGAGGTCGGGCTTGATCAGGACGTCCCGGAAAGTCTCCCTGCCAGTGACGGACGGGTGGTCAAGGTTGCCGGTAACGACCTTCCAGTCCATCCGGGCGAGCTGGTCAAGGAAGGGCTGTTCGACCTCCTGGAGCTCCGGTCCTCCGCTCACGACGCAGCCTCCACGATTGGCGTGGCTACCCGTGCCTGACCTGATAGGAGGTCATCGGCAAGCCCGCGACGAAGTAGCTTTAGCTTCCGCAGCACGGCCTCCTCACGGGCTATCCGTACTTCCGCGCAGTCCAATCGGTCGACGATCGCTTCCTGCTCCTCCGGGTCGGGTCTCGGGAGGACCAGCCGTCTCAAAACGTGAATCGAAATCTCAGCGCGCGTCGTGCCCACGACGGCAAGCTGAAGTCTGCGTTGGCCGAGCGCACCTCGGAGGTAATGAAATACGAAGCGCGGTGACATGCCTTTCGTGAACCGCAACCGCGCTAAATCACGGCTGATGTTCCCTTCGAACCACTCGGGTACGACGGCTACACGCCCAATGGTGCCCTTTATCGACAGGATTACGTCACTGCCTCGGACGCGACTCCTGGCGTACATGGCGTCTATGTGAGCTGCCGTTCGGTGTAAGCCACTACTGAAGTCGCCGCTCAGGTCGCCGATGGTGAGAACCGGTTGACCTCCGGGGACGTACCGGCCAGATTGAACAATCCCGTAGCGAATTGGCGCGCTCGGGTCAGTGAGCTCGCACAACGGCGCAAGGACCCACCGGCGTGGGATCAGGCCCAACAGGCCCATAGTGAACTCGGCGGGTTGTTCGGATGGGTCGCGGAGCTGTCCATCCTCGCCCAGACCGACAGTGAGTAGGGCCGCCAGCAAACCGTCTGCGGTGCGGCGTAGCTTCGCGATTAGTCGTTCGGTGTCGCGAATCACGACATCAACTGTGTCGAGCACTTCAGCAATGTGGCGCTGCTCTCCTATTGGAGGAAGGCACATGGGGACGGCGGCAAGGACCCTCCGCGACAGACCAGCCCGACCTCCTCCCGACGAACGTGCTCTGAGTTCCTCGTACCGGTTGCCGAGTTCGTGAAATAAGAAACCCGTGTGTAGGTAGCCGGGCCGGCCGGTTATCAAGGCCACCGACTGGTTCGCGCAAAGCCGTGTCTCAACAAGCGCGACAGTCCCGCGCGTCCTTCCCTGTCCGGCCAGAGCGACAGCTACAGCAGGTGGTTCAATCAGCGTCGCATTCGACGATGCGAGTCCGGCCTCGGTGATCCTTCCGGGCACGTCGCGAATGCGGCGCTGATGCACGTCCCCCGATGACATCCAGGGAACATTGCCTCCCCAAAAAGCGTTCACCTCGGTCGAGGGCGTACCACCAAGCGTAATGGTGGACACGTCGCCCAGCCGCGTTCGCGTCCAATGGTGCGGAGGCGTCTGGTTCTCAGCGCGCATAACCCAATTCGTTCAGAAGCGCATGCAGCTTGCCCGCACTGGCGTCGCGCTGCTCTTCAATGGCCAGAAGAGATTCGTGATATTTGTCCCACCAGTTTTGAAACGCCCCGACGATGTGGTCCCGTCGTCTCGCAACCGCTGCGTCGAGTATTGCCCTGAGCTCGGCGTGCAAGATGTCGAGGACGAGACCTCTCGCTGAATCCTCGTTGAGCGTAAGCCTTGCTTCTCGCAACCGGCTCACGAATGCCTTATGCGCGGCTGCAAGTTGGCTCTTGGTCTTGCGTAGCTCTGCCTTCAGCGCATGCAGGTCGCCTTGTGCCAGCTCCTGGCCGTCTCCGTCTTCGGGAGAAATCTCATCCTCCGCGTCGGGCGCTGGCGTGATTGCTGCCTCCAGTGCGGCCCTTTGAGCTCGGAGCTCTCCGAGGGTGGCAAGGTATTCCGGGAGAAGGCGTCTGACGAGCTTGTGGTCCAGAGCATCTCCCGGAGCCTGCTTGTCAGCTAGTGCGGTGACGATGCTCGTCTCCCATGCCTCGATGAGGCCAAGGAAGCGTCTCGCACTCAACGTCTTGAGGTCGTTCTGGCTCGCAGCCCACCAGGTCGCTATGAGACCCGCGACCTCGAACTCGTCGAGATAGCCCACCGGACCGACGGCCGCTTGAAACGTGTCAAGCATGCTTGCCCGGAGATCCATGAGTTGAGTGGTGGCCCCTAGATCGGTCACGCGGGCCCGCTGTCCGTCCCACCACGCGTCGACGGCAGCATCGAGCGTGCGCCGACGCGCACGGACGCCTTCCGTGCTGTCTATCAGCGCTGCAATGTCAGACCGATCCACGGCGGTCGGGATGTAGTGGAGATATGAGTCATCTCCATCAACCAGGAGAACGGCTGCATCCAGCCCGTAGGCTGTGAAAGCTTCGCGGTCGGCATCGACCTCAGCCTCTGGAACGCCGCCGTAAATGTGGGCTGCCACGTCCTGGGGTTCGGGTGGAGGCGCGGTGTCGACGTACCGTCGGATGTTTAGGTTGTCACCATTGTTCGTGAGTTCGTCACGGGACACTACCCGCGCGAACCGCGGGATATCATCAAAACCCTCAAAGGCGCCGACGATCTTCTCGATGTGTTTGGGCAACAGTTCATTCTGTGCCCGTCCCTCGTGGTACTCGCAGTCGGCGTTGATAAACAGCACCTTTCCGCGGCGAACCGACGGCTTGGAGGCCGGCGCACGGAGAACGAGGATGCATGCTGGAATCCCTGTGCCGTAAAAGAGGTTTGGTCCGAGCCCGATCACGGTGTCGAGCATGTCCTCGTTGAGGAGTCCCGACCGAATTTGCTGTTCGTCGCCACCGCGGAACAGAACGCCATGCGGCATGACCGTGACGACCAGGCCTTTGTCCCGCAACACGGCGAGCATGTGCTGGACGAACATGAGGTCAGCCTTCTTCCCGGACTCCGGGCAGAAGCCGAACCGGAACCGCTCGGGGAAAGGAATGCCCTCGCGCGTGTAGTTCTGGCTGAATGGCGGATTGGTGATGACACGGTCGAAGCGCATGAGCTCCCCGCCCTCCCGATGCTCGGGACTTGCGAGCACATCCTCGTTGCGAAGGTCGGCGTCAGCGATGTCATGCAAGAGCATGTTCATCTTTGAGATCGCCCAGACACCGCCGTTTGACTCTTGCCCGTAAAGGCGCAAGTCCTTTGAGTTCTTCTGGTGCTCGTCGAGATATTCCTTGGACAAGATGAGCATGCCGCCAGAACCGGAGCAGGGGTCGTAGATGCGCATGCCCTCATCCGGCTTAGCGAGCCGCACCATCATTCGCACGACGGCGCGTGGCGTATAGAACTCGCCGCCTTTCTTGCCGGCAGAATCCGCAAAGTCCCGCATCAGGTACTCGTACGCTGCGCCCAGGAGGTCCGGGAACTCGAAGTCCTCGTTGCGGAGCCGGTATCGAGAGAAATGCTGGATGAGGTCTCTGAGCTTCTGGTCCGAGAGCTTTGACTGGCCGACGCGTCTGCTGAAATCGATGTGGGTCAGCACCCCGTCAAGCGAAGTGTTGTTCTCCTCGAGGGCCCCGAGCGCGACGTTGAGACCGTCTCCGACACTGTGGTGGAGTTCATCTCGGATGAGGTCCCAACGGGCAGGCGGGGGCACGAAGAAGGTGTCGGCGTAGAAGCTGCGGTGGTTTGCGCGCTTCTCAGCCTCGGCCACCGACCGCTTCTTTTCGAGCTCTCGGTCCACGATCTCCTGCCAACGCTGATCGAACACATCGGAGCACCGCTTCAGGAACAGCATCCCGAAGATGTACTCCTTGAACTCCGAGGCATCCATCTTTCCGCGGAGGATGTCCGCCGCTGTGAAGAGGTGCCGCTCGAGCTGCGGGAGCGTCAGCGGCAAGGCGGGTCTCCAGCGGGCTGGAGCCGGGGCGGGGGCGTGGCGAGAAAGGAGCGACGTAGAGCGGAACGGAGCACATGCGGATCGTAAGCCGTGGCTCGGCCCCTGTGCGAGCGAACCCCGATCCGGCCCACGAGGGTCGGGCGCAGCCCCTGCGGACGCTAAGCCGTGGCGATCCCGAGCGGCTCGCCTTCGAGCTCCCGCGAAAGATCCTCCGGATTCCAGATCTGCTCGGCAATCCGTCGGTAGAGGTCTTGGCGGGCGTCGAGGTCGGCCTTCTTGAACTCGGCGTGCGGAGCGAAGGGCAGACCCGAGTCATCACGGAAGCGCAGAAAGCCCGGATTGTGCTCATAAGCCTTTTCGTGGAGGCTCTGCGCCAGCAAGTTCTGGCCGTAGTAGTGCTCACGCTTGACCGCGTAAGCCTTGTCGCCGTAGCTTGCGTTGAAGCTCTTCGGGAGAAGGAGGAGCCCGCCGATGCGATTCCTGTATTCCGCAAAGTCGGCGGGGTGGGCGAACTCGTCGTCGTGATCCTCTGGGTGGTTTGCCCAAACATGCTCGACCTCATACCCGTTGTTACCGCGCCGTTGGATGTACTCGGCGTAGCGCGACGCCTGGCCCGAACAAGTCTCTATGTAGTCAGTCATGCGAGCCAGCAACCGGTGGATCTGTCGACCATTCATGCCGTGCAGTCGGAAGCGATCGTTGGTGGCGAAGGTCTCGTCTTCGGCGGCGAGCCGTTCGGTAAGAATGGTGGCCAACTCCGGCGCGGGCTTGCCGCGAATCCCCAAGATGACCAACTGGAACATGTTGTATTGCATCGTCGAGTAGTCAGTCGCTTTGAAGTTCCAGATGCGACGGGCTATGAGGATGTCTAGGTATGCAGACACGATGCGCAACTTGCAGTGAATCTCATCATCACTGTCGGTGCGCAGCAACGGTGCAAGCAAGACCGGATATTGCAGCGTGAAGTTGTTCTGAGCGTTGAAATGGATTGCTTCCAATCCGGGGGTCAGCTCATCCGCAGCGCGGCGGATGCGCGCATACCAGCGTGCGTAGAAGGCGAAGTTCTCCTGAATGAATGAGGCGAACGCCGCGCTGTTTACGAGTCCTAGCGGTTCGGCGTGATCGCGCACCCAGCGGTGGAACTCTGTTCCGATGAGGTCGAAGTCGCGAGGCTGTGCGCCGCGCTTGCGTTCACGAATGGTCTGGGCGTGTTGGCTACGCAGCCACGCCTTGATTGCGTCAGCGTCCTCTTCTTTGCTGACTTGCTGTAGCGCTGCAATGTGCGTGCGCCACACTTGACTCGCGACAGTGCGCCGGTCAGTGTCGGCGATGTTTGCAAGCAAGTAGCCCTTGAGCATGTCTGTTGGCGTCAACGACAAGCCACGGTCGTTCATCGTTTCGAAGATCGTGTAAGCGTCCGCATCGGAGTAGGCGGTGATCTCCACAAGATGCACGTTCTCGATAAGCCAGTCAGCGAAGTATGGGAGAGCATCGCCGGCTAGCTCTGCTGGGATGCCGTCTTCAATGTCTTGGAAGCGACTCAAGATGTTGACGACTGACTCGGGCTGGCCGTCCTCCGGGAAGTTCTCACCTGTGAACAACGCTTCCATGCATGCGGTGCGCTCGTCGACGTCGAGGTTGAAAGAGCGACGACCGAATTTCTGCGAAAAGATCAGTTCAGCGAGCTGACTCTTTTGGTCGTCATCGTGTAGTTGACGGTAGAGGTGGATCAGCATGAGCGTGAGTGACGTCAGCCGTTGCTGCCCATCGATGATGAATTTGCGACCTTCCTTGTCGCTGATGATTATTGAGCCGAGGAAGTAGTGGCCGTAGTCTTCGACGGCGCTTCGTTCGTCTCCCGATTCGTAGCTGTCGAGGAACTTCTCGGCGAGGTCGTCGATGAGCTCGGTGACCTGCTTCGTCTCCCACCGGTACTCCCGCTGGTAGTAGTCGATCGAGAACTTCGCGCCCCCGAGAAGAGCGCGGATGCTCTTCGCGTCGCCCCGAATCTCCTTCATGACTGCGGAAGCGGTAGCGGTGGGGCTGTGGGTCGGGTCATGATCTCGACGATCCTAACCCTGAGTACGTCCGCGGTGGGGCGGGAGTGGGTCGCGCCGGTATTCACGGGCATTTCGTGGCACCAGCCGGTACCAGCCGGACGGTCTCGAGCGGGCTCATGGCGGGCGCTGCGCCCACGGGAACGGACCGCGGTACGGGAACCCGGACCCGAGAGAACCGCTGCGCAGAACATCTTTCCGCTGCCGCCGTTGATCCGGTTCTGGGAGAGGAGATGTTGGACTGCGCGAGGTTAGACGGACATCCGATCAAGAACAGGTCACGCCCGGCCGATGGTCATCGAGATGGTCGAGTGGGGCAGCCATGGCGACACCTAGACGGGAAAGCCGACAATCTCGCGCAGGTGTGCTCCTCGAGGCGGGCCCGATCTGCGGGGCAGCCGTAGGCGTCCTGATCACAGCTCATCACGCTGCGACACATCATCCCGCGCCGCCCCTCTGCAATAGGACGGTGCTGGCCTCATGTCTCGGCCAGGCGACGTCGAGCGCTCTTCAGTCCTACGTCATCGCTGGCCTGATCGGCGCAGTGGTTGGACTCGTGATCGCCACGATTGCAGTGGTCCTTTGGCGCCACCTTCTTGGCGCAGCTGGGTCCGCAAGGATTTAGTCCCGATTGGTCTTGGCCCTTGGTCCACCCACGCGGGGCCGAACACCGACGGAAAACTCTGCTCGGGTTGCGACGGTTCGATGCCTCGCGAACGACGGAACGCCCATGATCACATCGTCGCCAACGCGATACCGGGCACGGGGACGTCGGACCGAGCAAAGCACTCGTCCGCGGCGGCGCCTGGCTGCGACCCAGGCCGAGAACGCGCCGCCGCGAGCGCGTGAAAGGTCAGATGGCCGGGTGGTCGCTGGGCGTCTCGGTACGTGCGATGCCGTCAATCTCGCTGCCGATTAGGCTGGCGACATCCTTCCGTCGCTGTGCTCTCACCATCCCGATTTCGACGTCGCTGCGACCGCCGGCTCCTACGCGACGCTGGCCGGAGTGCTCGCTGGCTTTGCGTTCGCTGCGTTGATCATGCTTCTAGGCCGGGGCTCGGAATCAGGCGTCGCTCCAGCCCGGATTTGGGAGGTCGCTGAAGTTCTCCTCGCCGCTTTCTTGGCGCTAACCGTGAGCAGCCTCACGTACTCAGCATTACACGGGGAACCTGAAGTTGCCGGTCGCATGGCCTCAGAGGAGATCGTCGCGGGTCTGGGCATTGTCGCTGCGGCGATGCTCCTCTTTTACTCGATCGTCCTGACGATGGAGGCTGTGGCCTCGGGACGAAAACGGGACGCACGGGCTCGTGATGCCGCCTCGTTCATGCGCAGAGTCCTAGTCCACGCTCTGATCCCGCTGGTTCTCTTCTTCTTTGGACTCGGCATCGAGGACTACCTGACCGTCCGACATGGTCATGCTGTTGCGGGCCACGGCATCGTGCGCCCCTACTCGACGCTCGACACGATGGTCTACGTCACCACCGCGCTCGGCGTGGCGCTCAGCTTTCCGATCTTCAGCCTGGCCTCGAAGCGTCCGCTGCGCTTCGCGCCGCGGATCGCCGCAATCGGAGGCTTGGCGATCTCCGTGACGTCTGCCATTGGTTACGGCGTGCTCTCGGCAGCGCTGGATCGATGCGAGCCGGCCGCGCGCTTTCTTCCAGGCACCGCGTTGGCGTTGAACGCTTTGGCCATGCTCGGTCTCATGTGGCTCGTTGCCGCACCGCATCGCGACGACCTCATGTCTGATGCACGAGGCGGACGCTGAGGTTTGGGTGGACCCCCGGGATCACGCCGCGAAAGGAGTGGCGGGACGCCCTTCGCCAGCGGCCATTCCTCCGCTGCGAACGCGATCGTCCGCCGTGCTGCTACCCGGACAAATGCTTCGGCGACGACGAGCTGCCAGCGCCCCGACTGGCGGACGAGCGCTCGGTCATTAAGCGATCGCCAGCAACACGAGCGGGTCCCGGCTCGAGGCACGACCCTGCGGTCGCCAACTCGATCGTCAGCCCGGCGCCGCCTCGACGAGCAAAGCAGTCGTCCCGCGCGCTCCCTGAGCGTATCGGGGGGCTCACAACTGCCACCCGGCGATGCCCCGGGGAGTAGACGGCGCACGTAAGTCGGAGCGCTGGCGTCATCGCGCGCCGACACAGAGGTGGCCGGGCACTTATCTGATCGACCGCTGGCTCGAGTTCGCGTTCGCGACCGGCCTGTCGGCTCGGCTGATCTTGGCCCTACCTCAGCCCGAGGTTCACGAGTCGGTATCCCATCGCCAGCTCCGAGACGTCGAACGTGTGTGCCAGCGACGAGGGATTTGGGTCTTCGTCAAACGCCGGCGCGACGAACCGACGTGGCATCAGGAGCTCTGCGGAGAACTCGTTTGCCGCGCGCTCGCTCGCATAGTCTTGGCCCGGCGGCGCCCCATCGTCGACGTCGATGTGGAACCGGTCGGCATGTTGGAGTAGGTGGTGGCCAAGCTCGTGTCCGATCGAGAAGCGCTGGCGCACTGGAGCGTGCCCGGAATTGACGCCGATCACCGCACCACGTTCGAGCTCGAGGATCATGCCCGACAGCGGCTCCGGGAGCTTGCGAGCCAACACGAGCACCCCGCACAGCTCGGCGACGGCGTGAACGTCAACGCGTGGTCCTTTGACGCCGGCGGCCTCGATGAGCTCGTTCGCGGCGTGAGCCGGCTGGGTTGAACGAATCGTCAGCTTCGTTTCGGGCAACGGTCTGCTCTCGGCTTCATCGAGCAAGGCACCCACGGCGAGGTCGAGCTCCCCGCTTGCAAGCCTGGCGGTCTCGGCACGGAGGATCGTCGACAAGGGCTGCCGCGGCTGTTCGGGTGGCAGGAGGTACAAGACATCCTTTCCGACCGCCACGGAGAGGTCGATCAAATCATCGAGGCCCGGCAATCGCTTGCCTGATTCCCAGTAGGAGACCGCGGTCTGCGTTCGCCCCATCCGGATGGCGAGCTCGGCCTGAGTAAGACCCGCTTCTTCGCGCACCTCCCGAATCCGCTGACTGATCCAAGCGGCGGTCTCGGTCTTAGGCGGCGGAGGCGAGGGACCACTCATAGGCACTGTTGACATACCAGCATGGTATGTGCAAAATACCGATACGCAAAACTGTCGCCTGCGGCCAATCCGCAGATCCTCTTGGATTCTAGGGAGCCCCGCGGCGACCACCATCGAGCCGACCGGAGGTGCCGGACCAGCATGTACTTCGACATCCACAAGAGCAGCAAGAACGGCCAGTACTGGTGGGTGGCCAAGGGCGAGAACCACGAGACTCTGTGCTCTTCGGAGTTGATGACCACGAAGGAGTCGTGCCTGAACGGCATTCGCGTGGTCAAGGAGGGCGCCGCAAAGGCAGGCGTTTACGACGAGACCGGTGAGCGCAGCGGCGACATCGCCGCTCGACGCATCGCCGTCTAACGACCCAGTGGTCTACGTCACGCACATACGCCTGTCCGCCAGTGGAAGCCGCCACGAGCACATCACCAACGTCAAGTGGCGCAACCCCAACACCGGCGAGACGGGCGAATCGACAAGGGCGGCGATGGTCGACTGGATCAAGAATCAAGGCGGAGACGCGCGCGTCCGCGACGCCGCCGGGCACGATGTCCGTGTCGGTGTCGTCAACGTGAACCCGCCCTACATCCGCACCTACGCGGACGACGTCTGGACGGACAACCTCCTGGCTCTCCCTCGCTTTTAGGCTGACTCAGCAGGAATCGACCGAACCCGAAGCACCGTTCCAACCGACACGAGAGAAACGGACAACGACATGGCAGACCGTCGAGCCGGACGAGGTCCATACGTTCCCGACGACGGCGGCGGACGTCAGCCCCGCTCTCGGAACAAAGACGGGAGCTGGCGCAAGAAGCGATCCGACGCCGGCAAGCAGCGGACGGCCGCCCCGAAGCGCAAATAGAACTAAGGCAATGGCAGACGACGATCCGCTCGGCGAGTTTCGCCTGTGGCTGCTCGAGCACCGAGCGGAGATCGACCTGACGAACCACATCGCGATCACCAAGCGAAGGAGCGCGGAGGGCGAGCGCACGAGCGTTGGGATCGACCACCTGGTGTCCTGCCCGCTCCAGGGCCGCGAGGGGTGGCGGATCACCACCAAGCGGACCTACCTGCCCCCGGGCCACTTCCACTCGTCGGTCGCCTACACGCTCAAGACAGCTGCGGATCACGGGCGCGGGCGCACGATCTACTGCATGGACCGGGGATTCGAGGATGAGGTCGTGGCCGCGCTCAGCTACCACCTCGACGAGCGCCACCGGTGGCCGCCGTTCGTGACCGCGATCGGCTTCAGGACCGACTTCCCCGACAACGCGATGCTGCGTCGGCGGACGCTCGAGGCAGCGTTCCTACTTAAGCAGTACGTGCACGCGATCGCGGCGGTGACGGGCCGTGACCGCGACGTCTACGCCGACGTACCGCCGAATTCGGTTACGCGATACGCCGAGGAGCTCGGCTTCCAGAAGGCGGCGCGGCTGAAGGGCCTGCGGCCGTCGGGCACGCTCATGCGCCAGGCTCGGCTCGGCGATTAGTCCTCGGCGAGCGGAACGTAGCCTTCGACGAGCGTGGGCATGTCGCCCGCCGGCTGGTCGAGGCTCGATTCCACCTGCTCGGCGAGCTCGGACGGGAGCAGCTGCCGCGCCAGCCTGCGCAGCTCCTCGACGCTGCGGGCGACGGTGTGCTCGTCGAAGTACGCCTCGATCTCGCGTTCGACCTGGCCGAACGCCTCGTCGCCGAACGGCTCGGCGTGGTCGAGCAGCGCCTGCGCGACGTCGTTGATCGATCGCTTCCGGAAGATGCTCCCCAGCCGTAGCACCTCGGTCGGCGGCACCACGCGGTCGCGCTCACCGCGGGCCTCGGCGTGGAGATCCGCGCGGCGCGAGATCGTCGACGGCGCGACGCCGAGCATCTCCGCGGCCGTACGGAGGTTCGGGTAGGCCTCGAGCGATGCGGTGGCGTCCGAGCGGTCAGCGTCTAGAGGAATGTGGGCCACTGTAATCGATTCGCACAGATGCAACAATAGGATGGGTTGCAACAAACGCACGATATGCAACAATATCGGCCGGACGCGACAAATCCTCAAATCACGGAGCGGGGAAGCCATGCCTATCTACGAAGTCGATATCGAAGGTCAGATCCACCCCTGGGACCACGACACGATCACGGTCCCCGAGCTCCGCACGCTAGGCGGCTACGGGCCCGACCAGCAGATGATCGAGGTCGACCTGCAGGACAACACGGAGCAGGTGCTCGCGGAGGACGCGGTGGTTGAGCTGAAGCCCGGCAAGGGGTTCGCCAAGAAGGTGCAGTTCAAGCGCGGATGATCGATCGGCTACACGCAGAGCTCGAGCTGGTACGCGCGCGGTATCCGACGCTCGAGTTCCGCGACCAGGACTTCTGGGCGCGGATCCCGGACTACGCGTTGCCCGCAGGATGGGGCCACGACCGCGCCGAGATCGCGTTCCAGGTCCCGCGCGACGTGTTCGCGCAGCCGCCGTACGGCTTCTGGGTGCGCCCGCCGCTGACCGTGCCGGGGGGTGGCCCGCCCAGCAACGCCTCGGGGCCCGTCGCGACGGGCTTCGGCGACGGCTGGCAGCAGTTCTCGTGGGCGCCGGACGGCTGGCGGCCGGCGACCGAGCCGCGCTTGGGCAGCAACCTGCTCGACTTCGTGCGCTCGTTCGCACAGCGCCTCCGGGAGGTCGGGTAATGACCTCGCTGTCACTGCCCGCTCCGCTCTACGACGAGCTGCTCGCGCACCTGGCCTCGAGCGACGTCGAGCAGGTGGCGTTCCTCTTCACCAAGCCGCCGGTGCCCGGCCTACCGCTGCGCGTGGCGGAGCTCTACGCCGTGCCAGCGGACGGCTTCGACTTCCAGTCCGATTACCACGTCGCCCTCACCGACGACGTGCGCGGCCGGGTGATCAAGCGTGCCCACGATGTTGGCGGGTGCCTGGTCGAGGCCCACAGCCACGCAGACGGCGAGCCGGTGTGGTTCTCGGGCAGCGACCTGCGCGGATTCGAGGACTGGGTGCCGCACGTCCGCTGGCGCCTGCGCGGCCGCCCGTACGTAGCGCTGGTGTTCGCCGGTCACGCATTCGACGCCCTCGTCTGGGACTCGGAGTCGCTGGCGCCGCTCGACCATTTCGAGGTCGATGGACGTGAGCCGCAATCGCCGTCCGGGATCACCTACGACCGTTTGGTGCGAGGCATATGACCGCCGCAGACCGCTATGCGCGTCACATTGGGCTATTCGGCGCAGACGGACAGCGGCGGATCGGGGCCACGACGGTCGCGATCGTCGGGCTCGGCGGCCTCGGGTCTCATGTCGCACAGCAGCTCGCCTATCTCGGTGTTGGCGACTTCGTCCTCGTCGATGCCGACGCGGTCTCGGCCTCCAACCTCAACCGCCTGATCGGCGCCGGCCCGTCCGATGTCGGCACGGCCAAAGTGGACGTCGCCGAGCGGATGATCGCCTCGATCCAGCCCGAGGCGAGCGTCGCCAAGCTAGCCGAGCAGTTCGCCTCCGCTTCGGCGGCAGCCGAACTCGGACATGCCGACGTGCTGTTCGGCTGCGTCGACGACGACCCCCCTCGGCTCGAGCTTGTGCGCTACGCCTCCGTGCGTGCGCTGCCGTACATCGACCTCGCAACCGACGTCGCTCCCACCGGCGAGTTCGGCGGGCGCGTGGTGTTCGCGAAAGATGGCGAGCGATGCCTCTCCTGCATCGATGAGCTTG
>Ga0073928_10007847_pt1 | contig 13652 bp, 6 predicted proteins | sample PaiPotPPA55metaG_FD_76969 | JGI IMG/M metagenome (GOLD analysis project Ga0073928, IMG submission 76969) | Iron sulfur acid spring bacterial and archeal communities from Banff, Canada, to study Microbial Dark Matter (Phase II) - Paint Pots PPA... ...
CCCAGCGCCAGCGTGCCGGCGTTGATCGTCGTGCCGCCCGAGAACGTGTTGGCGCCCGTCAACGTCTGCGTCCCGGGTCCCTGCTTGACGATGCCACCCGTCCCGCCGATCCCCCCCGCGAACGTCTGATTGCCTGCGTTACCGAACGTCAGCGTGTTGGCGCCAAGCGTTACCGCGCTGCCCGCGACACCGGCCAATGAACCGATGGTCTGGTTGCCGCCCGCGGAGATATCGAAGCCCGTGCCGGCTCCCGCCACGTTCACCGCACCGGTGGCCGACAGGCTGCCTCCGGCACCCAGCGCCAGGATGCCGGCATCGACCGTCGTGCCGCCCGTGAACGTATTGGCGCCGGTCAACGTTTCCGTGCCCGTGCCTTCCTTGACAAGGCCGCCCGTTCCACCGATAGCACCGCTGAACGTCTGGTTGGTCGCATCGCCGAGAGTCAGTGTGTTTGCACCCAGCGAAATCGTGCTGCCCGCAGCGCCTGTCAACGAGCCGATCGTCTGAACGCCTCCCGCCGAAATATCCAGACCCGCGCCTGCTCCCACATTCACCGTGCCGGTGGCCGACAAGCTGCCTCCCGCGCCCACCACCAGCGTGCCGGCGTTGATGTTCGTGTTGCCGGTGTAGGTGCTCGCACCCGTCAAGGTTTCCGTGCCGGTTCCCTGCTTGACGATGCCGCCCGTTCCGTTGATCGAGCCGGCGAACGTCTGGTTGGTGCTATCGCCGAAAGTCAGCGTGTTCGCGCCCAACGCAACCGTGCTGCCCGCGATACCCGCCAGTGAGCCGATCGTCTGATTGCCACCGCTTGCGGAGATATCGAAGCCTGCACCGGCTCCTGCCACGTTCACCGCGCCGCCCGCCGACAAGCTGCCTCCCGCACCCAGCGCCAGCGTGCCGGCATTGATCGTTGTGCTGCCGGTGTAGGTGTTCGCGCCGGTCAACGTCTCCGTTCCCGTTCCCTGCTTGACGATGCCACCCGTTCCGCCGATCCCCCCGGCGAACGTCTGATTGCCTGCGTTACCCAAGGTCAGCGTATTGGCGCCGAGCGAAACCGTGCTGCCCGCCACACCGGCCAACGAACCGACGGTCTGATTGCCGCCCGCGGAGATGTCCAACCCTGCACCGGCTCCCGCGACGTTGACCGCGCCCGTCGCCGACAAGCTGCCTCCCGCACCCAGCGCCACGGTACCGGCGTTGATCGTCGTGCCGCCGGTGTAGGTGTTCGCGCCCGTCAACGTTTCTGTTCCCGTTCCCTGCTTGACGATCCCCCCCGTCCCACCGATACCGCCAGTGAACGTTTGATTGCTGGCATCGCCCAGGGTCAGCGCGTTCGCACCCAGCGAAACCGTGCTGCCTGCAACGCCCGCCAGCGATCCGACCGTCTGATTGCCGCCTGCGGAGATATCGAAACCTGCACCGGCGCCCGCGACGTTGACCGCGCCGGTTGCCAGCAAACTGCCTCCCGCGCCCAGCGCCAGCGTGCCGGCATTGATCGTCGTGCCGCCCGAGAACGTGTTGGCGCCGGCCAACGTCTCGGTTCCTGTTCCCTGCTTGACGATGCCGCCCGTTCCACCGATACCGCCCGCAAACGTTTGGCTGGTAGCGTCGCCGAGAGTCAGTGTGTTTGCACCCAGCGACACCGCGCTGCCTGCTGCACCTGCCAGCGAGCCGATCGTCTGGTTACCGCTCGCGGAAATATCCAGGTTCGCGCCGGCGCCCGCTACGTTCACCGCGCCGGTTGCCAGCAAACTACCTCCCGCACCCAGCGCCAGCGTGCCGGCATTGATCGTCGTGCCGCCGGAGTAAGTCTCTGCGGCACTCAGCGTGGTGGTCGCAGCGCCATTTTTTACGAGCGCGCCAGTACCTGTGATGGTCCCGCTCAAACCAAGGGCATTGGAACCCGCGAGCGTGAGCGCATTGGCGCCGGTGATGGAAATGTTATTACCCAGTGTCACCGGCGCGCTGCTGTCGAGCGATGCTGCGCCGCCGACTGACAGGAGTCCTGTTCCCAGAGCCAGTCCGTTGCCTACGACCATCGACCCTGCGTTGAGTATCGTCCCGCCGGAATAACTATTAGCGCCCGTTGCAGTCAACGTCCCGGACCCGTTCTTGATAAGGAAGCCGCCGCCGGAAATTCCGCCGGACAGCGTCAGCGCGTTTGTGCCCTGGACGGTCAAGCCGCCCGTTTGCAGCGCGATATTGTTCGCCACGTTGAGACCACCGGTGCTGGCTTCCACGGTGCCGCCGCCGGCCGTGACGGTGCCGGTGCCAAATGCCCCGCTGTTGTCGAAAACGGCGACGCCACCATTCAACGTCGAGTCCGTCAGACCCAGGGAGCCGGTCAAGGTCCAGGTGCCGCTGTTCACCATCAGATGCTGGAAGTCGATATACGTGCCGCTCGCGATCGTCCCTGTACCGGTCGTTCCCGAACCCGTACCCGTGGCGGAGTTTTGCAGCAGGAGCGTGTTGTTTCCCCCCGCGCCCCCGTCGATGACACCCGTGGGCGCAAACCCGAGATTGATGCCGACCACCCCCAGCAAATTCAGCCCGAGGCTGCCGCCTGCGTTCACCGTCGAACCGGTTACCGCGGTAAAGCTGTTGGTACTGGCGGCTCCCATGGAAACGCTACCGCTGATTGTCCCGGCGTTCACGAAGGTATTGCCGGTGCCTGCCGTGCCAGAAGCCTGGAAGGCAACGCGGCCGGTGATGGTGCCCGTGTTGACTACGTTGACCTGGCCGCCGCCGTAGACGGCCACAACGGGCGCGTCCGACGGGATCAGCGTAACACCGAGCAGGGCGCTTGAACCCAGGCTGCCCGAATTGGTGATGTTGGTGACGCCTCCCGTGCCGTTCTGGACGGCCAGCGCCATGCCGTTCAGATTGCTGAGGTTCACGCCCAGTAAGCCACTCGTCCCGTTCATGATGCCGGAGTTGTTGACGGTGACGGTGCTTGCGGCAGCATTGCCGATCGTCGTTCCGCTCGACAGGAGACTGCCTATGCCGAGAAGCGAGGGATCGATTGTCCCGGCGTTGTTGAGCGCGACGTTGTTCCCCGACAGGTTCATCGCAGTGCCCAGCAGTCCAAGCAACACCCCGACGCTTGCGCCCGAGTTCACGTTGACGGTCAGGTTGTCGGCGGTGCTCGAAAACGATGGCGCCAATACATTGGCCGCGCCGACGCAGGACACCGTGGTACCCACGGTGGAACAGGCAGCCCAGGCTGCCGGACTGTCGATGAGAGATAAACACGCCACGGCTAGCGCAAATGCCAACGGCTTCGGCATCCCGGCGCTTGACACATTGTCTCCAGACCCATTGAGCGGTGCGTCGTGACCGCAAGGCGATGCTCCGGCGCCGCGCACCGATGCGCTTCGTCCGGACCGGCCTTCGCGACTGCTTTTTGCCAGTTCCGAGGCCACTACAAATGCGCCTTGCGACTTACTCCAGACCACGCGATAAATCTTGCTCATCATTTCCCCGCGATATCAGTTTGAATTAAGAGACGCTTCTACTGCGGCAGTCCCCACTGCCAGCATTAAATTCAGGTCGAACGGAAGCCGCGCATCAAACGTGCGCTCAGGTTGGTGGAGTTAATAGGGCGAGCTTATCCAGACCGTCGAATGGCGGCCTTTTAAGCTTCGAATTAAACGTTATCCCGGCAAACGCGGAACGAGTTCAGCCAGCCGCACTTTCGGTGCGGCCGGCTTCTCTCATTCCGTATTCGCGACGACGCCTGTACTCGGCATATGGTGATTACCCTCGGTTTCTCTCATTCTCATTTTCAGGCTTTAAAGCCTTTGTCAGAAGAATGGCAAGCTTTACCTGATATTTCAAGAAATATTTCGCGGTAATGTTTCACAATCTATTGAAAGTTGGTGCCGTCCGGGATTTTTGGAGACTGAGCGCATTTAGAAATGACGGTTGAACAGAAGTTGGCCAAGCGGGTCTGCGTGGGCGATTAACCGATAAAGTCATTTGGCAAGGTACTGGCATGTCACTAGACCCGCCCGGCGATGACCGCGCGTTTGCCCGCTTCCGGTATGCCACTGTCCTTCATTGGCGCGAATATTTTTGCCGGTCCTGATACGTCAGGAATGGTTTGGATCCGCATGCTGCACCCGCAAATAAAATGTTTAGGCAGTTTTACGGATTGAGTTCCCGCAAAAATCATGCCATTTTGTATGACAAATGTGCGAAATATGCAAAACATACACTCGCATCCCAACGGGGTGAAGGTCTCGCAAAACAGGAGATATAACCGGCTGATCGCCGATTGCACAGAAAAGGCGGTTCGAATTAGTCCAAAAATGGACTTCGCAACGTAACGCGGGGCGCCAGACGTTACGGGGTGCATAACACGTCACGATTTCACGGGGTTTTAATGCCGTTTGAACAGGCGTGAAATATATCGCACCGAGAGTTTTTATTACACGGATTGAAAGGGCATGTTTAAACGATCCTCACGGCACATACTTCCGGCCCACTGAATCGCCGGGTCGGAAAGTCGTTGCGCCGCGTTCTGGATACGCCCACGAATTATTACTGACTACGCTTTTTGACGGGTTATCCAGCCGTATCGGAGGATCTAAAGACTCTTGATGCGAACGTCGATCGATTGGCGCTGGAGAACCACTTTTTATTCGGCGAGTGGGGAGATGGCGGAATTGGGGCGAGCATCGGTCAACTGCAGGCGAAGCTGCTCGCCGCGTTGATATCGCCGCCTTTGTAGTGCGCGACCTTGGGATAGGGGCATAGCGGCCGTGTGCGTCCCGCTCCCCAGCTAGTTGGAACATCTGGATTCGGCACCGCGTTGCTGGCATCGCGCGCGGTGGCGATGACGCTGTCTGGCGCCGTGCCCTGCTCGACCCAGGCGATCATGGGCGTGAGCATGTCGAACTGATCGGCACTCGGACCGCCGCTGCAATGATTCATGCCGGCTACTGTGTACAGGCGCGCGAAGTTCGACGCGTCTCCGCCGTTTGTCGCGGCAAGATGCTGATACCAGTCGGTCGTATCGTTCGATGAAAACACCGGATCGCTGGTGCCGTGGTAGACCATCAGTTTCGCGCCGCGCGTTTTCAGCGCGCTGAGATTGGTTTCGTCGGGCGGCGGCATGAAAGACCACGACGCCTCCGTATATACGCCGCTGGTCGCGAAGATCTTCGGTGCATCGGTGTCCATACTAAAGTTGAACGCATATGCCGACAACTGGCTGAGTATCAACGCACTCTGCGGCGGCGAGGTGAACGTAAAGGCAGTGGCAGCCGGATCAAGCGTGATCGAGTTGCCCTGTTTCCACGCGGACCAGCCGGTGCCGAGACCGGCATCGTAGGGGAAGCTTGCGTACAGTGCCGTGCCGGCGCTGTTGACTGCGCCCGAGAACACATTGCCAATCGCATCCTTCTGTGCGCTCGTCAGGCAGGTGCCGTCGCGCACGTCGCCTGAGCAGCTCGGCACATCGTTAGCAAGACTGAAGTTCGCCTGGCACGCCTTGATGTCCTGCACCATGCCGTCGGCGACACCATCGAGCGCATCGCACTTCGCGATGATCTTCGAGGCCACAAGCTGGCGCTCCGTCGCGGTAAAACTGGTCGTGATATCGGGCAATCCGTCAGCGGTTGTGGCCGTGGCCACCTTGGCGAGTTGCTGCGCGCTCCACATCTCGCCAATAGCCGCCTTCGGCAAATGAAAGCCCGGATCGCCTGCAATGATGCCGTCGTATTCCAACGACGACCGGGCGGCCGCGACCATCGCGTGACGGCCACCGTTCGAACAGCCGTCGAAGTAGCTACGGTCTGGCGCCTTGCCGTAAGCGAGCTTGATGACCTGCTTCGCCATCGGGGTGAGCGTGGCCACGGCGTTATATCCATAGTCGATGCGAGCCTGGGGATCGAGCCCGAAAAGCGGATTCTGCGCGGCACTGTGACCTGCATCCGAACTGATGACAGCGAATCCCATGTTGAGGGCGTCGCTGGTCGGCGCACCCCCGCCTATCTCACCCGTCGCGCTCACCACATTACCGTCGAGCCCGCCGTTCGCCTGATAGAAGAAGCGCCCGTTCCACGCAATGGGCAGGCGCATCTCGAAGCCGATCGCGTAGGTCTTGCCATCGATGGGACTGACACGCTGGTGCATGTTGCCCTGGATCAGACAGTGCTGCGCGACCGGCTTGCCGGCCACCGTCAGCGTGCCCGCAGCGACGGTCGTCACCGTCGCGAACACGGTATTGGCGAACACGAGTCTGGAGGCGAGCGCCTCGCAGCTTCCGGGCAGGTTCGCGGGAGCGGCGGCGCTCAACTGCGGCAAGGAACTGGCGTTGTTGTCATGGCTGTTACCGCCGCAAGCGGCGAGCGCCATCGAAGCCATAGCGGCCATTGCAATTGCTGACTTGTTCATTTCGCTGTCCCCTAGAACATGTGCCGCACGCCGAGCATCACACCCGTTTGTCCAGCGCCCGCCGCCGGGGTCGTTCCGCCGCCACCGCCGCTCACCGAATAACGGGCCTTCGCGCTGTTCGCGAGATAAGAGCCCTGTGCATAGACCGCGGTGCGCTTGCTCAGGAGATAGGTCGTGCGCAAGGTCCCCATGGTGGCGCGCGTGTCGTGCTCGTTATTCACGATCCGATACACCTCGCCGTCCACAAGGAACGCGGGCGTCACGAAGTACGACGCGCCCACGAAGAAGAGATTCGAACGCACGTCGGGGACAGCCGCCGAGTCGGTCGTCACGCGACGGTTGAGCCATCCCGCGCCGATCTTTGCGTCGCCGAATTTCGCGTAGCCGCTGACCTGCGCGCGGACGTCCTTGTCGGCGGCGCTCGTGAGTGCGGTCGGCGTCGCGCCGTCGAAGAAATTGGCGGCGGCGTTCGTGCCCCCGCGCTGCTCTTCGTACGATGCAGCCACACCGAAGAACGGGGCGTCGTACTTGAGCATCACCGACCAGTCTCGGCATTGCGTCGGCGTGCCGGGTACAGAACCGGCGCAGGTTCCTTGCCCCGGTGAATTGCCGGTCCCGGCCGAATCGCGGCCGAACGAATAACCGGCTCCCAAGGTCACGCCGCTGAATGTGCCGAGGTAAGTGACCGAGTTATCCGCGCGGGCGTTCGGCACGTAAGCGTCCATTGAGCCGAGGCCATAGATGTCCGGTCCAATGATGTCGGCGCTGATCAGCGCAAGGTAAGTCATGGTGTACTGGCGGCCGAACGCGACCGTGCCATACGGACTTTTCACGCCGACAAACGCCTGCCGCCCGAACAATCGCCCGCCCTGCCCGAGATCACCGCCGCGCGTGTTGAAGCCGCTCTCGAGCGTGAACACGGCGCTGTAGCCACCGCCGAGATCCTCCGCACCACGCAGACCCCAGCGCGAGGGCAGCTCGCCAGTGACGCCGGGCATGCGGAACAGGTGGTCGCCTGCGGCATTCGCGTGCGATACATACTCAATGCCCGTATCGATGATCCCGTAGAGCGTCACGCTCGATTGCGCGACGGCGGCCGTGCTTGCCGCGCAGAGTGCGCTGCATAAAAGAAGGCGTGCCGATGCCTGCATGGTGTTTGTCTCCAGACCGTTATTTATCGAATTGTTTTTTAGAAAACTTAAGGCAAGCGTCAGTCGTTTGCGCGAGGACGTTTGATCAACAGCAAGGCTGCGACCGCCGCGATCAGCGTCACGGGAATGCTCGCGCCGATGACGACCGACGAACTGCGGCCCATCGCCAGCAACTGGCCCGCAGCGAGCGGACCGATCACCGAGCCGATGCGCCCCACCGCCACCGCTGCGCCCACACCGGTACCGCGCATCGCAGTCGGATAGAACGCGGCGGAAAGTGCGTACAGGACGGATTGGCCACCGACCACGAACATGCCGGCGAAGAACGCGGAGACGGTGAGCGCGGTGAAACCCGGCGCGACCGACAAGGCCGCGAGCGACACGATAATGCCGACGTACATGCCCGCCACCACGATGCCCGCCTTCATGCGGTCCATCAGCATGCCGATGCAGAGCGCACCTATACCGCCACCCACGTTGAAAAAGATCTGCACGTAGCCGACCTCGGCGCGAGCAAGACCTCGTGCCGCCATCAGCGAAGGCAGCCAGTTGAGCAGGAAATAAAGGACGATCAGCGTGCAGAAATAGCTGACCCAGATTTGCACCGTCGAGAGGCCGCGTGTACCGCCAAAGAGTATGTCGCCCACGGGTGCGGGTTTCACGCTGCCGTCATGCGACGCTTTCGCGAAGGCTCTTGATTCAGGCAGAAACGCGAGCAGCAGCGGCACGAGAATAAGCGGACCGATGCCGCCGACGTAGAAGATATGGCGCCAGTCGGCATCGCCCGCGCTCAGCACGCCGATTGCCGATGCGATCACGCCGCCGAACGGAATGCCGCAATACATCACGCTCACCGCGGTGCCGCGTGATTTCGGCGGCGCTGCTTCCGACGACAACGCAATCAGGTTCGGCAGCGCGCCGCCCAGGCCGATCCCGGTCAGCACACGCACGATCACAAGGGTATGGAAGTCGCTGACGAGAGCGGTCGCAATAGACAGCAAGCCGAACAGGCAGGCTGACATCACCAGCACCCGCTTGCGGCCGATGCGATCGGCCAGCCTTCCGCCGAACATCGCGCCGGGCAGCAGGCCGAACGTCCCGGCACTGAATGCCAGACCCATTTGCCCCACCGACAACCCAAACTCACGCGCCATGCGCGGTGCGGCTACGCCGACCGATTGCAGGTCGAGTCCTTCAAGCAGCGCGACGGCAAAGCATAGGCCAAGCGTAATGGCGGCGCCGGTCCAGGTGGCAGCCCCGCTCGACGCACCCTCACCCGGCGAGCTTGTTCCAAGTGCTCTCATAATAGGTAATCCTTATTAAATAGTCGGGTTTACCCCGTTGACTCTGCCTGTTATGCCAGGGGCTATTTATTCGCAGCGACGATCACACGCGGATCACCCGGCTTCGCAGCATGTACAACTTCGATCAGGTCTTCGCGATGCTTCTGCACGGCGCGCTGGTTGATCGAACCTTTGTCGGTGATTTCGCCGAGGTCGAGCGAGGGTGGGGTATCGAGGAGCAGCAATCGGGCGATGAACGTGGTCGCGCCGGTCGATTGCCGGTTCAGGCGCACGAGAAGATCCGCGAAGAACGCGCGGACAGGCACCGCGTTCAATACCTCGTCGACGGCCGCGCCTGCGCCAAGTGCCGCGAGCCGGCGGCAGTCGTCAAGACGTGGGAAAACGAGCAAACCGATTTCGCCACGATTGATCCCCGTCACGACCGCGTCCTGCACATAAGGCGCGCCTTCCGACACCACCCGCGCGCGCAACGGCCCGACGCTGACGAACGTGCCGGAATTCAGCTTGAAGTCTTCGGTGATGCGGCCATCGAATTGCAGACCGATCTCCGGACGCTCCGGATCGACGAAGGTTGCTGCATCGCCGCTACGATAAAAACCTTCTTCATCGAACACCGGTTCATCGGACGCCGATGACTCGCGACGCCAGTAACCGGCCATCACATTCGGCCCGCGAAAACGCAGTTCGAGCTTGCCGTCGACCGGCGTGAGCTTCGCCTCGCAGCCCGGCGCGGGCAAGCCGATGTAACCCGCGCGCATGATCGGGCCGGTCGTGAAGAGACACGATGGCGACGTCTCCGTCATGCCAAGGCCCGACATGATGCGGATACGCTCGCCGCAATAGTGCTCGGTGACGCGCTCGAGCCGGTTCCACGCCGCTTGCGACAATCCCGCGCCGCCGAAAAAATACAGCTTCACGCGAGCGAAGAAATTGCGGCGCAGCTGCTCGTCCGTTTCTAGCGCGATCGCTAGTTCTTCCCAGCCTTTCGGGACATTAAAATACGCGGTCGGTGAGATCTCGCGCAGATTGCGCAGCGTCTCTTCGAACTTGCCGGCGACAGGCTTGCCATCGTCGATATAAAGCGAACCGCCGTTGTACAACGCAATGCCGACGTTATGGCTGCCGCCGTAGGTGTGGTTCCACGGCAGCCAGTCGACGAGCACCGGCGGTTCCTTCGCGAACTCCGGGAAAGTCTGCAGCAGCATCTGCTGGTTGCTGCACAACATGCGGTGCGTGGTCGGGACCGCCTTGGGCAGTTTCGTCGAACCGGAGGTGAAGAGGATCTTGGCGATCGTGTCGGCGTGTACTTCTGCCGACACGCCATCGATGTCGCTGGGGGTGTGGTCGAGCAATCTATCGAATGCAACCGAGCGATGGGTCGCTGCTTTCGTCACCAGCGTCACGTCAGCCGGAACGACCGCTTCTATCGCGCGGGAGAACGCTACGTGATCGCCGGCATACACGAGCCCAGGCCGCAACAAGTCCAGCAGCGTACGCAGCTTGCCGAAGTCGCTGGAAACAAGCGAATAAGCCGGCGAAAACGGGGCGAAGGCAATGCCGGCGAGCATTGCGCCAAAAGCAAGCTGCAAATGTTCCAGGTCATTGCCGGAGAGGATGGCAAGCGGGCGCTCCGGCGAGAGACCGAGGTTGAGCAGCGCCTGGCCGATCGCCCTCGCCCGCCGCAGCATGTCTGCGTAGGTAATCTCGACCCATGCGCCGTGGTCGCCCCGGCGCGCGACCAGCACGCGCTCTGGGTGCGCTTGCGCGCCACTGACCAGCCGGTCCGTGAGTCGTAACGGGTATGCCCGCAATGGCTCGTTGGAGCGCAAGTACCACGCGTTGCCTCGTTTCGCGATCTCGGTCGTGGCGGTAGTCACCGCTACGTCCCGATACCGCGCGCCCAGCCCTGCTTCAACGCTCGTCACGCTCTCGTCTCCTGCACGTCTGATTGTCTGGCCCCGCCTTTCGTTTCCTGAAGGCGTATGGCTGGCTGTAATGACCGCGTCCGGTACTAGACCGGATAGTGCCGGGCTTCGTTCTGGATCGTGATCCAGCGCAAGTCCGTGAATTCGGCTATCGATGCCTTGCTGCCAAAGCGTCCGTAACCACTGCTCTTGACGCCGCCGAAGGGCATTTGCGCTTCGTCGTGAACCGTCGGGCCGTTGATATGGCAGATGCCCGACTCGATGCGTTTAGCGAGCGCCAGCGCGCGCGACACATCGCGGCTGAAGATTGCCGATGAGAGCCCGAATTCGCTGTCGTTGGCCACCTGCACGGCTTCGTCGTCGCCGTCCACGCGCTGCACCGTCACGACAGGCCCGAACGATTCCTCGCGATACAGCCGCATCTCAGGCGTAATGCCATCGACAATAGTGGGCTGCATGATCGCGCCTTCGTGCCTGCAACCGGCCGGCAATTGCGCGCCTTTGGCGCTGGCGTCCGCAACCAGTGCAGCCACGCGAGCGACGGCGCTCACGTCGATCATCGCGCCGAGCACGCTGCCCGCATCAAGGGGATTGCCTGCCACGAGCGAGCGCGCCTTCGTCGTGAGTGTGTCGATGAAGACATCGGCAATCTTGCGGTCGACGATCACACGCTCCGTCGACATGCAGATCTGGCCTTGATTGAAGAATGCGCCGAACGCAATGCCGCTTGCCGCCGCGTCGAGATCGGCGTCATCGAGTACCAGCACCGGCGCTTTACCGCCTAGCTCAAGCAGTACCGGCTTCAGATGCTGCGCCGCGAGCTTCGCAATGATTCGTCCCACATGCGTCGAACCCGTGAAATTCACGCGGCGCACATGCGGGTGTGCAATCAGCCTTTCAACCACTGCCGCCGCGTCCTCCGGTGCATTCGTCACCACGTTGATGACGCCGTCGCCGAGACCCGCTTCGTTGAGCACGTCGCCGATCATCGTATGCACGGCAGGGCATTGTTCCGACGCCTTGAGCACGACCGTGTTGCCGCACGCGAGCGGCATTGCGACGGCGCGCGTACCGAGAATCACCGGCGCATTCCATGGTGCGATGCCGAGCACTACGCCACACGGCTGCCGCACCGCCAGCGCAAGATTACCGGACACGTCGGAGGGGATCACGCTGCCGTCGATCTGCGTTGTCATAGACGCCGCTTCGCGCAGCATGTTGGCCGCGAGCATGACGTTAAAGCCGTACCAGTTCGGCATCGCACCGGTCTCGGCAACGCCCGCCGCAATGAAGTCGGCCGTGCGTGCGTCCATCAGGTCGGCGGCCCTGAGCAAGCGCTTGCGGCGCTCCGTCGGCGCGAGCGCGGCCCATGCGGGAAACGCGGCGTGCGCGGCTTCCACCGCAGCATCAGCATCGACGATGCTTGCGGCCGGCGCGCGAGTCGCAACTTCACCGTTCACCGGATTGTGCCGTTCGAAGCTGGCGCCGTCCGCGGCCTGCCGCGCCTTGCCGCCGATCAGCATGCTGATTTCGTTCATCGACCTGTCTCCTCAACCGTCATTTCAGCGCTTATAGGCCTGCAGGCCGGGCTTGATCGCCTTGTCGTCGAGAAACTGCTTGAGGCCCTGCTCGCGGCCTTGCTCCGGGTCGCGCAATTGGGCCTGGTCGAGCTTCGCGTACAGATAGTCTTCGGCTTGCTCCCACGTCAGTTCGCGCGAACGCTTGAAGCCATTCTTCGCCGCGCGCAATACGACCGGGTTCTTCTCCAGCAGCTTCGCCGCGAGCGCGATGGTCTCGGCACGCAATTGCTCGAGCGGCACGCTCTTGTTGACGAGGCCCATGTCGGCAGCTTCAACGCCCGTGAACGTATCGCCCGTCATGATGTAATGCAGCGCACGCCTGTGACCGACCGTGTCCGCCATCGCCTTGCTCACGAGGTTGCCGGGCGGGATGCCCCAGTTGATCTCCGAGAGACCGAAGACGGCTTCGTCCGCAGCAATCGCCAGATCGCACGCAACGAGCGGCGAGAAACCGCCGCCGAAACACCAGCCGTTCACCATCGCGATGGTCGGCTTTGCGTACATCCGCAAACGCCGCCACTGCCATTCCGATGCATCACGACGGATTTTTTCCTGCAGGATTTCCGGACCGGCATCGACTTCGCGGAAGTATTCCTTGAGGTCCATGCCTGCCGTCCACGCAGCGCCGTTGCCGCTCAGCACAAGCACCTTCGCGAAAGCGTCAAGTTCGAGCGCGTCCAGCACCTGGACCATTTCGGCATTGAGCGTGGGGCTCATCGCGTTGCGTTTATCCGGGCGATTGAACATCACCCAGGCAATACCGTCTTCGACTTTTACGTCCACCGTGGTCCAGCGACCTTCGTAATTGCTCATGTCAATTTCCTGATAAATGGCTTGAATAAGCGGCGATATCGTTAAACGATCACCAGCCTTGGACTCCATTTAATATCAGGTAGCCTGATATTGCAAGTGCGATTGATTCGGTGAAAACACCTAGGCTTTTTTGAACAAATGCCCGCGCATTCCCCCTGCTCGAGCGGCCGGTTTGCTTGGCGAACCCAAGGCGAAGCCGACCGCTCATAGAAGGCAGGGGGTCTGGCGGGCAGGTTTGGCTTTTGCCTTGGTTTGGCGATTTTTGAGCGTGCGCCTCCGTGCCCGGCGCGTCGACGTGAGCCCATACCGTTGGTTTTCTTGTGCTAGCCTCGCTGTCATGGAACGCCGCAAAGTCAGCTTCAAGCTCTACCCCAACGCACGCGAGGCCGAACGCCTCACGTCGTGGATCCGCTTGCACGGTGAGCTGTACAACGCGGCGCTCGAGGAGCGCATCGACGCATACCGCAAGGCCGGCCAGTC